>Ga0157379_10001750_pt1 | contig 17948 bp, 15 predicted proteins | sample S25metaG_FD_121802 | JGI IMG/M metagenome (GOLD analysis project Ga0157379, IMG submission 121802) | Switchgrass rhizosphere microbial communities from Kellogg Biological Station, Michigan, USA - S2-5 metaG | ecosystem: Host-associated > Plants > Roots > Rhizosphere > Soil | place: USA... | reverse complement strand
GCCCCAGCCACACGTCGATGCGCTCGCGCGCGTGTATCTCGCCCACGACTTCGACGTAGTGCTGCTGGCCACGTCGATCCTCGCCACCGACATCGCCGGCGGTCTCGCCGCACGCCTCGAGGCGGGGGTCAACTGGGACCTGGTCGACCTCGTGGTCGACGGCGACGAGCTCGTCGGGCGCCGCCTGGCCCTCGGCGACGGGATCCTGGTGGAGGTCGGGTGGCGCAGTGCGCGGCGGGTCGCGACGTTCCGCCCCGGGACCTTCGAGCCGACCGCGATCGACGGAGACGACCTGCCGGACATCGTCGCGGTCGACGCCGACCGGCAGCCCTGGTCGGCGCAGGTCGAGCTCGTCGAGCAGATCGCGGGCGAGTCCGGCGACGCGTCGCTCGGGGATGCCGAGATCATCGTCGCCGGCGGTCGTGGTCTGGGCGAGCGGGAGAACCTGCAACTCGTGCGCGCGCTGGCCGCGGCCCTCGGCGGCGTGCCCGCGGTCTCGATGCCGTTGGTGGGCGAGGGCTGGGCGCCCTACGCCATGCAGGTCGGGCAGACCGGGACGATCGTCCGCCCGCGCCTGTACGTCGCGTGCGGGATCTCGGGCCAGATGCAGCACAAGGTGGGGATGGAGCGCTCGGGCACCATCGTGGCGATCAACACGGATGAGAACGCGCCGATCACGCGCTTCTGCGACCTGGCGGTCATCGGCGACGTTCGCGAGATCGTCCCGGCACTGACCGACCTCATAGCGACCAGACGGGAGACTTCTCCATGACCTTGACCACCAGCACCGAAGATCCGTGGGTCGGAGAGCTCGACAGCGCTCGCCCGTACCGCATGCTCATCGGCGGGGAGTTCGTCGACGGGGAGACCGGCGAGACGTTCCAGTGCGAGTACCCGTTCACCGGGCAGGCCTGGGGGAGCGTTCCGATCGCGACAGCCGCCGACGTCGACCGGGCCGTCCGCGCGGCGCGCCAGGCGTTCGACGGCGGCTGGTCGCGGACCCGCCCGGCGGAGCGCGCCGCGCTCCTGCGCCGCCTGGCCGGGCTGTGCGAGCGCGACGCCGAGGTGCTCGGGCTGCTGCAGGTCCACGAGAACGGCAAGCTGCTGCGCGAGATGGGGCACACCGGGGCGTTCCTCTCCGGGTTCGCCCACTTCATCGCGGGCCTCGCCGAGTCGACCCACGGCTACACGTCGCCGTCCAACCTCCCCAACATGGTGAGCTACACGCTGCGCGAGCCGATCGGGGTGGTCGCCGCGATCACGCCGTGGAACAGCCCGCTCACCCTCCTGGCCTGGAAGCTGTTCCCGGCGCTCGCGGCGGGCAACACCGTGGTGATCAAGCCGTCCGAGGTCACGCCGAACTCGACGCTGCGCCTCGGGGAGCTCATCACCGAGGCGGGCTTCCCGCCGGGCGTCGTCAACGTCGTCACCGGCTTCGGGAGGCCGACCGGGGAGGCGCTGGTCGGCCATCCGCTGGTCGACAAGATCGCGTTCACGGGCTCGACCGCCACGGGCCAGGCGATCGCGACGGTCGCTGCCGCGCGCAACGCCCGCGTCTCGCTCGAGCTGGGCGGCAAGTCCCCCAACATCATCTTCGACGACGCCGACCTCGACCGGGCCGTCGGCGGCGTGATGGCCGGGATCTTCAGCGCGACCGGGCAGTCGTGCATGGCGGGCTCGCGCATCCTCGTGCAGGACTCGGTCGGCGACGACTTCTTCGACGCCCTGCGCCGGCGCATCGAGCAGCTGCGCCTCGGTGACCCGCTGGACACCACCAGCGAGATCGCGCCCGTCGCCTCGCGCGCGCAGCTCGAGAAGGTGCTCGGCTACCTCGAGGTCGCCAAGGCCGACGGCGCGTCGACGCTGGTCGGCGGCCGGCGCGCGACCGGAGCCGGCCTCGACAGCGGCTTCTTCGTCGAGCCGACGATCTTCACCGACGTCGGCAACGACGATCGCATCGCGCGCGAGGAGGTCTTCGGACCGGTCGGCGCGGTGATCCGGTTCACGGACGAGGACGACGCGGCCCGGATCGCCAACGACACGCGCTACGGCCTCGCGGGCGCGATCTGGACCGACAACCTCCAACGCGCGCATCGCATGATCCCGCGCCTTCGCGCGGGCACGGTCTGGGTCAACGCCTATCGCGTCGGCGAGTGGACCCGGCCGTTCGGCGGCTTCGGTCAGAGCGGCGTCGGGCGCGAGCAGGGCATCGACGCGCTGCACGCCTACACGGAGGAGAAGGCGGTCTTCATCGACATCGGCGACGGTCCCGCGTGGGTGTGAGCTGAGAGGCGCGGCGGCACCCGAGCACCCAACCGTAGGGTTGATCGCGGGGCGATCGCCGTGCTAGCGTCGGCGGCGTCGCAGCCTTGACGGTCACAACCGCGTGGCGCTCATCGGGCCCGACACCGAGGTTCATCCGGAGAGAGCTAGCCAGCCGGCGTCGATGCCGGACGGGAGGGTCGTCGCATGCGGGTGTACGAGGCCATTGCCGAGGAGTTCCAGCGGGCCGGGGTCGAGCGCGTGTTCGGGCTCATGGGGGAGGACACGGCCAAGCTGATCATCGAGCTCGATCGCATCGGGATCGGGTTCGTGGCCGCGCGCCACGAGAACCAGGCGGTCGGCATGGCCGACGGCTACTCACGGGTGTCCGGTCGGCTCGGCGTGGTGTTCCTCACGTCGGGCGCCGGGTTCACGAACGGCCTGACCCTGATCACCACCGCGGCCAACAACGGCTCGAAGGTCATCGTGTTCGTGGGCGGCAAGGTCTTCAACGAGGACACGCCCGAGGGCGCGCAGTTCCGCAGCGACAAGTACTACCCGGTGCCGCCGACCTGCGCGGTGGGTGGCATCGCGGCGATCAAGCCGCAGAGCCCGGCCGAGGCGCTGACCGCCACGGGCGAGTCGATCGCGAGGGCGTCACGGGGCGAGACGATCGTCCTGAACGTGACCTACGACCTGCTCGAGGCGCGGGCACCGGAGACGGCGGACCTCCCGGAGATCGTGGTGCCCGAGCGGCCCACGCCGCCCGCGGTGGAGCCCCGGCAGATCGAGGTGCTCGCCGACTTCCTGCAGGAGACGTTCGCCGTCGGGCGGCCGGTGATCGTCGCGGGTGACGGGGCGGTCCGCGCGGGCGCCGCACCGGCGCTGCGACGGCTGGCCGAGCAGACCGGCTCGCTCGTGGCCACCACCCTGCTGGCGCGGGGCCTCTTCGCCGACGATCCCTACGACCTCGGCGTCGCCGGGACGTTCTCGACGTCCATCGCCACCGAGTACCTGCGTCAGGCGGACGTCGTGATCGCCGTAGGCGCCTCCCTGAACGCGTTCACGACGTTCACCGGTCACCTGTTCCCACAGGCTCGGATCATCCAGATCGATGCCGATGCGGCGGCGCTGGGCCGCCACGTCGAGGTGGAGCCCGAGCTCGCGATCCACGGCGACGCCCGCGACGTCGTCGAGGCGCTCGTGGCCGAGCTCGACCGCCGCGGACATGCCGCCACGGGCTTCCGCCGCGACGAGATCCGCGAGCGCCTCGCGGCCTTCGAGGACGGTGCGGACTTCCGCGACCAGAGCCTCGACGATCGGATCGACCCGCGCACGCTCATGGTCGAGCTCGACCGGATCTTCCCGGAGAACCGCACGCTGGTGATCGACCCCGGCCACCATCTCAGCTTCGCCACGCGCTACCTGCGGGTCCCCGGACCCGGGAACTTCGTGTGGCCGTTCCAGGCCGGCTCGATCGGCGTGGGCGTCGGCGAGGGCATCGGTGCGACGCTCGGCTCCGTTCCCGGCACGGTCGGCATCGCCGCGGTCGGCGACGGTGGGTTGATGATGGCGTTGGCCGACGTCGAGACCGCGGTGCGCTACGACGTCCCGGTCGTGTTCGTGTGCGCCAACGACCAGGGCCTGGGCGCCGAGGTGCACTTCCTGGACATGATCGGCCAGCCGACCGAGCTCGCCACCCACACCACGCCGGATCTCGCCGCCGTGGCGGTCGCGCTCGGCGCCGAGGGCTTCAGCGTCCGCACGACGGCCGACCTCGAGGCGTTGCGGGAGCGCTTCCGGCGTCCCGTGGAGGGGCCGATCCTCCTGGACTGCCGGATCAACCCGACGATCAGGGGCGAGTGGCTCGAGATCGTGTATGGGTCGAAGCTCACGGTTCCCGACGACGAGGCGGTCACCGACGCTGCCTAGGTGGCCCTTCTCGGAACATCGCACCCGAAACGTCGGGGCCCTGCCGTCGTCAGACGGCGTCCTCGGTCGGGGCAAGGGCTCCGCCATTGCGCCCTCCCTGCGTCCTTGCCTGACACCGCCATGACCGCGCCGTTTCAAGCGCGACGTCCCGAGAAGGGCCACGAGCGGCTCGATGGGTCGGCCATCGCCCGCTGGCCGACGGCGAAGTCAGCCCCCGCCGCGACGCTTGCCGTTGGCCGACGGCGCGCGAGACGGCGGCGGGCGCCGCTTCGCCGGGCGCTTCTTCGGCGCCAGCCGCTCGAGGAACTGACCGAGCATCGCGTCCCGTCGTTCGCGGAACTCCGGCGTGTCGTGCTTGACCCCGGTGATCAGCTTGGTGACCTGGGGCAGCAGGTGGGGGAACTGCATGATGGCCACGGTGGTCAAGCAGACGAGCTCGGGGTCGAGCGCCGGGTCGACCTCGCCACGCCGCTGCGCTGCGCGCACATCATCGACGGTGGTCCGCCAGAGTTCTCGGCGCTCGGCCTCGTTGGGGATGTCGCGATCGCCGCTGTCCAGCGCTTCCCACAGCCAGAACCGGTACCGCCAGTCATTCGGGTCGGCGGGCAGCGCATGCTTGCGACGGACCACCTCCGCATACGACTCCGAACCGGTGTCCGCGTCGGTGGCGTCCACGGCTTGATTGGTTCTCCAGATCATCTCCCGCACCGCGGCTTCGTAGAGCCCGCGCTTGCTCTCGAAGTAGTGGTAGATGAGCTGCTTGTTGGATTTCGAGAGGCGAGCGATCTCCGCGACCCGCGCGCCGGCGAACCCCTTGGCGGCGAACTCGGCGATCGCCGCCTCCAGGATGGGCGCGCGACGACTGCCGCCGTTGACGGGGGAGTCGTCCGGCGACGCGGCCCCCTGGTCGGGCCGTGCCGGCTCGGTCCTCCGTCTGCTCGCCATGGACCAGATCTTCGCAGACCGGTTGTTCATGAACGCGCGTGGCCCGCCCTCACGGCGGCGTGGATCCAGCGGGTCCTCAGGTGAGCCGGGCCGCCACCGCGGCAGCCCGGTCGAGGAGCTCATGCGGATCATCGTCCGGCCGGGTGGGGACGATCGAGATCCACAGCCCGTCGACGCCCGTCTCGCGGACGACCCCGGCGAGCCGTTCGGCGACCTGGTCGACGGTGCCGGCCACCAGTTGGCGATCGAGCAGGAAGCGCTCGACGTCGGGGTGGTCCTCGAACAGGCGCGCGTTGGGGTTCTCGTCGCCGGCGCCCCGTGCGTGGAAGTCGAAGTCATAGCGGCCGAGCCGCTCCCGGATGAGCGGCTGCCACTCGTCCGGGATGCCCTTGTCCTCGAACCCCGCCGCGAACCCGAAGCGCGCCGTCCCGTAGGCGAGGCTGCGAACCTCCGCGCGTACCGCGGGCACGTCGGCTTCCGTGTCGGCGAAGTGGACGGACGTCAGACCCCAGATGCGCAGCGGCTCAGCGACGCCGGCTGCGGCCCGCGCGGTTCGCGCACGGCGGGCGAACCGCTGGATCGTCGCCGGGTCGAGCCCCACCCCGAGCGTCAGATCGCTCGCGACGCGGCCGGCGGATTCCGTGCCCTTCGGACCCGAGGCCGCCACGTGCAGCTCGGTGCCGGCCGGCGCATGCTGCCTGATCGCCTCCACGGCCTGCTCCACCTCGGCCCAGCGGGCGGGCTTCTGGCCGACCGAGTGCACGGCACCGTCCCCGGTCGAGAGGCCGACGAACGACCGTCCGGGCGCGAGCTCGTCCAGGGCCTTGGCGGTCGCGGCGTGCACGGACCAGTGCTGTGACACGGGGTTGGAGACGCAGGGCCCGATCATGATCCGCTCGGTGGCCAGCAGCGATGCGGTCACCGTCGGGTACACGGCCTGGTAGAGCTTCGGCGCGGTGTCGGCCAGGCCGAGTCCCCAGAAGCCGGCGGCCTCGACCCGGCCCGCGAGGTCCACGCACTCGCGCGCGCTGCGGATGATGCTGATGACCCCGACCCTCAGCGGTGGCACGGCGGTCCCGGCTCAGCCCATCTCGAGGACGACGTACTCCTCGTCGACCGAGACGGTGTAGGTCTCGGCGACGTACGAACGACCGTCCTGCGCGGGCTCATCCTCGGCGCGCACGTCTCCGGCGTTGACCGGTGGCTGCGGCGGAGCGATGGCCGAGCCCGGTGAGACGCCGACCTCGTAGCGGCGCACCCGCACCCCGGTCGGATCGAACCAGCATTCGCCGGTGCGCAGGTCGAACTCCCAGCCGTGCCAGGGACAGCGCAGGATCTCCCCGGCCCGCGTCCATTCGTAATGGCCCGGCCGTTCGGAGACGACGTGCATCGTCGTCGGTCCGGCGCACAGCGGGCCGCCCTCGTGCGGGCAGCGGTTGCGCACGGCGAAGTACTCGCCGTCGACGTTGAACACCCCGATGGAGCGACCCTCGACGGTCACGAGCTTCCGCCCTCCGGACGGGATCTCGTCGGCCGTCGCGACGGGGTACCTACGCGACGCCGAGGCCATACAGGGCGCGGGCGTTGTCGCCCATGATCCGTCGCTTGACCGCGTCGTCGATGCGGGCCGGGAACGCCATGTCAGGCGCGTCGAAGTCCCAGTGGGGGTAGTCGGACGCGAACATCAGCTTGTCGGCGCCGATGTCGGCGATGATCTCGGGGAACTGCTTGGCGTTGGTCGGCTCCTCCATCGGCTGGGTCGTCAGCCAGAAGTGGTCGCGGAAGTACTCGGACGGCTTGCGCTGGAGCTGGACGTCGCCACGGATCGTGTCGTAGGCCTTGTCCATCCGCCAGAACAGGGGCTTGATCCAGGCGAAGCCGCCCTCCACCAGCACGACCTTCAGGGTCGGGAAACGGTCCAGCACACCCTCGAACACGAAGCTGGTGGCCTGCGTCGCGAGGCTCATCGACATGCCGCCGTGGTCCTCGAAGTAGTAGTAGGGCCAGCCCGCGCCGGTGGTCGGATTCCCCTGGCCGCCGTAGTGGAACGCGATGGGCAGGCCGTGCTCGACGCAGGCCTCGTAGATCGGCCAGTACTTGCGGCGTCCGAGCGGCTCCAACGTCCGCGCGGCGGCCAGCACCTGTACGAACCGCTTGTCGGCCGCGGCGCGGCGGATCTCCGCAGCGGCCGCCGGCCCGTCCTCGTAGCTGATGGTGATCGAGCCACGCAGACGCGGCTCGGCATCGAGGAACTCGAGCTGCCAGTCGTTGAACGCGCGGGCGACGACAGCGGCGTAGTCGAAGTTCGTCTGCATCGCGTAGACCGGCGTCATGACCGCGTACTCGATGTTCCACATGTCCAACAGCTGCTCGCGGATCATGCCCAGGTCGGAACCCGGGAGGCTGCCGTCGGCAGGCCGTGCGTCGTGGCGCGACCCGATCCACGCGACGCGGGGGTACTTCCCGAGCGTGGAGCCGCTGTAGCCGCGCGCGAGGGTCGACGCGTAACCCCGCCAGCGCTGCGGCATGTAGGCGTCGAGGGCCCCCATGGTCGGCGGGAAGGTGTGGACGTCGCAGTCGACGATGGCGAGCTGCTCCTTGCGCCGCGCGGACGGTGCCTCGCGGCCGGGGGTGATGACGCTCATGAGGCCTCCTGTTCGAGGGTGGCGGTCAACTCGCGGACGCCGAGCCGGCTCGCACCGTAGAGCGCGATGGCGTTCGTCGCGCGGATCTTCGTCGCGAGCGCCTCGGGGACGTCGGCGGGCATCGGCGGCTCGCCGGCACGGAACCGGGCGTGGGGATAGTCGGTCGAGAACAGCACCATGTCGTCCGAGCCCATCTGCGCGATGGTCTTGACGAAGTCGTCGGTCGTGGGCGCGTCGATCGGCTGCAGGGTCAGCCGGACGTGCTGGCGCACGTAGTCCGACGGGAGCCGGTCGACCCACGGGATCTCGCGGCGCATGCCCTTCCACTCCTTGTCCATCCGCCACGTCACCGGCGGAAGCCAGGCCCACCCGCATTCGACGCACACGATCCGGGTGCTCGGGTAGAGGTCGAGGACGCCGCCGGAGATGATGCTCATCAGCTGGGTCTGGCAGACCTCCGCCATTCCCACGTACTCCTCGAGGTACAGGGACGGGAAGCCGGTGCCGGTCGGCGGACCGGGCGCCGAGCCGCCGAAGCACAACGCGACGGGCAGGCCGTGCTCGGCCGCGGCGCGCCAGAGCGGGTGGTAGGTCCGGCGCCCGATCGGCATCTGCGTGCGCACCGGGACGATGACCTGGACGAAGCGCTCGTCCCCGGCGCGGTGCTCGATCTCGGCGACGGCGAAGTCGACGTCGTTGGGCACGATGAGGGATCCGCGCAGCCGCGGATCGCGGCTCAGCCACTCCTCCGCGAGCCAGTCGTTGGCAGCGCGGGCGAAGGCGGCCGAGAAATCCGGGTTCATCACGCCGTCGGCGGGATAGGCGCAGTTGAGGATGGCGACGGTGATGTCGAACGGGTCGAGCAGCTCGCGTCGCAGATCCTCGACGCCGCCGTTGTCGGTCCAGTCGGCGCGGGTGAGCGACGCGGCACCGCGGGGGTACCAGGCGTCGTCTGGGCCGAGGTAGCCCGTGAAGGCGCAGTAGTCGGTGACGTGCCCGGGCAGGTAGGGCCGCAACGCCTCGAACGACGGAATCGGGACGTGCACGTCGGTGTCGATCAGCATGTGGGTCATCGCTCGACGACCTCGGCCGGGAGTGGCGTCGCCCGCGGGCTGGGCCGGAGGTGGGCGGCCGTGACGTCCTCCGGTGTTGGGCACCCGAGCAGTGCGAGCGCCAGCGTGGTCTCGGCGCGGAGGAGCTCGAGCACCCGCTCGGCGCCGGCGGCACCGTCGACGGCGAGGCCATAGCAGACGGGTCGTCCGACGAGCACCGCTCGCGCGCCGAGCGCCAGGGCCTTGACGACGTCGGTCCCGCGGCGGACCCCGCCGTCGACGAGGACCTCGACGCCGTCGAAGGCCGCCGCGACGACCTCGGGAAGGGCGTCCAGCGTCGCGGGGGAGCCGTCGAGCTGCCGCCCGCCGTGGTTGGACACGATGATCGCCGAGACACCGGCGGCACAGGCCAGCTCGGCGTCCTCGGCGGTCAGGATGCCCTTCACGACGACGGGGACGGGGCTGGACCGGACGAGCGCCTCGAGGTCGCGCCAGGTCAGGGTCGCGTCCAGGTCTGGCGGCGCCTCGGTGCCGAGCAGGTCGCGCTGGAGGGCGAGGTCGCGGTTCGCCGATCCTCCCGGGGAGGTCGAGCCGAGGCGCAGCGGCCGCTCGCGGCGACCCACGAACGGCGTGTCCACGGTGAGGACGATGGCGCCGAAGCCGTGCTTCGTGGCGTAGTCGACGAGCCGCTGCAGGAAGTCGGGATGCCGGTAGACGTTGGCCTGCAGCCACCGCGGTGCGCCGGGAGCCGCCGCGTCGAGCTGCGCGGCGGTCGACGACGCAGCGATGGACAGGCACATGACCGTCCCGGCTGCCGCCGCGGCCCGCGCCGTGGCCTCCTCGCCATCGGGGTGGTATTGCCGGTGGCCCGCGGTCGGCGCGACGAGGATGGGCATCGAGACTTCGGTTCCGAGAACGGTCGTCGCCGTCGAGGTGGCGGAGACGTCGACGAGCATGCGGGGCCGGAACTGCCACCGCCCGAAGGCCTCGATGTTCTCGCGGAGCGTGACCTCGTCGCACGCGCCGGTCGCGAGATAGGCGAACGCGTCCGCGGGAAGCACGCGCTCGGCCTCGGCTGCGAAGTCAGCGACGTTGAGCAGGTCTGTCACGAGTGGGTCCCCGACGGTTGTGGACGTCCCGAACGCGCGCCAACCCAACGGTTGATGCCCGCCGATCCGACGGTAGCGATGGCGCGCGAGCGGTGTCAAGGAGGTGACGCGTTTCATCCAACCAGATGGTTGCCATGTGACGATCCATGCGTGTAGGGTCGCGGCGGCCGTCGGTTTGAGGAGACCGACATCTGAGGAGGAGAAATCGCATGGGGTCGTTGAGAAGGGCTGTGCCTTCGCTTGTCGTCGTGCTCGCGGTGGGGGCCGTGGTGGGCTGCGGGAGTGACAAGTCCTCGAGCGGCGGGTCGAGCGGCTCGAGCTCGTCGACCGGGTCGAGCACCACCGCCGCCTCCGGGGCGCCGGCGTCGAAGGGCGACCTGGTGTTCTTCGTGCAGACGACGATCCAGTCGCAGTTCCAGGACCTGTCCGAGGCGGTGGCCGGGGCCAAGGCGGCCGCGCAGTCGATCAATGCCGCGGGCGGGGTCAACGGCCAGAAGGTCAGGATCGAGTTCTGCGATGACCACGGAACCCCGGCGGGTGCCCGCAACTGCGCGCAGCAGGCGGTGTCCAAGCACGCCGTCGCGATCCAGATGACGACGAACTTCTCGCCATCCATGTGGCCGATCCTGACGCAGGCCCACATCCCCGCGATCGGCAACAACCCGTTCTCGGAGTCGGATCTGATCAATCCCGACTCCTACGGGCAGACGCCCGGGACCGACACGCTGCTCGCGCTGAGCGGATACGTGGCCAAGAACATGGGGGCCAAGTCCCTCGCCGTCGCGTCCTACGACGTGGGCACCGCGATCCACAACTCGGAGGCCGAGAAGGACCCGACGAAGCAGCAGGGGCTGGACTTCAAGGGCATCGTCTCGTTCCCGGCCACCACCACCGACTACGGACCGATCGTCCAGAAGCTGAAGAGCACCGGCGCCGACGCCCTGTCGTTCGTGACGGCCGGCCAGGCGGTCCCGCCGATCCTGCAGACGGCCAAGCAGCTCGGATACACGCCGAAGGTGGTCGGCAACGGCACCCTGCAGGACCCGGCGACGCTGAAGAGCGGCGGCGCGCTGCTGGAGGGCATGCAGATCCCGTCACCGGTGCCGGCGATGAGCGACCCGGGCCTGGCTGAGTTCCGCAATGACATGGCGGCGGCTCAGAAGGCCGGCGTGGCCGACGCGGACAAGCTCGACCAGACGTCCGTCCTGCCGTGGCTGGCGGTGAAGGGCTTCGCCGAGGTCGCCAAGACCATGACCAAGCCCATCACCGGCGCGAACCTCATCGATGCGCTCAACAACACCAAGGACGTCAAGGTGTCGTTCCTGGACTGGAAGCCCGGCGTCCCAGGGCCGAAGGCCAAGCCCCGCCTGGCCAACGCCAGCTTCTGGGTGGTCAAGGTCGACAACGGCAAGATCGTGACGGCCAGCAAGCCGCTGGACGCCTACCAGATCCTCGGGGCCAGCTGATCCCGATCGGGCTCTCCCCTGCGCTGTGGGAGCCGGCCGCGAGGCCGGCTCCCCGCGGGGTGGGACGGGCTGCTTCGTGGTGGCTGCTCGGCGTAGAGTCGGCCGCATGCCCACCTTCGTCCTGCGCCTTCAGGCTCCGCGGCAGAACTTCCCAGACCATGACGGACGCCGAGCGAGCGGTGATGAGCCGTCACGCGGCACATTGGCGCCCATACCTCGAGCGCGGTGACATGGTCGTGTTCGGACCGGTCCTCACCGAGGATGACGACTCCTACGGACTGGCGGTCGTCCAGACTGACGACGAGCAGGCGCTGCGCGACTTCGCCGCCCAGGACCCGGTCGTCACGACCGGGACCGCGGTGTACGAGATCGGCCGTCTGGCGGCCGGGCATGTCCGCGCGGGGTGAGCCGCTCCGCGTGCCCGGCGACGCGGCTGCGTCGCCGGGCGGATGGGCGGACGCCTACCGGGACGGTGACGACACGCGGTCGTCTCGGTTGCGGTCGGTGCGGTCCTCGTCGTACGGCTCGCGACTACCGGACTTCGCCAGTCCGCGGCTGATCATGTATCCGGCCGCGACGATGGCGACGTACAGCCACGCCTGACGGGCGATGAACTCGTCGGTGCCGTTGCTGTCGCCGCCCTTGATCACGGCGGCGCTGACGAGGATCGCGACGATGACCGCGACCATGGCGACGAACTCCGTCGTCTTGAACGCGCTCTTGGTCTCGGTGCTCAGACGTCGCGTCGCGCTGGTGCGCTGAACCGTCCGACGGTCCGACTGCGTTGTTGCAGCCACAGGGAGCTCCTTCAGGAGTTGGGTGGAATGGATCTGCGCGCCGAACGGAGGCCGCGGGGGGCTGGGCGGATCGCAGCTCGGCGCGTCGGTCTGCGCCCCTTCTCCGGCAGCCGGCGGCACGAGATCCGGGGGCAGGTGGTCGAGATGCCCGGACGGCGTCGGCGGCATGCATCGGTCTGGAGGTGGGTCTGCGCACCGGACCTGTCGTCCTGACCGCGGGCGGCCCGCAACGGCTTTGAATCGTGGCCTCCCGGGAACGTCGGGTGTCATCGACGCAGACCCACGGCGCACCCAGGAGGCGAGATCAGCATGTCGAGTTCGGCGGACCGCGATCCACACCGTCAGCAGCTGTCGCGTCTGGTTCAGGCGCAGGCTCGCCTTCGACGAGCCGACCGCCACGTCGCACAGGACCTCGAGCGACGCGTCGTCCGCCTGCTGCGCGCCGTGCGCTCCCTCGGGCCGATCGACCGCGGTGGCCGCCCGGCCTGAGCGCAGCCAGCGGCATGGCTCTGTGCTCGTCAGGCGCCGAGACGCTCCGCGCCTCCCGCGGCCAGCCCGTCGCCGAGCGCGGTGCGCACGTAGAGCACCGCGCGGCCGTCGCGGCGGCTGGTGACCAGGCCGGTGTCGCGCAGCGCGCCGAGGTGGTGGGAGGCGGTCGCCGGGCTCAGCGACAGGCGTCGCGCCAGCTCCTGGGTGGAGCGCGGCGCACCGAGATCGCTGAGGATCGCTGCGCGGCTGGCGCCGAGCAGCCGGGCCAGGCTCCCCGGGGCCACCGGCGCCTTGTCCCAGAGCGTCGCGATGCCGCGGGCCGGGTAGATGAGCGTGGGCTGCCACGGGGCCCGGTCGATCACGAACGGCCGCGTGGCCTCGAAGGCCGAGGGCACGAGCAGGAGGCCTCGAGCGTCGAGCGGCAGCGTGGCGTCGTGCCGGGGCACGGCGACCTCGACCGCCCCGTCGCGCCAGGCGACGCTGCCGGCAAGGTCCGAGAACAGCCCGGCCGGCCCGGCCGCGGCGAGGCGGCGCGACCGGTACGCGACGTCGGCGTCCAGGAACGCCCGCACGCGCGGCCAGACCGGCGCGAGCGCCCGCGCCCAGAACGCCTCGAAGACGTCGGCGAGCCGGCCGAGCTCGCGCCGGGGATGCGCCAGCCACGCCTCGACGGTGGCGCGCGCCCGCGGGTGCTGGCTGCCGAAGAGCTGCATGTCGGCGCGGACTTGCCGCACCGGCGTCGCGCGCAGCGCGGCGAGGCCCTCCTCGAGGTCCCCGAACGGTCCGCGCGGCGGCGGCACGAGGAAGTCGGGCGTATAGCCGTGCGGCGGCGTCAGCACGACGGCGCGCTCGAGCTCGATCCCGTCGAGCCGGCCGCTCAGCGACGTGATCCACGGGACGTGCAGCGCCGCCGACGACGGATCGCGCAGCGCGAGGAGCGCGTGGTTGAGCTCCAGCAGCGGTGAGATCGCAAAGCGGGTGTGGGCGAGGCCCTCGACCCCGAAGACGAACCGGACCACGGTGCGCGGTCACCCTACCGGTCGATTCGATCCAGGTCGAATCGATCGCCGTGGCCGTGCCCGCCCGGCAGCCTCTCCGGCCATGACCACCACCCACCTCTCCCCGCACATCACCGATCAGGGCGAGCCGTACTGGTACGGCGAGAGCCTGTTCGAGTTCCTCGTTCCCTCGGCCGCCACGGACGGCGCGCTGGCCGTGTTCCGATCGACCATGCCCGAGGGCTTCGGGCCGCCCCGTCACATCCACACACGCGAGGACGAGGTCTTCCTGGTCGAGGAGGGCGAGGCGCTCTTCGACGTCGACGGCCGCATCCTCGTCGCCGGACCGGGCACGACGGTCTTCATGCCGCGGGGCGTGCCGCACACCTTCCGCGTCCGCAGTCGCGTGGCGCGGATGCTCGGGATCATGACCCCGGGCGGCTTCGAGGCGCTCTTCCGCAACCTCGGCCGGCCCGCCGACGCCCGCACGACGCCGGCGGCGGGCGTCGTCCCGTTCGACATCCCGGCCGTGATGGCCGAGCAGGCGCGCCTGGGCACCGAGGTCGTCGGGCCGCCGATGACCGGTCGCGAGGGCTGACGCCCGCCGCCGGGGCCGGCGGCACGACGCGCGGCGCAGGACGCCTCGTGCCCGTGCCGAAAAGATCCTGGGTGATGTATCCGCTCGGGGTCATGCGCGCTGCCGCCGGCGAACTGCGGGACGTCGCACGCGCGCGGACGAGGACACACGGGCGCCTGCGCGATCAGGTCGTCGCGATCGCCGTGGCGACGCTGGGCGTGAACCTGATCTGCGCGGTGCTGGCGCTGCTGTTCGAGCGCCACGAGCAGCAGACCCAGGTCAAGAGCTTCGGGAGCGCGGTGTTCTGGACCTCCACCCAGCTGCTGACGGTCAGCTCCTCGGTCCAGAACCCGCTCTCGACCGCGGGCCGTGTGCTGGACGTCGGCATGGAGATCTACGCCATCACGGTCGTGGCCACGCTGGCGGGCGCGATGGGGTCCTTCATGATCAAGCGGGCGCGCGAGATCGAGGACGCGCAGGAGCGGCGCGCGGACGCGACGTCGACCACCGACGCCGCGGCGTGACCCGCTGACGCCGCGGGGCGTCAGTGCAGGCGGCCCGGGTGGACCGGCAGCTCGGCGAGGCCGCGCAACTGCGCGCCGCCACGCCAGTGGAAGGTGTCGGTCGCGAGCTCCAGGTCGGGGAACCTGCGCGCCAGCGCATCGACGGCGATGTTGCCCTCCAGGCGGGTGAGGGGCCCGCCGAGGCAGAAGTGCCGGCCGAAGCCGAAGGTCATGTGCTTGTCGGCGTCGGGCCGCTCGACGTCGAAGGTCTGCGGGTCCTGGAAGACGTCGGGGTCGCGGTTGGCGGCGGCCAGCAGCGTGGTCACGGTCGCGCCGGCGGGGATCGGCGTGCCGGCGATCTCGGTGTCCTGCAGGACGAAGCGGTTGTGGAACTGCGCCGGCGTGACGTAGCGCAGCATCTCCTCGATCGCGTTCGGGATCAGCGTGCGATCGTCGACCAGGCGCCGCCATTGCTCGGGGCGGGAGAGGACCTCCATCATGCCCGTGGCGATGAGGTTGGTCGTCGTCTCGTGGCCGGCGAAGAGGAACAGGAAGAAGTTGGCGGCCATCTCGCGCGGGTCCAGCCGGTGCTCGTGCTCGGCGCCCATGAAGGCCTGCACGAGGCTGGTCGGGTTCGGGTTACGCCGCTGCGCGGCGATCATCTCGTCCACGTAGCCCTGCAGGTTGCGCTGGGCCTGCAGGGAGATGAACACGCGGTCGTCGGTCACGAACTGGAACTCGAACCACTGACGGGCATAGCCCTTGATCAGCTCGCGGTCCTCGATCGGCACGCCCAGCAGGTCGGTGACGATGAACAGCGGCACGTCGAGCGCCAGCCGCATCAGGTCGACCGTGTCGTCGCCGGCCATGTCGGCGATCGCCTCGTCGACGTACTGCCGGGTCGCCTGCTCGAGCAGCGCGATGCGACGCGGCGTGAAGGCCCGGTGCACGACCTCGCGCAGCCGGGCGTGGACCGGGTCGTCGGTGGTGACCATCCACAACGCGTGGAACTCGGCGATCTCGTCCCACGCCGCACGCCGCTCGGGCGTCAGGGACTCGCGGAAGGCGATCGTGCGGGTTCCGCGCCGGCGGGAATCGCTGCTGAACACCTCGTGGCGGCGGAACACGTCCTTGACGCCGGCGAACCGCGTCACGAGATACAGCGGACCGGACTCGACCACCGGAGCCATCTCCTGCAACTGCGCCCACAGCGGCCACGGATCGGCGACCAGGTCGTCATCGGTCTCGAAGAACAGCCGCGCGACGCGCTCGTGGACCGAGGGCGCAGCCGACCCCAGGGCGGGCATGCGAGCGATGCTAACCCGGCCTTCGCGGCCCGCGCAAGGCGGGCTTCCTGCGCGACCGGCCCGTCGTGTCCGAGCCGTCGCGGTTGAGGCCGGTCCTCGCCGCGCAGTAGGCTCGCGCCGGCAGCAGCGAGGGCAGCGCGACGGCGGAGGGGAGACGGAGGAGATGGCGGAGGACCTTCGCTTCGACGGGCAGGTGACGGCCGTGGCGGGCAGGGGGCCGGGCGCCCAGCGCTTCGTCGGGTCGTCGGTGCTGCGGCGCGAGGACCCGCGCCTGGTCACCGGCCACGGGCGGTTCGTCGACGACATCCGCCTGCCGGGGATGCTGCACGCGACGTTCGTGCGCAGCCCGTTCGCGCGGGCGGCGATCCGCCGCCTCGACGCCTCGGCGGCGCTGGCGGTGCCCGGCGTCGTCGCGGTGCTCACCGGCGAGGAGGCCGATCTGCCCGTGATCGGCTACGCCATGCCGAGCACGGCCGAGCTCCAGCGCAAGGCCCCGCTGGCGGTGGGCGACGTGCGGTTCGTCGGCGACCCCGTGGCGATCGTCATCGCCGAGAGCCGCCACCTCGCCGAGGACGCCGCCGAGCTCGTCGTGGCCGAGTTCGATCCGGCGCCCCCGGTCATCGACCTGGAGCGGGCCGGTGAGGCGGCGCCCGTGCACCCGGACCTCGAGTCCAACGTCGCGTGGTCGGGCGCCTCGGCGTCGGGCCCGGCGGTGCAGGCCGCGCTGGCCGCCGCCGACCACGTGTTCACCGAGACGTTCCACCAGCACCGCTACCAGGCCAACCCGATGGAGACGCACGGGATCGTGGCCGCCTGGGACGCCGTGGAGGGCACGCTGACGCTGAACCTGGCGACCCAGATGCCGCACAACGCCCGCGCGCACGTCTCGAAGGTCCTGGGCATCGACGAGCACCGCGTGCGGGTGATCATGGGCGACGTCGGCGGCGGCTTCGGCGCAAAGGGCTTCATGATGCGCGAGGAGTTCTGCGTGGCCTACGCGAGCCGCCGGCTCGGACGGCCGATCAAGTGGATCGAGGACCGCTCCGAGCACCTGCTGGCCTCGTCGAGCTCGCGCCACGAGTTCATGACCGTCACGTTCGGCGTGTCGTCGGAGGGCATCGTCGGGGCCGCGGCGATCGAGCACGTCGTCGACCTCGGGGCCCATCCGGTGCTCATGCCCGAGGCGATCCCGGCGATCGCCGCCAAGATGTTCCCCGGGCCGTACAAGATCCCGCACTACGCGTGGTCGGCGCGCGCGCTGTTCACCAACACGGCGCCGCTGAGCCCCTATCGCGGCCCCTGGATGATGGAGACCACGGCCCGCGAGCAGATGATGGACCTGGTCGCGCGCGAGCTCGGCCTCGATCCCGCCGAGCTGCGCCGGCGCAACGTGATCGGCCCGGAGGACCAGCCGTACACCACCCCCGGCGGCGCCGTCTACAAGAACATCAGCCCGGACCGGACGCTCGAGCAGGCGCTGGAGCTCGCCGACTACGCGGGCTTCCGCGCGCGGCAGGCCGCCGGCCGCAGGCAGGGCCGGTACCTCGGGCTGGGCATGAGCCTGTGCGTCGAGCCGACGGCCCAGAGCGTCGGGCGCGCGACGGGCCACGAGGTCGCCACCGTCCGGGTCGAGCCGTCGGGCAAGGTCGTCGTGACCATGGGCCTGGCCTCGCACGGCCAGGGCAACGAGACGACGATGGCGCAGGTCGTCGCCGACGGGCTCGGGATCGATCTCGAGCGTACAGAGGTGACACGCGTTCGAGAACACGAACGCCTGGTCGGACGTGTAGCGGTGCAGGACGTCCAAGCCCGGTTCCATCCCCGGAGGAAGGGTGCCGGGCTGCAGGTACGCGGCGTGGGCGATCT
>Ga0157379_10001748_pt1 | contig 17962 bp, 19 predicted proteins | sample S25metaG_FD_121802 | JGI IMG/M metagenome (GOLD analysis project Ga0157379, IMG submission 121802) | Switchgrass rhizosphere microbial communities from Kellogg Biological Station, Michigan, USA - S2-5 metaG | ecosystem: Host-associated > Plants > Roots > Rhizosphere > Soil | place: USA... | reverse complement strand
TTGCACGTGCAGCCGGGCGCGGAGTTGAAGGTCTTGCAGCGGTCGTAGATCGTGCTCGGGTCGTACGTCCCGCTGTAGGACGTTCCCGCGTCGTAGTCGGGCGCCGAGTTCATGCTCCCCGAGTTGTCGAACTGGATGAGGACGTTCGGCTGCACGGAGAGTCCGGCCGCGAAGACGTCGAGATCCGTTCCCGCGTGCGCCGGACGGGCGCTCGCCACCAGCACGAGGACAAGGGGGAGCAAGCGGACGATCGTCGAAAGTGTGCGTGTCATACCCTTTTCTCAGCTCGCCGGACCGAGGCGCGTGGCCTGCATGTCGAGGTTGCTCTTGGCGTTGTTCGTCGCCGTGCCGGCCGCGCTCACGTCGAAATAGAATCCTTTGAACTTGAGCGCGCTGACGTGGACTTCGATCGGCGGCGGGGCTTCGTACTGGAAGCACGACCAGACGTCCCCCGTGACGGGCAGCCCCGCGTCGGCGCTCAGATCGGTGTGACGCGGCAGGGACGGCGTGCACGTCTTCGTCGGGTCGATGAAGTTGTCGGCGTCGCCGAGCGCGTAGCCGAGGCCCGCGTCGGCGGAATGGAACGCCTGCGCGCTACGCCGCTCCGAGCCCGTGAGCGCCGACTCGATGCGCGAGGCGCCGGCGACCAGCGAAGCGAGAATGAGCAGCACGGATAGGAGTCCGAGAACGGTGAACAGCGCGATGCCGCGCTCGTTCCTCATGAGAGCCTTCACGGGGTCTCCAGCGGAGCGGTCGCGATGGCGAGGTTGCGGATGCGGACCTGGGTCGAGGTGTCGGCCTGCGGCGTCAACCCCGAGTTGTTGGTGCCGGTGGCGATCATGCGGATGGTCGCGGCGCGCAGGATGTCGAGCGACGCGGCGGGATCCGAGGTGGTCGAGCCGTCCGAGAGGACGTAGCTGACCTGCAGCGCGTTCGAGAGCGTGAGTCCGTCGGCGACCGGATCGCCGTTCCGACGGAGGAGACCCGTGTTGGTCAGGATGTAGACGAGGTCGTCGATCTGGTGCACCGGCGAGCCGGCGCCGTAGGACTGGACGAGCGGCGCCGCCAACGTGATCTGGCACGTGCCCGGCGTCCACGCGGTGATGGTGCCGACCTCGGCGACGCCCAGGATCTGCGACTCGAACGAGAGACGCTTGCCGGCCGTGAACGTCAGGGTGCCGCACGCGGGCACAGCGGTCGCGTCGAGCGTCACGACGCTCGTCGCCGCCGCCGCGCTGCCCGTGCTGTTGACGTTCAGGTAGTTGCCGCGCAGCGTGATGTGGTACAGCTCGCCCGCCGCGTTGGCATTCACCACGATCGGCGCCAGGGTCGCCGTCGGGACCGCGCCCATGCTGTAGCCGGCCATGCGCACGTCGCGCTTGAAGAGATCGACCGCGCTGCGGGCGTCCTGCGACATGTCGGCCGAGCCGAGCGTGTAGATCGCGGAGCGGCTCTGGCTGGCGACCGCCGACGCGAGGCCTGTGAGCACCACCGCCGCGATGCCGATCGAGACCAGCAGCTCGAGGAGCGTGAAGCCGCGCGTGTTCTTCATTGGCCGATCACCGAGACGAGCGCGAACGTGTGCGCCCCGAACTGGTCGTTCCAGCCGACGTTCACGGTCACCTGCCTCGCGGTACCGCCGGGCCCGACCGCGACGACGGCGGCCGAACGCGCGTACGTGACGTGGCCGACGACGACGTTCTGCGATGCGAGGTTGACGAGCGACGAGGCGGCGGTGCGACGCATGATCTCGATCTCCTCCTGCGCCAGCGCCGTCGCGGCGGTGATGTTGCGGCCGACGGCCGTCGTGCGGATGGAGTTCGCGTGCAGCGCCGCGAGGCCGAGGAAGCCGATGCTCGCGACGGACGCCGCGACCAACAGCTCGATCAGCGTGAAGCCCGCGTCGCGGGCGCTATTGCCAGTTCGTGCCATCGAAGTGCCAGACGCGAATGCGGCCCGACGCCGTGACCGTGATGCCGTGCTGCACGTGACCACCCGTCACCGTGGACTCGACGTAGACGCCCGCGGCGTTCGTCACCGTGCCGTCGGAGTTGAACGTGATCTGCGTGGCGGGGACCGCCGGCGGCGCGCCCGCCACACCGTACGGATTGGTGGTGACGCCGGTCGCGCCGAAACGGACCTGCGGATAGTCCTGCGCGACGTCGACCGTCTTCAGGTCGACCGTGCCGGCGCCATTGGCGTAGCTGATCTTGTACTGCGTTCCGGCGAGCGGAACGTAGAAGTAGGAACGTCCCTCCTTGATCGCGGCGAAGCGCGCTTGATTCATGTCGCCCGCGACCTCGAGCGCCGCGCCCCGGACGCGGTACCCGGGCATGAACGATACGAAGTTCGACGCCGCGACGGCGCTGATCACCCCGAAGAGGGCAAGCGCCGTGAGCAGCTCGGGCGCCGAAAACCCGGGGGATGCGTGCCGTAGAAACGCCATACGCGACGACATGACGAGAACCCTCCGCCCTCTAGCGAGCAAGAGCTATTCCAGCGAAACCTCGTCGCATTGTTCCGAGACGCGACAAGCCCCGCCGCGTTTTCGCCGTCGCCTCGCGCAGTACGTGTCACGGCAACTGCTGATCGCTCCTGCAACGACGTCACTCCGCCGTCGCGGCCAATCCATGCGCTTTGACACGCAGAGAGGCGCGCGCGATAACGCGTGCTGTGTCACACTCGCTTGTGTGTGACCTCGGCGCACGCGCGTTCGCCGCGGTAGCGCTCGTTCCGGCGATCCCCGGAAAGGATCTCCTCACGTACCACGTAGCGGAGGCCGATCGGGGACGCGTACGCCCAGGCGTCCGCGTGCTCGTGCCGATCGGACGACGGCGCGAGACCGGCATCGTCGTCGAGCTCACGGAGACCCCGCCGCCCGACGTCACCACGCGCGCCATCGCCGACGTCCTCGATGACGAGGCCATCCTCACGCCCGATCTCTTCGCGCTCTGCCGCTGGGCCGCCGATTACTACATGACGAGCCTCGCCGACGTGCTGGCGTCGGCGCTGCCCGGCGGCTTACGGGCGTCGAGCACGCGTGTCGTCCGCCTGGTCGCGACGAACGCGAGCGGGCTGCACGGGCTCGAGGAGGCGGTGGTGGCGCATCTCGCCGTCGCCGGCCCGACGACCGTCACCGCGCTCGCGCGCGTGCTCGGCGACCGCCGCGTCGCCGGCGCCGTGCGCACGCTCGTCGCACGCGGCGTCGTCGCGGTCGACGAGCAGCTGCGGGCGCCGGTCGCCAAGGCGCGCTTCGAGCGCGTCCTCGAGCTGGCTCGGTCGCTCGATGCCGACGCGCTCGCCGAGCTCGAACGGCGGGCGCCGCGCCAGCAGGCGCTGTACGGGCGTATTGTCCGGATGCCGGAGCGCGCCATCGAGGTGCGCGCCCTGGATCGCTCGGAGCGCACCGCCGCCGCCGCGCTGGTGCGGCGCGGCGCGCTCGTATCGATCCGCCGCGAGCGCTACCGGGATGCGCTCGGCCCCGAGCGTGCCGCCGTGGCGCCGCCCGTGCTGACGCCGGCGCAGCGCTCGGCGGTCGACGCCATCGCCGAGCACGCGAGCTTCCAGGTGCTGCTGCTCCACGGCGTCACCGGCAGCGGCAAGACCGAGGTGTACCTCCAGGCCGCGGCACGCACGCACGCGAGCGGGCGCTCCGTGCTGTTTCTCGTCCCCGAGATCGCCCTCACGCACCAGCTGGTGACCCGCGTGCAGCAGCGTTTCGGCAACGGCGTCGCCATCCTGCATAGCGGTCTCGGACCCGGCGAGCGCTGGGATCAGTGGCGACGAGCGGCGCGCGGCGAGGCACGGATCGTCGTCGGCGCCCGCTCGGCGGTCTTCGCGCCGATCGCCGACCTCGGCCTCGTCGTCGTCGACGAAGAGCACGACGCGGCGTACAAGCAGGACGAGGGCCTGCGCTACCATGCACGCGACCTCGCGATCGTGCGCGCCAAGCTGGCAGGCGCCCCCGCGATCCTCGGCTCGGCCACGCCGTCGGTGGAGAGCTACCAGCAAGCCCTGGACGGCAAGTACCGCCTGCTCAGCCTGCCCGACCGGGTCGAGGGACGTCCGCTGCCCGCGGTCGAGATCCTCGACCTGCGCACGCTCACGCCCGCTCCCCTGATGGGCGCCGACGGCGCCGCGCCTCCGGGCCGCCGGGCGCGCGCGACGTCGGCCGCGCGGGCACTCGCCGGATCCGGGCTCGGCCGCAACGAGGACGAGGCCCCGTCGATGCTGCTGTCGGCGCCGCTGATCGCCGCGATCGGCGAGACCCTGGCGCGCCGCGAACAGACCCTGCTCTTCCTCAACCGCCGCGGGTTCGCCCGGGCGCTGCAGTGTGTGGGCTGCGGCGAGCCGGCCGGCTGCCCGTCGTGCAGCGTCAGCCTGACCTTCCACGAGCGCCGCGCCGTCCTGCTCTGCCACCACTGCGGCTTCGCCCGGCCGGCGCGCTCACCCTGTGCCCACTGCGGGCGCGACGCCCTGCGGGCGACGCTGGAGGGAACGGAGCGCATCGAGGCGGAGGTCGCGACGCGCTTCCCCGACGCCCGCGTCGGCCGGCTCGACCGCGACACGACGTCCAACAAAGGCGCGCACCGTCGCATCCTCGAGGCGTGGGAGAGCGGCGCGCTCGACATCCTCATCGGTACGCAGATGGTGGCCAAGGGCCACGACGTCCACGGCGTGACCCTGGTCGGCGTGCTGCTCGCGGACGTCGCCCTCAACATGCCCGACTTCCGCGCCGCCGAGCGGGCGTTCCAGCTGCTGACGCAGGTGGCGGGCCGCGCGGGCCGCGGCACGCGGCCGGGCAGGGTGCTGGTGCAGACCTACCGCCCGGCGCACCACAGCCTGGTCGCCGCGTCCTCGCACGACTACGCGGGCTTCGCGCCACAGGAGCTGGCCTCGCGCCGCGAGCTCGCCTATCCACCCTTCGCCCGGCTGGTCGTCTTGCGCTTCGAGGGAGTCGAGGCCGAGCAGACCGAACGCGCGGCCATGGAGCTGGCGGCATTCGGCCGGGAGCTGGAACGGACGGTGACCGTCCGCGGCCCGGCTCCCGCGCCGCTCGAACGCCTGCGCAACCGCTACCGCTGGCAGCTCATGCTGGCGTCGTCGAGCGTGCGCGACCTGCACCAGGGGGTGCGCCGGCTTCTCGGGCACTGGCGCGGCCTGCGCGCGGCGCGCGCCGTGCGTCTCGTCGTTGATGTCGATCCGGTCAGCATGTTATGAAAAAGGTGTGATTCGTCGAATCCTTAGGTATCCGGAACCGGTCCTCAAGGAGGTGGCGGTACCGGTCCCGAACATCGACGGAGCCCTCGTCCAGACGATCGACGACATGGTCGAGACCATGTACGCGGCGCCCGGCGTCGGGCTCGCCGCACCGCAGATCGGCCTGTCGCAGCGCGTGATCGTGCTCGACGTCGATCACGAGAACAAAGGCAAACAGCTCCTCAAGATCGTCAACCCGGTGATCGCCGAGCGCGACGGCGAGATCATCTGGGAGGAAGGCTGCCTGTCGGTGCGCGATTTCGTCGCCGAGGTCCGGCGCGCTGCGCGCGTTCTCGTGCGCGGCTACACGCCAGATCAGCAGGAAATCGCGATCGAGGCCACCGATCTCCTGGGGGTCGCCCTGCAGCACGAGATCGACCACCTCGACGGCAAGCTCTTCATTGATCGCATCAGCCGCCTCAAGCGCGATCTGTACCGCCGGCGACTCAAGAAGCTCGAGCGCGAGGGTCGCGAGCCCGCGCCGCATGGGAGTCTGATCTAGCCGGCGCTTTCGCACTCGCGTTGCGCGTAAAGTTTTGGCTCTTCCGCGCCGATGCTCCTCGAGGCAATGGGGCAACGGCAACGTGATCCTGGGAGGCTTCGCAGCGTCTGTCTGGACGCGTTCCTGGTTTTCTGGGTCGGCGGCATGGTGCTGCGCGCGTCGGTCGTCGTCCTCTCCCCCCTCGCCCGCTGGTTCGAGCCGCTCGCCTTCGTCCTGACGACGGCGCTCCGGCGCTGACCGGGCCGCCGGACGGCCCGCCCGCGGCGGTACCGCCGCCGCGCCGTTCGCGCTACGCTACGGCACTCGTCAACGACCATGACGACGCAACTTCAGTGGGTCGCCGACCGGCCGCCGCGCACCGTCTTCATGGGGACGCCGGCCTTCGCGGTGCCGAGCCTCGAGGCGCTCGCCGGCTGTAGCGAGCTGGTCGGGGTCGTTTCGCGTCCGGACAAGCCGCGCGGCCGCGGCATGGCCTTCGAGGCGTCGCCGGTCGCGGCCGCCGCGCTCGCACGCGACGTCCCGCTCATCCGGCCGGCGACCTTGCGCGACGTGGACGCGCTCGCCACCCTGGCGAGCTGGGAGCCCGACGTCCTCGTCGTCGCCGCCTACGGCCGCATCCTGCCGGCGTCGCTCCTGGCATTGCCGACCGTCGCGCCGATCAACGTCCACGCCTCGTTGCTCCCGCGCCACCGCGGCGCGGGACCGATCGCCGCGGCGCTCCTCGCGGGCGACACGACCACCGGCATCAGCATCATGCTGATGGCGGAGGAGCTCGACGCGGGCGACGTGCTCCTGCAGCGCACGCTCGACATCCTCCCGGACGACACGACCGGCTCGTTGACGGAGCGGCTCGCGGCATTGGGCGGTGTCGCGTTGCGGGACGCGATGCGACAGCTCGGCGCCGGCGGCCTCGCGCCCGTAGCGCAGGATCCCGCGGCGGTGACCTACGCGCCGCGGCTGGCGAAGGCCGACGGGCGCATCGCCTGGCGCGAGCCGGCGGAGTTGATCGCGCGGAAGGTCCGCGCCTTCGCCCCGTGGCCGTCGGCCTTCACGCTGCTCGACGGTCGCGTCCTGAAGGTCCTGAGCGCGCGGGCCGGCGACGGCGGGGCGGCGGCAGGCGCCGCTCCCGGCACGATCGTCGCGCTCGATGAGACGATTCGCGTCGCCACCGGCGCCGGGACCCTCGATCTTCTTGCCGTCCAGGCCGAGGGCAAGCGCGCGCTCGCGGCCAAGGCGTTCGTCGCCGGGGCGCGACTCGTTGTCGGCGCGCGCTTCAATGCGTGATGGGCGTGAGGGCGACGACGCCGAGCGCGACCCGCTCGGCGCGCGCGGCATCGCCGTCGCGGTGCTGCGCCGGGTGGAGGCCGACGGCGCCTGGGCCGACGTCACGCTCGACGCTGCGCTGCGCGAGCGCGCGCTGTCGCAGCGCGATCGGGCACTCGCCGTCCGTCTCGTTTATGGCACGCTCGCCTGGCGCGCGCTGATCGATTGGCACCTCGCCCGCCTGGCGCAACGCGACCCGCAGCGGCTCGCATTGCCGGTGCGCACGGTGCTGCGCCTCGGGCTCTATCAGCTCCTCCATCTGGAGCGGGTCCCGCCGCATGCGGCGGTCTCGACGAGCGTCGATCTCGCGAAGCGCCTCGCGCCCGCCGCCGCGGGATTGGTGAACGCCGTCCTGCGGCGCGCGGTGCGCGAGCGGGACGCGCTCCCGCTTCCCGACGCCGCCGACCCGGTGCGCCACCTCGCGATCACGCTCTCGCATCCCGAGTGGCTGGTGGCGCGCTGGCGTGCCGAGCTCGGCGAGAGCGAGACGCGTCTGCTGCTCGCCGCCGACAACACGGCGGCGCCGACCATCCTGCGCGCCCGCCCGGGAACCCGCGCGACGCTGCTCGCCACCCTGCGGGAGGCTGACGTCGAGGCCACGCCGACCCGCTACGCGCCCGACGGCGTGCGCGTCGAGGCCGTGGCCCCGCACGCGCTCGCGGGTTACGCGGACGGCGCGTTCGCGGTCCAATCCGAGGCGTCGCAGCTCGTCGGCCACCTGCTCGGCGCCCGTCCCGGCCTGCGCGTTCTCGACGTCTGCGCCGCTCCCGGTGGCAAGGCCTGTCACCTCGCCGAGACCGTGGCACCGGACGGCCGGGCCGTCGCGATCGATCAGCGGTTGCGCGGTGCGCGCGCCATCTCCGCGATGGGCCGCCGCCTGCGCGTCCGCACCCTCACGGCCCTCGTCGCCGACGCGCGCCACCCGCCGCTCGCCGCGGACGCGCGCTTCGACTGCGTGCTCGTCGACGCGCCGTGCAGCGGCCTCGGCACGTTGCGCGCGCATCCCGAGGTGCGTTGGTCGCGTACGCCGGAGGACGTGCGCCGCCTCGCCGTGCTGCAGGCGGAGATTCTCGAGGCGGCGAGCGCATACGTCCGGCCCGGCGGCGCGCTCGTCTACGCGACGTGCACGATCAGCGCCGCCGAGAACGAGGACGTCGTGGAGCGCTGGCTCGCCGCGCATCCCGAGCTGGAGCGGACCAACGCCGCCGCCCACCTGCCGGAAGCGGCCGCCGGCCTCGTCGACGCGCGCGGCGCCCTCCACACCTTCCCGCATCGCGACGATCTCGACGGATTCTTCGCCGTGCGCGTGCAACGCCGCGCCTAGCGGAGCGCAAACCTTGCGAGCCGTCCCGGGCTGATCGTATAAGCGCCGCTTCCGGGCTAGTCGGTGCGCCGCACGATCGCTCCATCCCTGCTCTCCGCCGATTTCGGCCGCCTCGCCGAAGAGGTACGCGCGGTTGCGCGCGCCGGCGCCGACTGGTTGCACGTCGACGTGATGGACGGCCACTTCGTCCCCAACATCACGATCGGCCCGCCGATCGTGGAGGCCATCCGCCAGGCCAGCTCCGTCCCGCTCGACGTCCACCTGATGATCGCCGATCCGCGCCGCTACCTTCCGGCCTTCGTCGAGGCCGGCGCGACCTGGGTCTCGCTGCACTACGAGGCGTGCGCCGAGCTGCGCGAGGCCATCGACGAGATCCACGCGCTCGGCGCACGCGCGTCGGTCGCGTTGAACCCCGAGACGCCCGTCGCCGCCGTCGCCGACGCGCTTCCCGACATCGACATGCTCCTCCTGATGAGCGTGCATCCCGGCTTCGGCGGCCAGAAGTTCATTCCCGAGACCCTCGACAAGATCGCGGAGGCCGCTCGATTGCGCGAGCGCAGCAGCGGCCGCTGGCTGATCGAGGTGGACGGCGGTATCGGCGCCGCGAACGTGGAGTCGGTCGCCGCCGCCGGCGCCGACGTCATCGTCGCCGGCACGGCGGTCTTCGGCGCGGAGGACTACGCCCGCGCCATCACGATCCTGCGCGGCGAGCCCGCCGCCCGCGCCGGCTGACGCTTTGCTTCACGCGGACGATGTGTTAGCCAGCATGGTTCCGTCTCTTCGGGGTGTAGCTCAGACTGGTAGAGCGCTGCGTTCGGGACGCAGAAGTCGCTGGTTCAAATCCAGTCACCCCGACTCTCTCAACGGAAGGGTGACGTGACCATACTGGCCGTCATCGTCCTCGCCTACTTGTCCGGGTCGATTCCGACCGGCGTGCTGCTGAGCCGCCGCCGCGGAGTCGACCCGCGAGACGTGGGCAGCGGCAACATCGGCGCGACCAACGTCGCACGCGCGGCCGGCACCCTGGCCGGCGTCCTCACCCTGGTCGGCGACCTCGTAAAGGGCCTCGTGCCGGTGATCATCGCGCGTCGCATCGGGCTCTCGAACTGGGCGGTCGCGATGGTGGGCCTGAGCGCGTTCTTCGGGCATCTCTACTCGTGCTTCCTCGGCTTCGACGGCGGGAAGGGCGTCGCGACGGCGCTCGGCGTCCTGCTCGGCGCGGCGCCGCTCGGGGCGATCATCCTGGTCGGCGTATTCGCCGTCGCGCTGGCGCTGACCCGATTCGTCTCCGTGGCTTCGCTCCTCTCCGCGGCACTCGCGGCGCCGCTCCTGCTGGTGCTCGGCTACCCGATGGCGACGGTCGCGATCGCCGTCGTGACGGGCGCGCTCGTCGCGCACCGGCACCGCGACAACATTCGCCGGCTGCGATTCGGCACCGAGCCGCGTGTCGGCATGGGCAAGGTCTCGAGCCTCGATTCTGGAGTTGCCTAGGTTTTTGGCAGTGCCCAGCAAGGAGGCAGCGCGCGGCCCCGCGGCGAGCGCCCCAGCATAGTCGGACGCTAGTTTTCTTGCGGTATTGGGTTTGCTTGTGTGTCGCGAATCTCGACGACGGGCCCCTCGCCCTGCTGTACCGTTCGATCGATGCGATCGACCCGCCAGACGCGCTCAGAGAAGCTTTACAACCCGAATGGGATGCGATTTAGAGGGCGGCGAACGTCACCCCGCCTGCGGAGGTCTCTATGAAGAAAGTCGAAGCCATCATCAAACCGTTCAAGCTCGATGAGGTGAAGGAGAGTCTCTCAGGCATTGGTATTCAAGGCCTGACGGTGACCGAAGTGAAGGGGTTCGGCCGGCAGAAAGGCCATACCGAGCTGTATCGGGGCGCCGAATACGTCGTCGACTTCCTGCCCAAGGTGAAGTTGGAAATCATCGTGAAGGACGAGAACGTCGCCGCCGTCGTTGGCGCGATCGAGAAATCTGCCAAGACGGGGCGCATCGGCGACGGAAAGATCTTCGTACTGCCGATCGAAGAGGTCGTGCGCATACGCACCGGAGAGCGAGGAGACCAGGCGCTCTGATCGCGCGGCTACTGCTGCTGACCATTGCATTCTGCATTGCGCCGCGTACGCGGCGACGCAACGAGTCACCCCATCACCCCACACAAAGGAGAAGGTTATGAGTACGGCGAAGGACGCCCTGAAACTCGCGAAGGACCGGAAGGCGGAGGCAGTAGATTTCAAGTTCCTCGATTTCCTCGGAACGTGGCAGCACTTCACGACGCCCGTCAGCGAGCTTGAAGAGGAAGTGTTCGAGGCGGGACTGGGGTTCGACGGCTCATCGATCCGCGGGTGGCAGCCGATCAACGCCTCCGACATGCTCGTGATTCCGGATCCGGCGACCGCCGTGATGGATCCCTTCATGCAGCACCCGACGCTCTCCTTCATCTGCAACATCGTCGACCCGATCACCAAAGAGGACTACTCGCGCGACCCGCGTAACATCGCGCGCAAGGCCGAGGCCTACCTCAAGTCGACGGGTGTGGGTGACACCGCCTACTTCGGTCCGGAGCCCGAGTTCTTCGTCTTCGATGACATCCGCTTCGATCAGAACGAGCACTCCGGTTACTACTACGTCGACTCCGACGAGGGCCGCTGGAACACCGGGCGCGACGAAGGTCCGAACCTCGGCTACAAGCCGCGGTACAAGGAAGGCTACTTCCCGGTCTCGCCGACCGACTCGCAGCAGGATCTCCGCCAGGAGATGGTCGCCGCGATGGAGTCGGTGGGCCTGCGCGTCGAGCGCCAGCACCACGAGGTCGCGACCGCCGGCCAGGCCGAGATCGACCTGCGTTTCCTCTCGCTCGTGAAGATGGGCGACGCGCTCATGTGGTACAAGCACTGCGTCAAGAACGTCGCCCGCCGCCACGGCAAGACCGCGACGTTCATGCCGAAGCCGATCTTCATGGACAACGGCTCGGGCATGCACGTCCACCAGTCGATCTGGAAGGGCGAGAAGCCGCTCTTCGCCGGAAGCGGCTACGGCGGCATGAGCGAGCTCGCCATGCACTACATCGCCGGCATCCTGAAGCACGCGCCGGCGCTGTGCGCCTTCGTGGCGCCAACCGCGAACAGCTACCGCCGCCTGGTGCCGGGCTTCGAGGCGCCGGTCAACCTCGCGTACTCGTCACGCAATCGTTCAGCGGCGTGCCGCATTCCGATGTACTCGCCGTCACCGAAGGCGAAGCGCATCGAGGTGCGCTTCCCCGATCCGTCGTGCAACGGCTACATGGCCTTCGCCGCGATGCTCATGGCGGGCCTCGACGGCATCGAGCGTCGTCTCGATCCAGGCGAGCCGCTCGACAAGGACATCTACGCGCTCACGCCCGAGGAGCTGAAGGACGTCCCCTCGGTTCCAGGCTCGCTCCCCGAGGCGCTCACCGCGCTCTCCAAGGACCACGAGTTCCTCCTCAAGGGCGACGTCTTCACCGAGGACGTCATCGAGACGTGGCTCGAGTACAAGAAGACGAAGGAGATCGATCCGCTTCGTCTCCGCCCGCATCCCTACGAGTTCGCGCTCTACTACGACGCCTGAGCGCGCGACGTTTGCGACTTCACGGGGCAGGCTCCTTCGGGGGCCTGCCCCTTTTCTTTGCGCGCGGCGCGCCGCTCAGGAGAGGACGCGCGACGGCGCCGGCTGACGGAGCGCATCGAGGCAGAGCACGATCACACCGAGCGTGATGGCGCTGTCCGCGACGTTGAACGCCGGCCAGTGATATGCGCCGATCGAGAGATCGACGAAATCGATCACCTCGCCGAGCATGACCCGGTCGATCATGTTGCCGAGCGCGCCGCCGGCGACCGCACCGCACGCGACGATCAGGAGCCGTCGCTCCGCCGGGAGGCCGCGCAGGAACCACAGCAGCAGGACCACCGCACCGCCCGAGATGAGGAGGAAGAACGGCGTCCGCAACGTCGCGGCGCGTCCGGCGAGGATGCCGAAGGCGGCGCCCGTGTTGCGCACGTAGGTGAACGCCGCGATGCCGTCGATCAACGGGATCGACTCGTGGAGCCGCATCGAGCTCGCCACCGCGGCCTTCGTCACCTGATCGAGCACGACGACCGCGATCGCCACGACGAGCGCCAGCCCCCACTTCGAGCCGCCCTGCGTGCTCACGATGCCGCCCTCGTGTCGGCGCTGGCGAGGACACGGGCGCAGCGGGCGCAGACCGTCGGCACGCGCGGGTCGCTGCCGACGTCGGTCTTCCAGTTCCAACAGCGCGCGCATTTGTCGCCGGTCGCCCGCTCGGCAGCGACCCGCAGGCCGGCCACCGGCGACTCGCCGCCGACCTCACCCGGCGGCCGCAGCTCGACCTGCGAGACGATGAAGATCTCGGCCAGGCGCTCGGCGCGTCCGGCGAGAAGCGTCGCCAGCGGCTCGTCGGCGCCGAGGAGCACGCGCGCCTCGAGCGAGTGCCCGACCTCGCCGCGCTGGCGCAGACCCTCGAGCGTCTTCGTGACGGCGGCGCGAATCTCGAGCAGGCGCTCCCATTCCGCGGCGAGCTGCGCGTCGACGAACGCGGGATCGGGCTGTGGGAAGTCGGTCAGCAATACGCTCGACGGGCGCCCGGCCGCGGCGGGCATGCAGCTCCAGATCTCCTCGGCGGTGAACGACAGCACCGGGGCCATGACGCGCACCATCGCGTCGAGGACGGCGAGCAGCGCCGTCTGCGCGGAGCGGCGCTCGGGCGAGCGCGCGCCCTCGCAGTAGAGCCGGTCCTTCACGATGTCGAGATAGAGCGCGGAGAGATCGACGCTGCAGAAGTTGTTCAGCGCGTGGTAGACGGCGTGGAACTCGAACGCCTCGTAGGCGCGGCCGCAGCGCGCGACGAACGCCTGCACCCGGTCGAGGATGAAGCGGTCGAGCTCCAGCATGTCCTGGCGCGCCACGGTATCGCGGGCCGGATCGAAGTCGGCGAGGTTGCCGAGCAGGAAGCGCGCGGTGTTGCGGATGCGGCGGTAGGCCTCGACGGCGCGGTCGAGGATCTCGCGCGAGATGCGCATGTCCTCGCGGTAATCCTCGGCCGACACCCAGAGACGCAGGATGTCGGCGCCGTGCGTGGCGACGATCTTCTGCGGTGCGACGACGTTGCCCGACGACTTCGACATCTTGCGCGCGTCTTCGTCGAGGAAGAAGCCGTGCGTCAGGACCGTATCGTAGGGCGCGCGATTACGAGTGGCGACGGACGTGAGCAGCGAGCTCTGGAACCACCCGCGGTGCTGATCGCTGCCCTCGAAGTAGAGGTCGGCGTGCCCGCCGAGCTCGGGGCGTCGCTCGACGACGGCGGCGAAGCTCACGCCCGAGTCGAACCAGACGTCGAGGATGTCCTCTTCCTTGCGGAAGCTCGTGCCGCCGCACTTCTCGCAGGCGAATCCCGCCGGAACGAGCTCTGCTACCGGTCTGGCGAACCAGGCGTCGGCGCTCTCGCGCGCGAAGATGTCGGCCACGTGCTCGAGGAGCGCCGCCGAAGTGTTGGCGGTGGCACAAGCCTCGCAATGCAAGGCGATGATCGGCACGCCCCAGGCGCGCTGGCGCGAGATGCACCAGTCGGGACGGTTCCCGACCATGCCCGCGATGCGATCCTTGCCCCACGCCGGGATCCAGCGCACCTTCTCGATCGCCGCGAGGGTCCGGCCGCGCAGGTCGTTTGCCGCCATCGAGATGAACCACTGCTCGGTGGCGCGGAAGATCACCGCATGCTTGCAGCGCCAGCAGTGTGGGTACGAGTGGGTGAGCGACTCGCTCGCCAGAAGGCGCCCGATGCCGCGCAGGTGCTCGACGATCTTCGGGTTGGCGTCGAACACCTTCATCCCGGCGAACTCGGCGACCTCGGGCAGGAAGCGTCCCACGTCGTCGACCGGGGCATAGACGTCGAGCCCGTAGCGCCGCCCCACGTCGTAGTCCTCCTGGCCGTGACCGGGCGCCGTGTGGACGAGGCCGGTGCCGGCATCGAGGGTGACGTGCTCCCCGAGGATGAGCGGCGCGTCCCGCTCGATCCATGGGTGGCGCGCCCGCGCGCCTTCGAGGGCGCGGCCTGTGATGGCGGCGCGCACGGGCGCATCGGGCTCGACGAAGGCCCCGAGCTTCGGCACGAGCGCCCGCGCGACGAGCACCAGCCGGCCGTCGCGCGCCGGCACCACGACGTACTCGACGTCGGGGTGCGCCGCGATCGCGAGATTGGCGGGCAGGGTCCAGGGCGTCGTCGTCCAGATCACCGCGTCGATCGGCGTGCCGGCGAGCGCGGCGAGATCCTTCGGGTAGGGCTCACGCAGCGCGAAAGCGACGTAGACCGAGGGTGAGCTGACGTCGCGGTATTCCACCTCGGCCTCGGCGAGAGCCGTTCGACAGGCCGCGCACCAGTGGACGGGCTTCTTGCCGCGATAGAGATCGCCGCTCTTCACCACCTTCGCCAGCTCGCGGATCTCGGTCGCCTCGTAGGCGAAGTCCATGGTGAGGTAGGGCGCGGACCAGTCGCCGATCACGCCGAGGCGCTCGAACTCCTCGCGCTGGATGCCGACGAACTTTGCCGCGTACTCGCGGCAGAGCTTGCGGATCTCGGGTTTCGAGAGCGCGGCCTTCTTCTCCTTGCCGAGGGTCTTCTCGACCTGCAGCTCGATCGGCAGCCCGTGGCAGTCCCATCCCGGCACGTAGGGCGCCAGAAAGCCGGCCATGTGCTTGTACTTGACGATGATGTCCTTGACGATCTTGTTGAGCGCGTGCCCGAGGTGGATGTTGCCGTTGGCATAGGGCGGACCGTCGTGCAGCACGTAGCGGGGACGGCCGGCTCGGGCTTCCAGCATGCGCGCGTAGAGATCCTCGCGCTTCCAGCGGGCGAGCACGTCCGGCTCACGCGCCGGGAGATTGGCGCGCATCGGAAAGCTCGTGACCGGCAGATTCAGCGTACTTTTGAAGTCAGGTGAGTCCAACGATTTCGCCCCCGCTCGCTGCGCTCGCGACCCTCTCCGAGGGCTCAGTGGGCGTCGCGGGCTGGAGTAAATCCAGCCCGCTCCCCAAACTACTTTCTACTTGCGAGCGCGCGCACAGAACTATTTAGCGTAAGTGGCGCGGCACTCCAATTGCCGGCGCAGATTGACGGTGCAAGGGAAAGATTGTCGCGCGCGCTTCGCGCGGCGCGCTTGATGTCAGGCGCGGCCGATGCGGCGGCGGGCGGCGGGTTTGGCGGGGGATTGGCCGCGGGCGACGCGCGGGGCGTCGCCGAAATCGAAGCGCCAGTTCTTGCGCAGGCCGAGGTAGCAGCAGCAGAGGGCGCTATCCATGTCGTTGTTGAACGTGCGCTGCTTGCCGTCCTCGAAGAGGATGCGCACGAGACAGGTGCCGCCGGGAACGCTCGAGGTCATGACCTCGACGACGGCGCCGAGCCCCCAATCCTCGTTGTTGACGTGGAAGACGCGTTCGCCGAGGCGGAGGAAGAGTCGTTTATCGCTCTCCAGCATCGGAGTCCTCTCTCGACTCAAAAGTACCCGAACGCGCTCGTTGGCGCCACCTTTTCCCCGCGTCAATGGCCGGCGGCGCATGCCCGAAGTGCGTCGAAGGTGCTTGACAGCAGGGGCAGGCATCGCGAGACTCCGCGGGCGAGTCGGCCACTCGGCGCCGACCCTATCGGGCTTGCGCAATGCGCTGGGACTGGAAAGTGCTGCTCGGGGTGGTGGGCGCGGCCGTCGTCGCGGGCTGGTTCTTCACGCGCACCGTTCACGAGCCGGAGGTCGACTTCGACGCGATCGATCGCGATCTCGCCGATCTGTCGGTCGCGCTGCGCGCCGACGACGTCGACCCCGCCGAGCTGGTGCCGCGGTTCTCGACCGGCATCCACTTTCCCGCCACCATCCAGTACCGGCGTGCCTCCGACTTCTGGGGCCCGGCGGTGGGCAAGGTCGGCCGCCTCGGCCGGACGGGGAGGAAAGGACGACGATGAGAGGTGCATGCACGCTCGTGCTGCTGGCGGCGCTCACGCTGGCGGGTCCCGTCGCGGCGCAGATGGCGACACCCATGGCGCCGCCGGTGCCCCCGCCGCATCCCGGGCGGCGTCCCGCCGATCGCCCGCAGGACATCTCGCGCCAGGAGAACCAGATTCGCCGCACGCGCGTCGTCACCCGGCGTATCCTCCACGACCGTCGTGCCTCGGAGGAGATACGCCAGCAAGCCGCCGAGCTCGACACGCTCCTCGACAAGCGCCAGGACATCATCGACAAACTGGTGAAGGTGCAGCAGGACTTCCTCGCGCAGCACAAAGCCGAGATCGACGAGATCGAGGACCTGCGCAAACGCGCCCACGACCTCGACGAGCGTCTGAGCACGGCGCGCAAGGACGTGCTGGATGCCGGCAAGACCGACGTCGACGCGTTGAAGGACACGACCACGCGGGCGGCGCAGCTCTCGGACGGTCTCCGCGAGCGCTATCTGGAGGAGCGCCGCAAGCGCTTCCAGCGTTAGCCCGCCCTCTCGTTCAACCGGCTGGACGTACACCGGGCGCCGTCCTACGGTGCGGCCATGATCGACTATCAGAAGCAGGGCAACGTCGCCGTCATCACCATCAACCGTCCCGACGCGCGCAACGCCGTCAACACGGCGGTCGCACGCGGTCTCGAGGACGCCGTCGACAAGCTCGAAGCCGACGACGAGGTTTGGGTCGGCATTCTCACCGGAGCGCGCACCGAGAAGGGCTACATCTTCTGTGCCGGCGCCGATCTCAAGCAGATGAGCGCCGATCCCGCCGGCATGATGACCGAGCGCGGCGGCTTCGCCGGGTTCGTGAAGCGCGAGCGATCGAAGCCGATCATCGCGGCGGTCGACGGTCCGGCGCTCGCCGGCGGCTCCGAGATCGTGCTCGCGTGCGACCTCGTGGTCGCGTCTCGCACCGCCGTCTTCGGCGTCCCCGAGGTGAAGCGCAACCTCATCGCCGCCGCCGGTGCGCTCTTCCGCTTGCCGCGCAAGCTGCCGCGGAACGTCGCAATGGAGCTCGTGCTGACGGGACGGCTCGACTTTCCGGCCGAGCGCGCGCACCACTTCGGTCTCGTGAACGTGCTCTGCGAGGAGGGCCAGGCGCTCGACGCGGCACGCAAGCTCGCGGCGCAGATCGCGGAGAACGCACCCCTCGCGGTGCGCGAGAGCAGGCGCGTGTTGCTGGCGTCGACCGATCAGCCGGACGAGGTCGGCTGGCGCATGTCGGCCGAGGGGATGGGGAAGATGTTCGGCACCGAGGATTTCCAGGAGGGGCTCGCAGCGTTCGTGCAGAAGCGGGCCCCGCAATGGAAGGGACGATGATGCCCCCGACCCCGCAGCTCGGCGGGAGCTGCTAGAACGATCCCCCGCCCTCCGGGGCGACGCTGATTTTTCCGTCCTCGACGAGCACCGGGACGACCCGTCTGCCCCGGGTCAGCTTGAGCAGCTCGGGGATCGCCTCGGGATGGTCGGTCACGTTCACCTCGACGAAGGCGACGCCGCGCGCGGTGAGCTCACGGCGCTTGCCGTCGCAGAAC
>Ga0157379_10001741_pt1 | contig 17992 bp, 16 predicted proteins | sample S25metaG_FD_121802 | JGI IMG/M metagenome (GOLD analysis project Ga0157379, IMG submission 121802) | Switchgrass rhizosphere microbial communities from Kellogg Biological Station, Michigan, USA - S2-5 metaG | ecosystem: Host-associated > Plants > Roots > Rhizosphere > Soil | place: USA... | reverse complement strand
TTCGGCACGCTGCACACCAACTCGGCATCTTCGACCATCAACCGAATCATTGACGTCTTTCCAGCCCACCAGCAGCCCCAGATCCGGGCGCAGTTGTCGCTGGTGCTGGAAGGCATCATGTGCCAAAGCCTGCTGCCCACCGCAGATGGCAAGGGCCGAGCCATGTGCATGGAGATCATGGTTCCGAATGCAGCTATCCGCAACCTGATCCGCGAAGACAAGATCCACCAAATCTACTCTTCCATGCAATCCGGTCAGGACAAGTTCGGAATGCAGACCTTTAACCAGGCGCTGGCGACGGCGTATTTCCAGAAAAAGATCACACTGGAAATTGCCATGGCACGTTCCAGCAACACTGACGAGCTGACGGAAATGATCAATCGTGGCGCGGGCTTGAATCGTAACCAGCCCGGGACCATGGCCAAGGGCGCCGCGGGTAAGCACTAGTGGCGATGTAGAAACGGGCGTCCCCAGCGCCCGCCATACTACCAGGGACGGCGAGGTCGGGGGATGCGGGACGCCGGCAGAAGGCGGACCAAAAAAAACGAATTGTAGCGAGGAGACGTACCATGCCAGTTTTTACGTTTTCAGGGAAGAACGAGGCCGGTCAAAAAGTAAGCGGCGAGCGCACGGCGGTCAACAAGCAAGCGCTCACCAGCCAGTTGCGGCGCGAGCGCATCACGCCCGGGCCTATCCGGGAAAAGGGCAAGGAATTTGTCATGCCGAGCCTCGGCATGAACAAGGTCAAGACCAAGGACATTGCCATCTTCTTCCGGCAGTTCTCCGTCATGATCGACGCTGGTCTTCCCCTGGTGCAGTGTCTCGAGATTCTGGCCGCAAACCAGGAGAACCCGAATTTCCAGAAGACGCTGACCGGTGTTCGCACCACCGTAGAAGGCGGCGCCACCCTGGCGAACGCAATGAAGCTCTATCCCAAGATCTTCGACGACCTCACCACCAACATGATCGAAGCCGGCGAAACTGGCGGTATTCTCGACATCATCCTGCAGCGCTTGGCGATCTACATCGAAAAGGCGGTCAAGTTGCGGGCCGCAGTCAAGTCCGCTTTGATTTACCCGGTTTCGGTTGTCAGCCTGGCGTTCCTGATCGTCGGCGCACTGCTCAAGTGGGTGGTGCCAATTTTCTCGAACTTGTTTATCGGCTTGGGCGTCGCCCTGCCGTTGCCCACTCGCATCGTAATGGGACTCAGCGCTTTTGTCGGCCAATTCTGGTGGTTCTTCATCATCGGCATTGCCGGCATAGTTTTCGGCCTGAAGCAAATTCAAAAGAATCCCAAAGGCCGGTACTACACCGACTACACGTTGCTTAAGTTGCCCATTCTGGGTGTGCTGCTGCGCAAGATCGCGGTCGCGCGCTTTACCCGGACCCTGGGAACGTTGATCACGTCGGGCGTGCCCATCCTGGAAGGCTTGAGCATCACCGCCAAGACGTCAGGCAATGCGGTACTCGAAGAGGCGTTGATGAAGGTGCGCAAGGCCATTGAAGAAGGCCGCACCATCGTCGATCCGCTGCGGGAATCGGGAGTATTTCCCAACATGGTGACCCAGATGATCGGCGTCGGCGAAGCTACGGGCGCCATGGATGCCATGTTGCAGAAGATTGCCGACTTCTACGAAGACGAAGTCGACTCCGCCACCAAGGACATGCTGGCCATGCTGGAACCGGTCATCATCGGTCTGTTGGGTGTCATGATCGGAGGCATCGTAATTTCGCTCTACATGCCTCTGTTCTCGATGATCGCCAAACTGGCGGGCTAAGCACAGGTCAGCCAGAGCAGTCGTCGGTCATCAGTCGTCAGAAAGGGCTGAAGACTGACGACCGACGACGAGCATTCAGGGATCGGGTCTCGCATGCAATCCATTTTCGATGAACGGCTTTGGCTGGCCTGGCTGGTCAAGGTTCGAATCATTATTCTGACCCTCTTGTTTGCAATCGAGCTGGCCATTGCCCGGCTCACTCCAAATCCCTTTCCCCTGCGCCTCTTCATTGGAGTGATTACGCTGTGGTACGCGGTTTCAGTCTTCTACCTGCTGCTGCTCTCGGTTTGGGAAGAACGTCGTATCCAGTCGCTCCTGCAAGTCATCACCGACCTATTGATGGTCACGCTGGTGGTTTATGCCACGGGCGGTGTGGACAGTTCGCTGAATTTCTTTTATCCGCTGGTCATTATTGTTGCCTGCATTCTGCTGCCTCGGACCTGGGCTTATCTAAGCGGCGCGCTGGCGTTCATCCTGTATGTCACCGTCCTGGAACTGACCTACTTCGGATTCATTCCCTCCTATTCGAGCACGCATCCCGGCTTGGGCGCACTCCAGGCCATCATCTTCGTCAATCTGTTCGGCTATCTGGCGGTGGCCTATCTCGCCGGGTTGCTGGCGGCAAAGTTACGTCAGGTTGACGTAAAGCTGAAACACACGCGTGGGGTGCTCGAAGACCTTCAGGCGTTGCACGAGAATATTATTCAGTCCATCAGCGGCGGACTGATCACTACCGGGCTCGACGGCTACATCACTCTGGCGAACACCGCCGCACAAAAATGGTTTGAACGTTCGGAGCGCGACTTTCTGGGTCAGCCAGTCGGGCAGCTCTTTCTTGACCCATTGCCCACCGTGGATTCAGAACGCGCCCGTGGAGAAGTGCGCTTTGTGGCGTCGAATGGATTCTGCAAAACCTTTCGCGTCACAGTGACCACCCTTTCGGTCCCCGGCCGAAAGCTGATTGGCTACGTCTACACCTTCGATGATTTGACTGAAATCCGGCGACTTGAACGGGATTTGCGCATTCAAGACCGGTTGGCTGCCGTGGGCCGCTTGGCGGCCGCGATCGCGCATGAGATCCGCAATCCTCTGACTTCGATTGCCGGCTCGGTGAGCATGCTTTCTGGTATTGCTGACCTGAGCGACGAGCATCGCCAGCTGTTGCAGATTGTGACCCGGGAATCGGAGCGGCTCAACGGTATCATCACCGACTTCCTGGCGTATTCCCGCGGGAAGCAATATCGCTTTGCCTCGGTCGACCTGCTGCCATTGCTCGAAGACACGCTTACTTTGTTGGAGCACCGGCTGGTGGCAGAGAACAGGGGTATCCGCATTGAACGAGGTTACAACTTCAAAGAAGCCTTCGCCATGGCGGACGGCGACAAGATCAAACAAGTGTTCTGGAATTTTTGTGAGAACGCAGTCCGCGCCATGAGCTCCGGTGGAGTGCTCAGCGTCTCTCTGGAACAGGCGGGTGAGGACTGGCAAGTCAACTTCGCCGATACCGGTCCAGGCATGAGCCGGCAGTTGGTGGAGAAAATCTTCGAGCCCTTCCAATCGCAGTTCGAAGGCGGCACCGGACTGGGCCTGGCCATCGTATATCAGATCGTACAGGCGCATGAAGGCAAAGTGTGGGCGCGCTCCAGAGTTGGAGAGGGCAGCGTCTTCGTGCTCAGGTTGCGCCGCTTGGCGGCGGTAGAGAGCCTGCCGGCCAAACCGCCGGCTGCGGAGCCAGAACTCCTTCTCCAGGCCGGGGAAGCGGTTGCGGCGGGCAGGGGAGGTAGAGCGCATGGGTAACATTCTGGTATGCGACGACGAGCGCTCCATCTGCGAAATGTTGGACATCGCCCTGCGCCGCGAGGGCCACAAGGTTGAGACTGTGAAGTCCGGCGAAGATGCGAAGCGGAAACTCGAAAGCGCCATCTACGATGTGGTGGTCACCGATATCAAGATGCCGAACACCGACGGCATCGAAGTGCTGCGCTACGCGCACCAGGTTTCTCCCGACTCCGCGGTGATCCTGATTACGGCTGTCGACGACTACGAAGCCGCGGTGGAAGCGGTAAAGGCGGGCGGGGCCACGGACTACATCCGCAAGTCTCCCGGACTGGTGGATGAAATCAAGCTCGCCATCAATCGCGCTCTGGAGAAGATGGCGCTGAGCCGGCAGAATTTTGCCTTTAAGCGGGATGCCGCAACGCGCAATTCGCTGGGCAATATCGTAGGCGCCAGCCCCGCCATGGAGAAGCTGAAACAGACCATTCGGACCGTGGCCTCCACACAAAGTACGATTTTGATTTATGGCGAGAGCGGCACCGGCAAAGAGCTGGTAGCGAGGGCGGTGCACGTATGCTCGCCCCGTGCCAGCGAGCCGTTCGTTTCCATCAACTGCGGGGCCTTTCCGGAAACGTTGTTGGAAAGCGAATTGTTCGGCTATGTAAAAGGCGCCTTCACGGGGGCCAACCAGAACAAGCGCGGGTTGTTCGAGGTTGCCGACCAGGGCACCATCTTTCTCGACGAAATCAGCGAGATGACGCTGACCATGCAGGTCAAACTGCTGCGAGTGCTGCAGGAGCGCAGCGTCCGGCCGGTGGGAGGCACCACAGAGATTCCGATCGACGTGCGCGTCATCGCAGCTACCAACCGCGACCTCGACAAGCAGGTGGCAGAGAATACGTTCCGTGAAGACTTATATTACCGGTTGAGCGTAATTCCCGTGTCAGTCCCGCCTCTGCGGGAACGTCGCGAGGATGTTCCGCTGCTGGTCAATCATTTCCTCAAGAAATATGCACCTGCTGCCGGCAAGAATATCATGAGAGTGAACCTGCAATCGCAGGGAGCTCTGTGCGGCTACGACTGGCCGGGAAACGTTCGCCAGCTGGAAAATACCATCGAGCGGGCCGTCGCGCTCGAGACAGCCGAAGAACTGACCGTCGAACTTCCCGTCGAACGCTCGAAAGCCAGGGCAGCGGCAGCCGGGGTGGGCGGACCAGTTTCCGCAAGCTCGGTCCTGCCGGAAGGCGTCGACATGGAGAAGTACGTCGCCGACATTGAGCGCTCACTGTTGCTGGCGGCTCTGGCTCAATCAAACGGGGTACAGACCCGGGCGGCAGAAGTGTTGAAGATCTCTTATCGCTCGTTCAGGCATCTGGCGAAGAAGTATGAACTCTAGCCGTTGGTCCTTGGTCGTTAATTGTTGGCCATTTCGTACAGGGGGGTAGCGAGCGACGACTAGGGCCCGCTTTTCTTCAGTTGCTGTTTCCATCCCAGAATTCTGGCTCGGTTGGCCTCGGCTTCGGCCTCTGGAATCATGCCTTTTTTCTGGTATAGGACGGACAGGCTGGTATAGGCCAGCACGTCGTCGGGATCGAGTTCGGCTATTCGCTTCGCCACGCTGATGGCTTCATCTAGGCGATTGAGGTCCTGGAGCGTACGCGCCATGCCGTGCATGGCTTCGGTAAAAGCAGGGTCAGCGGCCAGAGACTGCTGATATTCGGCCAAGGCACGCTCCTGTTCGCCCTCAGCGACCAGATCGAGGGCCGCGTAGTAATGGTCTTCAGCTTTCTGGTGATCGGCCATGAAGCGGAGATCTTAACAGGTCTCAACTGAGAACCGGGAACTAGGGACTGGTAACTGGTTTCTTAACGATGACGCTGCAGATCGACCCTAAACGAGGGGTCCGGGCTATACTCAGGGGCGGCGATGCGCAACATGCTTCGGTTTATTTGGAACGCAACCCGCGGCCATCGGCTTACCCCGTGGCGCAGCCCCTATCTCCTGTGGCGAGTGGAGACCTACTGCGGGGTCAAGATGCAGCAGATCGGGTTCCTCGAGTTTTGGGAGTTCATGTGGCGGGAGCGCACCAATCTTTGGCGCTTTCTGAAATGGACGGGTGAAATAGAACGCTACGTCCATCCCGGACCGAAACGCTCCTAATTGGACAGTCTCAAGCGAGGGGCACACCTGTGAGATCAGTTCCCATTGCCTGCGGCAGCAGCGCCTTCCAGTGAGATAGTGACTTCGCTGCCCTTGCCGCTTCCGACTATCTTGGCGGCCGAGCCGCGATTGGCGGCAATCTCCAGATAGCCCATGCTGCCCAGGATCCCGAATACCTCGCCAGGCGAGCCCTCGGAGTAGTTGGGCAGAATAGCTGTAATCTCGTGTTTGCCTACGACCAATTTGAAGGGCGAGGGTTCCGCTGCAAAGAGCATGGGAGCGTCCTGCGGCGTGATATTGGTAACAAGGTTGCCAAAGCGGTCCACTTTCAGAATGACCCCGCGCAGCGTGTTGCCGTTTACCGATTTTGGCTTGGGCGGATTGAAGCGGACGAAGTCGGTGATCTCATCGCCGAACTTTTCCGCGTCAACCCCCTTGGCCAGCCAGGCCGCTACTGGCGCAAAGATATCCCGCGCATGGAAGGTATTGCTGATGGGCTGCAGGGAATAGTGCTCCGCCGTGACGTGGCGGATATGCAATCGTTCTTCGCGGGCGTAAACCATGGAAAGGACGCCGTTGTCGGGCGCAACAAAGTGATGCCGGTCGCTGGAGACCAGGATCGGCCGTCGCGCCGTTCCCACTCCCGGGTCAACCACAACCAGATGCACCGTTCCGGAAGGGAAGTACGAATAGGCCTGAGCAATCGTAAGCGCGCCATCCAGGACGTCAAATGCTTGCACAGAATGGCTGATGTCTACGATCTCAATCTCCGGAGAAATCGAGAGAATGACGCCTTTAATTGTCCCCACGAAGTGATCGTTGAGACCAAAATCGGTAGTCAGCGTGATGATCGGACGATGCGCCAATTTCCCCTCGCTTGCAGACAGAGTTATCCCAGAAATGCCGAAAGTAACCTGTCAGAGGGGTGGAGTCAAGGAACGGAAGTAACGAAGAACCGTTGTCAGGCGGCAGCCAATCCATCGTGACTTTCGCCACACTCTTTTTACGTTCTCTGCGGTTTAAGACTTTGACCACAAAGTCTGCCACGGACTCTGCCAAGCGCAGAATGGATGGGCTGACGCCTGACGACTGTGCTACCGGATCTGAATATCTCCCGACCCGGTTTCTACTTCTACCGGTACGCCTCCGCCACCGACCCGGCCGCGGACTTCCTTGCGTCCGATGGAGCCTTGGACAGAATGAGGTTGTTCGATCGAGATGGAGCCGGAACTGGTGTGGGCGTCCAGATCAAAGGCAGCATTCGATGGCAGCTTCAGGTTCACTTCCCCGGAGCCGGTGTGTACTGTCCATGCGCCCGTCGGACTGCCTTCCGCTTGAATGGTTCCGCTACCGGCCTTGGCTTCGAGCGAGCCTTCCACGCCGTGCAGTTCCATGCCTCCGGAGCCGGTGTCGACCCGAACCGAGCCCGGCGCGGTCTGTTGCAGAGTGATGTGTCCGCTGCCGCTGTTGGCCTCGAAGGCGCCTGCGATGTCGCTGGCGTCAATCGAGCCGCTGCCAGTCTTGGCGTGTACGTTGCCTTTTACGCGTTCGATATCGATATCGCCGGAGCCGGTCTCGGCATGCACGCGGTCACCGATGGAGGAGATTTTGAGGCCCCCGGAGCCCGAGTTGACTTCAAGCGGACCTCGAATGCCTTCCACCTTCTGATCGCCGGAGCCGCTCTGCATACGCAAGTCGGTTTCCGCCGGAACAACTACTTCGTAGCTGATGGAAATGTTATGCCGTAATTCCGGGTCATCGATATGGCCGATACGGATGTCATTGCCGCTCTGCTGGATCGGCGGATTCGCTTGCAACCGTTTTATCTTCTCCTCTACATTTCCTCCGAACCATTCCGAGGCCCGGATGTGTCCAGTTACCCGCACCTGGTTCGAATTACCGGTACGTACTTCGACGTCGCCCGAGCCCGTGGTCAAGTCCAGATGCACCGGTCCGGTGACCTGCAAAGCCCGCTGGAATGAGCCCTCGGCGGCTGCGGCGGCGGGCAGGGCCGGAAGGCAGATCAGGACCGCGACCATCAGGCTCGCGACTGCCCAGGAGGAGAGCATTGAGGGAACAATATTCAGGCGTTTCATGGTTTCTCCCGTAAGCTCAGTTAAGATATGGATCCCAAGAGCAAATGCGGGCCCGGACCTTTACTGCAGCACCACCTGGTCGCCTTCTTTGAGCCCACTCAGGAGCTCGGTCTTGGCGCCATTGGAGATGCCGATATTGACCGCCATCTTCTTCTTGCCGTCTTTGGCGCTGGCATCGGGAACTTCGACCGACGCTTTCTTGTCCTTGTCGTAGATGATCGCGCCCTCGGGTATCTGGAGAACACTCTTATGTTCTTCCAGAATGATTTCCGCGTTGGCGGTCATTTCGGCTTTCAATTCACCGCCGGGATTGTTGATGGACACGCGTACTTCAAAGGTAGTGACGTTGTCCTTCTCCACGCCCATGGGCGAAATCTTGGTCACTACGCCGTTGAAGGTCTTGTCCTTGAACGACTCCACCTTGATTCGGGCAGGCTGGCCCAGGTACACCTTGCCGATGTCGCTCTCGTCAACTTTTCCCTTCACGTAAACCGAGCTCGTATCTCCAAGGGTCATGACCAGGGTCGCGGATGAACCCAAAACCAGAATCGAGCTCACCGCATCGCCCATTTCCACATCGCGCGAAAGGACAACCCCATCGATCGGTGACTCGATATCGGTGTAGCTGAGCTGTTCTTCGAGCTGTTTCAGGTTTGCGCGGTCCTGCGCCAGCTGTCCCTGGGACTGGGCAATCTTCGCCTTCAACACGGTGGCTTGTGCCTTCGACACGTTCTGCTTGTTCAGCGCGAGTTCGTAGTTCTTCTGGGCATCCTCCAGGGCAGATGTAGAGACCACCCCTTCTTTGGCCATCCCGATGGCACGTTCGTAGGCGCGTTTGAGTAGGGGAACGTCCGGCCCCTCGGCATCAACCTTGGCGCGTTCATAGTCGGCTTCGGCGCTGGACAGACTGGCTTCGGCCGCCTGCGCGCCGGCGCGCGACTGTTCTACCTGTGCTTCAATCTCTTCTTTATCTAACTGGGCCAACAACTGTCCCTTCCTAACTTTGTCGCCGGCATCCACCAGCAGCTTCTTGACGATTCCGCTGGCCTTGGATTTAACCTCGACCTTGGTGATAGGGGTAACTTTGCCGGTGGCGACCACGCTCTTGGCCAAGTCGCCCTTCTCCACCTTCTGCAGCTTCGAAGGGTCAATCTTGGTGCCGCCGTGGGTGGCCGCAATGAGGCCCCCGGCGATCAGGAGGACAAGCACCAGTCCGATGCCGCCATAGATCAGCCGTTTCTTTCGTTTCTTGCTGCTGCCGTTCCCGTTCACATCTGCCTCCTGAGTGGATAATACCCGTCGTCATAGGTTACGAACGGGACATGAAGTTTGTTCCAGGCATTGTGCCGCCAGGAACCATTCTGGTCATTCGGGTAAACAAAAAACACCGCCTCACAGATTAGACCCCGCAAACCTTGAAATGGAAGCACCGAGCCCCCGGATTTGCATGGCGGGGCGGCGACGACCCTGATTCGCCACGGCATCAGAGGTCGAAGTGCTGCCATTTCTCTTTGGAATGTTAGAATTAGCCTTCCATGATTGCCTACGTGCTGCTGCGGGTGTTTCTCATCCTGCTCCTGGTGGCGGCCAACGCGTTCTTCGCTGCCGCGGAGTTCTCCCTGGTCAGCGTGCGCGATACCCGTATCCAGCAATTGATCGCGAGCCGGCGCATTGGCGCCCGCATCGTGCAGAAGCTGCACCGCAACTTGGATGAAGTGGTCAACGGCGTCCAACTGGGGGTCACCATCGTCAGCCTGACCCTGGGCTGGGTGGGTGAGCCGCTGTTGGCGCAAATGATGCTGGGTCCGGTCCAGGACGTTCCTCACGCCTCGGTTTACGCTCACGGCATAGCAATTTTCATCTCCTTCGTCCTCATCACATGCTTGCACGTCATTCTGGGCGAGCTGGTTCCGAAGTCGCTGGCGCTGCAACGGTCGGAGCAGGTCGCTCTGGCGGTGGCAGGCCCGATGGACGTCTTTCTTACCCTCACCCGCCCTTTGTTATTCGTGATGAGCCGAGCAGCTGGCTGGGTCCTGCGAGCTTTGGGCTCCCGCCGGATCAGGGAGGGCCCGGTACACTCGCCCGATGAGCTCAAGCTGATCGTGACCGCCAGCCGGCAATTCGGTGAGATCCCGCCCTTCCAGGAAGAAATGATTCACCACGCGCTCGAACTGGACAACATCACGGTGCGCGAAGTCATGGTTCCTCGGCCGGCCATTTTCTCGCTGCCCGGGGATCTCACGATTTCCGATGCCCTGTCCCGCGTGGTCGAAGAACAACATTCACGGGTTCCCGTCTACGATCCGCAGCGCGGCCCCGAGCACATCGTCGGCGTGCTCTATGCCAAAGACCTGATGCGCTGGACTCGCCTCCGGCTGACTGCCGCTTCCGATCAGCCGGTCGCGGCGCGGGTCTCATCCATGAAAATCAGCCAGATCATGCATGATGTCCTGGTCGTGCCTGAGACCAAAGTCCTCACCGAGTTGCTCGAAGAGTTCAAGGAACGCAAGCGGCATCTGGCCGTAGTAGTGGACGAATTCGGTTCGACCGCCGGGGTGATCACTGTCGAAGATGTGCTGGAGCAGATCGTAGGCGAAATCGAAGATGAATTCGACATCGCCCCCACTCAGCAGGCCCTGGTCGAAGGGGAGATCGCGGTCGTCCTCGAAGGCTCGGTCAGCATTCGCGACCTGGAATCGCAGTATCAGCTTTCCCTGCCGCGCGATTCCGGCTTCGAAACCCTGGCCGGCTTCATCCTCGCCCGGCTGCAGAGGATTCCGCGTCAAGGTGAGACCTTCGAATACGAAGGCCACCGCTACACCGTTCTGGAGATCGAAGGCCACCGTATCGCCAAAGTCAAGATTGAAAAGCTGGAGCCCAAGCCCGTCCCCCAGGCAGGAGACTGAGAACCGGGAAGTAGAAACCATGAACCGGGGTTAAGAAAGAACCCTGAAACCGGCAGTTGCCAAATGAAATTGCAAGCGGGCCAATCGCGAGTCACTGACTGAATGCTCCGATACCTTTCGCTCCGCGTCTTGTACACCCTGCCAGTGATCTGGCTGGTTGTCTCGCTCGTTTTCCTTTTGATTCATCTCGTGCCCGGCGACCCCATTCTTCAAATGCTGGGCGAGGGCGCGCCGACGACCGATGTGCAGGCCGCCCGCCACGCCTACGGTCTTGATCTTCCCCTCGACCGGCAATATCTGAACTACTGGAAAGGCGTGCTGCATGGCGATCTTGGCCCATCGCTGCGTTTCAATCAGAGCGTCACGCGTCTGATTGCTCAGCGCTATCCCTACACCCTGCAGTTGACCCTGGCCGCGCTGCTGGTGGCAATAGTGCTCTCGGTTCCGGCGGGCGTACGCTCGGCGCAGAGGCGTAACCGTTGGGACGATCGCCTGTTGAGCGTGGTCAGCCTCTTCGGCCTGTCGTTCCCCAACTTCGCCCTGGGACCAATCCTGATCCTGCTTTTTGCCATTGAACTGGGCTGGCTGCCGGTCTCGGGTGCGGGAAGTTTCGCGCACCTGGTGCTGCCCGCGATCACCATGGGGGGCGCGCTGGCGGCAATCCTCACCCGCATGGTGCGCACCTCCATGCTGGAAGAGTTGGGCCAGGACTACATCCGCACCGCCCGCGCCAAGGGACTGTCCGAACGCGCCGTGGTTTATGGTCACGCCCTGCGTAATGCCATGATTCCCGTAATTACCGTGCTGGGCCTGCAGTTTGGCGCGCTCCTGGCCGGCGCCATCGTGACCGAAACAATTTTTTCCTGGCCCGGAATAGGGCGTTTGACCATCCAGGCCATCTCCAATCGCGATTACTACCTGGTGCAAGGCTGCATCCTAGCGATCGGGTTGACGTATGTGGCGGTGAACTTTCTGACCGATCTGCTTTACTCGGTGGCGAACCCGAGGATAAGACAGTGAGTGGACGAGTTGGGTGGTCCGATCAACTTATTTCTAACGATTTGTTATGCTGCGGGCGTCGAGCGTAAGAAAGGATATCCACCATGAAATGGGTCCTGATTTCACTCCTGCTGACAGCTTCTGTTTTCGCCAACGGACAGGCGTTTCTCCTGGCGGCACGCGGGTCCAGGACGAGCGCGCCATCATTCAATTGCGCGATGCGTTGTTGAAGGCATACGACGCAGGCGACGGGAAGACTCTCTCGGAAATCGAGGACGACGCCTTCACTCTGGCGGGGGAATTTGGTCAGATGACCAAGCAGCAGCATCTCGATCAGGTTCGCCGTCGAGATGCTGCTGACAAAGGTGGATCACGCGATCGACGCAGAAGGCAAGGCTGATTTTCAAACAACCATTCTCTGGGTGCGGCAGGGAAACACCTGGCGGCTAGCGCACATGCATTTCTCGAAGGTGACCGACATGCCGTAACCTCTAGTTCAGCTCGAATTTCAAACGTGTCCGCACTCTCCATTTCGCTGCCCCGTGCCGCGCGCCAAAACCCGTTGGCGGCCACAGGCGCAGTGTTGGTCGTCATCTTCGTGATCTTCGCGCTGTTCGCTCCCTGGATCGCGCCGCAAGACCCGGCTTACATTGATCTGCCCACCCGCCTGTCGCCGCCGTCTTCCGGGCATTGGTGTGGCACGGATGAACTGGGCCGCGACATTCTTTCCCGCCTCATCTATGGCTCGCGCATTTCCATGCTGGTGGGAAGTTCCGTGGTCGCACTCTCCCTCGCCCTCGGCCTGGTGGTGGGATCGATTGCCGGCTACTACGGTGGAAACATCGATCGCTTCTTCAACGTGGTGGTCATGAACGCATTTCTCTCGTTTCCCGGAATTCTGTTGGCCATCGCATTTGTAGCGTTCCGCGGTCCGGGAATTTTCAACCTCGTGCTGGCGCTCTCCCTGGGAGGATGGGTGGGCTATGCCCGCCTGGTTCGCGGACAGGTACTGGCGGCGCGCGAACGCGAGTTTGTCGAAGCGGCCCGAGCGCTAGGCGCGAGCGATCTGCGCGTGATTGTCCGCCACATTCTTCCCAACATCATTCAGCCGGTGGTTGTGCAAGCCGCGATCGGCATGGCAGGCGCCATTCTTGCCGAAGCCACGATGAGCTTCCTGGGTCTGGGTGTGGCCCCTCCCACCGCCAGCTGGGGCGCAATGCTCAACGATGGCCGCGCCCACCTGTTCGACGCTCCGCACCTCGTGCTCTTTCCGGCGCTCGCCGTGATGCTCGCTGTGCTTTCATTCAATTTCATCGGTGACGCGCTGCGCGATTTCCTCGACCCGCGCTCGCGCATTGAAGCCGGAATCTAGCCGGCTGATTTACTTACTTGCCTAGACCTTTTTCCCTAAGAAGACGTTATTGGCCGCGCTTCAGCCGCTTGACTAAGCATAGGTAAATCTTTGCGGCCTCCTGAATTGGCCTTCGATCCGCCGCAACATTCCTTCGGTCCCGGTGTTAGAAGATGTGACCCGAAAACGGGCAAAGCAGACGCATCAAAGGGAGCTTAGGGAGATCACCATGAAGCTACAAAGCAAGAGTTTTGTTCTGACCGCGGCGATGGCGGGTCTTATGCTGCCCGCGGCTGCGCAGACTACTCCGGCAACCGCGCCGCCGACCATCAACCAGCGCAAGGAAAACCAGCAGGATCGCATTGCCAACGGCATCCAGAGTGGTGAACTCACCGCGGGCGAAACCAGGAACCTGGAAAAGAAGGAATCCACGATCAACCAAGAAGAGCGCGACATGCGAAAGCTGGACAACGGTCACCTAACCGCTGCCGATCGCGCCACCCTGAACCAGCAGCAGAATGTGGTGTCCAAGGATATTTACAAGCAGAAGCACGATGCCCAAACACAGAACGTAAACCCCAAGAGCGAAGTGGGACAGCGCCAGCGTAATCAGCAGGAACGGATTGCCCAGGGCGTGAAGAGCGGCCAGTTGACCGCCGGCGAAACCGCCCGCCTCGAGGGCCGCGAATCTGCGATCAACAAAGAAGTCCACAACGACCGTGCAGCGAATGGCGGAACGTTAACTGGCGCGGAGCGCCGGCAGGTGAACCGCCAGCAGAACCGCACATCAGGCGCCATCTATCGCAAGAAACACAACGCCCGCATTCAATAAGCACAAGTAGGAAGTAAAAACGCCTCCGGAAACGGAGGCGTTTTTATGTAGGCGCGAGCGCCCCGCTCGTGCGGCGGTGAGAGGAGTGCTGCCGGACACTGGCTTGAAGGAGTATGCCTCCACTCCGGGCAATCGCGGGGTGTGGGTCTTACGCCGAGTGTTCGAGGGCCAAGGCCGAGTTCACCTTGATCACGCACTGGGAGTCATGGGATGCGATCAAGGCCTTTGCTGGTGCTGAGTACGAGGCCGTCTACTTTTCCCCAAGACGAGAAGTTTCTGCTGCAGATGCTTCCGAAGATAGAGCACGATGAAATACTCTCGTTAGGTCAGTCCAGGTCACGGCTGTCCCGGCGGTTGCGAGCCGGCCGCCAGCCTCTCGTTTCACGACCCTGAGAATCTCGCCTGTAAACCCGCGAAAAGACGCCATATCCAGTTCTTGACGGAATATAGCAAATAGAGATATAAATATCGCGATTTGCAATATTCAGGAAAATGACTGTGGCAGAGAAATTACGTTATCTGCGCGAAGTCGAAGGTTCTCTGCGCGACCTGGGCCGCTCGATGACCCAGCAGGAGCTGGTCCGCGCCATCCGCAAGGAGCAGGGCAAGAGCATCAGCCAGTCCTACGTTTCTCAAATTGAGGGCGGCGTGCGACGGCACATGACGCAGTCCACGCGTACCCTGCTGGCGAGGTTCTTCAAGGTGCACCCCGGATTCCTGGTGGATGACCCCGAGGGCTACCACACCGAGCTGGTCTCTGACTTACGCACCACGGAAGGCAAGCTTGATGTGTGGCTGCTGCAAGGTTCGGAGCGCTTCGCCAGCGATCCGCAGGTGAGCGAGGTTCTGATCAAGGCGGCGCGCGAAAAAGACACGCGACGCTGTTTCCTGCTGTCGGGGGCCATCCTTGATACTCCCGGGCTGGCCGATCGCTTGCTGGAAGCGCTGCACCCCGAGCGCGGCATCAATCGAACACACAGTAGAGAACACACTAAAGAAGGGAGGCGACGGCTATGACCTGGGCAGATTTCTATTTGATCTGTTTTGCGGTGGGATTTCTCTTCAGCCTGCTTTCGTTTCTCGCCGGAGGTCTACGCTGGCACGTGCATCTGCCCCACTTTTCTCATGTGCACGTGGCGCCACCGCAAGCCGGTGCGGGGCATGGCACGGCGGCCGCTCCGTTGGCGAATTCAGGAAACGCCGGCCATGGCGTGGTTCATCACCAGGCTGCGCACCTATCGCCGTTCAATTTTACCAGCGTGACGGCGTTCTTGGCCTGGTTCGGCGGGACGGGATATCTGCTTACGCGCTTCTCCGGCGTTTGGTTCGTTACCGGGTTGTCGCTGGCTGTGGTCAGCGGCCTGGTGGGTGGAGGAATCGTATTCCTGTTCCTCAGCCGGGCGCTGATCTCGCAGGAAGAGAGCATGGACCCGGCTGACTATGAAATGACGGGCGCGCTGGGCAGAATCTCGGTCCCCATCCGCGAAAAGGGCACCGGAGAAATTATCTACTCGCAAGCTGGAACGCGGCGCACCTGTGGCGCCCGCGGCGAAGACGGAAGGGCCATCCCCAAAGGGACGGAAGTGGTAGTTACACGTTACGAGAAGGGAATCGCCTATGTGCGTCTGTGGACGGAGATCTCAGGCGAAGGGGACTCAATGTAGGCGCGAGCGCATCCGCTCGTGCTCCCGCGGCTAGAACGCAGGTCGCGAAAGATTCGCAGGCTGCGCTCAAGAGGACCCTGTTATGGACAGCAAACTCTACCGAACCATGACCGCGCTGCTCTGGCTGGCCCTGCCTTTGACCGCCTTCCAGTTTTGGACGGTCTGGAATCGGTTGCCGTTCCGCATGGCGAGCCACTTCGGAGCGGCAGGCCAGGCCAACGGCTGGATGACGCGGGAAACTCTGGTCATTTTTTCCCTGGTGCTGCTGACTTTCCTGCTGGCAACTTTTACCTCTGCGCTCACCCGGGTGCGCAAGCCGGATGCCCTGGCCTGGTCCCTGCTCGCCATGTTCTATATCGCAGTGGGCGTTCTTGTAAGCGTCAACTCGGCAGTGCTGAAGTTCAATCTTTACGGCCATCCGCTGAACATCTTGCCCGAACTCGTGATCGTATTCGTCGCGGCATTTGCGGTGATCGGAGTGGCCGTCGGAGCCAAACGCGGTCAGGCATTCGCGGGCCCGATCGCCGTCGTCGAAGCCGAGGAAGTCCAGGCTTCTTCTCTGTGGGCGTTCGTGTTTGCGATCTTCACCGCGATGGAGTTGGGTGTAAGCGCGGTGATTCCACTGCCCGGATTGCGCCTGGTGATGGCCTTGCCCGCGCTGCTCCTGCTCGGAGTTACGGCTTTGGCCTGGAGCGGATTTCACTACCGCTTCACCTCGCAAGGAGTTGAGATCAGCACGCTGGGTTTCCGCCTGCGGTCAATCCCGCTGCAGAACATCAAGGTGTACGCGATTGCGCCCTGGAGTCCCTTGGGTGGCTACGGAGTGCGCGGCATTGGGGAGCGCCGCGCTTACGTCTGGGGCAACACCGGCGTTCGCATCATACTCTCCGACGGAGAAGTATTTCTCGGACACCGTGAGCCGGAAAAGATCGTGAACGACTTGAACGCGATCACGCAGACCCAGAAAGCTCGCGAACGTACATGAAGTGAAGCTCTTGCTTTCCTTCGTGTACCTTCGTGCCCTTTGTGGTTGATGCTCTTGGGCACTCGAAAGAGGAGGCGATATGTTCGGCATTTCACACATTTTCGAAATTTGGATTTTTGTCGGCCTGGGGGTCATGGTCATTCTGTTCCTGATGAGCGGCATGGCCCGGCTCTATCGCAAAGCCGGCCCGCACGAAGCGCTCATCGTCTACGGACTCGGCGGAACCCGCGTGGTCAAGGGCCACGGCACGCTGGTGTTTCCCATGGTCCAGATTTGCCGCGAGCTTTCGCTCGAACTGATGTCTTTCGACGTCGCTCCACAGCAAGACCTTTACACCAAACAGGGCGTGGCGGTGACGGTCGAGGCGGTCGCCCAGATCAAAGTCAAATCGGACATGGAATCCATCTTGACTGCGTCGGAACAATTCCTCACCAAGACCGATCAGGAGCGGGAAGGCCTGATCCGTCTGGTCATGGAAGGACACTTGCGCGGCATTATCGGACAACTGACGGTGGAAGAAATCGTCAAGCAGCCGGAGATGGTTTCCGACCGCATGCGCTCCACCTGCGCAGAAGATATGAACAAGATGGGCCTCGAGGTCATTTCTTTCACGATCAAGGAGGTTCGCGACAAGAACGAATACATCACCAACATGGGCAAACCCGACGTCGCCCGCATCAAGCGCGATGCCGACGTTGCCACGGCCGAGGCCGACCGTAACACCGCCATCAAACGCGCATTGGCACAGCGCGAGTCCGCAGTCGCCCGAGCACAGGCGGATCAGGAACGAGTCCTGGCGGAAACGCTTTCTCTCGCGAAACAGGCAGAGGCGCAGCGCGATCTCGAAGTCAAGAAAGCGCAGTACGTCGAAGTCACCAAGCGGCAGCAGGCGCAGGCTGACAAAGCCTACGACATCCAGACCAACATCATGCAGCAGCAGGTCATTGCCGAGCAGGTGAAGGTGCAGCAGATCGAGAAAGAGCAACAGGTCAAAGTGCAGGAAGCTGAAATCAACCGTCGCGAGAAGGAACTGATTGCGACGGTGTTGAAGGGGGCGGAAATTGAGCGTCAGCGAATTGAAACTCTGGCCCTGGCCGAAAAGCAGCGGCTGATGTCGGAAGCGGATGGTCACGCCTCGGCGATTCGCGCTCAGGGCGAAGCCGAAGCCGAGATCATCTTTAAAAAAGGCGAGGCGGAAGCCAAAGCTATGAACGTAAAGGCCGAAGCCTACCAGGAGTACAACCAGGCGGCGGTCATCGACAAGCTGTTCACCGGCATGCCCGAGATTGTCCGAGCGCTGGCCAGCCCGCTGGCCAACGTGGACAAGATCACCATCGTCTCTACCGGCAACGGCGATGCGTCAGGGATGAACAAGATCACCGGCGACATCGCAAAAATGGCGGCGCAAGTACCGGCCCTGTTCGAAACCTTGTCCGGGATGCCGA
>Ga0157379_10001740_pt1 | contig 18006 bp, 10 predicted proteins | sample S25metaG_FD_121802 | JGI IMG/M metagenome (GOLD analysis project Ga0157379, IMG submission 121802) | Switchgrass rhizosphere microbial communities from Kellogg Biological Station, Michigan, USA - S2-5 metaG | ecosystem: Host-associated > Plants > Roots > Rhizosphere > Soil | place: USA... | reverse complement strand
CTTGACCGACAGAGACCCCTCGCCTAACGGCGTCCAGCCTCGCGCGAGGCCCCATCGTCTAGCGGTCTAGGACGTCGCCCTTTCACGGCGAAAACACGGGTTCGAGTCCCGTTGGGGTCACCATTATATATCAATTACTTAGCCAAAGACACTGACCCGTATGCGAAGTTTTTCGGTAATGGCTCGGCAATAAGCGCCGATCCACCCGACCTTTGTCGCCGCGGTTTAAGGATCGGGGTCAACCGGCCAGTCGGGACCTGCGCGCCAAAGCATCTTCGGCGGCTTCGGCGATCTGATCCCGCTGCCAAGTCGGTGCCCATCCGTAGGGTCCCAGAGCTTTGCGAACATGATGGTCGACGTCGCGATCATCGGTCTCCGCGATGGACTCGATGTTCGCGATCATCCCTTCAATAATCGATTCCAGCCGGTCGGGGGGGATGCAGGTTTCTGGCGGCTCAACGCATTGCCAAAAATAACAACCGAGGAAATGAAAGCCATCTCTAGCGTCGACGATGCGAAAGGGTTTGAACTCTGACGAACCCAAGGGGCACCCAGTTAGGTACTGAGCTAGCTCTTCCCCCGCGCTTACTGCAATTTCGCGCTCTCCACCGGCAACGACGAAGTCGTCCGCATAGCCACCCAGCCATACAGAAGCCGACACGCTGTCGGAGACGTTGCCGATCAGAGCCACGACGATTGCAGCCGACGCAGGACCGCCTGCCATTACGCCCGTTGGGTCCGCCGAGCACAAACCAGCCACCATATGATCCGGTAGATCACATTGACGGTGACTGCGGCGGAAGGTGAGATGTCGCGCATCAATACACGAGCGGATCAACTCATCCGGAAGAATGTTCATCACATACAAGCTGTCGAGCCTGACGCTCTCATAGCAATGGCGGATGTCGATGATAAATGCGTGGGGCCCAGCCGTTTGCAGAGCAGCGCCAATGTCAGCGACGCAGCGGTGAATTCCGCGACCGGGCCAATCGTACAAGCAGGTGTCTGGTCGAACTTGCGCCGCGATCAGGTCCTTGCCGATTCGCTGGCCAAGCCGGACCTTAGTCGGTGGGCTGCAGATGCGCCGCACTCCGCCCGAGCGCTTCTCTTTCGGCCACCAAGTCACTGGTTGAGTGCACGGCGTCAGCACGTTGATCCGGTCAGCCAGACGCGAAATGTTCGCGTCACTTTTGTGCCGAAGGTGCTTCATTCTGCGAAGGTGAGCAGCCTTCACGCCCGGCGAGGTCGAGTACCGGTGCACCTCGCGTCGAAGCAGCGCGTCCCGTTCTGGCGACGGCGGTAGCGCGGCCGTTTGCGCGATGCGCCGTTGCAACTTACGCTGATAGCTTGCTGCTGCCGCCATGCCTTTGCTCATCGTCACTGCACCCGGGTGCACTCATCAGGATGCGCGAGCGGTTGAGACTGAATCCAACACTGGACCTGATCGGCGCGCCAAGCGACCGAGCGGGTTCCGGCCAATCGAACTTGGCGTGGGAATTCGTGCCGACGGATCGCCCCGTAGACCGCGGTCTTCGAAAGCCCCGTGATTGCGCAAACATCTCGAAGTCGAAGCAAAGTCGGCACAGATAGAATCCAAAGAACAACGGCATTCGCACCTGCCACAAACGTATGGGTCCCCAGCGGGTCGAGCAAGCGGATGGCACCGAGGGAATCCTCGGCACGGCTCGCGATTTGCACGGGGTGCATCGGGTGCAACAGAATCTTCTCCTGACGCCCCTTCGCGCCCCCTAACAAACGTATTCGAGGCAGCGAAAACGAACTGAACATGATTCGGCTGAATTGCACCCGGGTGCAAAAACTCAGGGGCAGTAAATCGCGACCGTTTCGAACAAAATCATGTCCATGAGCGGCACCAAAGAAGCATGGACACCGACGAGGCGGGCGCGACAGGCAGAGGTCATTAGGCGGACCAAACCTTGGACGCGGTCAACCGGTCCGCGCTCGGCTGTGGGCAAAGCTGTTTCGTCCCAAAATGCCAAGATGTTCCGACACGATCCGAAGGCGCGGACCGCCTACTTGGCTATGCAAGTTCTTTTGGCGAACCCCCATTCGCCAATTGCACCGGCGCTGTGGGCAGACGTTGAAGCGGCGAGCTCGGAAGTTACCGTTGGCCAGTGGGTCGCCGATTTGATGGCGTGGGGTAGTGATTCGTCGGACTTCCTGCCGGATTGAACAATCCTGCCGGATTGAACAAAGGAATCGTAGCGTCCGCTTTCGACCCAAAGCTGCCATTAGCCTCGTCAGAAGCGAAGCGCTGCGCGCAACAAGGCCGAATGATCACGCCAGAGGTTGCCGAACTGTCCGCGGTAGGTAGCGGTAAACTTCACTGGCCCACTTTCGACATCGAGGCCGGCGTCGACCCTGGCCATCCGCTCGTCGAACCCGGCGCCGATGCTCTCGAAACTATTGCCGCCCATGACGAAATGCGCGCCACGGCCGCCCATAGCGTCACTCCACGAGCGTTGCAGTGAGGCGTCGACGTGTGGAGCGAGCTGAAGCCCGGCAAGGGGGAACCTGCCTTGCAGCCGGATTCCGGCGCGCAATTGATCGGCCGAGGCGTTGTTGGCCCGGAAGCTGAGAGCGGCAAGGACGCCGCTCTCAGCGAATGCGGGCGAGCTGCTCATGATGTGCGAATAGCCAGCATAGGGCGCGAACCCGAACCTGCCGTCCAACAAGGCGTAGGAGCTTTCAAGATCGATTCGCGACGATTGTGCGGAGTAATGCGATTGGGTGCGTTCCGCGAAGCCGGGGAAGGCGATCGTCCGGCCGACTGCGACGTCGTGCCACGCACCGCCGACACCCGCGAGCGCCTGGAAGCGGCCCGAGCGGTAGGCGAGGCCGGTCGCGACGAAGCGCGTGTCGACGTCGGCATCGATGCTGTCAGATGCAAGGCGAGTCACATAGCGGCCGCCGACCATCATCAGCGACAGGTGCCCGCGACGCAGGAACGAGCCGGAATCGAGGCTCTGCGAGGTTAGGGCCTGGATCCCCGACCACTTGAGGCCGAGGGAGGTACCGTCGTCGGCATCCTGGCTTAGCTGCATCCGGCCGGGGCCGCCGGCGAGCAATGAATCCAGGCGGTTGTAGGCGCTTCCGGACAAGGCGCTAAACGCTTGTCGAGCGCCGATCAGCGACTGGTTGAACACGGCGAGATAGATGGGGTTGGTGTCCCCGAGCGAGTCAACCGCAGTCGCTGCGCTAAACGTCGATGCGGTCGCGGCTGATGGCAGCGGCTTGCCGTTGGGTGTCAGGTTGAGAGTGACCGTGCCCTTCTTCTGCACGTTCACGGAGACGTTGTAGTAATTGTAGTCCGTCACCGCCTTGTCGAATTTGCCGTTGATGCCGCCAGTCGCGGTCATGATTGTGAAGGACATGCCCGCGGCGGGGTAAGTGGCAATGCCGGCGAGGATCTGGATTCCGGCTCCGGTCGCGATGTTGACCACACCGCTCACTGCAAGCTTGTCGGACGCTCCGCTTGGGTTGGTCTGGACGCTGAAGGTCGAGCCAGCGTTGAACGCGACGTTGCCGGTGATGTTGAGAGTGCCGATGCTGCCGCCGCCCGGCGCCAGGATGCTGCCGCTGTTGAGCGCCGTGTTCCCGGTGATCGTGCCGATCCCCGCCAGCATGCCGCCGGAATTGACAATGACCGGCGAGGTGATCGACCCGTTCACCGCCAGCGCGCCGCCGTTGATCGTGGTGGAGCTGAAGGTCCCGGTATTACCGGGAACGGTCCAATAGCCGCCGAGCACGTTCAAAGTCTCGAAGTTGAGGAAACGGCCGACGGTCTGCGAGGCGGTCGGTGTGACGATCGTGCCCGAGAGCCGGAGCGTATCAGTGCCGGAACCGCCATCGACAGCCCCTGTGATCAATGAGCCTGTCTGGAGGGTGACGGTATCGGCCGTGTTTGTCCCGAGAAGCGAAATGGCTGTGCTGCCGGTCGTCGAAATCGACCCAGAGTTGGTAATCGTGGTGGGCGTAATGCTCCACACCGCGAAATCTGAGCCGCGGCCGATAATCGACCCGCTGTTGGTTAGCGAACCGCTCTGGTTGTCGCCGAATTGAACCGAGCCGTTGATCGTGCCGCTGTTGAGCACAGTCGAGGGCGCGGCCGCGCCCATCGAATTGAATGCCACGCCGGCATTGCTGTTGAGCGCACTGATCGTACCGGCGTTGATTACGCTACCGGCGCCGTTGACGAAATAGATCCCGATAGTGTTGCCGCTGATCGTTCCGCCAGCGACGTTGTTGATTGACCCGCTTTTCAGCTGGACGCCTGTGGTTCCGTTGCCGGTTATCGACCCGGCGTTGGTTAGTGCCAGCGAACCCTGCGCGTCGATGCCGAGCCCGCCTCCAACTATCGTGCCGCCGGTGGCGTTGCTAATCGAAAGCGGGCTGTCGCTGAAAACCCCCGTAGAGCCGGGCGCGAGAATCGCCCCGCTGTTGGTGACGCTCGCACCGGCCAGTCCGATAAGCTCGACGCTTCCGTTCAGGGTTCCGCTGTTCGTGACGCTGCCTGTCCGCCCCGGATCGTTGGCCAGGGCCACGATCCTGATACTGGCGGCGTTGCCGGTGATCGTCCCGGCGTTGCTGACCGAGCCGCCGTTGGCGAGCGTCACGCCACGCCGGTTGCCCTCGATGACCCCGCCCGCGAGATTGGTGACGCTGCCGATGGTGGCGAAGCTCCCCAAGGGCTGGGTGTTGTAGGCCATCATCCAGACACCATCGGCTGTCGCGCCGATCCGACCGGCGATGTAGCCGCTGTTGGTGACGCTGCCCCCGCCGATGAGGCGGATGCCGATATCGGTATCGCCGATGATTGTGCCCGAGTTGCTGATCGAGCTGCCGATCGCGCGCCCTTCGAGCTGGTTCGTGTTGGGGTTGAGGACGTAAGCGGTGGTGATTCCGAATCGCTGTCCCGAGATCGTCCCGCTGTTCTGAATGACGGCCGGACCGCCCATGATATCGAGCCCGCCATCCGGCGCCGCATCGAACCCGTCGTACGAGCCGTTGCCGCGGATGGTCCCGCTGTTGGTTAGCGAGAAGCTCGACGCCTGGGTGTGGATTCCGCTGGTGCCGCCCGTCATCGATCCGCCGGCGAGATTCGTCACCGACAAGGGGCCCGTTTGCAGGTCCGCGAAGAGGGCCGGCTTCGCGGATGTCATCGAGCCGCTATTGGTGAGGCTTGCGCTCGTGAGAGAAACGAACGCGGTTGTGCCGTTGATCGTGCCGCTGTTCGTGATCGCGCCGGTCTTGTTGTTGATGAAGCCGGTCTGGACCAGGATCGCGCCATTGGTGCCGCCGTTGATGGTGCCGGCATTGTTGATGGTGCCGCCGCCGCTCAGGATTATCCCGAACCGGTGGCCGTCGATGGTGCCGCCCGCGACATTGTTGACGGTGCCGATCTGCGCAGTGGTCACCTGGTCCTCGAACGCGAACATTGAGATGCCGTCGGCGCCGCCACTGACGCGGCCCGAGATCAGCCCGCTGTTGGTGACCGTGCCGCCGCCGATGAGGCGGACGCCGTCGTTGCTGTCACCGATGATCGAGCCGGTGTTGATCACCGTCGACCCCATCGCTCGGCTGCTGGCCGCATTGGTAAAGAAGTCGGAGAAGGTGCCGGTCGTGATGCCGAAGCCGGCTCCGGAAATCGAGCCGCTGTTGGTAATGCTCGCCGGTCCGCCGGCGATGAGGATTCCCGCGTCGGCGACGCGCGGAGTGACGGACGTGCCGTTGCCGCGGATGGAACCGGCATTTGTGAGCGACAGCGAGGCGCCCTCGCTGAAGATGCCGCTGGTTCCGCCGATAATCGTCCCAGTTGCGTCGTTGGTGACGGCGAGCGGACCCATATAATTGTCAAAGGACCATCCGTGGATGGCGGCGCCGGCAGGGGCCAGGATTGAGCCGCTGTTGGTGAGGCTCGCGCTAGAGAGCTGAATGAAGTCGACGACGCCATTAATGGTGCCGCTGTTGGTGAGAGTCCCGATCCTTCCGGCATCCCGAGCCTCGAGGACGACCGCTCCCCGGTAGCCGCCATTGATTGTGCCAGCGTTGTCCACCGTGCCGCCATCGCTGATTATGATTCCCTCGCGGTAGCCTTCGATGACTCCGCCGGCGAGGTTGTTGACGGTGCCGATGCCGGCGCTGCCCAATCCGCTGAGGTCCTGGCCGTCGAAAGCGAGTATCGAAACGCCGTCGGCGCCGACCCGCGCCCGGCCGGCGATATAGCCGCTGTTAGTGACAGTGCCGCCATGAATGCGGATGCCGTCATTGTTGTCACCGATAATCGACCCGCTGTTGGTGATCGTGGTGTCGATCGCGAGATCGCTGGTCGAGCCGTCTGGGTTGGTGAAATAGATCGACGTGATGCCGTACGTCGCTCCGGAGATGCTGCCGCTGTTGGTGATCGATGCCGGGCCGGCGCTGATAATCACTCCGCCATTTGCGGCTGTTTCCGTCCTGTCGAGGCCAAGGCCGAATATGGTGCCGGCGTTGTTGAGAGTAAGCGACGGTCCGTCGGAGCGCACGCCGTCGCTCGAGCCTTCGATGGCGCCGGTGGCGCTGTTGTTCAGCGCGAGCGAGCTGTAGCTGTGGACACCCGCGATCAATTGTGTGGCGTTGACGCCGTCGATGGCACCAGCATTGTCGACCGATGCGCTGCCGAGATTCTGGAACGTGATTCCGCCCCAGATCTGGGCGCCCTCGTCATTGACGACCGAGCCGGTTTTCGACGTATCGCCGTCGAACTGGCCCTGGATGAGGATGCCGCCGCCGCGATAGCCGAGGATGAGGCCGTCGTTGCTCACCGAGCCGCCTCCGCTGAGAATGACTCCGAACCGGTTGCCGAGAATCTGGCCGCCAGCGAAGTTGCTGACCGAGCCGATGCCCGTCATTCCGGTCGTGTCCTGGCCCTCAAAGGCGAAGATCGAGATGCCGTCGGCATGCAACTCGGTGTTGTTGTAATTGAAGATGTCGCCTGCATCCTTGCCCAGGATGGAGCCGCTGTTGGTGACGCTGCCGCCGCCGATCAGGCGAATGCCATCGTTATTGTCACCGATGATCGAGCCGCTGTTGTCGACGGTTGAGCCGATCGCCAGGCCGAGAACTGGATCGTTCGTGACGTAGATTGTGGTGATCCCGAACTGTTGGCCCGAGATCAAGCCGCTGTTGGTGATAAAGCCAGGCCCGCCCTGGAGCACGACACCGCCGGCGGAGTTGGCGCGGAAGGCCTGGTCGCCGTTGCCCCGGATGGTCCCCGCATTGTCCAGCGTCAGCGACGCGCCATTCGAGCGAATCCCGCTCACGAAGCCGTCAATCGATCCGGTCGCCGTGTTGGTGAGCGTCAGCGCGGCCTCACTATAGACCGCGTCCTGCGTCGTCCCGACGACGTCGGGCGTGTTGGTGGCCACGATCGATCCGCTGTTGGTAACGTTGGCCGTGGTGGTCTTTGTGAAGATCAGACCGTCGCCGATCGACCCGCTGTTATTCACGTTCGCGGTGCCGACGGTGTTGAAAGACGTAAAATAGTCGACCGTGCCGCTGTTGTTGACGTTGGCAGTGCCGACCCCAGCGAAGCCGATCGTTACCGTGTGACCGCTGTTATTTGCAGTGCCGGTATCGAGGACGGCCAGCGAAATGCCGCCGTTGATGATCGAGCCGCTGTTGGTGATGGTGCCCGTCTGTCCCGCGCCGAACAGCGGCGAGCCCTGGACCGATGCGGTGTGGTCGATCGTGCCCGCATTATCGATGCTGCCCGGCCCAAAGATGATGACCCCGTAGCGGTTCCCCTGAATTATTCCGCCTGCAAGGTTGGTGACCGAGCCGATCGAGGTCATGCCGGCCGTGTTCTGGCCGTTGTATGCGAATATTGAGATGCCGTCGGCGCCGACGCCGACACGGCCGGAGATGAGGCCGCTGTTAGTGACGCTACCGCCGCCGATCAGCCGGACCGCGTCGTCGGTATCACCGATGATGGAGCCGCTGTTGTTGACCGTCGAGCCGATCGCACGGCCTTCGAACGTGCCGGCGTTGTTGAAATAGATAGTGCTGATGCCAAAACGCGCGCCTGAGATCGTGCCGCTATTCGTGATCGACCCGGGTCCACCGCTGAGGATGACGCCGCCGTCGGCATCGTTGACGCTTCCGGCGTTGCCGTTGCCGCGGATCGTGCCGGCATTGTCGAGGTTCAGCGCGGACCCGGTCGAATAGACGCCCGTCCTGTCGCCAGTGACGGTAGTCCCGGAGGGGTTCGAGATCGGCGTCGAGTCGGTGCTTGTGATGCCGTTGGTGGCGGCGGCCGCCGAGGTCGAGATGATACCGAGAGCCGTGGCGGCCAAGAGCCGCTGAGTGAATGGCGTCGAACGCATCTTGCCCCCCTGGTTATCAAAGCGACCGGACATCGCGTCGAGTCGCGCTTTATTCCTTTGGAACCGGGGTATTGGGCGCCGGATTGCCCTCGTCCTCTCCAATATTGGAGAGCTAGTTGACGCGGGTCAGGAGATGAGCTGCTTCCGCTTTGCTCCTGGTTTCCGTCTTTGCGAGCAGCTGTTTCTGATGGGATCGGACCGTGCCCACGCCGATGCCGAGTTGCCCGGCAATTGTATCGTCGGACAGGCCTCGCATCGTCAGTGCCGCTACGCTCGCTTCCATGCGGGTGAGATTGAACATCTCGCGCCACATCTCAGGCCGCGCATCTGTGGCGCTATCCGGATCGTGTACAGTGACGATTACGGCGCCTCTGCTGTGCAAACCTTGACGGAAATGTGCAGGCGCAGGGGCTGTCTCCAATACATAAGGGAAAGCACTATTGCACCGGGTTACAACGAGCTGGCCTGCAACAGCAGGGCTCGATCGATTGGGGTCCAGGACGCTCTGCAGGAGCGAGTCAAACGCGTGCTTTTCTGCGCATCGGGTAAAGGACAACTTGTTTTTGACGAAAGCGATACCGTCATTTCGAGAGGTCAATCGGCGAGCCGCGTCACTCGCCCAGCAAAGGACGCCGTCTGCTGTGAGCAACATTACTGCCTGCTGCTGCTCATTTATGATTTGTTCTAGTCCGTCTCGCTGGGCGCGGACCTCTCCAAATTGCGAGGTCAATCGGAACAGATTGCGCAAATGTGGTGCCAAGATATCGAAGTCGTCGCGCTCGCGCGCGCGGCGAGGCCGCCCGCACGGCATGTGGAAAGCCCAGCCAGCCACGACGCCGTCACCGAGATCGGTGGAACGCCCGATGCGACGATCGACTCCCGCCGAGCTCCTGATCCAGTGCGCATAATCGTTGTGAGCGAGCTCCGCCTTGGAAATCAGCTCGTGTGTCTCGGTTGTCCGGTCAGTTACTGAGGCGGCCTGAAGCGCATAGTCGTGCCGCCACATCTCCTCGCGAAACTCGCGCAGCGTCTCTGCATGGCAGCCGAAAGCACCATTGAACAGGAACGGGCTTCGCACCGCGTCTCCCGATGCACCCCTGCGAACGACGTACCAAAAGGCGAGCGTCGCGCCGAGGTACGCCGAGAGCCTGGACATGACGCTCGGAACGGCGTCTTCTTCGCCGATGGCCTCGTAAATCGACCCGATCAGGAGGTTGAGGTCGGTCATTGGACGTCAGGCAACCGCCACATCTTGTGCGACCAGGCTCGCGACCGGAAGGCACATTGCCGACGCCCGGAGCTTGTCGTTGGTTTCATCGATGATTTGGGCGGCGGATTTCTCCGGTCCATCAAGCGTCATGTGAGCATCGATCGGCAGGATCACTTCGTAACGAAGCGCAGCTGCAGCTTCACACGCGGCTGAAACGCAATATTCGGTCTGCATGCCGCTGATGCAGAGCCGCCGTATGCCGTGTGCCTGAAGCCAGTCGTGCAGTTGCCCATCTTCGAAAGAGCTGAGCACGTTTTTTTCGTGGCGGAACGAGCTTGGATAATCGCGCACTTCGTTCGCGAGTTGCCATCCTGCGCTTCCCCTGTCGAGAATCGTGCCCGGCTCCGTCCAATGCTGGACGAACACGACCGGTAATGAGTGCGTATCAGCCCACCCGAGCAGCTGTTTGATCCGCGCTGTCACCAGTTGCATGGGCTCCGGCGGCGCAGCGTCACAAAGGGCCTGCTGCAAATCGATCACCAGCAAAGCGGTCTGCGCATTCGCCCCGAACTGAACCTTATCGGTGTGCATCACTTGAGGAATTGCCCCTCCCCAGCCACATTTCGTAACACACCAATGGCTAGTTGGTAAATTTTTGTTAATTACCCATATCGTTGGGTGCAATTTACGTCCGCTCTCAATCAACGCTACATGAGCCGAATGTCCGCTTTCGACCCAAAGCGGACATTAGCGCCTGGATTCGAGGTTGCGCGGAACGATGCCCGCCGCAAGGCTTTAAGGGGTTCAAAGTAGATCGCGAAGCGCCAGGAATGACCGAAGAAGTAATTGCCCACATGAGGGCGCGCATAGCGCGTACCCGCCGAGTCATTTCCCTTGCCCACGCAGAGGAGATGATTGCGGCTCTGGAAGCTATGATCGAGGAGGCCGAGGCAGACATTCGCCGGTTAGAGGAAATGGCGGCTCGGGACTCGAGTGAGGGGCAAAGTGCGGAGCCATTCTTGCTCACACCCGAACGACCAGCCGATTAATCTGAGCGCGTAACCAGCGCGCGGCTCCCCTCGTCAGCCCTTGAATACTAGACGGCGTCCGGCTCGGCAGCTTCGCGCGCGAAAAAGATGGAGACACGCAATCCCTCGTTTGGCGCGGAATGGACTTCCAGTTGAGCCTTGGCATTCTGTCTCAATGATTGAGCAATCACAGCGCTGAGCTTGCCGGATTGAGGCCAGGTTTCGCCCTCCGGCAGGCCAACGCCGTCATCCGAAATGACGACGCGGCAGCCGGTCTCGGTGACCAGACTTGATACCTCGATGGTCCCACCGTCGCGCCCGACGAAGGCGTGCTTGAGTGCGTTTGTCATAAGCTCGTTGACAACCAGGCCGGCCGGCATGGCTACATTGATCGAAACCGGCCAGGTGTCGACCTTGAGGTTCAGGCGGATACCCTCGACTGCATGGGCCTGCATGACCGACGAAGCGACCTGGCTTAGATACACGCCGAGGTCGATGCCATCGCCCGCACCTTCTCCAGCCAACAGGTCATACAGGATTGCGAGAGCTTGAACTCTGCCCGCGAGGCGATCGAACCGCTCACCAGTTTGGCCGTCCGGGACATTGCGAGCCTCGATCCGGATTAACGCCGTTATCATTTGAAGGTTGTTTTTTACGCGGTGCTGCAATTCGCGAAGCTGAACGTCCTTGTCGCGCAACAGCTGATCATATTCTTCGCCAGGCGTTCGGTCACGCTGCCCGATGCTCGCCAAGGCCACGAGGCGGAACATCGGGACGCCCTCGTCGCTCTCGATCGTGTTCGACCAGGCATCGACATCGACGCGGTTGCCGTCGCGATCGATGGTGAATGTCCCGATATATTCCTCGTCTCTTTGAACGGCCTCGCCCAGCGAAGTGTCGTCGCCACGCGGTGCCGCCACACCTGGCAGGACTCTCCAGTCATTTCCTTGGATCTTCGCTGCAGGCTGGCCGGTCAGGCGTTCGAATTCTAAATTGCAATAAGTGATCGCCTCGGACGGACCAACTTCGGACACGGCGATCGCCACCGGTACGTGATCGAGAAACTGCTTGAACCGGTCGCTCTCCAGAGCGTCGGCAAGGCCGGGCGTAGCAAGTAGCTGCGCGACATCCTCGGAATCCTTGTCTTCTTCCATGTCCATCCCTGCAGCCTAACCATATGGAACCGTACCAGAAGACCAGGCGCCAGTTTGCGCAAAAACACAATTAGCTCGCATCGCCGCTGATGCGGCTACTACGTGGATTTTCAGTGATGCCCGCTTTCCTGGTTTGGGGGAAAGGAAGTCGGTTCCCGAACGGCCAACGCTTCACCGATTTGCGATCGGCTCTACTAAGTCCGTTTATGGCTGCTTTCGACCCAAAGCCAACATTAAGGGATGTGCTTTCAGGTCACCATGCCTCCCCGCGTCTTAAGCATCGGCGGCAACCGCTGATAGGTGAGGACACGCCATACCCACTCCGCCGGACCGAAGCAGAAATGTTTTTCCCAGAGCAAGCTGAACGGCAGCTCTACCGCCAAGATGGCGGCGGCGAACAGCAACGAACGCGTTGGGGTGAATGTATCGAACAGCCCGAAGGCAATGCATACAGGAACTGCAATTGCAGACTGGAGCAAGTAATTGGTCAGCGCCAGCTCCCCGACAACCGCGAGCGGGGAGAGCGCCGCAGCTGCGACCCTCGTCCGCAACAGCAGCAGCAGAGTGGCGACATAAGCGCTCGACATCCCCCAGCAATGGAATGTGAAAAGGGTTATCGCGATCGAATCGTTGAGGGGGGATGGGCCCGCTCTCTCAATGAGCGAAAGCCTTGCGAAATAGATCGCGCTTCCTGCAGCTAAGCCGCTGACGAGAATCAAGCCAAGCACCCGCTGCCGGCTCGCAATCCTCGTCAACAACTGGGCCCGCCCTGCACAAAAGCCAAACAGAAACAGCGTGAGATTGGTGGGCCAATTAAATGGTGCAGTCTCGTACCAATAGCGCACCCAAGCGGCATTCTCGACGAGGTAGGGCGCATTCTCCAGGTGCGGACGCTGGAACATAGGCAGGCCCACGATCGGCCAGAGGGCGCGGATCGCAGTCTCCCCCGCAAGTATGGCAAGAGCCGAGATGATCAGCGTCCTGTCCGACGCCCGGCGAAACGGAATTAGCAGGAATCCTGTCAGTGCATACGGGAGGAGAATATCCCCATTTCGTAGCAGCAGCGCGTGCACGAGGCCGATACCGGCGAGAATAGCGAGCCTGCGACAATAGGTCTCGACCGCAGCTCTCTCATCCGATGCACGCGCGAGCTGTATCGAAAAACCTAGCCCGAACAAGAATGCGAGGATCGTGTAGAATTTGAAGTCGATGACGAACGGGACGAAATCGTTACCGAGCCGCTTATCCAATGCCGACCAGTCCACATCCGGAGCAGTCCCGAGGCTCCACATGCAATAAGCGACCAGGACGCCGACCATGGCGAAGCCACGCAGCACGTCGAGCGCGTAAATCCGGTCCCGTCCGGATACCGGCTGTTCAGTTTTTGAGTTGGACATCGCGGCCCCCGAGGCGATGCTGCAGATTACCCAGTCTAACAGCTTTCCGGTGGAGTCCGGTAGATGTCGCCGGAGTCTGCTTTCGACCCAAATCGGACATTAGGCATGGCCGACCAGCCTAGCGCCGTCCGAATACGTGTACCCATAGTGGTTCGGCGTTCGTTGCCCTTAGTATGACCCACAGAAACGCAAAAATTCGCCCCGCGATGACAGCGATTGCCGCGGTCCTCGCTCTTTCCTCAACTGCTTTGCTCGCCCAGGTGGCACCCGAGCCCGCCCAGCCGGTAAGCCTCGCCCCGGCGGCACCGGTGACCCAGGCCCCGGCGGCACCCGCGACGGGCAGCGCCTCTGCGACGCCGATCGTGAGCGAACCGTCGGCCGTCGTCAGCGACCCGTTGGCGTCGAGCGTCGAGCCGGCGGCAACCCCGACCCGGTTCAGCAAATCCGCAACGACCCATCGGACCGCAAGCGTGGCGCGCCCGATCAAGGCCGCGCGTCCCGTCTCGCGGGCAGCCCCCGCACCTGTCGCCGCACTACCCGCCGCCGAACCGGCCCAGGCAGTTGCCGCAGCGCCTGCTCCTTTAGCCGCAGTACCGGCCGCTGCGCCGCCTACGGCCGCAGCCACGCCGCCGGTGCAGGAAACCCCGACCGCGTCGAAAGCAATGCTGCCGATTGCCGGCGCCGTGGGGCTTGCGCTTCTCGGCCTGATCGTCCTCGCGGTCGCCATGCGCCGCCGCAAGCTCCGGCGCGAGGAGGAGTATGCCGCCGTTTACGAGGTTGAGCCCGCGTTGGAGGGCCCGGCTCCGGTCGATCCGCTGTTCGCAGAGAAACCGTCCGCGCCGCTCGCGGCAGAGCCGGCTGCCACGGTCGCCGAACCTGCGCTCTCGGGCCCCTGTGCCGATGCCGCGCCGGGCAGTCACGTCGAGGCCGCGTGCGAGGGGCCGACCGACGACAACCCCTCACTCTCGATCAAGAAGCGGCTCAAGCGCGCGCAATTCTTCGATCAGCGTGAGCAACTCGCGGCGGCGGGTATGGCGGTTCCGGTTGAAGCGGATGCGGGGCTGCCGGACGCTCTCGAGGCAGTCGAGCCGGCGCCGTCCGCCCGCGAACCTGCGTGACGCGACAAAACCTGATCCAAGAAGCCAAACGACGAACGCGGGACTATCAATCTTGGCTCATGAGCGAGCGAGTTTGAGGCGGACGAGGATGAAAAAGCACTGGGAAGAGCAGCTGAAGAAGGTCGCTAAGGCTAAGCCTCACAACCTAGATTAAAGAGCGGAACGCGCGGTGAGTGTAAGCGCTAGCGCCGTATGACTGCCAAGCAGTTTCGTGACCGTGCGCTCGAATGCAGAGCAATAGCGAAAAGCGTCCCGATCGAGAGCGATGCTGCCATGCTCGAAGAGATTGCCGGCGAGCTGGATGCTGAAGCCGACAGGATAGAAGCGACCCAGCCCCACAACGATTAAGAGCCGGGTCGCTTGCGTCATCGCGTCCAAGCTTTCCGAGCAGAGCGCGATTCAATCGACAATGTAATAACGGCCCGACGCCGGAGTTTGGGCAACGTGCGCCGGGCCGGAGACATGCTGCATGGTGCAGCAGCGAGTCTCGCGGCGCGATTAGCCAGAATTGCTAGGTGTGCAAGGTCTGCTTTCGGCCCAAAGCAAACACTGTCGATTCAGCGTGTTTTGCACTACCTTCGTCGTCAGGGGACCTCCATGACGAAGCGGGCAGCCAAGCCGTGGTTTAATTGGCGCGAGAGCGGCCGCGAACTCGTCATCGTCGTGCTGGGAGTTCTTATTGCATTGTTGGCGCAGCAGTTGGCGCAGGACTGGGAGTGGCGGCAGAAGGTGCGCGCTGCTGAGGCAGCAATGCAGCGCGAGCTATTCTTCGATGACGGGCCGCAAGTCTACGGACGCGCGGTGGTGCATCCCTGTCTCCAGCAGCGATTGGCAGCCATCCGAACCGCCGTCGACAGTGATAAGAACAGGGAGGAGCTTATCGGTCTGATTGCCGGAGTCCAGGTCGATTTTACGAGCTATGACGATCTGGCGATCCAGTCCGCATTCGCGTCGGACGTCGCGGCGCACATGCCGCAGGACCGGCTCAACGCTTATATCCAAGCCTACCAGATGATCCCGACCATGGATCACACCAATGCGCTCGAAGCTGGCGACCTCGCCCGGCTGCGCTCGTTGCCGCAAACCGGCGGGCCGTTGACGCAGGATGAAAAAAGCCGCGTGCTCGAAGCCGTGGACGCGCTGCGCACCCGTGACCGCGTGATGTTCATCGCGGCGCGCTGGACCCTACCGACGATGCGGAAGCTCGGCGACCAACTCGATCCCGACCGCAAGCAGCGATTCACGAACTTCGCTCGGCATTATTACGGCACGTGCATCAAGGACCTGCCGCCCGATTGGGCGCCACAATCCCCGTTCCATCCAGACAATTATCGCGAGGGCCACCCGATCATCGAGGAATAGCAGTGGTTGAGTGTCCGCTTTCCACCCATCGCGGACGTTAGCGTGGCGAGACCCAGCTGCGAGTAAATCCGTCCGGTGACCAGTGATCGCTGCCGACCATATTAGACGCACGTAATCATCCTGTCGCAATTTCGAAAAAAGATGACGTCTTTGGAAAGGTCAGTTCGCGCTGACGGCTGTAGTCTCGCCCTGGCGAGGTCGCTTGTCGCAGGCGACTTCGCAACCCATGCGACCGTTTCGACGCGTAGCTTCTTGAAGGCGAGTAGATTGTCGACGTCCGATGTAATTCTGCAGCAGATTATCAGCGATTTCGAAGACCTCGCGCAGCTCACACAACGGGCCATCGATGCACGTGAGCGCGATGACGAACAGACCAAAGCCTTGCGGAAGGTCAGAGACGCGGCCTTTCGGGGCGCCGCGCTTGCCCGAAAGGCGCTAAGTTCAAACCAATCGAGCTGAAGTCCGTTTTCCACCCATTGCGGACATTAGGGATCGCCAAGTTTCGTACTGTCCAAGCGAGGCAAACAACCCAACCTGCCGGCAAGAAGGCCGCGAGTGCTAAAGCAAGGAAAAGTGTGATCCGCACGGCATTTTCACCTGCGCGTCGCAACTAGTGGCATCCGGCCTTCGGCCATATCAGCGCACTATTTAGCAGGTTCGCAAGGCGCACCCCCGCCAAGGCAACGCGCGCCCTCGAAATGGCCTGGGCGTTTTTCACGTAATCGGCTGTTGGTGTCACTGTGGCCGCCGATTGCAGCATGACTGGCGGCACGTAGACTTGATGAACGGCCAAGTCGTAGCTCTCCTGTCCCCACGTATCGACGTTGGACACAGCGGCATCGGCCGCGGCCGGCGCCGGAAGTAGATCCGCCGCCTGGATTGCGACCTTCAGGACGCTAGTGTTTCCGGCGTCGCCGGGTGCTCCGTCCCAAAAGCCGTGAAGTTCTTCAAAGCCCGGATAATCGACAGGGATTCCATTGCCACCAGCATCGTTTCCGCCTGAAAACATAGGCCCAAACTGGTTCGCCATGTGCAGCGGCTGATGCACGTCTCCAACAAGATGGAGCAGCCAGGCAAGGTCATATGCTTTGAGAGCCTTGGCCGTAGCTGGATCACTGACGGCTTGGGTTAGCAATTTGATGCGCTCGAGAGCGTTGACGGCCGGTACGGGATGCGCGCCGGTATTCGGCACTTCGAAGTCGGCGTAATGCCAATATTTGTGCCGAAGCTTGTCGCCCAATCCTACGTTGAGAGCCGCATTAGGACTGTGGACTGAATCGTCGTGAAACCCCGAATTGTTAGCTTTGATACGGTCCGGCCAGGTGGCCGCATTGACGAATAAGGCCTTACGCCAAGCGATGCCGGTCGGGTTCTGGACACCGCGGGCATATTCTTTGTCGGAATTGAGCAGCCAGATGGCCCGGCATCTCGCGCCGGAGTTCATGTGCTGCCAAGCCACCTCGGCAACCATCATATGGCCCTGATTGTGCCAGGCAGAGCCAGCCGTCGGTATGACTACCAGTGCGAGTGCCGCCAAGTATCTCCGCATGAGCTTTCCTTTCGATCTGCACAGGTTCAGAGCCAGCTTGCCACGCCGCCGTGCCAGCTGCAGGTTCCGCGGCGGCTTTGGCTGAAGCTGTAGGTCCCATCGCGACATTTGGCGGTCGCTCTAGGCGGCGCCGTGTCGGCGCGCATTGGCCGATGCACACAATGGCCGCGCGAGTTTATGTAGGAGTCAGCGCTGCACGTACCGGCGGGGGCCCTCGCCTCGACAGGCGCAGCTCCAACGCCGAGTGAAGAGACAGGCGCGACCAGCGCCATGAAAGCAAACGCAACAACGCTCGGCAGCCGCATGACTGCTCCCCCTGTTCCCGAGCAAGCTGAGGAGACGCTCGAAGGGCATTGGAGTCAAGGTGTGGCTGATGGCAGTTTTCGACCCATTGCAGACATTGGATTGACGCTTCAGGATCAGCGCGTGGGGTTCCTCGCTCGCCAATTTTGGATCGCAACGATGTTGCTGGTGTCCGCCTGCGACAAACCCGCAATCGACGCATCTCGAAGTCTAGTCGGTGCAAAGCAACTCCCGACGGCCAGAACTCTCTCGCGAGAGGTCATTCAGATCAATCGAGGATTTGGCAGTCCGACCGCGAGCTTGCTCTCATACGCGCTGCGTCCGGATAACAACCTGACAGTCACGCTTACGCACCGAGATGACGGCACCTTCAAAGAGGTGACCGACGGCAAGGAAACGTTCGCTCTTTCATCTAATGTGGCTTCGCAAGCACGCCGTGATCTTTGGCGGCTTCGTCCAGCAACCCTCCAAGGCATCGAAACGCTGGTCCGTCCCGCAGAT
>Ga0157379_10001739_pt1 | contig 18007 bp, 17 predicted proteins | sample S25metaG_FD_121802 | JGI IMG/M metagenome (GOLD analysis project Ga0157379, IMG submission 121802) | Switchgrass rhizosphere microbial communities from Kellogg Biological Station, Michigan, USA - S2-5 metaG | ecosystem: Host-associated > Plants > Roots > Rhizosphere > Soil | place: USA... | reverse complement strand
GTTATGTGGCGTTTGTCACAATCCCTGCTTGTCACGACCTGAAATTTCTGTTTTTAGTAATGCATCCTTTGGAAGCGATTCTGCAACTTCAAGTCGGTTCAGACCAGGCGGCGGTCTTGAATTTACCGTATATAGTCGATTCTTTGAAGGCTTCCGATTTTCATTCGTCGTCGCATCTACAGAAATGGGTATCTAGAGTCACTTCTCTAATCCATGCAAAACATCCTGGAGCACGATGGGCTGGTCTGTGTCTCGCTCTGCAGACATCAATTTTGAGTAAAGATGTTATGCTTGAAACAGCGCAAAGTTGGGTTGGTGTGGTTTTGCCTATATTATCTGTGAGTCTTTCAGTTTCTTTCTCGTACAGCTAGATTCACGCTTAGACTGGCAGAAAAACGAAAGCGCCCCAGTCATTCAGGCTTCGATAAGACTGTTGGAATATATTTTCCTGTCAGCTCTCAGTCTCCCTGAATTTCAAAGACAAGTAGCTGCTCCAAGCATTCCAAAGTTCAGCGTCGCTCTTGTCCATTTGGCAGAAAATAGCGAAGAAGGCCAAATGAAGGTATGTAATACATCTTGTACCGCATTTCCATATTAATCAAGTGTACATATAGCACTTAGCCCTCACATCTCTCACACATCTTGTCCAAGCATATCCTACCCTTAACCGTCAACTCCATCCCACACTCGTCTCGTTAAGCTTCCGACAATTGTCTGGCTCGGCTACAACACCGACTCCGAAAAATGTCATTGAAGATGGTTGTTCTCTTCATTCCGTACTGCATTTTACTGGTGGTAAAGTTGGGGCCGCTTCGTTATGGAGGAAGAGTCTGGACACAGCTCTTGCCAACTCATGGTCGGCCTTTTCAACGCTTCGCAGCACATTCCCACCAGGTATGAGCCTCACGGATGTCCTATGAGTATCGTGCTGACATATATTAGTTCCCCAAATGTCACTTGCTGCCCAGCCGACCTTCGAGAATCCCCCAACAGATCCGGTCGTTGCTATTCCTCTCAGTCTCGATCGTCTGCGATGTTCGGTCGCCCTTACGGAGTCTCTGCTAAAGTAAGCATATCATTCTACCCATAAGTGGGTGTATAACTTATCTTCCCAACGAAGAGCTACGACTGCCCGCCCCGTTTCAATATGTGCCGGCTCACTAGTTGGCTTCACTTTGACCTTATTGCGGTGTACCCTTGACGAACCCGTAAGTAACACCATACGATATAAAACATTATGGAAGCTAAATTCACGCAGCTTGACGTCCGTTTCGATGCCAGCTGCAGGGCACTAGAAGTATCCATAATTCCTGAAATATGGAAACTTGGATGTGGGCTCGTGAGCCAACTAGCGACAACGTATGTCCTCCCAATTACTGAAGACGTCATTTTAACTTTAATGATAGACTTCGACACCATCTGAACCCCTATTTATCTCGGATGGTATCTCATATCCTTCTTCATTTGGAGGATTCCCTTCCAAAGTAGGCATACCGTTTACATATTACCATATCATTTACTTCATAAACAACAGAAAGCATCATATCCCTTTCATTCGATGCTTAACTACCCTTCTCTCTTCGACTTTTCAATTGCACTCTTCCATCCCCCCAACACGACTCGTCAAGGCCCTTCTTCCCCATCTGGGAATGTTGTTGTCGCAAAAATCCGACGTGGTCCAACAAGCTGAAGTGGTCTCAACAGCCGCGAGCAGTAAAAAAGGGAAGAAGCGAGCCCGTGGTTATGAAGGCGACGAAGTATTCAAAGTTGGTCGCACTGTCCTCTGCCCCTCTAGTGAAGATCGGGAAATTATCTTAGCATCTCTAGACGGTGAGAAGTCACAATTAATAGTAGCCATTCCAGTTTTTAATATCTTACAGCCCTCGAACCATTAATACCAAACCCACAGCTTGCCTCTCCAATTCGGGCTCTTTCAAAGAGATTACTTGTCTCTCTGCTGCTGGAATTACAGAAGCATGCGCCGTCTACAGTCTCTCCAGATCTTGCGTTCCAGGGTCAAGTGTATGCCAAAGTGTTGACTCTTTGTAACCGTTATGTTCTGCCAGAACCTTCTGGTTGGACAAACAGCGCGGCGGGTCTAGTGATCAATGCAATTTCAGGCTCATCCGATTGTAGCACGGTGGTAATATTCTTACTTTATTGCGAGGAATTTCTGACTGACATTGCAAACAGGCCCTTGAGTCGATGAAGTTGGCCCAAAGGGAACTCGATGTGTTGCTACATCCTCGATTACCACCTCTAATTCGTCGCCAGCCACCAATCGAAGCGATATTTCTCCTCCGATCGGAAAAAGTCCAAGATGATGAAGCAGCCCGAGCTGCTCTGAACCTGACGGCTATGGAAGACGTTCTAACAGAAAACACGAGCATGAGGACACAGCCAGAGCCAAGTGCTCTTCCTACAACTGAACCTCAAGTACAGCCTGCACCAAAAAATATTCCACCAGCACCACAGCCCACTTTCAGATTGCCTCCTATTGCAGTCGAACCCGTCCCAGTATCTGTGGCCTCTGCACCAGTCTCAGCAGCTTCCGCACCCACAGTAACTTTGGAAACGAATCCCATTGCAATAGCGCCTGCTGCTTTGGCACCCAAGACGACGAATCAAGATGCAAAATTAGCAGACATGTCATTCCATCCGGCGATTCCGGTTCTACAGCAAGACATTAATTCCAGCCAATCCAAGGTTGTAGGGCTTTCCACAGCTGGAAGTGGGTTTAGGATGGCGGGAGTGGACGACAGCGACGATGACGAGGAGATGCCTCCACTGAATATCGAATCTGATTCTGAGTAGCCTCTTGTTGTTAGTGAAAAGTATTTCGCAAAACAGATACCTAGTTATTCTGAATGGTTGAGCAGAACGTCATGAGTGCTGACAGAGCCGGAGACCGTGGGAAAACGCGCGCCTACACCCCACCTTAGCCACCACACCCTCGCCTTGACTTGTTCTTTTCTTCCGTACTCCTAATTACCTCTTTTCTGCATTTCTTTCATCAATAGAGCTACCACTACCGATAATACCTTCATTTACACCCCCTATCGAGTACGCCTGGGCCTCCAAATTCTTTTTTACCTTTGTTAACTTGACAAGCTTCTAGCTCCTATGCCATCTACAACTCGGACTCGTATTTCTGTTCCCGTCAAGCAAACTACTCCACCGAAAAGTGAATCAGAAGGGCCTCTGAAGACACTAGCATCCCAGCCACGTACGAAAACGCGTGCAGTACCAAGAAGGAGGGCTCCAAGACGCGGCGGGGAGACAGATTCAGAAGAGGAGATCGTTCGCGAACCTCGGTCCGATTCTGTAACAGACAGCATTGACTCTTCTCTTGATTCAGAGGATGATTTGGACTCTGAGATGGACGATGAATCGAAATCGGACGAGCCGGTTCAAGAAATTGAGCAAAAGCCAATCGAACCCGCCGCTGAACAGCCCAAGAGTATATTCGTCCAGCCACACGACTGGAACGACTCTGTTGCGGCAGAGAATGCTAGTGGGCAGCAGGAATCTCTCCCAGTTCTCGAGTGGGGAGACATGGCTTCTCACGATCGGCCTGCGTCACCCCCCATGAATGCAGTACCCTCACCACCTCCTTCAGACTCGGACAAGCCTGCTCCCTCCAGAAGCGGCGCTCCAAGGGCTAGTTTCATCAAGCGCAAAGTTGGAGAGACTGCTCGCCAAGCGTATCTCAATAAACTGAATACCGATCCAGCCTATGTTCCTACTGTAGGCCAGTTCTGGTCTCATGATGATCGGTTGTTGGAGAAGGATCTTCGTTCGTTGAGTGGATGGTGGCGCGGGAGATGGCAAGGACGTGGAAGAGGCATGCGTGGTCGCGGAGGATTCGGACCTGGTTTTGTGAATAGGGGTCGAGGAGGGATGATTGGGCAGCCAAGTCGTCCAGTCGATGACCTGAACGCGCCTCCAGTGGAACGAACTTGGACCCATGATGGATTTGAGGAGCTGAATAAAGACGAGGAGGTTGCACCACTTGCCCAACAAGATTGGTCTAACGACAGAGGTGGGTCTTCGCGTGGACGTGGTGGTGCTCGAGGACGTGGCTTCTTCGGTCGTGGAGGATTTGCTTCAAACCGTTCAACGAGTCCTCATGGGTTGTTTGGTGGTCGTACACCAACAGATTCTCATCGGTCTACGACTTCGGACAAACTTCAGTTCGGCAATGGTTTGCGACCATGGTTTGCAATGAAGCCCGAGCCCGTTTGGACGAAACAATCCGAAGCATATCTTTTCAGAGGAAAGCCCCCGCAGACTCATAGCATCCGCATCAAATTGCCATCATCTCAATCCGAGAAACCTGAACCTATTGTCGTAAAACTATCTGCGGTCACGCTTCACTCGAAGGGAACTCCTATTTCCAAATCGGAAAGCCTCCCTCCTGACTCTATTGCTGTCAAGTTGCCCTCGTTGAAGAGCAAAGGAAAGCAACCTGAGCCATTTATATTCGAGGATGTTGTGACAGTTGGGCCCCCACCAATGCCGGAGGATGTGCGACAATCCAAGCCAGAAACCTCGGGGCTCTCCAGACCTCAAGTGAATGGATGGCCCATATCCCCTTCCGGTTATACTGCCCCTTCAAGACCCCCTGGTTTAGCCCAAATCCAGTTCGCCAACGAACAGCCGGTCGAACCATTGAGCAACGGAGCAATCTCTGGACCTCTCGGTGTTATGCATCCATCACCATTATCTCCTCATGAACAGATGGCTAGTGTTTCGAATGGGCAACAACCTCCAATGCATATGCAGCCCCCCCTGACTGTGGCTTCTCCCTTCCAAGCATCGCCTTCGTATGGTTCACCTTATCCCTACTCGCAATCTAGCCTTCCTCTTCCACCAGGAATCGGTATGTTAGAAAATGGTATGACTTACGAGATCGCCACCGGCCGTGCTGTGTATCTTCAAACACCTCCTCCGCCACCCCCTCCGCCACCCATGCAGATGCCGATGTACAATCCCCGCCCTATCCCACTTCATCATGCAGCCCACCCAAGTGTTCATTTCGTTCCGCATCATGCATCCTCGATGTCGATGTCGATGTCGGTGTCGCCTCCCAATATGATGCACACCCCTCCACTGTTCTCTCTCCCCAGACAAGGCAGCCGAGTGGAGATCAAGGCGCCAGGTGAGGAGAAAGGGAAGGAGGAGGGATTCCACTCCCGTCCCGCAAGTCAGGCACACACAGCCTCCACCTCTAGGTTGGCGAATGTCCACGCTGAGCCGTTCACACCAAGTTCACAGCTTCAAGCGACTGGTGCACCAGAGATGGGGTACTACGACGCTCAACAGCATGCCTACGAAGAAGCACAACGGCACCAACAGTATATGTATTCTCAACCCGGATACTATTATCCTGTCGGTACTGATGGTGCTCCCGCGTATGGGTATCCTCAACAATATGGATCGGGCGAGCCTACGCAGAACAACCCTTACGTGGATGCTTATGGACAAGAAGCATATCCTCCCGCTGCCTACTATTGATCTATTTCCTTTTCCTCTCTCACATTTTCTTTTCTGACTGCTCTCCTCACTCAAGTGCTTCCTTGCTCTCGGCTTTTGCATGACCTGTTTCTTTATCACGACGATTGACATTCCCATGAAATCCGTACATCCTCACATGCACTATGCACTCCTGTTGTTTTGACGTTTCTTTTATGGTAGTCTGACTCTTTCCTTTTTTGGTGCTGTTTCACAATCTGCATGATGGTAGTTCATTATATTTTGCAATAAATTCAAATCATTGTTATTGACAAAGGGTTGTTATTGTCTCCATGTTTCGTGCAGTTTCTTTTCGTAAATCTTTTTATCGCGTGACGGTGGCTATGAGTGTGTGACATTTTGGGGGCTGAAGTCCTGGGTCTTTAGTCATCATCCGGTTCCGCTTGTTGGACTCCAACCACCACCCATCCACCCTCCAAAAGAAACGTTTACTGAGCGATTTAAACATCGTTTTTCATTGCGTTTGCATAGTTGGACATATTCCTACTAATTGTCTACCTTGATCACCATCATGTCTTACGGGCAAGCATTCCCTCTTGCGGCAGCAAGCCAGGCTCACAAACAGAATTTTGGGCCTGACCTCGCCATACATTTGATCTGTCGACAGTGCAAAGATCCAGTTCCAAACATTGTTGAGCAGTTCGGAAGTGGAGATTTAGTATGTGCAGACTGTGGGCTCATTTTGGGCGATCGGATTGTAGACACAAGGAGTGAATGTAAGTCGCCTGTCTTTGTTTTGACGACAAAACTTAACGTCTATCCTCAGGGCGTGTAAGTACCCTTTCTCGACGATGATTTAACATCTTTTTACACTCTAGCCTGCCTAGACCTTTGCGAATGACGAAGGAGACGATCCTTCTCGTGTCGGTGCTGCAAGTGACCCTCTGATGGAAGGAGTCGAACAGCTGGACACAGTCATTAGCTTCAAGGATGGCAACACCGGTATGTCGCGCGAGTTACAGCGAGCAGCTTCTCGAGCATCCGGTGCCAATTCCGCGCGCAGCCTCGTCAGTGCGTTCCGCGACATCTCCAATATGTGCGATTCGTGGTCCCTTCCAAAGACTATCAGCGACATCGCGAAGCAGCTGTACAAACGGGCAGACGAAGAAAAGTTGCTGAAAGGAAAGGCCCTTGATGCCATTATCGCCGCTTGCATTTTCATCGCATGTCGTCAGGCCCATGTGCCGCGCACGTTCCGCGAAATTTGTCAACTCACCCGTGTGCCGAAGAAAAATATCGGACAGTGCTACAAAGTTCTCGAGCAGGCTTTCAACCTCACACCTGGTGCGTCGGCGAGCAGCTCAAGGGAGCCGCCTCGCAGTGTTGGTGGGCCCGAAGAACTCCTTGTCCGTTATTGCAACCACCTCGATCTTCCTCCCAATATCCAGTCGACCACTGCCGAAGTCATCATCGAGGCGCGCAAGCATGGCATTGCTGACGGTCGTAGTCCGGTGTCGATTGCAGGTGGTGCAATTTACTTCACATCGCATCTGTTGGGCAAGCCGAAGTCTGCGAAGGATATCTGTCATGTTGCAGGCGTTAGCGAGAGCACCATCAAACTCGTGTACCGTCTGTACTATCAGGATAAGGAAAAGCTGGTGAAGAAGGAATGGATAGATTCCGGGAAGGCGGATATGTCGAGACTCCCGTCGGAATCAAGTGCATCGACAAGCAAGTAATGCGCACTCTTCTTTTGTCGGACGGTCGGTATAACGCCATTTACAATCCTGTAATTTATTTCCCTCACATTTAATACATCATGCGTGACAGCACAAATTAGTGCTCGAAATAATGTTGGAGTGCATATTTATTCTGAACCTTTGCTCTTCCTCATGACAAATATGGCGTCTGAGTCAGAATCTGGATAATCCGTGAGGCTTATACTGAAGAACCCGCAGGCATAGCACATTTCCCGCATCTTATGCTCCGCCCGCAGGGTGATATGATTTCCCAATACGAGGGAATACCCTTTCCCTTCACTCTATAATTCCCGCATCGACTTCCAAAACATTTTCTTGTCTTCCCAACTCGTAGAAGGGATACTACGGATATTCCACGTAGTTCTCATGGATAGACTGGACTTTAGCCCTGTTGTGGGGCAGCCCTCCACTGCCTCTCGGCTCAGGTCTCAAAATACAGATGTCCCTCGCGAACCATCGAGACAAAGAGATTCTTGTCAACTCTCGGATGAATTCCGAACATGTTTGACCAAAATACCTGAAGGTCTGTCCCAATCTCGATTTTACATGCTCTATTGATCAGGGATTGTTTATTAGAATGTCATCCCTGCAACCCAATGCGGCACCCGCCATCGAGGAACCGGCGGTCGGGGTCTCCTGTGTGTTCTACATGCACTCCTGGGACAACCAGTCCGTCTCGAAGCTCTCTCGGGCCATCCCCAATATCTCGCATCACAAAAGCTCATCCTACCCAGACCAATACTTTGACCGATTCCCCTTGCAAATCCCCTCCTCAGACTCCCAACACGACTAATACCAACCCTTCTGGTCTTCAAAAACGAGTTGATTTAGAGGCCAGCGAGTTATCAAATAGCCACGGAGCTCATCCTAGAGACTTCGTCTCTGTCTGTGGAAAAGTTGGCAGACGTGTCTCCCTAGAGGATTTTAGAGCATTCGTCCAGACCTTGGAAGTGGAATGGCGCCGCAGAAATCTCCAGCCCCCTTTCTGGTACGAAAGATGTGACGTCTATCGTGTCGTAAATTGGATACAGGACGTGGATTTGGAAAGGAATTCGTTCGAAGATGAGCCGTATCCCAGCGATTGGTTTGATTGGAGCAAGCAGGGTTTCTCTCGCTACCGTTTCGCAGCTTCGAATAGCTCCAGGAGGAGTCATAGACCTCATACCGGACATGGTACTGTACGAACTCCTAGTGATTATACGTTCCGTTACGAGCCCTCTTTCGCTGCACGTCGCAATGCCGACAGACACGTAATAATGGCCCCAATAGAGGAAAGTATAAGGAGGGAAGAGAAGAAGGCTGGTACCGGGTCTTGGAGTATTTGTGGAATGCGGTTTTCTGGAGGGCATGGTGGTGAAACTTGGTTTGATAGTCTCCTGACATTTTTAAGGCTTCGTCCCCGTGTCAGTCGACATTACTGAGGATGAAGTGCAAAATTTAAGCTTAGGGAAGCCTTTCATTACTGTAATATTTCCTTCTATGTATCCCGTTGTCAAATAATCTTTAACTCTGTTATGTATTTTTACAGTGTATATTTATGAAGTTTTTTTTGACTATCATTAAAGTTATATAACTTCATTCCTCTGATTGCATGCGATACTATGAAGTTTATCTCATTTATAATTTTAGTGAGACGTCGCGCTGTGGAGAATAATTGAGTATACAGTTCCTCCTTCTGTGTAATAGTTTATAGTCAGGCGGAGAAACTGATTAAATGAATAATGATGAAGAAAGACATCGATTTCATAACTCCGAGTGATATGAGTCCTGACCAGTACCACATCTTCCGGCACATCAATAGGGTGAGTCGGAAGCGAGAAGTACATCGTAGCCCCCCTTCTTATATCATCCTCAACCTCAATGGAAGGTGAGTCTCCGGGAACATCGATGGGGTACTTAGGAGGGGAGAAGTTCACTATAGGTCATAATATTGGTGTCGTTTTTGCCACAGGATTCCACATGGAGGAGGGGCAATCTTGGGGTGAAGAAATATAACAATACGCTTTTCTATAAGTGGAGGAATTTGGAATGTGGTGCAATATGAGGGGACCATTTCCGGGGAATCGAGTAGACTGGGAAGTAAATTATTAGACTGCATGACATTTCTAAGGATTGGAAACAAACCCCGAAGAAATTGGGAGCTTTTTCTTTTTCTTTGTCTTTTTCCGTTTTCTCAGTTTATTTTCTCGGGAGCCTTGCGAGTCCGAATATGCGAAATCGATGGATGCCTTTCCAGGAGATGGTTCAGGTAGGCTTTGGGGTGATGGAAGAGAGTTTTGTGAAGGAATAAGGTATGAAGGAGGAGGATGGTGTTTGTCGTCCCTAGACGGGCTCTGCTGGTCTGGCGATCCAATGCGACTAGAACATTTACGACCTCGCGGATTCTTCTGCATGGAAGGATATGTCAGTAGAATGACATCGCAGCCATCTTCCTCGTTGATACTTAAAGAAAGACCAACAATGAGCTGGGTGAAGGAGAGAAGATCGTTAGTCGGGTATTAGGATTGAAGTGATTATTGTAAGATATAATAGAAGTAATGGAGTTGAAATGCCCGAGTTAATACGATGCTGTGGGCATTCAAGGGGATACATATGAGGCGTTGTTTCCCGGGCACCGCATACGGGCATATGGATGCACACCTCGATTACACGCACATAAAAATACACCCAGCAATAGATAATCAATGTTGGATATGATAAATGAATTTCCAGAAGCAGGAGTGTTTCAAAATCTCGGATACGGTGATGGACAAAATGACCATGGCACAAATGTCATTATGCCAAATTTCAGTACATATAGTAAGAGAGTAATAGTATTTTTTGGATAGATAGAATACTGAAAGGCCTGAGTCGTAGCCTTTCAATTTTAAAATACAGCCGAATCCCTGGGATAATGTAACACGTGATTTACTGAGCACGTGATATAACAAGTTACGGAAGCAAAACTTTCCAAACGCCAGCTAGAGCAGCCACTAGTAAGTTTATATTCACCCTTTATTCTATCATCACTTTCTTATATATATGTCAAGAAATATACTGCAATTAACTATGGCTCCTGTTCGTACTCGTTCCCCGTCTCCCGTGGCCAGCAATAAGCGAATAAAAGCATATGCACCACCCCACGATACATTAGAAGCCGTCAAGCACTTTGCATCTGGTATATTCGAACCTGGCAAGGCTGAAGAACTTCACAAATTGTACATAAATTCTGAGCCATACAAGTATTGTGTTTTGGAGAAGCTCTTTGACGATGGCTTGCTCCGGAAAGTCAAGGACGAATGTATCGAACGCTTGAGCTTCTCAGAGAAGTCTACAGATATCTATCGGGTGCGTATTCGGGATAAATTGCTTCATACATGTTTGTCTAAGGATCATCGCAGGTCCACCAAACCGGAGACCTTGCCTCACTTTCCTATCTTCCAAAGGAGCAACTGTCCCTCCTTTCATCTCTCTTGACACTCCGTGACGCACTATATTCCCCTCTATTCCGCCATTTCATTCGTACTGTTACTGGGTGTGGTCCCCTCTCCGGTTCGAAACAGGACATGTCGGTCAATTCCTACAAAACAGGCTGTCATCTTCTCAACCATGACGATGTTATTGGAACAAGATGCGTCTCCTATATCCTCTACATGCCTCTTCCTGAAGACAAACCATGGGAGGAATCCTGGGGTGGTGCATTGGAACTGTATCCGGTATCGGAGGAAGGCGAGCTGCAACCAGTTCCGTCGAAAAAGGTATCCCCATCATGGAATCAATTTATCTTCTTCGAAGTTCAACCAGGGAAAAGTTTCCATTCCGTTGAAGAGGTAGTAATTGGAGGTAAAAAGGATAAGAGAGACCGCCTGTCGATAAGCGGTTGGTTCCACAACGCACAGGAAGGCGAGGAAGGCTATCAAACTGAACCTGCCGATCGCCTTAAAAGCTCCTTGGAACAATTGGTATGTTTCACCCTGTCATTCTATCATTGTTTCATGCTTTTTCGTAGTCTGCAGCCGAAGCGCACCCCCTCACTCCTTACCCAGCTGACGTTCCCCCACCAATTCCTCCCGTCCTTTCAGATGAAGATATCACTTTCCTCTCCGAATTTATCTCACCCGTACGCACAAATCACGCCTTCATTGTGCAAAGCTTCTGAGACGTTAACACAGGTCTACCTTACCGCCAAAAATCTCTCAGTCCTCGCAGAACGTTTTGCCAACGACTGCAATGCCGAGCTACATGCCTTCTTAAAAGAAGATATCGCTACACAACTTGAGAAGGATTTACTCGAATTAGATGCTAATGATCAACTGGGACCATCGCGGTCAAAACGTATTCCACCACATTCTAGTGGAGTACAGACTAGTTCGGGTTGGCAGTTGAAAGGTCCCCCTCATAAACAACGCTTCTGTGTTATCGAGGAAAACGATTCAGAGTCGGTATCACCAGCAACTAAAATCCTCCATCGGTTACAGAACGAACTCTTCCCTTCTTCCGCCTTCCGAACATGGCTGGCATTGGTGTCGTCAGTAATTCCTGTTCAATATGCAGTTGAGGCACGTAGATTTAGGCCAGGATTGGACTACACACTGGCTACCGCTGAAGATAGTGACGCACGACTAGATGTTGTATTAGGACTTACACCTGATGTCGAGGTTTCTGGAAAGGGTAAAGGGAAGGCAGAAGCGAATTGGGAATCCGGAGAATGGGGTGGCTGGGAGGTCAGTCGTTTACTGATATCCCGCTTATCATCCTAAATATTTGCGACAGTGCTATCTGGCTGCGCCAGAACCGGACGAAGATCCTGCTGTATATGGATCTGGTGCCAAAAAGTCTAAGAATGGAAAAGACAAGGCAGCTAACGGAGAAGGGGAAGGGGAAGTGACCGAAGAAGAAGAAGAAGAAGAAGAAGACAGTACTCTATTAACCGTGCAGCCTGGATTCAACCGTCTAGTTCTCGTCCTACGAGACCCTGGTGTGCTTCATTTTGTGAAGTACGTTTCCGCTATGGCGGCTGGTTCGAGATGGGATGTATGTGGTGAATATGAGGTGGGTCGAGTGGAAGTGGAAAGCGATGAAGGAGGAGAGGAGGATGGAGAGGGCGAACTTGAATCACCTGATGAAGTTGAAGAGGACGACGATGGCTTGAAGTCTATAATCACGGATGAAGAAGTCTGATGTATAGTTAGACAGATCTAGAACTTGATCTTTTTGCCTGTAGAAGGTACGATGGCGACGCTTTCTCTCTTGGCGAGAGCAAGTGCTGCACCAGGCTTTGTGCGTCTTGGCTTCCCTCCTTTCCTCTCTTCCTCCTTGCCATCAGCGAACTTGGACTTCTTCGCAGGTGGCTCTTCATCCTTAGCTTCTGCGGTTACGCCCTCCGCCTCGTTTCTTTCTTTTCTCTCGGATTTCTTGTAAGGTTCCTTGCCCTCCTTGGGTGGTCGCGGTCCACCACCGCCACGCCTGACTGCATCAGCAGATGCATACTCGACCACCAACTTTCGACCATCGAGATTATGGTTTCTTGGGTCGATAAGGACGCCTGTGGCATCCTCGATATTGAAGAAGTCGATAAACGCCCAACTACGCGAATAATTAGTAACATACTTTCAGGTTTGAAGAACAATTTAACCCACCCTTTACATTTTCCACTGTCCTCGAAAGTCCCAACCCTAATTTGCCTTATCCACTTCTTCTCCGGTGCCTTTTCTTCGTCGTCTACTTCCGTCTTCTCATCTGTATCTTCACTCTCCTTTCCTTTTCCTTTTCCCTTCTTCTGCAACGCCTTCTCCCTATGTCCTTCAAGCATCCCCCTAATAGATTCAGCAGTCGCTTGGAAGCCAAGATTACCGATGAAGAGTGTTGGGGCAGGTGGCTGCTTTTGCGAGGCTAGGATCTTTTGTGCAGTTTTTGATCTACCTGCCCCAAGGGCCTGAGCAGCAGCATTGGCTGAGGCGGGATCGCCCGTAGGGGCGGCGGGACGGCCTGCGAAGTCTCCGCCTACAAGCCATCAATCAAAGACCGACCACTAGGTAAATAAGCTGATAAAAGGAACTTACCATCCTTAATCAATAGTTTGCGGCCATCCAAATTTTGTTCCGAGAGCTTGATAGCAGCGTCCTTCATTTCCTTCGTTGCAAAATCGACATATGCAAACCTGATACCAATATTACTGTTAACGACCCATACTTTAGTCTAATCAAATTTAACTTGCCCTCTATTTTCGCCTCTCATTCCCCCCCCCTTCTCACCACCGACATCCTTCCCAGATTTCGTTGGTAAATTGACTCTCGTGATCTCACAATATTCCATGCCCTTTTCGAAGAAACCCCGCAAGCCCTGTTCTGTCGTCTTGAAGGCAAGATTTCCAACCCACACAGAATTTTTTCGTTTCGCTAAAGCCGGGTCTTCTGGCTTTGAAGATTTTGTCTTTTCGCTCGAGGCCGTGTCCTCGCCACCTTTGGCTGCCTTCGCGGCTTTTTTCTTAAGCTTTCGTTGAGCCGCATGTGAAAGGACTTGGGCTTCTTCGTTATTCTCTGAACCGTCTTCATCTTTCCCTTCGTCGTCTGAATCCGAATCCGAGTTTGAATCCGAATTGTCAGAGCCGTCACTGTCGGTTGAGGGTGATGCTTTCTTGAAGTTCTTCTTCTTGGGGGCTGAGCTTGAGCTAGCCGACGAAGATGAGGAAATATCAGAATCCGACTCCGAATCAGAAGCACTAGAATCAGAATCTGAGCGCGAGCCATCGAGATCGTTCTAAGTCACATACCCAACGACTACTGCAGCTGCTGCAACTGCAACTATTTTATCCTTCTTTTTCAAATCCTCTTCTCTCTTCCGCTTAATACCACGTTTTGCTTCTGATTCAGATGACATTGTCAGTATTTTTGAGGATGAAGATGAGAGTCGTAAAGCAAGAAATTTCTTTTTCCCAAAAAGGAAAAATGGCGCGGAAGCAAAACCTCACAAAAGAGTCTATTAACTCACGTTGACTTCATCGTTCAACTTCATGTCCTCTCTCCGACCATTGCTAACTTCAATACCCAAAACGCGTGCCTACTTTCCTGTAACTCATGCTCGAAATCTCGCATCCGTAATCGATTCCCGAACCGGCACAGCTGTGGGACCATTCGAAGTATTCGATCGGAAAGCGAAGAGGCTCCAGAAAGATGCAGCTGCGTCCAGAGATGGTGGGGAGAGGAGTCGTACGGTGGATTATGTAAGAGATGAGGTTGCAGATAGGATGATGGAGAGGTTTATGGTGAGTTTGTCCACGTTGGTCTCACCATGATTGCGAATGCGTTCTCTAGGATATTAAGAAGAAACTGGAAACTGTTGTTGATCTAGGGGCTGGTGTTGGGCATTTCTCAAAACTATTGGATTCCAATCAAGTGAAGAAGATCGTGATGCTCGATTTAAGCCGTATGTTTCTCTGTTCCTTTAGATATTGCAATAAATATCGACTGAATTCCAACTTAATAAGAGAAAAGTCTCGACCGTGACCCAGATAGAGAATATGATGGTTCTGTTATTTCCTTACTTCAATCATATAATATTCATGCGGTCACACAGCCGAGGTAGAACGAATTCAAATGGACGAAGAAGAACTACACAGGATCCTTCCGCCAGACTCTCAAGACGCCATCGTCTCTTGTCTAAGTCTCCACTGGGTTAATGATCTACCAGGTACACTACCTCTTCTTTTCTTCATCCGATATCTTTAAATTTTTACTTGCGTAGGGACATTGATACAAATAAAGAATGCCCTGAAACCAGATGGTTTCTTCCTGGGTGCCATTTTTGGTGGTGATACATTATTCGAATTACGGTTAGTGAGCCCAATTTATTAAACAATACTAGGTTGATATGATATAACAAATAAAGAACCGCTCTCCAAGTCGCTGAAGTCGAACGTGAGGGTGGTATCTCACCCCATGTTTCTCCCATGACAGGTAAATGTTCTTTCCCCCGTATTCTTCTAGCTTCATTTCATTTTTTCAAATAAGACACTCGCGATGTTTCGAATCTTCTCGGTCGCGCAGGATTCACACTACTAACCGTGGACGTTGACGAAGTGAAAGTACATTATCCGAGCATATGGGAATTGATGGAAGATTTGGCGGATATGGGGGAGCAGAATGCTGTCATAGAAAGGTTTGCTGAATTTGCTTCTGAAAGTCACTGAATTGAATACATCTATCTCCAGACGTCATTTCTTACATCGCGATACGCTCATAGCTGCATCGGCGATTTATAAAGGTACCATCTTCATTCAATTCAAACATATGCCTCCTGCCCAAATCTTCGTTCTTCAGAGCTACATGGTCTGGAAGATGGCACAGTTCCAGCAACATTTCAAATCATCTATCTCGTATGTCTCCTCTGTTGATATGTCTCCGTTTTATTCAATTTATCACCAAGATTGGATGGAAGCCGTCTCCAACTCAACCCAAACCTCTGGAACGCGGGACAGGTCAGATTAATCTCAAGGACGCCTTATCGTAGGAACGTACCAGCCAGTGAGTCTGTGGTCGGATTATTGGGAATATCCGTCTCAACAGAGTACAGTATCGACGGAAATAAGGCACTAATAAAAATTGAGTTAACATTTGTTTTAAATTGTCAAAGACTTCAGACACTATTTTATGAGATCTTGAGTGTTACCGTAATCATAGAGCCTCTGAATAATATTACAACGAACCTTTACACCAATCATTATTAATAGTAAGGCTGGAAGTTGCTCTGGTAAAGAAAGAAAGAAATCTAATGAGTCTTTAATGTAAAGAAGTCGGATATTTTCATACTAGTTTGATATCTTCAGTGGGATACACGATTCCAATCCACACCGTTCAACATCGATCGCAGCCCGTTTAAGGTTTTGGGGAAATCTGGGATAGAGGTTGTTTGGTGGGTGGCGCGTTTACGCCAGTGGTAATCACGAAAGGGGGTTGGTTTGCTAGGCACGCCCTGAAAGCAGGTCGTGTCGACTCGGAACGTCTCCTTTATGTCTCTGGCCATATGGCTGCTGACCAATATGCCTGGATCCTATATCATGAAACACATGACGATTTTCAATTTGAAGTGAGTGCAAAAGTTCCAAATCTCCTGGCTGCTGGTGGAGATTGGGCGTCCCGGGAAGTGGGTAGGGACGAAGCGACCATTCTACGGGATAGGGCCAAAGAGGCGGGCTCAAAGCCTAGATGATGATGTTGTAAGTCCTCTATCTCCGTCTCCTTCTCGGAATTCTCTTTAAAGAATGTGCAGGACATCAAAGGAAACGGAAAAGTGAATTCACAGAATCCACTGGACCAAACAATCTTTCTACAAGGCTTCCAAGTTCGAGATCGATGGGCATTTCTCCCTCTGTTCAAGAAGGTGAAGGGGATGAAGAAGATGCTATTCATATATGTTCCTCTGTGACTGGCTGTTCACCATGCCATGGAAGTAACGAGAAGATGCTATTCGTAGATATGTTCTTTTGTGACTGGCTGTTCACCATGCCATGGAAGTAACGACTGTTAATTCTTTCAGAAATCATCCGCTAGATACTCTATGCTTTGTATTGATGACCTCTGCATAGCAGTTTTACATCCGAGACCTCACGGCTTCATCTAACTGATTCCTTCTTTCGTCAGGCATCAGAGGAGACGGGTTTAATCATGTTAGCGACTGGCTTAAGGTATTTTAGCCTGAGGTTAAATCCTTGGAAATTCGCAAGGAATATCGTGGGTGGTCTGTGATGTTTATGGCTTTTTTTTGGGTAACGTTTTTCATTCTTTATAGTCGTTACCTTCCAAGCATCTCTGAAAATTCAAATTGATGATAAGTTAGAGAAAGAGGCATTTACTATGGTTATGAGGGTAAGGGTGAGGGCTACGAAGAAGAACCTAGTGCTTTGTCCTCAGGCTCCACCTCCATCACCCCCCCGAAAGAAGATCCAGAAGATTAAACAAATGCTGCTGTAAAAAATGTAAGAGTTAGTTTTTATTCTCCTTTTCCCCCACTCACTTATACCGATTCCCTGGACAGTGTTGACCATTTGCTTTGCTGGAATTAGCACAAACTTGTTGTTGTCGCTTCTCTTTTATCTTCACAATCATTACTCTGAACAAATTTCTAGAAACCCTGCTATTTTTGGGGTTTTTGTTGGTTGTCGTAACGAATAATAAGAGTTTAATCTGACTTGTCATTCCTATTGCGCACTTTAAAAATTTAAACTTTGCCGAAGCCAATTTAAATCAGTACAAGAAGAGACAGCTGCGCCGGCAGCGGGGTGAATGAATATTATTCTGTCAGTTCAATCTATATAACAGAGACCTGAGTGTTATAAGTATGTGATCTTATTAACCGTAATGGAGATTTCTTTCCCGATGCAGTAAAATGCCATCTTTCGGTGTGAAAGGCCCTTGGTGCAATCCCCCGAAAAGTGCGACACACCGCCTCATCACAATATTCCAGACTCTTCCCCCCTTTTGTGGCTGTGTGGCTGAGCGAGACAATGCAGGGATGTGACCCGTCACTGAGACCTTCCCTCCGTCGGATCACTCGAATTGAAATTCACTGGACGGGATGGGGCCACCTTGGTATTCAGTAGGCCAGGTCAGGTATCTCCGTTTGGCCGTTGAATGCGGGATGACGTGAAACTGGTGAGGTGATGTGTGTGCATATGCTTGGAGATGGGTTGAAGTGGATTAAGTTGAGGTATTTTCCCCCTTGGAGTCGGGTCCGTGAACGGCGCGAATTTACGTTTCGTTTCTAACGGGCGCCAAAATACTTGATTAAAATAACAC
>Ga0157379_10001738_pt1 | contig 18013 bp, 23 predicted proteins | sample S25metaG_FD_121802 | JGI IMG/M metagenome (GOLD analysis project Ga0157379, IMG submission 121802) | Switchgrass rhizosphere microbial communities from Kellogg Biological Station, Michigan, USA - S2-5 metaG | ecosystem: Host-associated > Plants > Roots > Rhizosphere > Soil | place: USA... | reverse complement strand
GTCCAGGTTATTCTTTGACACCGACGCCCATTCATCCTGGTTTCCCTTCACAGTCACGGATGGCAGGATACTCTTCTCGAGGTACTTATTTGGCTCCTCCTGGCTATGCACATGCAACACTTTTGCCTGGTCGGACGATTCGGCTACGCCTCATTCCTCCACACCACTTTACATGGGCTCCTGGACAACATGTACTTCTGACAATACCCGCCATTGCACGATTTAACTCGCATCCATTCACCGTTGCATCTGTATGTGACCAGGATGCGCCTAAAGATGATGCAAGAGAACTCGTTCTTCTTATCCGTGCTAGATCAGGATTCACAAAGCATTTGTGGAAATATGTCGAGAAGTTGGAGAATGAAGGGAAGATAGGTGCTCAACCGACAATCGAGTTCACACCGCCTCGTCGAGGTGTACTGTTGCGTGCATTCATCGATGGACCTTACGGATCTTCTGCTAGAGTACGATGGACGACATACTCTACGCTTTTGATCGTTGCGGGAGGGTCTGGAATAGCTTTCGGAACTTCCATTTTGGAATATGCGTGTTTATGTCTGAGTGGAAGGAATGGTAAGACGTTGGGAGGAAAGATAGGCGGTTTATTTGGACACGATGGTCTGTCCCAAATTCGTCGAGTTCGGCTGGTTTGGATTGTGAGAGAATTTTGTGAGTAGCAATTCTTTTCTCCTTTGGATTTTCTCTTATCTCTGAGAAATTAGCACATATGCAATGGGCTGCCTCTATCTTACGGAGATGTCTGGACCTTGTTCGAACAAATGCGCTGCAAATTGACATTTTCGTGACAAACGTGCCAGAGAAACGGAAACCTGCTTACCCACTCACGGATTCCAAGATGGACTCTTCTACTACGTATTTGGTCCCTCCAAACGCCCAGTTTATGAAAAACGAAGGCCCATCCAACCCATCTGAAGTCAGCCTAGGATCGAATTTCACAACCAACTCGGATTTAGAAAGTCAGGTCACGGAAATTGTGGATATGTATGGTGGGCTTGGATTCGAGGAGCACGTTCTGGATTTGACGAATTTCGACGGTGAAGATGATACACGAATGCCAGGCGAGAGTCAGCTGAATCAACGACTACGAACGGAGGGGAAAATAAGGAGAGAGAAGACGAGGCAGGAACGTGAATCATTACGGTTACAGATTCCTCGGGGATCATCGCCTCACTCTCACGACCAGCTCAGTCCAATTTACGAGCCTTACTCTCCCAATACTCCTCATTCATCTGATCCTCTTCGCCCAGCGTATCCTCCTAAGAGCCCGATTTCTCCTATCATCTCTCCATTATCTCCATTGCCATCGGGTCTTCCTCATTCTCCTTCTGGTTTGGAGCAAAAATTCGATATGGATGAAGTTGAGGCGGAAGATATGCCTATTATTGCTGAACGAGCACGTCCTGGTCGGCCGAAGATCGATGCGATAATCGCGGAAGAAGCTCGTAGGTCACAAGGGCCTTTAGTTGTTGCATGTGAGTTCTACTTTACTGTCTCTGTTCTCTTACTTATCGTTCTTTAGCTTGTGGGCCTTCTGCTCTGAACGCAGTTGTTAGAAAGAGCATTACATCCCTCCTCGACCCTGCAGCTATTTTCCGAAGACAAGCTCATACCATCGACCTGGTGTCGGAAGAATTCGAATGGTAATTAGACCTCTCTCAATTTCCTTTCTTTTTCGTATTGCATAATAATCATAAATTCGGACGCTATCAAATTCCCATATCTTTATATCCCCCTCCATCCATAATGCTATAGTACTACTCTACTGGACATCAGAATTCAGAATTCAGAATCCAATTCATTCAACATCCCTTTCTTGTAGCTATACTCTCTGTCATTTGCTAGAACGTTATAGTTTCCTTTCTTGGGTAACTGTGTGGCTTTCGTCACAATTGTCACAGAACGCTCTGTCCTTCGACTATGAAACCATTTTCCTTCGCTCTCCCTAAAACAAAGCCCGCAGCACCTCTACCTCCACCAAAATCTGCCGCCGTGTTCTCTGCCTTGGATGATGATACCCTGGACGCAGCACCGACGGCTTCAACGGATAACAAGTCCGTTGCAGTGAATAAACGCCTCGCGGTACAGACTTCTACTTCAATATCCCGGACGACGCGACGGAAGCTTGAGGAGGAACAGAAAGTTGATAAATCCGTGTTCGAATATGATGAGGTTTATGATCGGATGAAGGAGGCTGAGGAGAGGGCGAAGGAGAAGAAGAACGCAGATGCACAGGAACGGAAGGTGAGTTCTTTATTTGTAATTTCCATACGACTTGCTGACTTGATATGTGTTTGGTCGTAGCCCAAATATATTGGCTCATTATTGGAATCTGCAGCGACGAGAAAGCTGGATTATATACGAGCTGAAGAGAAGATGATTCAACGGGAAAGAGAAGCCGAGGGCGATGAATTCGCGGACAAGGAGGCATTCGTCACACAAGCGTATAAAGACCAAATGGCCGAGGTACGCAGAGCAGAAGAGGAAGAGAAACGGCGAGGTATATATCTCCTAAACGTCAAAGAAAGACTATGAATAACCCTTCCATCTTACAGAATTAGAGAAAGTAAAGAAGGGGCCGTCTTTAGGAATGGCCCGATTCTACCAGGAGCTTCTACAGCGGAAAGAAGAACAACACCAAGCTACTGTAGCCGCTACTTCGGGGACACCAGAACCCGCCATTGGTCCAGCAGGTCCTAACCTAACGATCCAAAAGCCTCCCGATTTTACGCCTAAATCCGACTTGGAATTAGCAAGGGAAGCTAAAGAACAGGGCAAGGAAGTAGAACTGAACGATGATAATCAAATCGTCGACAAGCGAGAATTATTATCGGCGGGTTTGAATTTATCGTTACCCAATACGCGGAACTTATCGAGTTTGCGGAATTCAAGGACAAAGGTGAAGCCGGAGGAGGAAGTGCAGGTGCATAGAGCTGTGGGAGTTGCTGCGAGTAGGAGGGAGATTAATGAGCGACGGCAGAGGGAAATTGAGCAGCAGTTGGCGGAGGAGGAGCGGAGAGCGAAGGAAGCGAAGGAACGGGAAGAGCAGGAGAAGAAGGAGAGGGTTGTGGCGAAGAGGAATAACGAGGAGGAGATTGAGGGTGCGAGAGCGAGGTATCTTGCGAGAAAACGGCAGAGACTTGAGCAAACTGCTAGTGCGGAGGGTGCATCTGCTGCTAGTTGATATATCACAGACATTAGATGGTATTTCATGTTTTTGGAATCGTGTAAGAATGTGTTGTAGAGTATATATTAATTATGTTTGTATAAATAAAGTATAGGGATCGTCTACTCAATTGATTGGAGCACTAGACTTGCGTTTAACATCGGAAAATTTTCGATCCATTGCGTGCAGAAGAGCCGAGGCAGTAGGGCGTGCAGCCGGATTTTCATTCAACATGGGATGAATAATGTCCAAGAAATGGGGTGCCTCGATTCCAGATGCCTGAAGTATTGATTTACCGAGGAATAAAGGTTAAGAAAACCCAAGCTTACTTTGTAGGTACGTAAAAGTGTGACGCCCAATGCCCAGATATCAACTTTGAACGGCGAAGATTCTTCCCCTCGTTCGATCTCCGGGGGGAGCTCTGTTGCGCGAATACCGCGGACGACGGCTTTCGGGCCTTGGGGGAAGCGACGAGAGAGTTCAAAATCGATATATGCACACGAGCCAGCGCAATTTGTCATAATGTTGGCGCAGGAGATATCAAGGTGGGCGATGGAGTGGGAGTGCATGAAATAGAGACCCTGGGGGAAATTCAGTTCAATTTCCTGGGCGCAAATCTATTCTAAATACCTCAATACAATAGCGCATAGCTTGTAGAAACGCTCGTGGATTACATGGTGTACAGTGTGTGAAGCTTGCGGGAAATTCTTCTTGGATAATGAAAGAAAGTCGATCCTCAGGTACCATTACAATATCAAAAACAGCTGAGAGCGGATAAGCAATTATGTTTCCTACTTGGAATCAACTCACGAATCGTATGATTTAAGGGGTCGTTTCTGAAACTTGGAGAAGACAGATAACGGGTAATTTCAAGTTCATGGCTTCGGCTATCCACTGCCTTGATAATAATCTTCTTTCCATCTAGTAATCGTGTGCCTCGAAACAATGTATCGGGCTGTCTCTTCCAATCAAATAAAGATATATTCAGTAGAAATAAACTTACAAGTCCACGGTCTTTGCATAACTCGTCTGCAGGTTGGTCTGAGCGGGGGTAGCCTTTGCAAGGTAGAATCGTTGAACGAGATTTGGATAGACCCGCATTAGAGTGGGTTGCCCAGTACTGTTCATAGTAGGCCCGGACATCACCAGCAGTATCCAATCGATACCCGTGCTTAAGCAGGAGCGATTTATAGTGGGCCCAATCGGGCTTGACTCGTGAATTATACTCTTCCTCATCGACGGATGAGCTGGGAGAAACAGAGGCTTGAAAGCTAGGGACCCATCTACAGCGGTACATCTCCTAACGTGCCCTAGTCAACTACCCCGGCCAGAACAGAAAAGTCAAGGAGAGGGGGGAACAGTGGTGGACTCTAGAGCGATTGGGTGGGCAATATGCACGGACTGGAATGCGGATGAAAGCTGTAGCAGGCGTCCTCAAGGTTTGTATTTATCGAAGCCACGGGGTTTAGCCAGGCATCAGCGCTGGAAACATAATTACCTGACTGGGAAGATAATCTGGCGGATGAGAGCACCGATCTGGTAATTTGAGCAGAAAAGCCAAAGATGATCCACGAGAGAGGGAATCAAAAGGCTAATTTCCTAGAACAGATGGATGGCATCCATGACAAAATCGATACATACCGCGATGAGACGGGGATTCTGACATTCTTGAAAGGCAGAGAGCAAAAGATATGAATTTGGATCTTCGGGTGTCAGTCCACGCAGCAGGGTCGACCACGATGCAGCTATGTGAGAATGAGGAGTCTTCATGGAGGACAGACATTTGGTGACAGAGTTCGGAGGCGGATGGAAGGCCTTCTCATTCCAGCTCTTCGTTTCGCACGATCACGATCAGCGAGTCTCCTTCCGTTGTGGGCGTTCACACACCAGACGCCGTCATGTCCCAGCCCTATCCTGGAACCACCACTACTCCCTCGCAGCCCCCTGCTGCTCCGTACACACAATATCCCTATCAAGCTCAGGTCCCATACGTACAATACAACCCGTATTCTCAGGGATATGCTCAGCAAGGATACGCCCAAGGCTCCTATTACCAGCATTACCACCAATACTATGCCCAGCATGCTCAAGCCCAAGCCGCTGCTGCTGCTCAAGCACCAGCAAAGTCGCAACTCCCAACGTTGACACTTTCAAATGTGGCGAATGCGAGTGCTCAACAAGCCGTCGCACACCCAGCAGCATCTTCAGCCACAGCACAAACGGCGATTGCTCCAGCGGCACGCGGGTCTAAGAAGACTCAGAGTCTGAAAGGAACATTTAACAAAGAATGTACGTGTAATTTATCAATACTATTAGCTCATATGCATATTGTGTATAGTGAGAGCCATGATGTACGCCTTTGGAGATGCGAAAGAACCCGCGAATGACACTGTGGAGGTTATGGAGGAGATTCTTATGGAATACCTGGTTGATGTGGTAAGCCCTCCCGAATCCATGGATGGAACCCACTCTGAAGTTTCCCAGTGTCATACGGCTCTTGTTCCCACTCGGAAGACCAGATTACAGATAGAAGATTTGAGGCGTGGTTTGGGTCGACATGCGGACAGCAAGAAGCTTGCTCGGTTAGAAGAACTACTGTTTATGCAGGATGACATGAGAAGAGCACGTAAGCTATTCTCCACCGAAGAGAAGGATCTCGAAGAACAAGCTCAGGTCGAACCATGATATTTATTCTGTTAGCCTGTATAGTAGTGTACTGTAATAATACCTCATTGTAATCGTGGGAACCCGAAGCTGTGATGCCACTTACCGTTCCTAGAGGATTATGAACAGTCAACACCAGTTGGAAAGTCCTCAAGAAAAGCCTGGTCTACGTCTCGATCTCTCCACCTTGGATGTAAAGCAGAAATCTCCCTCCCGTTCCCTGTCTCCGACAATACCTTCCCTCCGCGTCACTTCGTCACCTACTGGACAAGCTGGATTTGCGCCTCCTTCGCCTAGTTATAATGAAAAGTTTCTCCCAGTCAATAGGACACAAACTGAGCTTCAGAAACTGCTAGCCCATTTACTAGCCAGGCTCAAGAATCGTTCCAAACCGCCTTCAATATACCAAGGACTCCGCGCTGAATCCGCTCGAAAACAAACCCTCTCGCTAGGCGCGGTTGTAGAGACAGTGCGAAGTGCTGTTAGATTTAAGAGTGCCGCGGAGAATACAGAGTTATCTTTGGGAACCCGTGTAGCAACAGAAGATACTAATGACGATAATGAGCAAGATTTCTCAACTGATGACACTTATGAGGATCTATTGCGACTACGAGACCTACTGATCCTGGCTGAGAGGCAGAAACTACAAATATTAGGGCCATTGTTCGTATATTTGATCTCATAAAGACCTCCTCTTACCCTTTATTTACAGGGAGAAGAAGCGAGATAGCTCATCGCTACGAAGACTCCGCAGACTTAGCTCTGGCCAGAGCAATAAACGATCTCCATCCCCACCAAGAAACGATACCAACAGCCCTTCAGAACTTTTAACACAATGTATAGATATCCTTTCCTCAGTAGTGTTGGACGACGCTCGATACAAGGCCTCTTCCGCGAAACTTACCCGTCCAACGTATGCGCTGCAAGCCATGTGCTTGGATATTGCTCAAATTTTGGTTGGATTGCATCTTGATAATGCAAAAGTGCTCTCGATGATTAGCTTTGCGATGATACCCGCGTTTTCGACATTTGCGCTGTCACTTCATAGCCGATTGCTGGCTTTCTTTGAAGAGGCTCTTATTAGACGTATGCTTGAGGACTTGCAGGACTCTAGAGGCCTAGATGATATATTATTCAAAGGTATTCATATTTACTACCCCATTTATTCAAATTCTGACGTTTCTTGCTGTTGGCAGGTACCGATAATTACCTCTCCCCAAGCAAGAATCCAGTAGTCGCTATTCAGGTGGATGATGCTGATGATTCTGGAGGGCCAGGGTGGAAGCAATGGACATCTGCACTTGCCGTTGTCGCTCTTTCCGCTACTGCACCATCCCAATCTCTAAACATTTACTACCTATCAAGTCTGATTCCTCCTTTACTCGCTGCCATTCTTGACGCCATGGATCCCTTCCAAGCGCCTTGCAGAGACGTCAACAAGCTATACCGCTTTCATAGGCTCCTACAAACCATCGTCACCTTAAAACAAGATGCCTATCTCGACGTTTTAGAAATCATAGCTTATCACAGCGCAACGATGCGGAAGCGGGCACTTTCGGTCCTGTCAACATACTGGCCAAAAGCATTAGGACACAGTGTAATCGGAAAGGCACTTCCTATTGTCGGATACGAAGATATTTTAGCCGCACAGTCGGGATATGTATCCGTCCAAGAGCGTGTGGCTCCACCACCCAGGGACGCTCCATATGCACATGAATTCATCCCATGGCGATTTGACTCAAGCGCAAGTAAACCTGGGCCTGAAGTTCTCCCCAACTCCTGCCACGCCTGCTCAAAACCTATCGACGAATTCGGCCTATTGTGTCCCTTCTGCACAGTCGGCGTCCACATGAATTGCTACGGCACCCCTGATGGTACTTTCCATGGAGAGTACGAACCCTCCAAAGGAGCCGATCCTCGGCCTTGCTACTTCAGCTTTTCACACGTCCTGAGTCCTCAAAGAAATATGGAGCCCCGTTCCGTCATCAAGGAAAATCATATATTTAGATTGGTCAATCTGTTCACACTCGCATTGTGCACTATTTGTGAAAAGCCGCTATGGGGACATTCGAGGCAGGGTGTGAGGTGTGTTTCTTGCCACAAGTTTGCACACTCGGCTTGTGTTGGTGCTGCGGGGGCGTCTTTACCGCAGTGTAGAAGCTCGGGGTTCTCCAATGTCTTGATTGATTACAAGACGCTGAGGGAATCGTTTACGAGTCATTATTGGAAGATTCTGCTGGCCGAGGAGGAGATCGGCCGAAGACCTTATGAGGAAATATCCATATATTACAGTATCTTATGGACTCAGCTGCGCCTTTTTGAGCATGGTATCAACAATAGGTCCACCATCGTGAAGCAAAGCGGATTAGGACTCCTTCCAGGTCAACGGGATTCTATAGCCGAGTTTGAACTACATCGATATGTCCGTCTCTATGAGAAGCATTTGGCTTCAAATAGATCGGTCATGTCTGAAGCCCTAAACGAATACCTAGACTTCAATAACAAGGAATATCCGACGGGAAATAGCATTTTATACGACTGGCTTCTTCTTACAAGTATCACGTCTCTGATAAAATCCCCTTTAGCACCTCACGTCACCTCAAATGCATTGCAATCGAACTTACTACAAGTTTCCGAACAAGAGACTGAAGAGAACGGCGATTCACATCCATATGAACTTCTAAGCCTTTCGCAAGCCCGCGCTGCTTTAGGTCACGAATTCAACCTTCACGCTGATTGTGCTGCTCGGTATCTACTACAACATATTTCTCAAATAGGATTCCTCGACCGAATCGACAATACGGAAGATCTATTCGAAGGTGCTCAGGATAGTGTTCTTTGTGCGTTCCCGCTGCCATCTGGCCTGGACTTGTCTACGAGCGTTGAGACCCTCGTCGTCGCTATTCAATCGTGTCTCTCTGATATCGACATCTCCGTCAACGAGTATGGGTTCCTACTACTAGCTCGCCGATTCGAGCCAACGGGTGCGGCGTCTGAATACGCTTTAACACGCTTGACGGGCATAATATTGTCTTGGATTTGCTCCGATGACGACCGTCTCATCATCGTTGCAAGGGATTACATTGGCCAGAGGCTTGGGTTACCTGGTGTGAGGACAGCGGAGGATCTAACTCCTTGGCCACCAGTGAATACTAGACAGGCTTCAAAGACAGCGGTTAGTAGTGGGGGTGAATATGTTCAATGTCGCAAACAGTTGTTGTCAAGATATGCATTGCCATGGTTGGCTTCCGTTCATGGTTTGGACCCTGGGCTTTATGCGGAGTGCCTGTATGGGTTTTGTACGGAGATGGCGGAAGCGTCGGATCCTCTGGCTAATATTGGTAGTCCATTTGGTCAGGATAATCAACAGAAGAGCGTAAGTTTAGACCTCTGATTCATATTTTTCTTTCTCAACAATTAAACCAGATTCAATCTCACGGTGAAATTGTTCTGCGCATCATGACTAAACTCCTGCAAGCCAATGCCACCTTCACTGTCTTTGGGGATCTACTTACACGATGGTTTGATTCCGTTTCTATGGCTTCAAACCCTTCTGGAGTACGTTTTTCTGCCCCACAAACGAGCTTTACTAACTTAATTCTTTAGTCACTGAATTTTAAATTCCTTCCTCGTCTATTTGGTACCGAGGATATGCGAAGAACCAGCACCGTGAATGACCCATCTCAAACTCAGTTAGAATCCACTCAGGTAGACCCTTGGGATATTTTCAACAGCCTTGCATTTTCCGACGCAGCAGGCTTGGAAAGAAGCTTGCTCTGGCTCCGAATTATGGCTCTTTCAGCGGTGGATATACCAATCGAGACACTGAGGAGGCTCTTCCAACAGGTTATTGATTGTCACGCGCCAATTCGGACCATCGTAATGTTGCTGGAGTGTACCATGACATCTTTATGGCTCAAGGCTCTGTCTGGTTATGAAATTCATAAGGATGTTATTCGGATACATTCGCTTTATGCAGAGGAGTTTTCGTTCCGGATGCAGTCTGGGGAAGGGGTTGAGGACAAGTGGGTTCTGAAGTTGTGCTTGAACCTCCTACTGATAGTTTCTCCGTCAGCTTAAACTTCCTCCGTTACTCTTTGGTCATCTGTCTATTAGCATTTGGTTGTGATAGACAGGTCATAGAAACACGAGAGTTACTAAGCCAGAAGGACACCCAGCAATTCCCTCAGCGGTATGTATTCGCATATTCTTCATGCTTCCCTTCCTGACGCTTTAATAATTATCAGGCGTAAAGCTGTTATCCGTCGCGGGTCTGCTCCCCACGATCTGCATATCGATCCCGAACTTGTGCCTACACTTTCACGCTACGTCTCAGAAGGCTCGGATGCTATTTGTACTCTTGTCGCGAAGTTTTTGGCCATTTTGGTGTCTGAATCGGCTCTCCTTGAACAAGAGGAAATCGACCAATTCTTCCTTTCCAACACGGATGTGTTAGCCGAATGGTAGGTCTCCCAATACTCTTCAGACTGAAGTTCTAATAACAATTTGTCCGGTAGTGCTTGGAGATTCTACAACCTCAAAGCCCAGGACATGGTCGAAATTCGGATGTCATTCCTTACGCGTCTGCTTGTCGTAGATTCGCAATCATTGGACAGACTTCTTCGTGGACAACTAACTGGCCAGACACCATGGCAAATTAGGTACGAATCATCTCACTACCGATGTACAATATATTCATTATCCCCGACTCAAAGATTTCAGACTGTTTCTCGTATGTTCCGTATTATATTGGATATTAATAACCCCTCTTTTGGTGTTCTGGATCGACAATGGAAGACATGCATCCCAGACATAATCAATCATTTCTTCTGCGCATTGTGGTTGGACGATCGTGTTAGTATTCTTCAGCTTCATGAGATTGCTTAGAGATTAACTCTCTTTGCAGGAGGAGATTCGATTGGGTGTAGAGACATGGACACGTACTTTGTTGCCTGCACACCTTGACGCCATCAGTATCTGCTGGAATGAATATATGCTGAAGGCTCCTATAGCCGATAGGGCCAAACTTGCTGCATTCCTTGTTCAGTTGCATACACATTTTCCCTCCTGGCAAGGTATGATACCATTTGCTTTCCTCAATTCTAACTTGGCTAAACAATCCGAATCAGTGTTACCTTGGCAAACAATTGTCGATTTCTTAATGGACGAAGAAACTCTTCACAACGATGTCAATGGGGTATCCGTATCTTTCTATCCTTCAGGCATGCGTCTCTAACTTCCGTTTCGTGTAGACGACGGAAGACTCTAAGGGTAACCGTGATCAAGATATCATCTCTCTCCGAGTACGTTTCTCTCGTGCATCATGTTCGAACTGAAGTTTATCTGCCTCAGGCATCCTTGACTATTCTATGTCTGCAGCTCGTTGCAGATGGAGGTCAAATTGACCTTTTCACTCTTTACAAGATCAAACTTGTAGTTGCCAGAGCTCTCGGATTTCACGCCTTCCGGATGAATATCACACCTCAAGGACAAGCATCGTCTATAATATTCGGGACCAACATGGGTTTTACCGAGATTTCGTTTGGATGCATTACCCCTCTTCTGCGGGTCCTTGATTCGTTTCAGTCTGTGAATCTTCCCGTATTGTCATCGGGGCAAATATGGTCCGAACAGGCTTTGTCTGGACTCATTGGAGATGTTTTCGTCGACATTGTGGTCAAGGTCTTCGAAACTGAATCCTTCCGTGAAAACGCTACTGAACTGCCCTACATCGTGATGCGAGGTCTCTTGGAATGCATGTTGCTCATAATTGTGAAGGTGCGTAACAAGTTGGATTGCGCCATTCTGAATCTCACATATTTTACAGCATGACCTAAGTAGTCCAATTCTTCGGGCACTCGAGGGTTCTATCTCAAAAGCAATTGAAAACATTAGCAGTTTACTGCAGTTAGAAACCAACTATGAGATCCGTCGCTTGTGTATCACCGTAATGATAGCCTTTTTGCAAAGCTATCCAACCCTGGCTTTGAGGAAGTTGGGGTACGTGCATTGTTCTCGAATGATTTAGATCTTAACTAATCTTTACCTGGAGCCATCAAATCGAAATTGTTACTCGTTTAGCTGCCTTGCTAAGATTCAACTCAGATGATCCCCTTGTATCGCGGGCTAAAGAATTTTTGGAAATAGCATTTACTCAGTGAGATCTTCACCATTCATCCTTTATATCAAAGCTCACCTTGTTCAGATACGAGGTCGCTGGCCTCTTTTGGCTCCTCTCCAAAGTAAACATCATCGCAACATTTTCTCACCCCACTAATATTCTTCCAGGATGGATTGCTATCTGAAGATTTCTTCAAACTACTCCAACTAGTAGTTCAACACAGTAATATTCAAGCAGGCTCACAGAAGGAAAGCCTCAGAGACTCTGTCGTCCGCGATACCTTGTCCAAAGTAGCTGCGAATATCAGCGATGCTGCTACGCCCAATGCTCTCCACAATCTTGAGAGATACGTTGCTGTTTGTTATCATGAGCCTTACCCAATTGCTCTTATTCAAAGTAAGTCCATTGTTGCTGATATGACGACTAATATTTATTGGCACACAGATATTGGCCTTCGATTGACGGCAATCGCTCGTCAAACTACAGATCTGAATGTTTCCGCCAGCTACTTCGATCCCAATCACCTCCTTCTGATGTCCGCGACAATTATTCAGTACAATTCGTCATTTTGTTCTGTAAGTGAGGTTACTGAGCTGCAGATAATTATTGACCCAGCCACAGGAACTTCTCTCTCATACTGAAACTCTCTTACGAACAGCACTAACTCGCTTTAATGTTCTTCCTGCTACATTGAAACGATTGTTTGAGGCGATCAGGTCAATGTACAGATGGACAGAGTCGGGAACCCTTCAGGGTACAGATACTCCCGCCAACAGCCTAGCAGGCGCTGTATTAGATATTTTATCCGATGCTCTGAAGGGAAAAGTGAGAGTCAAGCCATCGACTTTCACCGCTATATTGGAGGTACGTCTTTTACTTCAATCGGCTGCGCAATGGTCTCTTAATCTACAATAGATTCTGGTGCCAAAAGCTTTGAACGAGTCTTCTTATTTCCATGGGCCTCTTCTATTGCGAGTAGCAGGGGATGCTGTCACGTATCTATCATACCCAACGTACCGGGAGGGCCACGGTCAAACCGATTTTACCGCATCGCTGACTACTGCAAAGCTTATTCTGAAGAGTGGACAGGAAGCGCCATCTCTCTTTCGCTCTATCCTTGGTGACACACGATCCCCGGTTGCTGTGCGTGTGTGGAATCTCCTAGTTCTCGCAACACTGGAATACGATGATCCAGGCCTCTCTGGAACTCTTCTTACATTCTTGCCGCAATTCGTATCTGTTTATGCGGCCGCACTTCGGATACCATCGCCTCTTGCATCTCATGAATTCGCGGCTCTTAATGTCAACTATGCATTTGCGTCACTCAAGCTCTGGATACTATTGGCACGGAAGACACATGCCTCTAGTGAACTGGACGCCGCTGAGAGAATGGTTTGGAATGAACTATGGCCTCCTTTTGAGAGGCTCTTTGTACAATCGCTAGAGGAGAGTTCGAACACTGACAAACCGGTGCGTTATTATTGCAATGTCTTACACAACTAGAACATACTGGAACGTTTTATTAGCCTGTTTTCACATTCATTTCCGGCTGCGTGTCTGGCATAATGCTTTTCTTGCGGCAGGCTCGTTCTGTAATAGCACTGGACACCTCTTCCCATGTGTCCATCTTAAATACTCTGCGCGCATCTAGTTATGGTGAAGGAGCAAATGCTAAAGTACGTCCCAATTCTCTGCTTCATATAGATGATAACATGCCTTCACCCAGTTTGTACGGGCTGAACGAAGTATATCAGAATCACCTTTAGAGGCAGGCTTTGACGTGTTATTGGCGCAAGCTCAACAGGATGTGTTGACAGCAGAAAAGCTGCATAATCTTCAGTTACTCGACTCCAACCGTCAGAATGCATTTGACAAACGTCGGGATTATGCAGACAGGAGTCGGACTGCTTTACGAGAACTTCGTACTCAGGCTACTCAACAATAATAATGGAACTGAAGAACAAAAGCGTATAGAGGAGAGTAATTTATGAAGGCGAAACTCGATGTATCAATATAAATTAAATGTACTAAAGCACTACAATATCCTACAATAATTATGTTCTGTATCACCGATTTCGCCGAGGTCTGTTAGATACAAAGTTCGATGGACGTTCCTTCAAGGGCATAGTCTCTTCTGGCACAGGAATTTTGGTCACTTTTCCAAAACCACCAGCAGTTCGATGCACGTAAACCGTCGAACCTCCATGGGTCGATGAAGCGGATGAGGTAAAGGTTGCCACGGAACGTTGGGGTATAGGGTCAGCTTCTTGTAAGCCAGCTTCAACAGAAGCCTCAGATTCTGATGATATCTCTTGCACGGCAGGAGCTTGTTTGTCCGTCCTAGAGGATTGTAAAGTATCCAGATCGGGTGTAAGTGGTGGAGCATCTGTAATCCCGTCTTTCCACTCTCGTAGAAGATCATCCCTTGGTTTCGTTAATCTCCATTGAGTAGGATACTGTCGGGTACGCTTTGTAGGCGTCGAGCCAGTGGCTGGTACTTTCTTTGTGCCCTGCTGAACTATGGACTGTGTTGTATCATGGGCTATTGAGAGTGACTCCATCGTACTCTTACAATAACCATCGGTAGACACGTCGATGTCAGAGGCCTATAAGAGATGGTCAATCAATGTACACGTGTCGTCAAGTCAAAACAACATACCTGATGCATGATGGTAGACATGTCTTCTGAAATATCATTTGAAAGAAGAGATAGACCGTCTCGAAGGGTGTTATACCCCTCCTCCTGTCGACTGCGAAGATTTTCGGTGGCTTCCGACCTAGCCCGTTTCACATGCTTCAAGTCGCTGAAGGCTGCAAAAGGGTCAATAACCAAATCCTAGCAAGAGTCAAGAATATACACACCCTTTGAGCATACTGTACTGATATTTCCTGCCTGAGAATCCATTTCATTCATTTGCGAAGAGATAGCGTCAGACATATACAACTGGATTCGTGACAATCCTTCTCCGAAGCTTTGAGTAACAGCTATAAGATTCTATGATATGCGTCAGTGGGTGGAACGGCGCAAAACAACTGAATATGACGTGCCTCGCTGCCACCTTCTAAAACGCTATTACTATTGGTGCGGTATCCCTCAAGGGATGCCTCCCAATCAATACGTCGCTTCATTCCAATCTGTACTTTCTCCTCTTGTGTAGACAGCAGTGAGTCCATGATTGTCTGCCCGTCAGATGTGGACTGCTGCAATTGCGAGATGGCTTCTTGAAGACGGCGATTTCTTGAGTCAGTGAATTCGCCCAATAATGTTGAGATACGCTGCACTAAGTCGTCCTTTGCCCTCACTGACTGAGTCCTTTCAGAGTGAAGAAGCTGCGTCAACATGTGGTTCTGTGTCCGTAGACGTTCAATCTTGAAATGGGTCAGGCGTTAACTGCAGTCATATGTTTTCAATGCTAACCTCAGAGTGAACCGCATCACTAGATGATGCGGCAAGCTCGTTGAGAACTGCATGTGACTGTTCAAGATAGCCTTTAGCATCTCGCAAGGCCGACTGGAGCAGATCTCCCATTGTCGTCAAGATATTCCCGACAGCTTCGGCATTGGAAAGCCCAGTCTGCTGGACTTCACCACAGAGGGATTGGCAGTCGCCTTTGAGTTCCGTACACCAGACCTCAAACGAGCCTTTCATCGCCTGCGCGGCCTTCGTCACAGCTTGCTGAAGTTTTCGCATCACATCGTCCGATACCATTTCTCCCTTCTGAATATGGGAGGCAAATTCGATGATCTGTTTGAACTGCCCTTCGACAGTCGACATGTAGCTTTGAAGGTTCTAGTAGGAACAAAATCAATGGATAGGTTAATATCGTGTTAAAATATAGTTACCTTTATCTGCGTTGCTTGGAATTGTTCAGCCGTTAGACGTAACTTCGCATTAGACGACTTCTGTGTACCGCCATATGACTTCAGCTGCGTTTCCATGGAGAATATATTTGTTTCCAAAGTCTTCCCGTCGCCAGAAATCGCCTTACTTATTGCCGCAGATACTTTCGACTGACGCTCTAGAGATAATTTTAATCCAATTGAAGAGGAGAGAGAAAGTCTGGAGGTCTCACCTATTTTCTCAAAGAGACTTTGAATCTCCTGCATACTTTCTTCCACTGCTAACCTCAGCTGGGAGGCAATATCATTCAGAGCAATCTCCGACTGTTGGTGAGCTTCTCTAACAACCACCTCCTCTTGAAGATCTTCCTTTACGACGGTCAATTCTTCCTCTCTAAGATGCAGTGTGCTAGAAGTCAATTGAAGAGCCGCCTTTGTCTCCTCGAGTTCGGTTTCTCGTTTATGTAACAAAGACATGCTCTGCTCGAATTCTTCTCTGACCGCTACCAGTTGGGATTGGATGATTGCTGCTTCTCGCATTGATTCCAGAAGAAGAGCATCTCGTTCTTCATTCTTGATTGACATTTCGTCCCAGTTTTCTTGTGATACCCAGATCCCATTCTTCTCCCTGGCAGCAACTAGATCAGCCTTCAGCCTTTCGATCTCGTTGATGTACTCTTTTAGCAGAGCATTCTTGGTCAACCTTTGGTTGATTTCCGGTTTGTTGTGTATACTCTTGGCTTTCAAAGCGTATTCGAGCGTTGAAACGGTCTCTTCGATATTGCACTTTGCTGGAGAAACTGTTGCGATTATGCACGTCTTTGTCCTTCCGCCTAACGAGTCTTGAAGCAAGCGCGTCAGTTTAGACTCCCTATAGAGACTGGTTAGTATAATATGTATATGTCGAAACCATAATTTACCTGTAAGGAACATGCGAGGACTTATCAACGAGGGCGTTGATGACACGACCCAGTGTAAGCAAACTCTGGTTGATCATCCCTGCTTCTCGCGCTCGCTTGTTCTCCGCGCCAGATCGCCCAATGTTTTCGGATCCAGCCAAGTCGACAAGATTTAGTTTCCCTACTCGTAGCAGGTCGTCCCCCAGGGAAGAGGTTTCTTTTAAGTGAACCGTGATAGAGAATACTGAATGGGAACGACTGCGCGCAGATAATATTTGAGGAAATAAACCTAGAAACGAGGAAGGGTTTACTCACCTGGAATGGTCATTGAACTTTGTTGCGGCGATTTGACGTCTTTGGCTGCCTTTGGTTAGAAGAGTAATTGCATCGGTAGCATCCTTCACGGGGGTCTCCTCTAGACCTTGAATGAAGACACCTCGTTTCGAGCTATCATCGAAGATTTTAAGAGTTGCTACTCCCGCGCCAGCTCCCATGCTCATCGGTTGGGCATCACCAGCCGGAGTCGGCATTTCTGGGGCAAGAAGATCTCTCAGCTCTTCATTATACAGTTCAACAAATGATATTTTAACGCTATAGTCGGCCACATTAGCTTCGAGATATTGGAACAGCTTGAAGAGGACGCGAGGAATCATCCCGGCGTTGGAGGAAGGGCCTCCTAGAGGTGAGGGCGTGAGATCGCCTTGCATGGTATATCTGTAAAGTCTAAGTCTAAGTCTAAGTCGACATAGGATTACATACGTCTTTCCCGTCCCGGTTTGGCCGTAGGCAAATAATGTGCAGTTGTATCCTGTGAGAACCTGCTCCAGAGAGGGCGCAACTACATCGTTATAAATCATTGCTTGATCTGCTTCTGGTCCAAACACGCTATCAAATGGATATGTGCGAGTCGGGGCTAGAGTAACCACCCCGAGGACAGATGTGGCAGAGCCCGTTTCGATTGTAATGTCTTGCCCTCGAGGGCCACTCGTGTTCACAATAACAGGGGATCCGTCTTGAATTTCGCGTTCAGAACGACGTCGACATCTAATAACCACTTGAATATTTGTGCCTTCGTTCTGAGACACAGCTGGTTTCTTCGTCCGTTCGCGCAGAGATGGTGGGCGGGATTCGTGATCGGTATTCTCGTTCGCAGTGGCGGACGCTGGCTTGGCCAACGCAGATTTAGGTCGGCGAATGTTGGTAGCTATCGGTGGAAGTGCTGTAGCTTTGCGGGAGCCTGCAGCAGTGGCAGGACGTCGGAGGGACATGATGAACTACAGCAGAACTTAGACGCGACGCGTCATC
>Ga0157379_10001737_pt1 | contig 18019 bp, 12 predicted proteins | sample S25metaG_FD_121802 | JGI IMG/M metagenome (GOLD analysis project Ga0157379, IMG submission 121802) | Switchgrass rhizosphere microbial communities from Kellogg Biological Station, Michigan, USA - S2-5 metaG | ecosystem: Host-associated > Plants > Roots > Rhizosphere > Soil | place: USA... | reverse complement strand
GCGCGAGGATCCTGGGGATCAGCGATCCGGACGCGTTCGAACGGCATCGGCACCTGTTGGAGCATCGGCTTCTCTTCGAGAAAGGTCTGCTCGTGTCGAGGGTCGAATCCCGATTTCTTGCGCGCAAGCCGCGCTTTGCACACACGGAACGGCGTACACAGTCGAAGCTTTTCCTGAGTCCCAGCCTCCGGGATTCGCAAATCCGCGACCTCTACAGCGAGCTCGTGGCGCTCGACATCTAGGAAGCCCTGTGTAGTTTTGCGCGGCGGCGGTTACCAGCTGGCGAGCCAGTCTCCGACCCAGTCGGCAACCTGGATTTTCCAGACGTTGCGCGAGAATGTGTGGTCGGCGTCCGCCAGCACGTGTCGGCGGATACGCGGCTCGTCGAGCAAGCCGCGCCACGCCTGGGAGGACCGAGTGATCTCGTCGAATTCGCGCGCGATATAGTCGTTCCCGCTCATGAGGATCATCGCCGGACCGCGGAAGCGGCGCAGGCCGGCCGCGGTCTTCACAGGAAGCGGCATCTCGCCGAGTTCGTCGGCGCCGGAAGACGCGTCGGTCATAGCCCGCAGCTTCCTCACGCCGATGTAGGCGCGGACGTTTTCGTAGAGGGACACGAGCGATTCGCGCGGCCGGAATCCGCCGGTGACAACCTTGCGCCAGAAAGCGCGCGAGCGGAGTCGTTGTGCGTAGTAGTGCTTGACGACGACTTCAGCCTGGCCCTCGTCGGTGCGCACCCACGGGTTGACAAGCATCATGCCCTTCACGCGGCTGTCGCGAAAAGCGTAGAACAGGATCCCGCTCGCCGATTCGCATTCACCGAGCAGCACCACCTCGTCGATCTGCGGGACCTCGACGACGAGCGCGTCGATCGCAGCGCGGATGTCGGGCGCCGATTGCTGGTACCCAAGGTGCGTGCCGCTGCTGTCGCCCATTCCGCGCAGATCGAACCGGAGTACCGGGTAGCCACGCTCCGCGAGCCTTCGCGCCAGCGACACAAACTGGCGATGCGCACCGGCGCGGTACTGCGGGCCGCCCGCGACGACAATCACGACGGCGCGTCGTGCTGTCGCGGCGCCACGATGCAGGATCGCCATCAGCGTGTCGGCGCCGCACGGAAACGTCAGCGGATACTCCGCCGCGGCGTCGGGCGGCAGCACGTTGTCGGGCGCCCCTGCCGGAGCGCGCGCGCTGACTGACGCTCCCGCGGTGGATTCGCTCCATCCGGCGACGGCGTCCGTCGTCGCGGCGAGCAGCGCCGGCGCGACCGCGCGCTCGTGCAACTGCCAGAATTGGGGACCCACTACCGGTCGATAGTCGAGATCGACGCCGTGCGCCTGATAGTCGGCGATGAGCCGGGAGTTGCCGTGCGCCATGTCAGCCGCCGCCAGGACCTCGAACCAGGCGAGGTGCTTCGACGCAAGGTCGGCTGCCGCCGGCAGACTGACCTGGTCGAGTTCACGCGCCAGGTTCGGGCCGACCGGATACCCCGACACCTCGATGTTCTCGCCGGCCGCAGACCGCTGACGCAGTTCGTCGGTAGACTTGATGCCGCCGCGGCGCTCGAGTTCCGCCGCGATGCGGATCCGCAGGAATTGCGTGAAGTGCGATCTTCCCTGCGTGACGGGTTGCCACAACAACAGGCGACCGATCGCCGCATCACCTACTGCGAGCTCGGCGGCCATGATGGCGCCGACGCGTATTCCCCACAGTGCGAGGCAGCCGTTTCCAGAGGTCCGAAGCCAGTCGATGCCGCGGCGCAGATCGTCGCGCCACTCGCTCCAGGTGCCGTCGGAAAAATCGCCGCCGCTGTCGCCGGTGCCGAATGGATCGACGACGAGCGTCCCCACGCCGAGGGACGCAAGGGCCCGCGCTTGCATCGCCACCATCGCGCGGCATCGATTCATCTCCTCGGCGAAAGGCGGCGCAAGCAGGATGTCGCCGCGCGCCGGAGAATCCCGCACCGGCGGATAGTAGATCGACAGCAACGGTCCTTTGGCGCCGCGAAGCATGAAGGGCCGGATAGGCTCATGAAGCGCCACGTTCATTGCATCGCTTTCCGCATTCGCATGGGACACGGGCAGGGGCATGGGCTCAAATCGGGTCGTCAACGGTACGAGGGCGCATCGAGCCGGGCAGCGCGCATTGACGCCTGTGCCCGGGTTACACTTCGGACCGATTGCACCTGCGCGTGCCCATCGACAGTAACCAACGGCGTCGACAAGTCCGTCCGGCCCAATGGGTACGCTGACATTTTGACATGACCGGTGCCGGATGAGCTTCGACGCAGCGATGAGCGACCCGCCTGCCCAAACCGATCCGTCACAAGAGACCCGTGATGGCACGCCCGCCGACCACACGCATGCGGTGCGGCGCGATTCACGCGGGTGGATCTATCGATTGTTCGCGCCCGCCCCGGATTGCCGGGTGCTGGAGATCGGCGACGGACACGCCGGCAATTGGCTGTCCAACGTCGCCAAATCGGACTTCGCTGCGCCGGCGCACGACGAATTCGACCTCGTCGTCATGCACTATAGCCTCGGACGCGCGGCGACGCTCGATGCCGCAATCGACGCGGCTGCGCGTCGGCTGCGGAAGGGCGGCCTCCTCGTACTTGCCGGCGAGAATCGCCTGCGACCGCTGGGTGCTGCCCGCCCAACCGACGCAGAGCCTCGGCGTCATACGCCGCGCGGGTATCGATCGGCGATGGCGAGGAACGGGCTCTCCAACGTGACCCTGTACATCACGCATCCGCCAGGCAACGCCCCCGTCTACGTCGTGCATGCGGACCGGGTAAGCGCCAGGCCGTTCTTCCGCGCCGCGTTGCGAAGCCAGCGGCTCATGCGCTGGTCGCCGGTGCGCTTGGTGTCGCTCGCGCTGATCGAGCTGAACGTCATGCCCTTTGTGCAGCCCGGCCTTCTCGTCGTGGGCGAGAAGTGCTGACGGCAGCGCGCCAGGCGCTGGTCGATATCGGCGCAATCGCAGGCACCGACCCGTTACCGCCGTTCGCGGCACGGATGAGCGGCAATCTGGGCCTGACATTCCACCTGCCGGACGGCGCGTTCGTTCTCGTCAAGGTCGGATTGATGACCAGGCTCGATCGTGAATATCGCGGTCTCGTCGCTGCGCATGGCGCCATGCCCTTGAACGTTCCGGAGCCGCTGCGCATCGCGATGTACGACGCGTATCAGGTGCTGGTGACGCGCGGTGTCGCGCACGAAGTGTTGCTGCCGCTGCAAAGCGCCGCCGCCATGAACACGTTCGAACATGGGATCGAGATGTTTCTCGATACCAGCGCGCGCGCGTTTCGTCGGACCGGGCGCGGGACCTCCTGGGACCGGCTTGACGACGCTCTCGTACAGGCCGGCAGCATGGTCGCGTGGCCGGGCCGGCAAGCGTACGGCCGGCGTATCCGCCGTTACGCAGATACGCTGGCGCCGATCCTCCAGCACGGCGATTTCGCGGCCAACAATATCGGCGTGCACGATGGCACGCTGATCTTCTTCGACTGGGAGGATTTTGCGGAGATCGATCTGCCCGGCTTCGATCTCGCCGTGCTGCTGCTGTCGCTCAGCGACTTCAGCTTTGCGCGGATCGTCGCGGCGCTGCGCACGGCTTCGCTGCAGGCGCGGATCGTGCATCGCGGCTGCGCGCTCTGGAATATCGCCGCACCGGATTTCCTCTACTTGTTTCCCGCCTATGCCGCGTTGTACATCGAGACCAAGTCGAGGCTCGGCTATCCGGCGAAAGTGACTGAGCGCATCGCCGGAATGCTGGCGGAGTGGATCAGCATCATGCCGGCAGACGGCGACGACCGATCGCCGGTACTGCGCATTGACGAAGCACCCTCCGCGAGCGGTCGGCCGCGCGCGGCACGCTAGCTCGCGCTACTGCGCAACCTTCCTGTCGACGAAGTCCGCCAGCGATCCGACCGTCGCAAACGCCGAGCCGTCGATTTCGTCGTCGTCGATCGTGAAGCCGTAGCGTTCCTCGAGCGCGGTGAGGATGGACGCGACCGCCATTGAATCCATCTCCGGAACCGCGCCCATGAGGCGTGTCTCGCGGGTGAACGCGCGTGCGCGGTCCCCGATTCCGAGAACGTGCTCGAGCATGATAATTACCTCGCCTGTAGTGTCCAATCAATCCTCGCCTTCATTCGCCAGGGGTCTTGTTGCGCCGTTCGTCTGGATTGCGATGCTGCGCGACCGCGTCGTCGCACGTGGAAGTCCATTCTAGCGTGTCGAGTGCGCGGCCGAAAAATATACAATGCGGTTGCCTAGGTTCCTCCCTTCGATGCGAATGAACGCAGTCCTGCTTCACGAATTGGCCATCCGGTCCGCTGACGCCCACCCAGGCGCCGTCGCCTTGAAGGAGGGTGATGCCGAGCTTCGATACGACGAGCTCGTAGCCGCGATCGGGCGTTTCGCTGCCGGTGCCGATAGCCTGGGGATGCGCCGCTCCGACCGTATCGCCCTATACCTCGAAAAGCGGTTCGAGTTCGTGATCGCCTGTTTCGGCGCGACTGCGGCCGGAGCCGTCTTCGTCCCCATCAATCCGCTGCTGAAGAGCGCGCAGGTCGCCCACATCCTGCGCGACTGCGGTGCGCGGATGCTCGTCACGTCCGACGACCGCCTTCCGCTGGTTGCCGACGCGTTGAACGAATGCCCCGACCTTGACCACGTCGTGATCGTGGGACGCCGTCCTGCGGCAGCGGAGTCGACTTTCGCCGTTCATTCCTGGGATGACGTGCTCGGGAGCCGGACACGTGCGCTGCCGCGACAACTCGACGTGGACATGGCGGCGATCCTCTACACGTCGGGCAGCACCGGTCGGCCGAAGGGCGTGGTGCTCTCACACCGCAACATGGTGATCGGCGCCAAGAGCGTGGCCGAGTACCTCGAGAACTCGGCGGCGGATACGCTGCTGGCCGCCTTGCCGTTCTCCTTCGACGCGGGCTTCAGCCAGCTCACCACGGCATTCCACGTCGGCGCGCGAGTGGTGCTGCTCAACTACTTGTTGCCGGGTGATGTCGTCAAGGCGTTGGCGCGCGAGGGCGTCACGGGACTCACGGCCGTGCCGCCGCTGTGGATTCAGCTCTGCCAGGCAAAGTGGCCCGATACGGTCGCGGATCATCTGCGCTACATCGCCAACACCGGGGGAAGAATGCCGCTGCCCACGCTGGAGACGTTGCGGCGGTTGCTGCCGCGGACGAAGCCCTTTCTGATGTATGGCCTGACCGAGGCATTCCGCTCGACCTATTTGCCTCCCGCCGAAGTGGACCGGCGGCCGGACTCGATCGGCAAGGCCATTCCGAACGCCGAGATCCTGGTGTTGCGTCCGGACGGATCGCGCTGTGCGCCGAACGAGCCTGGAGAGCTCGTGCATCGCGGCGCGCTGGTGGGAATGGGTTATTGGAACGACGCGGAAAAAACCGCCGAGCGCTATCGCCCGCTGCCGGGGCGCGAATCCGGATTGGTGCTGCCGGAGATCGCCGTTTTCTCGGGCGACACCGTGCGCATGGACGAGGACGGCTTTCTGTATTTCATCGGACGACGCGACGAAATGATCAAGACCTCCGGATATCGCGTGAGCCCGACGGAAGTCGAGGAGGCCGTGTACGCGACGGAACGCGTGGCCGAATGTGCGGCGTTCGGCACTCCGCACCCGGCGCTGGGGCAGGCGATCGTCGTCGTTGCCACGCCGGCGGGCGGAAAAACGCTCGACGTCGACGCGCTTCTCGCTGACTGCCGCCGGAAGCTCCCGGCGTACATGGTTCCCACGCGCGTAGTCGTGCGAGCGGAGGCGCTGCCGCGCAACCCGAACGGCAAGATCGATCGCAAATTGCTGGCCGGCGAATTCGCCGCGCATGCGGCGGACGGATCGCAATGAGCGAGCCCGGACACCCGCCGTCGCCCTATTTCCCCGTGGTCGGCGACGAGCTGGTCGTCGGTGGCATCGGGCTATCCGAGCTTGCGCGCCGCGTCGGCAGGACGCCTTTTTTCGCCTACGACAGACGGGTGCTCGACGCCCGCATCGCAGAATTGCGGCAAGCGCTGCCGCGCGAAATCAAGCTGCACTACGCGATCAAGGCCAATCCGCTTCCTGCTCTCGTCGCTCACATGGCCGCACGCGTCGACGGTCTCGATGTCGCATCGAGTCGTGAGCTCGACGTTGCCCTCGCGGCCGGCATGCGGCCGCTCGACGTGAGTTTTGCGGGGCCGGGCAAGGGCGAAGATGAGCTCGCGCACGCGGTCAGGGCAGGCGTGCTCGTGAACGTCGAATCGTTTCGCGAGCTCCGCCTCCTGGAGGTCATCGCTACCTCGGTCGGCGTCCGCCCGCGCGTCGCGGTGCGCGTCAACCCTGACTTCGAGCTCAAGTCGTCCGGCATGAAGATGGGCGGCGGCCCGCGGCAATTCGGCATCGATGCTGAAGCGGTGCCGCAGGCGCTGGCCGAGATCGCCGCGCGCGGGCTGGGCTTCGAGGGCTTTCACATCTTCAGCGGCTCGCAGAACCTGCGGGCGGAGGCCATTTGCGAGGCGCACGCGAAGGCGTACGAACTCGCGGTCAAGCTCGCGGCGCATGCGCCTTCACCGGTACTGCGGCTGAATCTCGGCGGCGGGCTCGGGATACCGTATTTTCCGGGAGAGCGCGCGCTCGACCTTGGACCCGTCGCACAGAACCTGGCCATGATCGTGCAACGCGCCGCGCTCGCCTTGCCTGGCGCCGAACTCATCATCGAGCTTGGCCGCTATCTCGTCGGCGAGGCGGGCATCTACGTCTGCAAGGTGCTCGACCGGAAGGTTTCACGTGGTCAGGTGTTCCTCGTGACCGACGGGGGGCTGCATCATCACCTGGCGGCTTCGGGTAATTTCGGGCAAGTCATTCGCAAGAATTACCCAGTCGCGATCGGAAACCGGGTTGCTGGCAACCAGCGCGAGACGGCGTCGGTCGTGGGTCGGTTATGCACGCCGCTCGATCTCCTGGCCGATCGGATGGATCTCGCCCGCGCAGAGGAGGGGGATCTCGTCGTCGTTTTTCAGTCGGGAGCATATGGTCGCTCCGCCAGCCCGGCCGATTTTCTCAGTCACGCGCCCGCGGACGAGACCCTCGTCGGCTGACCCGGCGCCGGATGCGCCCGCGGCGCACCGCCCGAGCCGCATCGAGAAATTAGTACCGGATCATCGCCGACAACATTCGCCGGCTGTGCACACATTGGTGCAAGTGCAGGAAATGTATACGTATTGCCTGAATTGCAATGCGTACTACAGGGTGTAACGCACATGGCGGTAGCATGACAACGACCGATTGGTAGGCATTTGTTCCCGCCTGTCGGCAGATGCTAATAATCCGTTGCAAATACGCCCTTGTCATGACACTTTCTCCATCGGCGTGCCTCCAATGGTTCCGACGCCACCGCGGGAGTTGAACCTGGGCCCGCTGACAGCGGAGTGAGCGGAGGCGGACTGGGGCATATTGGCGCAACGCTCCGGCATGGGGAGGCACAGTGCAAAATTACTGACGCAGCCCGGCGGGTGACCAGGGTGCGCCGGTGGCAAGAAAATTGCTCAAGTCTTGATTCATGACTCAATTGACCGATCTGCCGGCGGTTCGCGGCACTTCCTGTCCGTAATCCCTCCAGACGCCGTCTTCAGCTGACGCGTTCCACGACGGGCGTCCCACCGATTCTCTCCAACAGACGAGTAACGCTTGCATAGTATTTTCCGCCAAGGCCTTTCGGCAGCGACGATGGTCCAGCTCGTCGCCGACCTGTCATGGCTTTTCATCGCGGGAATTCTGGTCATACGGTTCAATGAGCAGCTGGCGGTGCCGCTGCAGAGCGTGGTGGGCCCCGCCCTTGTGTTCGCGGTCGTCATCGTGCTGCTCAACATCGCGTTCGGGATGTACCGGCGCGCGGACAAGCTGACGTCGAGCACGTACCTCGTGCGCATTGTGCTCGTGCCCGCGATCGGCGTTCCGCTGACCTACGTCATCGCCTCCGCCCTGCCGACCGGGAACCTGCTGCAGAACAACCTCGGCATGGCCGTACTCGTCGCGCTGGGCGGACTGCTCGTCATCCGGCACCTGCTCGTGCTCCCGCTGATGGCCAATCTCTCCCCCCACCGCGTCCTCGTGCTCGGCACGGGTCCGGAGGCGCGACTCGTCGAGGCGTCGCTTTCGGCGGCCAACCTTCCCGGAATGAACCTCGTCGGCTTTTTTGCCTTGGACAAGGTGCAGGACATGGCGGTGTCGTCGCAGCGCGTGATCGCCCGCGGAGGAACGCTCGAGCAGGCCGTCCGACAGCTCAAGATCAACGAAATCATCGTCGCGGTGCGGCAACAGCGGGGTGGCGTGCTGCCGCTGCGTTCACTCCTCGACTGCCGTCTGGACGGCGTGCGTGTGACCGACCTGTCCCGCTTCTTCGAGCGTGTGCATGGCCAGGTGCCGATCGAGTCGCTGAAGGTCAGCTGGCTCATCTATGGCAACGGCTACCGGCAGAATTGGCGCCGCACGTTCATGAAGCGCGTGTTCGACATTGTCGCCGCGGCTTTCCTGCTCGTCCTGACGCTGCCGATCATGGTGATGGCGGCGTTGCTGATCGTGTTCGAGGACGGCGCTCCGATCATCTATCGCCAGCAGCGTGTCGGGGCGCGAGGCGCCACCTTCACGCTGCTGAAGTTCCGCAGCATGCGCAAGAACGCGGAGCACGACGGGAAGGCCAGCTGGGCCTCGATCAACGACGCTCGCGTCACGCAGGTGGGGCGGTTCCTCCGCCGCACGCGGATCGACGAGCTGCCGCAGTTGCTCAACGTGCTTCGGGGTGAAATGAGCTTTGTCGGCCCCCGGCCGGAGCGCCCCGAGTTCGTGGCGATGCTGACCGAGCAGATCCCCTTCTACGCGGTCCGGCACAGTGTCAAGCCGGGTCTCACCGGATGGGCCCAAGTGCGGTACTCTTACGGCGCGACGGTCGAACAATCGGTGAAGAAGCTGGAATACGATCTCTACTACGTCAAAAATCACACGCTGGTCCTGGATCTCGTCATCCTGCTCGAGACCGTCCGCGTCGTCCTCCTCGGGGAGGGGGCGCGCTAGCGGAGCGGGCGGCCGCAACCGCCCGCGACTATCGCCGTCAGCGCCCGCGGGCACGCCTGCCTCGCGTTGCGCCGCAGCGCGGCGTGATTCGCACCGGTTTCGACGCAGCAGCGCCGCGCCGGAACCTATTCCACGACTTGGGTTGATTCCGTGACCGGGAGCTCGCTTTCCACCGCCGCAACGTGGAGTTACGGCCTGACGGTCGCGCTTTACGGGGCGTTCGCACTGCGCATCGCGCTTGGATGGGCGCGCAGTCCGCGTGCGCTGCGATTGGCAGCTGCGGTCGCCGCGACCGTGATCTGGGCCGCAGCGGCCATCTTCGCGGCCAACCTGCCCTCTCCGCGCAGTTTCCTGGCGGTGAACGCAAGCGATGCGCTGCGCTACGCGGCGTGGTTTGCGTTCATAGGCTATCTGCTGAGAGGCACGGCCGACGGCGCGCCGGCGAGCGCTCGTGCAGCGCTGCGCTGGCCCGCCGTCGTCGCGGGCACGGCGATCGTCGTGAGCGCGCTTCTTTCCGAGGGGCTACCGTTTGCAGCGCTGCTCGGGGTTGTACCGCGCGCAGAATTTGCCCTGCGACTGGGGCTCGCCGTCTTCGGACTCGCCCTGGTCGAACAGCTGTACCGGCACGCGCATTCGCAGGCGCGCTGGGCGATCAAGCCGTTGTGCCTGGCACTGGGTGGTGTCTTCGGCTATGAGCTCTTCCTCTACGCGGACGCCATGCTGTTTGGCCATATGGATCCCGACATCTGGATCGCCCGCGGCGTCGTCACGGCCATCGTGCTGCCGTTCGTTGCGGTCGCCACCGCCCGCAACGCCGGATGGACGATCGAAATGCACGTCTCGCGCGGCGCGATCATCCATTCGACGGCGATCACAGTGTCGGGGGTCTTTCTCCTCGTGTTGGCAGCTACTGGCTATCTCGTCCGCTTCGTGGGGGGCGATTGGGGCCGCGCGCTCTCGATCGAGCTGGTGTTCGCCGGCGCGTTGTTCGGTGTGCTCGTCGCGACGTCGGGTCGCTTCCGCTCGCGCCTCAAGGTTTTTGTCAGCAAACATTTCTTCTCCTATCGCTACGACTATCGCGAGGAATGGCTGCGCTTCACGCGGACGCTTTCGAACGAGAGCCTGAGCCGGCATGTAGGAGAGCGGACCATCATGGCGATCGCCGACCTCGTCGAGAGCCCGGCCGGCGCGCTGTGGCTCAAGGAGGAGGACGGCCGCTTCGTGCCGGCGTCACGCTGGAACCAGCCGGCGGTCGACGTTGCGGAGCCGGCGGACAGCGCGCTCGTCTGCTTTCTTGCCCGCGACGGCTGGATCGTGAACCTGACCGACGCACGGGCGGAACCGGACCGCTATCCCGGGCTGGTGATTCCGGACTGGCTGGCCCGGATGCCGGCCGCCTGGCTGGTGATCCCGCTGGTCACGGGGCCGGAGCTCGTCGGTTTCATCGTCCTTGCGTCGTCGCGGGCCGTGGTCGACGTCGACTGGGAGGTTCGCGACCTGCTGAAGACGGCCAGTCGGCAGGCGGCGAGCTACCTTGGCCAGATACGGGCAAACGACGCGCTTCTCGAAGTCCGCAAGTTCGACGCGTTCAACCGGATGTCGGCCTTCGTGGTCCACGACCTCAAGAATCTCGTGGCACAGCTTTCGCTCATGCTCCGGAATGCCGAGCGCCATCGTGACAATCCCGAGTTCCAGCGCGACATGCTGAGCACCGTCGAGCACGTCGTCGGCCGCATGAACGGCCTGATGCTGCAACTCCGTACGGGCACCACGCCGGTCGAGAAGCCCCGGCTCGTGGAGCTGGAAAGCATCGTGCGCCGCGTCTGCAGCGCCAAGGCGGCCGGGCGTGGCGCGATCGCGCTCGAACTGGCTCCCGCCCTTGCGCTCGGCCACGAGGATCGCCTCGAGCACGTGATTGGCCACCTCGTGCAGAATGCGCTCGACGCGACGGCAGAGCAGGGCGATGTTGCCGTGCGCATCGGGCGCGAAGGCGGCACCGCCGTGGTCGAGGTAAGAGACACCGGCCCCGGAATGACCTCGGAATTCGTTCGCGAGCGCCTTTTCAAGCCGTTCGAAACCACCAAGGCGGCAGGCATGGGCATCGGCGTCTATGAAAGCGTTCAGTACGTGCGGTCGATCGGCGGCGACATCCGCGTCGATAGTGCGCCGGGCACCGGCACGTGCGTTCGCGTCATGCTGCCGTCGGACGACGCGGCGCAGGGCGCCCGCGCCCGGGAGGCCGCGGCATGAGCGAAGCACGCAAGCCGTTGCTGATCGTGGAAGACGACCCGGCGCTGCAAAAACAGATGCGCTGGGCGTTCGAGCAATACGAGGCCGTCGTCGCCAGCGACCGCGAGTCCGCCATCGCGCAACTTCGGCGATATGAGCCCTCTGTCGTCACCATGGACCTTGGACTGCCGCCGCACCCGGACGACCCGACCGAGGGCTTCCGGCTGCTGGAGGAGATCCACGGCCTTTCGCCCGACACCAAGGTCATCGTCCTGACCGGGCAGAACGACCGCGCGAACGCGCTGAAGGCGATCAGCCTCGGTGCCCACGACTTCTGCACCAAGCCGTTCGAGCCCGAGCTCCTCACCTGGACAATCGACCGCGCGTTTCGCGTGCACGAGCTGCAGGAGGAGAACCGGCGCCTCCAGCTCGCGACGCAGTCGCCGGCGATGGCCGGCATCGTGACGCGCGATCCGGAGATGCAGCGGATCTGCCGCACGATCGAGAAGGTCGCACCGACGTCCGCCACCGTCCTCATCCTCGGCGAATCGGGAACGGGCAAGGAGCTCCTGGCGCGCGCGCTGCACGACCTCTCGCCGCGCCGATCGAACCGCTTCGTCGCGATCAACTGCGCCGCGATTCCGGAAAACCTTCTGGAGAGCGAGCTCTTCGGCTACGAGAAAGGTGCTTTCACCGGCGCGGTGAAGCAGACGCTCGGCAAGATCGAGACCGCGCACAATGGCACGCTGTTCCTCGACGAGATCGGCGATCTGCCGTTCTCGCTGCAGGCCAAGCTTCTGCGCTTTCTGCAGGAGCGCGTCATCGAGCGCGTCGGCGGCCGGCAGGAAATCGCCGTCGACGTCCGCATCGTCTGTGCTACGCACCAGAGCCTCAAGGATCACATCGTCGCGGGCAAGTTCCGCGAAGACCTCTACTACCGCCTCGCCGAGATCGTCGTCGAAGTCCCGCCGTTGCGCGCCCGCAAAGCCGACGCCGCACTGCTCGCGCACAATTTCGTGCGCCGCTTCGCCACTGAACAGCGCCGCGGAACGATGACGCTGCTGCCCGACGCAATCGACGCCGTCGAGGCACACCCGTGGCCGGGAAACGTGCGCGAGCTCGAAAACGTCATCAAGCGTGCGGTGATCATGGCTGACGGTGCCAAGATCAGCGCCGCCGACGTCGGCCTCGCCGTCAAGGACGACGAGGCCACTGCGTTCAACCTGCGCCAGGTGCGCGACGAGGCCGAACGCGCCGCGGTCGTGCGCGTGCTGGCGCGTGTCAACGGCAACCTGAGCAAGGCCGCCGAGCTGCTGGGAGTGAGTCGGCCGACGCTGTACGATCTGATGGACCGCTTCGGGCTTCGCTAGCCCGGCACCCCTCGCGTCACGTAGAAAGAACCGCCATGACCTCCAACTCGAACCGTTCCTTCCGCCTCGTCTTCTGCGCGGCCCTGGTGCTCGCGCTCGCCGCGTGCGGTCGCAGCGATCCTGCGACCTACATCGCCTCGGCCAAGAGTTACATGGCGAAGGGCGACAACCGCTCCGCGGTCGTCCAGCTCAAGAATGCGCTGGAGGGCGCGCCCAACAATGGCGAGGCACGGTTCCTCCTTGCCAAGGCGTTGCTGGACCTCCCGGATCCGGTCGGTGCGGAGACCGAAGCGCGCAAGGCCCTCGATTACAAGTATTCGACGGAGGAAGCCTATCCGCTCCTCGCCCGTGCGATGTACGCTGAGGGCAAGGCGGAGCCGCTGCTGCGTGAGCTCGGAACGACGAAGCTCGAGTCGGCGCAGGCGCGCACCGACCTCGGGACAACGCTGGCGCTCGCCAACCTGAGCCTTGGCAAGCCCAAGGAAGCCGGCGCCATGCTCGACGCCGTGCTGAAAGAGATGCCCGGCGACGCGCGCGCGCTGGTCGGGAAGGCGCAAATCGCTGCGCAAGGCGGCGATCTTGCCGAAGCCGACGACTATCTCGAGAAAGCACTCGCAGCCTCGCCGACCGACGCGGATGCGCTGTACGCCAAATCCCAGATTCAGCTGGGGCGCGGCGACCGCGCCGCCGCGACGGCCACGCTCGAAAGGCTCGTCGCGGCCCATCCCGAGTCGCGTCCCGCGCGCGTATCGCTGATCGCGCAACTCGTCGCGACGCAGAACCTCGAGGGAGCACAGACGCAGCTCGACAAGTTGAAGGCGGCTGCGCCGACGGAAGTCGCCACCGTCTATGCCGACGCGTTGATCGCGATGGCGAAAAACGAGCCGCAGCGAGCCAAGGAGCTTCTGCAGAAGGTGCTTGCCGTGGCGCCGGAGAATCCGCAGGCGCTTTATCTTGCCGGCCTGGCCGACGTACAGCTGAAGTCCTATGCGGGCGCCGAGGAATCGTTGCGCAAGGTCCTTACGAAGGTGCCGAACGATGTGGGGACGCGCAAAGTGCTCGCTGCGGCCTATTTGCGCGACGGGCAGCCCGTCGCAGCGATACAGACGCTTGATCCGCTCGCGCGAGGCACCATTACCGATCCGGACGTTCTTCGCATGATGGCCGAAGCCAATATCGCCACCGGCAACATTGCGAAGGCCGGCGAATTCTACGAGCGCGCGTCCAGGATCGACAAGGACAACGTGACGAGCCAGGTGCGTCTCGCGCAAGTCCGGCTGGCAACGGGCGAGACAGACCGCGCGTTCAAGGACCTCGAAGCGATTTCGAAGAACGAAACCGGTCAATATCAGTCCGACATTGCGCTCATCCTGGCGCATGTGCAGCGGCGTGAGTACGACCAGGCGCTCGTCGCCATCGCCGATCTCGAAAAGAAGCAGCCGGACAACGCGGTCGCGCAGACGCTCAAGGGTACGGTCTACCTCGCGAAGCGCGACAACAAGAATGCACGCTTGGCCTTCGAGGCGGTACTGGCGAAAGTGCCCAACAGCGCGGCTGCCGCCTACAACCTGGCGGTGCTCGACATCCAGGAAGGGAAGGGTGACGACGCGCGGAAGCGCTATGAAGCGATGATCGCCAAGGAGCCGACGAACGAGGAGCTGTTGCTCGCACTCGCGCAGTTGACCGCGCTGACGAGTGGGAACCCGGAGGACACGAAGGCAGTGATCGACAAGGCGATCGCTGCCAATCCACGATCGCCGCGCGCGCGGCTCGCGCTCATCGGTTACTACCAGCGTTTGCAGGACGCCCGCGGCGCGCTGGCAGCGGCCGTCGCTGCGCAGACGGCGTTTCCCGACGATCCGCAAGTGCTCGATGCGCTTGGAGCAGCGCAGCTCGCCGCCAATGAAGTCAATGCGTCCCTGTCGACCTACATCAGGCTGTCGCAACTGCAACCCTCGTCCGTTCCGATCATAGTCCGTGTCGCCTCGATTCAGCTCGCCACCAAGGACTATTCCGCGGCCGTCGAGACGGCGCGCCGGGCGCTGGCTTTGCAGCCGGACTCGTCGCAGGCATGGGCGGTCCTGGCCAAGGCGCAGCTGTCGGCGGGGCAAACGTCGGCGGCGCTCGCTGAAGCGCGCAAGCTGCAGAAGGAGATGCCCGATCGCGCGCTCGGCTGGGCCGTCGAAGGCGAGGTGCTCGCCTCGGAGAAGAAGTGGACGGAGGCCGCGACAGCGATCGGCGAGGGTCTCAAGCGCCAACCCATTCCCTTGCTTGCCGCGTCGCAGTACGTTGCGCTCACCAATGCGGGCCGGGCGGTCGAGGCAACGGCGCTCGCCGACAAATGGGCGAAGGATCACCCGACCGACACGACGATCGCCGAAGTGATGGCGGAGCAGTTGATGCTCAAGAAGGATTACGCCGGCGCAACGGCGCGCTACCGTGCGGTCCTTGCGGCTAACGCCGAGAATCCTGCCGCGCTCAACAACCTCGCATGGCTCCTGTCGGAAGCAGGCGATCCCAAGGCGCGCGAATACGCCGAGCGTGCGTACCAGATGGCGCCCTTCAACGCGAGCGTCGTCGATACGCTGGGCTGGACGCTCGTCAAGACGGGCGACGTCGCGCGCGGCACGCAATACCTCAAGCTCGCGACGAACCTCGCGCCGAACAATCCGGAGCTTCGCCTCCACTACGCGCAGGGACTGCTCAAGGGCGGCGACAAGGACGGCGCGAAGCGCGCGCTCGAGCCCCTGCTGAAACTGCAGCCCGGCGCAGCTGCGCGCGTCGACGCCGAAAAACTGCTGGCCGGAAAGTGATGCCCTGCGGAGCAGCGCAGCGGCAAATCCGCCGCGCTGTCCGAATCGACCAACGCCCGATCGCGCAAGAGCAAAAATGACTGTCCCCAACCTCACCATCGCCGTCGTTGGCCTGGGCTACGTCGGGCTTCCGCTCGCCGTCGAGTTCGGCAAGCGCTATCGCACCATCGGCTTCGACCTCTCCGCCGCCAAGATTGCGGCGTACCGGCAGTTCAACGATCCCACGGGTGAAGTATCGTCCGACGAGCTCCGTGCGGCGAAGGGTCTCGAAGTGACGACCGATGCCGCGTCGCTGCGCGAGGCGGATTTTGTCGTCGTCGCCGTGCCGACACCGGTCGACGATGCGCATCAGCCCGATTTCACGCCGCTGCTGGGCGCGAGCGAGTCGGTGGGGCGCAACCTCAAGCGCGGGGCGGTCGTCGTCTTCGAATCGACGGTCTATCCCGGCGCGACGGAGGAGATCTGCGTGCCGGTGATCGAGCGCCACGCGAAAATGGAATGGAAGAAGGATTTCTTCGTCGGCTACTCGCCCGAGCGCATCAACCCTGGCGACAAGGAGCACACGCTCACGCGCATCACCAAAGTGGTCTCGGGCGACACGCCGGAGACGCTGGAGCGCGTGGCGGCGATCTACGCCAGCATCGTGACGGCCGGCGTGTTCAAGGCATCGTCGATCAAGGTCGCGGAGGCAGCGAAAGTCATCGAGAACACGCAGCGCGACCTCAACATCGCGCTGATGAACGAGCTGGCGCTGATCTTTCACAAGATCGGCATCGACACGATGGAGGTGCTCCAGGCCGCCGGCACCAAGTGGAACTTTCTGCCGTTTCGTCCCGGCCTCGTCGGCGGCCATTGCATCGGCGTCGACCCGTACTACCTCACCCACAAGGCCGACCGGCTGGGCTATCACCCGCAGGTCATTCTGGCGGGGCGGCGGATCAACGACGGCATGGGGAAGTACATCGCCGAGCAGACCGTCAAGCACATGATCCGCGCCGGCTTCCCGGTCAAGGGCGGACGCGTCAGCGTGCTGGGGCTGACGTTCAAGGAGAACTGCCCGGACCTGCGCAACTCGCGCGTGATCGACGTCATCCGCGAGCTCGATTCGTACGGAGTCTCCGTGCACGTCCACGATCCGGTGGCCGATTCCGCCGAGGCGCTGCACGAGTACGGTGTGCGGCTGACGCCCTGGGGCGAACTGCCACGCGCGCATGCGATCGTCGCCGCCGTGGCGCACGCCGAGTTCAAGCGCCGTCCTGTGGACGATTTCGTCGCTGCGCTGGAGCCGGGCGGCCTCTACGTCGACGTCAAGAGCCAGGCGGACTCGAAGGCGTTGCGGGCGCGCGGCCTCGAGGTCTGGAGACTGTGATGACCACGCCCGCGCCCGCGTTCGCGAGCGTGACGCAAGCGCTGCGTGCGCGCCCTTTGCGCTGGCTCGTGACGGGCAGTGCCGGATTCATCGGCTCGCATCTGGTCGAGGCGCTGCTCAAGCTCGACCAGCACGTCGTCGGCCTCGACAATTTCTCCACCGGCCATGAGCGCAACCTCGACGAAGTCCGCGCATCCGTCGGCGCCGAAGCATGGCGGCGCCACTCGTTCATCAGGGCGGACATCGTCGACCCGCAGGCGTGCCGCGCGGCCTGCGTCGGGATCGACGTCGTCCTGCACGAGGCCGCACTGGGCTCGGTGCCGCGCTCGATCGAGGATCCGCTGCGCACGCACGCAGCCAACGCCACCGGCTTCCTCAACCTCCTCGTCGCTGCGCGGGATGCGCAGGTCGGGCGCTTCGTGTACGCCGCGTCGAGTTCGACCTACGGCGATCACCCGGACCTGCCGAAGGTCGAGGACAAGATCGGCCGGCCGTTGTCGCCCTACGCCGTCACGAAGTATCTGGACGAGCTCTACGCCGATGTCTTCGACCGCTGCTATCGCCCGTTCACGGTCGGTCTGCGCTACTTCAACGTGTTCGGCCCGCGGCAGGATCCGGAAGGCGCGTACGCCGCGGTGATTCCGCGCTGGGTCGCGACGATGCTGGCGGGCGCGCCGATCACGATCAACGGCGACGGCGAGACCACCCGGGATTTCTGCTTCATTGCCAACGTCGTGCAAGCGAACCTGCTGGCGGCGACCGTCGAAGACCCCGCGGCCGTGAGCCAGGTCTACAACGTCGCCGCCGGAGGGCGGATGTCGCTCAACGAATTGTTCGGCATCCTGCGCGACCTTACCGCCGCCAGGCATCCGGGACTGCGGATTCCGCAGCCGGTCTATGGTCCGACGCGCGCGGGCGACGTGCGTCATTCGCAGGCCGACATCGGGAAGGCCCACCGCCTCCTCGGCTACGCGCCGACGCACGACGCCCGCACCGGCCTTGCCGAAGCGCTGCCCTGGTACGACGCGCCCCCGGCGGCCGGGGCGCCGCGCGAGCGGTTGCATGTCCATGGGGCTGACTGAGCGCGCCACCGGGAATGGTCGGCGCGGCGTGCCACGAGCCCTGACGGCGGCGCTCGCGCTCGCGCT
>Ga0157379_10001736_pt1 | contig 18030 bp, 9 predicted proteins | sample S25metaG_FD_121802 | JGI IMG/M metagenome (GOLD analysis project Ga0157379, IMG submission 121802) | Switchgrass rhizosphere microbial communities from Kellogg Biological Station, Michigan, USA - S2-5 metaG | ecosystem: Host-associated > Plants > Roots > Rhizosphere > Soil | place: USA: Michigan... | reverse complement strand
CGGCGTCGCGATCAGCTCGACGAGCGCCATGTAGCGCGGCGGGTTGAAGAAGTGGATGCCGCAGAAGCGCGGCCGGATCTCCTCCGGCAGCACCTCCGAGAGCCTGGTGATGCTCAGCCCCGACGTGTTGCTCGCGACGATCGCGTGCGGCGCGATCTTCGGCGCCACCTTGCGGTAGAGGTCGAGCTTCCAGTCCATCCTCTCGGCGATCGCCTCGATCACGAGGTCGCACTCGAAAAGCCGGTCGAGCTGCTCCTCGTAGTTCGCCGGCTCGATGAAGACGGCATCCTCGGCGATGCCGAGCGGCGCGGGCTTGAGCTTCTTCAGGTTGTCGATCGCCTTCGTGACGATCCCGTTCTTCGGCCCGTCCTTGGCCGGCAGGTCGAACAGCACCACCGGGACGCGGACGTTGACGAGGTGCGCTGCGATCTGCGCGCCCATGACTCCGGCGCCGAGGACGGCGACCTTGCGGACTTGAAAGCGGTTCATGCGTTCTCCGTGCGCGCGCTATTCGACGCGCTGCCAGGTCTGGTTGCGATAGAAGGGCCCGAGGTAGCCGCGCACCTCGAGCTTCCTGCCTTCGTCGAACGGCCGCAGCCGCACGCGGTAGACCTTGCCGTTGTTGGGATCGAGGATGTCGCCGCCGTCGAACACCGCCTTGTCCTCGCCGTTCGCCTTGACGTTGCGGATGATCGTCATGCCGACGACGGGCTTGTCCTTGCGGTCGTCGCTGCAGTCCTTGCAGGTCGCGTCCTTCGGCGCGTCGGGGTCGGTGATCTTCTCGACCTTGCCGGTGTAGACGCCGTTCGTCTCGACGATGCGAACGAGCGACTTCTCCTTTCTCGTCGCGTCGTCGACCGTCTTCCAGAGTCCGGCCGGAGTCGACTGCGCGTACGCAGGCACGCCGGCGCAGGCGAACAGGCACGCAGCCGCCAAGGCGCGCATCGGGGCGGTGGTCATGGCTCGGCTCCGGGTCAGAACAGCGCCGCGTCGAAGTCCATCATCGGCGCGGCGCCGGCGCGCGCGGTGCGGATGAGCGCCGCCGTCTCGGGCAGCAGCTTGGCGAAGTAGAAGCGCGCCGTCTGCAGCTTGGCGGCGTAGAACGGATCGCCCGACGACTGCTTCGCGAGCGCGACCTTGGCCATCTTCGCCCACATGAATGCAAAGACGAGATGGCCGCAGACGCGCAGGTAGTCGACCGCGGCGGCGCCGACCTCGTCGGCGTTCTTGAACGCCTTCATGCCGACCTCGGTCGTCAGTTTCGTCACCTTCTCGCCGAGATCGGCGAGGGGGTTGACGAACTCCTGCATCTCCTCGCTCGTGCCTTCTTCCTCGACGAAGTCGGCGATCAGCCGGCCGAACTTCTTCAGCTTCGCGCCGTTGTCGGAGAGCACCTTGCGGCCGAGCAGGTCCAGCGACTGGATCGTGTTCGTCCCCTCGTAGATCATGTTGATGCGGGCGTCGCGGACGAACTGCTCCATCCCGGACTCGCGAATGTAGCCGTGGCCGCCGAAGACCTGGAGGCACTGCGAGGTCGCGATCCAGGCGTTGTCGGTGAAGAAGGCCTTGACGATCGGCGTCAGCAGGGCGACGAAGTCGGCGCATTCCTGGCGCTCCGCGGCGTCCGCGCTCGCCAGCTCGCGGTCGAGGATCAGCGTCGTGAACAGCGCGAGCGCGCGGCCGCCCTCGGCATAGGCGCGCGCCGTCAGCAGCATCCTGCGCACGTCGGGGTGGACGATGATCGGATCGGCGGGCTTGTCGGGCGCCTTCGGTCCCGAAAGCGAGCGCATCTGCAGCCGCTCCTTGGCGTACGCAGCGGCGTTCTGGTAGGCGACTTCGGTGAGGCCGAGCGACTGCATGCCGACGCCGAGCCGCGCCGCGTTCATCATCACGAACATCGCCGGCAGGCCCTTGTTGGGCTCGCCGACGAGCGTCCCCTCGGCGCCGTCGAGGACGATCTGCGCCGTCGCGTTGCCGTGGATCCCCATCTTGTGCTCGAGCCCGCCGCACCAGATCGCGTTGCGCTCGCCGAGCGTGCCGTCGGCCTTGACCTTCCACTTCGGCACGACGAAGAGCGAGATCCCCTTCGAGCCGCCCGGTGCGTCCGGCAGGCGGGCGAGGACGAGGTGGACGATGTTCCCGGCCATGTCGTGCTCGCCCGCCGAGATGAAGATCTTGTTGCCGGTCAGGCGGTAGCTGCCGTCGGCTTGCGGCTCGGCCTTCGTGCGCAGCATGCCGAGGTCGGTTCCGCACTGCGGCTCGGTCAGGCACATCGTGCCCGTCCACTCGCCGCTCGTCAGCTTGCCGAGGTAGAGCCGCTTCTGCGCGTCCGACCCGTGCGTGTGCAGGCACTCGTAGGCGCCGTGCGAGAGGCCGGGGTACATCGTCCACGCCTGGTTCGCCGAGTTCATCATCTCGAACAGGCACTGCCCGACGACGTGCGGCAGCCCCTGGCCGCCGAACGCCGGGTCGGAAGTCAGCGCCGGCCAGCCGCCTTCGACGTACTTCGCGTACGCGGCCGCGAATCCGGTCGGCGTCTTCACCTCGTGGGTCTTCGCGTCGAGCGTGCAGCCTTCGATGTCGCCGACCAGGTTCAGCGGCACCAGGACCTCGCTCGCGAACTTGCCGGCTTCCTCGAGAATCGCGTCGATCGTGTCGGCATCGACATCCGCGTGCGCGGGCAGCGCCTTCAGGGTGCCGACGGCGTCGAGCACCTCGTGCAGGACGAAGCGCATGTCGCGCAGCGGCGGGGCGTAGGTCGGCATGAAGACTCCCGTGGTGGATCGAAAGGCGGTCAGCCGCGCGCCGCGCCGACCGGCGAGGCGTGCGCGACGAGGCGCGCGAACGCGGCGCGCGCTCGCTCCTCGGCGCCGGCGTGGCGGAGGAAGCGCGCGTCGTGATGGAGCGCAAGAATGAGGCCGTGCATCTCGAACAGGAGCTGGCCGGCGTCGGTGTCGGCGCGCAGGTGGCCCTCGTCGACCGCGGCGCGGATCGCGCGGTCGAGCGCCTGCTGCCACGTCTGCACCATCGCGACGAGGGCGTCGCGCACCGGCCCCGGGCGGTCGTCGAACTCGACGGCGCCGCTGATGTAGATGCAGCCAGAATCGATCTCGAGCGAGACGCGGCGCACCCAGTTGGCGAACAGCGCGCTCAGGCGCGGCAGGCCGCGGGGCTCGGCGAGCGCGGGTCGGAACACCTCTTCCTCGAACTTGCGGTGGTACTCGCGGACGACCGAGATCTGCAGTTCCTCGCGCGAGCCGAAGTGGGCGAAGACCCCCGACTTGCTCATGCCGGTCACCTCGGCGAGCGCGCCGATCGACAGGCCCTCGAGGCCGCTGTGCGACGCCAGCGCGAGCGCAGCGTCGAGAATCGCGGCACGCGTCTGCCGTCCCTTGAGGAGCGGGCGGACGGACTGCGCCGAATCGGGAATGTCGTCGAGCAGTGGAGTCGGAGGCACGGCGAAAACGGCGGAAGGAGCCAAAAGATGAAAACGAACGATCGTGCTATTTTGCCGGATTGCCGGCCCAGCAGCGGCGCCGGCGCCGGGCGATTGGTGTCGATTTGTCGGCCTTCGCGCCGGTCGCGGCGATGAAGATCGCAGTGGTCGGCCTCGGCGCCGTCGGCGGGCTGCTCGCGGCGCGGCTCGCCCGCGCGGGCCACGAGGTCGCGGCGCTGGCGCGCGGCGAGACGCTCGCGCGCGTCCGCGCGCAGGGCCTCCAGCTCGACAGCGGCGGCACGTCGGTCGCGGTCCCGCTCGCCGCCAGCGACGACGCCGCGGGCCTCGGCGTCCACGAGCTCGTCGTGATCGCCGTGAAGGCGCCTGCGCTCGCCGCCGCCGTGCCGGCGATGGCGCCGCTGATCGGCCCGCAGACGGTCGTGCTGCCGGCCATGAACGGCGTCCCCTGGTGGTTCCTGCCCGCTGCGCTGCCGGACGAGCCGCCGCTCGAAAGCGTCGATCCCGGTGGCGAGCTGATCGCCGCGTTGCCGCTGGCGCAGGTGCTCGGCTGCGTCGTCCACCTGACCGCCTCTTCGCCGTCGCCCGGGCGCATCCGGCACGGCGTCGGCGAGCGGCTGATCGTCGGCGAGCCCGCGGGAGGCAGGTCGCCCCGGGTCGCCGCCGTCTGCGCGGCGCTCGCGAGCGCGGGCTTTCGCGCCGAGGCGAGCGACGACGTGCGCAAGGACGTCTGGTACAAGCTCTGGGGCAACATGACGATGAACCCGGTCTCGGCGCTGACCGGGGCGCTCACCGACGCGATCCTCGACGACCCCCTCGTTCGCGCGTTCCTGCTGCGCTCCATGGCCGAGGCGGCGGCGATCGGCGCGCAGATCGGCTGTCCGATCGCACAGCTCGGCGACGAACGGCTCGCGCTGACGCGCGAGCTCGGCGGCTTCAAGACGTCGATGCTGCAGGACGTCGAAGCCGGCCGCGCGATCGAGCTCGACGCGCTCGTCACCGCGGTGCACGAGATCGCCGCGCGCGTCGGCATCGACGCGCCGAACATCGGCGCGCTGCTCGGCCTGACCCGGCTGCTGGCGCGACGACGCGGCCTGTACCCCCGGTAACACCTCGAACGCTCCGTGCCGCGCCGTCGCGCCGCGTGCACGACGTCGCGCCCGCACGTCGTGCCGCCGGGGCGCGGCTTGAGCGCTGCATCGCCATGCATTACGCTTCTCCCTCGATGGAAGTGCTGCAGCTCGACATGTCGGGCCGTCCGCAAGCCTGGATCTCGACGAAGGAGGCGGCGGTCCTCTACGCCAGCGACGGCGTCGCCTGGACGCTCGGCGACGCCTTCCACGTGCTGCGCGGCGGCACCCAGCGCCGCACCGGGCTGCAGTCGCGGATCGACGTGCATCCGATCATCGCGGTCAAGGGGTCGGTGCCGAGCCGGGCGTGGCGTCGCTCGCCGGCGCTCAGCAATCCGAAGCTGTTCGCGCGCGACCGCCAGGTCTGCGCCTACTGCGTCGGCCGCTTCCACGTCGACGAGCTGACGCGCGAGCACATCGTGCCGACGTCGCGCGGCGGCGACGACAGCTGGATGAACTGCATCACCGCATGCCGGTCCTGCAACGGCCGCAAGGGCAACCGCCTGCCCGAGGAAGCGCGGATGGCGCTGCACTACCTGCCGTACGTGCCGAGCCTGCACGAGGACATGATCCTGCGCGGCCGGCGCATCCTCGCCGACCAGATGGAGTTCCTGCTCGCGAGCGTGCCGCGCTCGAGCCGCCTGCACGGCTGAGCGCGCAGTCGGTCACGCGCCGACGCCGGCTTCACAGTTCTTTGCGCGGGATTGCCGCGCCGCCCGGATGCCGTCGGTCGGGCTGTGGTCCACTGCCGCGAGGCGCCGCGCGTTGGTTGCGCAGCCCCTCCCGGAGACGGCCATGAAAAAGCTTCTGACCGCGATGTCGGTCGCCGTCCTGACGGCGTGCGCGACGTCGAGCCCCGACGTCGTCCACCCGTACGAGACGCAGCGCGTCTCGCACGTCTTCGACGCGACCGTGCTCTCGGTGCGCCCGGTGACGATCGACGGCACGCAGAGCGGCCTCGGCGCGACCGCGGGCGCGGTCGCCGGCGGCGTCGCCGGCGCGCAGGTGGGCGGCTACAACGAATCGTTCGTCTTCAGCGTCGTCGGCGCGATCCTCGGCGGCGTCGTCGGCAACGCGATGGAGCGCGGCGCGACGCAGCAAAACGGCGTCGAGATCGTCGTCCAGCTGCGCAACGGCGAGCGGCGCGCCATCGTGCAGGCGATCGGTGCCGAGACGTACGCGCCAGGCGACGCGGTCGTGCTCGTCTCGACCGGCGGCCGCGCGCGGATCTCGCACGCGCCGATGCCGGCGGCTGCCGGTGCGGCGACGGTGCCGGCGGCGCCGGCAGCGGCGCGCGCCCCCGCCGGGATCCCGGTGCCGGCGGCGTACCCCGACGCGCCGGTGCAGCCGGTCTATCCCTCGGGGCCGGTGCCGCCGCGGACCTGAAGGGCGACGCCGAGGGTCGCGACGAGGGTGCGGCGGATCTTCGGCCACGCCGGCCCGCCCGCCTCGACGTAGCGCTGGTTGACCTCGAGCTCGATGCCGACGTAGCGATCGGCGGGGTGGACGCGGCGCAGCACCTGCGCGACGCCGTCGCTCTTGCCGATGTACGGATAGTTGCGGCGCAGCCGGAGCGTCGGATCGGCGGCGCGGAGCGCGTCGATCCACGCGGTCGCCAACGCGACCTCGCCCGGCCGCCCCGGGTCGTAGAGCATGCCGACGTCGGCCGTGCGCACGTGCCCGTCGAGCTCCGGAGTGAAGCTGTGCGAGCAGATCTGGACGACGCAATCGCCCGCCGCGACGATCCCGGCGACCGCCGCGGCGACGCGCTTGCGGTGCGGGTGGTAGTAGACGTCGAGGATCTCGCGGCGCTCGCGCAGGCTCAGGTGCCGCGTCGCCTCCGAGTGCAGCCCGGGGTTGCCGACCGAGCGGTTGAGGTCGACGAGCAGGCGCGTCGTCTCCTCGTAGTAGAGCGGCGCGTGGAAGCGCGCCGCCATCTCGCGCGCGAGCGTGAGCGCTCCCGGGTCCCAGCCGCGGTGCGTCGGCAGCAGATGCTCGTAGCCGACGAAGAGAGGTCGATAGCGCTCCGGGACGACGTTGCCGGCGTGCTCGCACGTGACGACGAGGCGGTCGCGCCTTCGCTGCATCGGCGCGATTCTGGCCGATGCGCCGCGGCGCGACTGGGCCGCCGTCGTCAACCGACGACCTTGAGCTTGCGCAAGATCGGATAACGCTCGCGCACGAACTCGGCGATCCTGCGCTCGAGCTCGGCGACGTTCTCGCCTTCGCCCTCGACGACGTTGCCGTCCTTCTTCATCCGCCGGTTCTGCGCCTTGAAGATCGGCCACACGAAGCGCGCGAGCGCTGCGACGTCTTCGCTCGTGCCGACGTTCTTCATCGCCAGGAGCACGAGCTGCTCGGCGTTGGCGACGTAGACGCCCGAGCCGATCGCCGGAGCGGCGAGGAACTGCATCGATTCGTCGTGCCGTGCCGCCTCGAGCAGCGTCGCGTTCAGCGCCTGCGCCGATTGCGGCTCGGCCTCGCCGCTGTCGAGCAGCGGATGGATCTGGCCGCTCTCGACGAGGAGCGACAGCGCCTGCGCGACCTGCCACGGCTGCATGCCGCTCAGGGGCGGCAGCGCGGCGAGCTCGGCGAAGCTCGCGCTGCCCTGCTTCAGCCGCGCGAGGAGCGGCTCGACGAGCGGCGCGTTCGACTTCAGCTCGCCGGCCGAAGTCATCAGCGTCAGGCTGGTGCGCTCGGCAGCGATCGTCAGCGTGAAGCGGACCGCGCCGAGCTCGTGGACGAACTGCTGGCCGGTCAGGCGGACCGGCCCGCGCACGTAGAGGTCGCGGCGGAACTGACGATTGACGGCGAAGTCCTTGATCGTCTCGGCCATGGCCGGATCGCCGCTCGGCAGCATCGCCGCGACCTCGGGCGGCGCGGTCAGCGCGATGACGTTGTCGCTGATCGTCGCCGAGCCGACGTACTCGAGGCGAGCCTCGGACATCTGCCGCGCGACGTCGATGTGGTAGAGCGCCTCCCAGTGCTCGTTGAGGTACTCGTGCGCGAGGTACGTGCGGTCCTTCTCGGCCATCCGCGCGAGGTTCTTCGTCACCGGCTCGTTGGCCGTCAGGTAGCGCGCGCCCTTGCCGGCGAGATCGTTGACGAAGGCGAGCGCGGCGAGCACGTTCTGGTCGCTGCGGCCGGGACGGCGCGATGCGAACTCGCGCATCAGCCGCTGCACCGGCGCGAACGCCGCCCAGCCCGGCATGCAGTTGTAGCTGACGTAGACGAGCCCGCCCGGCTTTAGCCGCGAGCGGATGATCTCGACGATGTGGCGCTGGTTCTCGGCGCTGATCCAGCTGTAGATGCCGTGCAGCACGACGACATCGAACTTGCTGCCGTCGGCCTCGCCCTTGGCCGCCAGGCTCGCGAAGCTCTCCTCGTGGAAGCCGACGTTGGCAAGGCCGGCACGCCCGGCGAGGTCGTTCGCCTTGGCGATCTGCGCCGGGTTGAAATCGACGCCGACGAAGCGGCCGAGCGGATTCGCCGCCGCCGCGATCAGCGTCCCGAGCCCCTGGCCGCAGCCGAGCTCGCAGTAGCTGAACCCGCGTTGCCCGATCGGCACCGGCCGCACCCCCATGAGAAGCGAAAGCAGATGCAGGTACGGCGGCGCGAGCTCGCGGAAGAACCCGGCCGTGTACGGGATGTCGGTGATGTAGCCGTCTTGCCAGGATGCCATGGTCGAGCGCGCTCGTTGTCACGCGGCCGGCGAGCGGGCACCGCCGCGAGCCGCAGTGTGTCGCGACAGGCCGTCAGCGCTTCGCTGCCGCCGCGCCGTTCGTCCCCGCGGCGCCGGCCGCTTGCGCGCCGGCGGCCATCGCCGCCGGGCCCATCTGCATCGCCTGCGCGAACGCGACGTCGTAGTTGACGCCGGTCGCGGTCTGGATGTTCTTCACGAGCTTGGTGCGGATCTCGGTCACCGGCGCGAGCTCGAGGTCCTCCATCACGCCCGACTTCACGAGCCGGCGGATGACCTGGAGCATCGTCAACCCGTCCTGGACCGAAAGTCCGGCGAGGTCGACGTTCATGTGTTCCTTGGTGAACATGGTGCGGGCGCCTTTGCTGATGGATGCGGATTCAGGGATGCCATGCCGGCGCGATGACATCGTGCAGATGCTGGCGCTGCTCGTCGCTCAGCGTGACGGTGCCGGTCGGCTGGACGTCGAACGACGCCATCGCCTGGACGAGCTGCTCGACGCTCGACGTCGACAGGTTGAGGCCGAGGCTCGCGACCTCGAAGCCGGCGAACCCGGTTCCCGCGACGACCCCGCTGTCGCCGTACCAGCCCTTGACGGTCTGCGAGTCGGAGAACGTGATCGTGTTGCCGGTCCACTTGCCGATCACCACCTCGAGGTCGTCGCCCGACTTCTTGAACCACACGTCCTCGGTGTCGTCGACCCCGTTGCCGTAGCGGATCGTGTCGCCGGTCGCGTCCTTGCCGATCGTGACGGTGTCGTTGCCGTCGCCGACGTCGAACGCGATGACGTTGGCGCCCTTGTCGGACGTGATCGTGTCGTCGTCCTTGCCGCCGTGGATCTCGTTGCCGGTGCCGTCGACGACGATCGTGTCCTTGCCCGTTCCGGCGTCGAGGCGGTTCCTGTCGCCCGTGATCGTCAGCGTGTCGTCGCCGGCGCCGGCGTCGATGCCGATCGTCGAGCGGCTCGTCTCCTTGCCGTCCCGGTCCCTGTGGACGACGTCGAAGCCGGCGTCGTCGATCAGCGCGGTGATCGCGTCGGCGCCGGCGCCGCCGGTGATGACGGTTCCGGTGGAGTGCGCGCCGCCCGCGCCGCGGACGTCGATCGTGTCGTCGTCGTCGCCGCCGGCGACGCCGGTCCAGCTGTCGACGCTGCCGACGACGTTGCCGCCCTTGTCGTAGCTCGTCAGCGTCGTCGCGAACTTGTAGTCGTTGCCTTCGACGGTGATCGTGTCCTTGCCGGCGCCGCCGCTCACGACGTTGCGATCGCCGATGACCTTGATCGTGTCGTCGCCACCGTCGCCGGAGATGCCGAGCTCGTTGACCTCGGTGCGGTCGGTGTAGAGCGAGGTCGTGACGAAGGCGTTGTCGTCGCCGCGGACGACGATGATGTCGTCGTCGTCACCGCCGGTGAGCACGCTCTTGTCCATCCGCCCGCCGGCGTACTTGGCGTCGCCGAGATCGACCGGCAGCGTGATGACGCCGGCGAGGTCGCCGAGCTCGGCGAACATCGCGAAGTCGTTGCCGGCGCCGAGGCCGATGCCGACGACGTTGCCGGTCGAGTGGTCGGTGTAGAACGAGCTGCTGCCCGCGATCGACGCGCCCTTCGAAGTGCCGCCGACCGTGTCGTTGCCGCGGCCCATGTCGAGCACGCTCGCGTCGAGGGTGACGATCGCGACGTCGTCGCCGTCGCCCATGCTCACGCCGTTGATCACGTTCGTCGTCGTCAGCAGCGTGCCCTGGTTCGGGTCGTACTCGTTGCGCGTCGCGTTAGTGATCGCGGCGCCGCTGACGATCGCGTTCAGCCAGTCGTTGCCGCGGCCCATGCTGACGACGCTGCCGATGACCTGGCCGGTCAGCTTGTCGGCGCCGTCGCCGGCCGAGAAGCCGCTCACCGCGTTGACCTCGTGGACGAGGCTCGTCGCCGCGGGGTCGTTCCAGCGCTCGGTGTTGCCGAACGCGCAGTTGATGAGCGCGCCGTCGAAGACGTCGTTGCCGCGGCCCATCGAGACGACGCTCTGCGTCGCCGCCGCCTTGACGTTGTCGTTGCCGTCGCCGGCCGAGAAGCCCGAGAAGGCGTTGACCTCGTGCACCGCGGTCGAGGCACCGAACACGTAGAACCGCTCGATCCCGGCGAACGCGCACTGGTTGATCGACCCGCTGAACGTGTCGTTGCCCTGCCCCATGCTGAAGTAGCTGAGGGTGGCCGTTCCGAACGCCTGGTCGTTGCCGTCGCCGAGGCTGATGCCGGCGAGGCCGTTGATCTCGCGCAGGGTGTCGAACTGGAGCGGGTTGTAGTCGGTGTCGACGCCCTGGAACGCGCACGCGTTCGCCGTCGCGTCGAAGAGGTCGTCGCCGCGGCCCATCGCGAGGACGGTGCGCGTCGCCGTGCCCTTGTAGTAGTCGTTGTCGTCGCCGAGGCTGACCCCGGTGAAGACGTTGCGCTCCTGCAGCGTCCAGTACTCGGCGGCGTACGTGATCGTCGTGCCGTACGCACGCCCGCCGATCGCGCAGTCGACGAGGTCGCCCCGGACCTGGTCGTTGCCGATGCCCGTCGTCAGGATGCTGCGCGTCACCGTCGCGTCGACGAGGTCGTTGTCGGTGCCGCCGACGCCGTTGCGTGCCGGCGAGCCGAGGCCGACGCCGCTGAACGCGTTGACCTCGCTCTGGATGTAGTAGTCGGGCCGGTAGGTACGCGCGATGTCGCCGCCGAAGCCGCTGTCGGTGATCGTCCCCGAGAACCAGTCGTTGCCGTTGCCCATCGAGAGGGCACTGCGCAGGACGTCGCCGAAGTACTGGTCGTCGCCCTCGCCGGTGCTGCCGCCGACGTAGGTGTTGACCTCGCGGGCGAGGAACGAGAGGTTGCCGTTGTAGTCGGTGACCGCGCCGACCGCGATGCCGCCGAGCGCGCAGTCGACCATGTTCGCGAACACGATGTCGTTGCCGATGCCCGTGCTCCAGACGCTCGGGTCGATCATCGCGAAGGTGCCGATGCCGCCGAGGCCGGCGATAAGGTCGTCGTCGGTCTCGCCGCCGGCGCGCACTGGCGAGCCGAGGCTGACGCCCTGGATCGCGTTGATCTCGCTCGCGATCGGCGAGTCGGCGGCGTAGATGCGGTTGATGCCGCCGAACGCAGCGTTGAAGATGTTGCCGAAGAATTTGTCGTCGCCCGAGCCCATCGCGAGCACGCTCGAGTCGACCGTGCCGGTGAAGGTGTCGTTGCCCTGGCCGGTGCTGATCCCGGTGTAGGCGAACTCCTCGGCGACGACGAGGCTCTGCGCCGGGTCGTAGACGGTCTGCAGGAACGACCCGTTCCTGTTCTTGTTGAACGCGCTGTTGCGGACGTCGGCGGTGATCGTGTCCTTGCCGAAGCCGGTCGAGACGATGCTGTGCGTGATCTGCGAGCGGCCGCCGTTCAGACCGACGATCGTGTCCTCGTCGCCAGCGCCGTCGTCGGGCGCGCCCATGCTGACGCCGGCGAAGCCGTTGCGCTCGGCGGTGATGTAGTAGCCGCCGCGGTAGGTCCGCTGCACGCCGTCGAACACCGCATCGGCGATGTCGCCGGTGAGCGTGTCGTTGCCGGCGCCGAACGACGCCACGCTCATCGCGATCGTGCCGAAGAACTTGTCGTCGCCCTGGCCGAGGCTGAGCCCGGTCCATGCATGCTTCTCGCTCGCGGTGACGCTGAAGCGCGTGTTGTATTCGTACGCGAGCGAGCCGCCGTTGTTCTCGCTGAACGCGCTGTTGGTGACGTCGGCCCAGACGATGTCGTCGTCGACGCCGGTCGAGACGACGCTGTGGACGATCTGCGCGCGCGGCGCCCCGTCGAGCCCGGCGATGGTGTCCTTGTCGGCGTCGTCGAGCCCGGGCGCGCCGGTCGAGAAGCCGGAAAAGCCGTTGCTCTCCTTGCTGATGAAGTAGGTGCCGCCGTAGACGCGCTGGACGCCGCCGAACACGGCGTCGGTGATGTTGCCGAGGAACGTGTCCCAGCCCTCGCCCATCGCGACGGTGCTGCGCGCCACCGTCCCCTGCAGCAGGTCGTCGCCCTGGCCGAGGCCGATGCCGGTCCAGCCGTTGGTCTCGGTCTTGGTGAAGCTGAGGTCGGTGTTGTAGGTGACGACACCGCCGACCGCGACGCCGCCGAACGCGCTGTCGCGGACGTCGGCCCAGATCCAGTCGGAGTCGAAGCCGGTCGAGACGACGCTGAAGTCGATCTGCGCCGCGCCGCCGAGGCCGCCGAGGATGTCCTGGTCGTCGCCGGCGTTGCCGTCGGCGGGCGCGCCCATCGAGAAGCCGGTGAAGGCGTTGGTCTCGCTGACGAGGTAGTACTTGTCCTTGTAGCTGCGGTCGATGCCGCCGAACGCGGCGCCCCAGATGTCGCCGATGAAGGTGTCGCTGCCGGCGCCGAACGAGACGACGCTCGTCTGCACCGTGCCGTCGAGCTCGTCGTTGTCCTGGCCGAAGCTGATGCCCGCCCAGGCGTGCTGCTCGGTCTTCACGACGCTCAGCGTGTCGTCGTAGACGACCGAGTAGAAGTTGCCGTCGGAGTTCTTGCTGAACGCGCAGTCGGTGATGTTCGCCTGCGCGACGTCCTTGCCGAACCCGGTCGAGAGCACCGTGTGGGTGATGTTGGCGTCGCCAGCGCCGCCGATGCCCTTGACCTCGTCCTTGTCGCTGCCGTCCGAGCCCGGCGAGCCGAGCGAGATGCCGGCGAAGGCGTGGTTCTCCGACTTGATGTAGTAGCCGCCGTTGTAGGTGCGCTCGATGCCGTCGAAGACGACGCCGTCGTCGTTCCACGCATTGCCGTAGAACTTGTCGTCGCCGCCGCCGAGCGCGACGACGCTGTTGTGCGCGGTGCCGTCGAACAGGTCGTCGCCCTGGCCGAGCGAGACGCCGGTGTAGGCGTGCGCCTCCTTGGCGACGGAGCTCTTCTTCAGATCGTCCTTGTAGGCGATCGAATACACACCGGCGTCCGAATCGGTGAACGCCGTTTCCTCGACGTTGGCGTACACCTTGTCGTTGCCGAAGCCGGTGCCGACGAGCGCGTTCCTGATCTGCGCGCGCTCCGCGCCGTCGAGGCCGTGGATCTCGTCGTCGTCGTCCTCGCTGTCGTCGGGTGCGCCCATCGAGAAGCCCGCGAACGCGTTCGTCTCCGACTGGATGTAGTACTCGCTGTCGTACTTGCGCTGCACGCCGTCGAACGACTTGCCGGCGTTGTTGAAGATGTCGCCGTAGAACTTGTCGTTGCCCTGGCCGAACGAGGCGACACTGTCGAAGACCGTGCCGTCGAGCTCGTCGTCGCCCTGGCCGAGGCTGATGCCCGCGTACGCGTGCTTCTCGCTCGCGGTGACGCTGTGGTCGGTGTTGTAGTCGATCTCGTAGAAGCCGCCGTCGCTCTCGAAGAACGCACAGGCGATGACGTTGGCGTTGACGGCGTCCTTGTCGAATCCCGTCGTGACCAGGCTCTTGGTGATCGTGGTGCGGCCGCCGCCAGGCCCGACGAGAACGTCCTGGTCGTCGCCGGAGTCGTCGGGCGCGCCCATCGAGAAGCCAGCGAAGGCATTGCGCTCGGCCTTGATGAAGTAGTCGTCGTCGTAGGTGCGGTCGACGTCGCCGCCGATCGAGCCTTCGATGGCGCCGACGAAGGTGTCGTTGCCGCCGCCGAACGCGACGGCGCTGCGCAGGACGTTGCCCGTCAGCCAGTCGTCGCCGAAGCCGAGGTTGATTCCCGACCACGCGTTGTCTTCATGGGCGACGACGCTGTGGTCGGTGTTGTAGTCGATGACGGTGCCGACCGCCTTGCCGCCGAAGCCCGAGTCGATGACGTCGGCCCAGACGATGTCCTTGCCGTAGCCCGTCGTCACGACGCTCTTCACGATCGTCGTCGGCCCCTTGCCTCCGACGCCGCCGAGCAGGTCGTTGTCGGAATCGTCGGTCACCACGTTGGCGCCGCCGAGCGAAACGCCGCTCACACCCTTGGTGACGTGCTTGATGAAATAGGCGTCGGAGAAGGTCGTCTCGACGCCGCCGAACGCGCAGTTGAGGATGCCGCTCGTGTACAGCTCGTCCTTGCCGTCGCCCATCGAAAACGCGCTATGGAGGATGGCGACGTTCTGGGCGATGTCGTCGCCGTAGCCCGTGCTGATCCCCGACCAGCCCTTCTCGTGGCTGACGTACGTCGTCGCGGCGAACTGGTCTCCGACCCGATCCGCGGCATCGCGATAGGTCGTGTCGGAGGTGAAGGCGCAATTGGTGAACGCGCTGTCGATGATCCGGTCGTTGCCGTTGCCCGCCGCGAGCGCGCTTCGAAGCAGGTCGACGTAGAACTTGTCGTTCCCCGTGCCGCCGAAGATGCCGCTGGCGGAGGTCTCTTCCTTCTTCTCCTTCTCGTAGAACCCGTCCGGCATCACGTCGATGCCGCCGGGAATGTCGTTCGTGTTCGTGTAGGTCTTGCTGAACGCGAGGTCGTGGGCGACGACGTGGAAGGTGTCGTCGTCGGCGCCGCCCGAGATCAGGCTGTGGTGCCCGGTGAAGAAGATCTCGTCGTTGCCCTTGCCGCCCTCGATCGAGATCCCGCTGGTGTCGCCCCCCGCGCCCTGCCAGATGATCTTCAGCGTCTCGAGGATGCCGACATAGTCGTTGTACAGATCCTTGCGCTGCTGCCCGACGCCGAGCAGGTAGTCGGAGATGAAGGTCGCGATCGCCGCCGCTGCGGCGCCCGCGTTGTTGAGCAGGCTCGCCTCCTGCACCTGCGCTTCCGACTCGAAGTCGCCGAGCGGGTTGTCGAGGCCGAGGTCGCCGTTCGCCGCGCCGCCACCGAGTTGGGCGAACACGTCGCCGGCGTTGCCGGCGTCGGTCTGCGAGCTCTTTTCCGCGCTCGCGACGGACGTGTCGCCGCCGTTCAGCACGGTCGAGGCGTTGCCGTTCAGCGGTGACGTCGAATTCTTGGCGTTCGCCGCGTAGCCGGACGCGTAGGCGTTCGTCTGCTGGACGTAGCTGTTGCCGGGCACGACCCCGGTGACGCCGTCCTTGGTGACGACGCGATTGGCGTCGAAGTTGGGACGAAGACCCGGGTTGAGGCCGGAGTTCGAGGCATTCGCGAGCGCCAGCGAGCCTGCCGCCTGGCTGGTCGCCGAAGGCACGTTCTTGTTGCCTTCGGCGAGCTGGGCAGCGCCGCTCGACGCGCCCATCTGGGCGTCGTCGAGCCCGTCGCCCATGCCGACGAGGAGCTGCTTCGTGGCATCGACGATCGAGCTGCGCACCGCGGCCGCCTGTTCGCCGAGCGCCGAGCCGATCTTCGACGCGCCGTCCTGGAGCTTGTCGAGGAACTGGTGCTGGAAATCGACCTTCTTCAGGATCTCGCTCGCCGACGCGCTCACCGGCTTGTTGGCGACGCGCATGTTGTCGGCGTTGCCGTTGCGCGCGTCGTTCCACGCCTTGTCGAAGGCGTCGCGGATCGAGTCGTCGATGTCGCCTTTGCCGAGCACGCTGGCGTTGCCGACGATGATCGTGTCCTTGCCGTCGCCGGCGTCGATCTTGACGTCCCACTTGGCGGGCAGGCCGTCGAGATGGTCGCGCAGCCCGTCGTCACGGACCGCGGCGTCGTCCTTGAACGAGCGGTTCTCCAGCTCGCGCGAGCCACCGACCACGACGATCGTGTCGTCGCCCTTGTAGCCCTGGATGAGCTCGTCCTTGCTTCCCGTCGTGAGGATGAGGTCGTTGCCGCCGACGGTGTTCTTGGCGAGGTCGCCCGAGATCAGGAGACCGCCGACGATGTCCTGCGTCGGCAGCACGAACACGCCGGTGTCGTTGCCGTCGCCGAGGTTGATCACCGACGGATCGGGGACCGTCCCGGGCGGGAACGTGCGCTGCATGTAGTTCGCCTCGGGTCGCTCCCAGGCGATCACGGAGTCGCCGCTGCCGTCGTGGATGTCGGCGCCCATGTGGTCGACGACGTAGTTGTGGCCGTTGCCGAGCCGCAGCAGCCCGCCGATGTTCAACGCCGGCAGCTGCAGTCCCTGCGTCAGGCGGTTGAAGAACGCGGAGACCGCGGACTCGTCGCTGCTGCCGAAGATGCCGAAGTCCTGGATGTAGCTGTCGCCGTCGCCGACGAGAATGATGTTGACTGCCCCGAACGTGCGGATGTAGTTCTGCACGCCGTTCGCCGCGACGACATTGATGAGGCCGGCGACGTCGATCGTGTTGACCGACTGGTCGTTCTGCATCGCCGGGCGGTCTTTGTCGTCGTGCGTGCGCTGGTCGCGGAAGAAATCGCCCGCCGCGACGTTGTCGAACGACGATTGCCCGTCCGCCGAGCGCTTGAGGAACTCCATCGGCTTGCTCAGGATGTCGAGCAGGCCGGTCCCCGCGAGGATCTGCGGGCTCCAGTCGCTGAACGGCAGGTCGCCGCCGACCACGAGGTTGGCGCCGATCGCCAGCCCGGCAAGGCGGTTCTCGCCGCCGCCACCGCCGAACAGGATGTTGGCGCCGGCGGCGATGCCCATGATCTGGTCGTTGCCGCTGCCGCCGATGCCGACGTTGATGCCGCCTGCGAACAGCAGGGCGTCGTTGTCGCCGTTGCCGAGATAGGCCATGTCGAGCACGGTGCCGAGCCCGAGCACGACGTCGTCGCCCGCATTGCCCTTCGGCACGAGCTGACCCGAGAGGAAGAACGGCCAGGAGAATTCGATCGTCCCGTCTTCCTTCGCCACGGGCGACGGGAAGAAGGTCGACTCAGAGATGCGCCAGTAGTCGGAAACGTTGTTCAGGCACGAGACGAAGTTGAACGTGCCGACGCCGATGATGATGTTGTTCGGGCCCTTCGGCGGGCTTCCGACGCCGACGTTGCCGACCCGATTGCCGTTGCCGACGACGACCTTGTTCGACTGCAGCAGCGTGCCCTTCTCGTCGGTGAACTTCGACGTGCCGTCGGCGTTGGTCCAGGAGAAGAAGCTGCGGACCGACTTGAACCAGCCGGGAAAGTCCGACAGCGTCACCTTCGGCGGGCTGCCGATGGGGAGCGCGAACCCGAGCAGCCGGTTCTGGCCGTGCCCGGCGACGAGCTGGTTCGAGACGATGCTGCCGCCGATCACGACGTTGTCGCCGTTGCCGAACTCGTAGGTGCCCTTCTTCGCGAAGCCGAGAAAGACGTTGTTGCCGTCGCCGAGCAGCGACCGGTTCCCTTGCGAGAACTTCGAATTGGTGCTCAGGGCGAGCATCAGGACGACGTTGTTGCCGTCGCCCAGGAAGACCTTGTTCTCCTCCAGCCCCCAGCCGATGACGACGTTGTCGCCCATCCCCTTCATCGACCACGTCCCCCAGCCCTCGTAGCCCGGGGTGTCGGCGTTGCCGAAGAGGAACGGGCTCCACAGGCCGCCCTTCCAGCGCGCCGTCGGCGCCTGCAGCCCGGCGCGGATCTGCCTGGTGACGCCGGCGGTCATGAAGTTCGACTCGCCGAAGCCGATCATCAGGTTGTTGCCGAGACCGCCGTGCATCACGTTCTTCTGCTTGCCGAAGAACGGGTTGTTCTTGAAGAAGTCGTCGTCGAGCTGGTCGCCGCGGCGCACGTACAGGTTGATGCCGACCATCACGTCGTTGCCCTCGCCGGGCAACGCACGGTAGTTCGGCCCCTCGCTGCTCGGCGTCCCCGTTCCGGGGTTGGTCGGGACGAACTGCTCGTAGCGCTCGTCGTGCGCGACCATGAGATTGCCGTCGAGCGTGAAGAGCGGCGCGATCTTGGCGAGATCCTT
>Ga0157379_10001733_pt1 | contig 18055 bp, 18 predicted proteins | sample S25metaG_FD_121802 | JGI IMG/M metagenome (GOLD analysis project Ga0157379, IMG submission 121802) | Switchgrass rhizosphere microbial communities from Kellogg Biological Station, Michigan, USA - S2-5 metaG | ecosystem: Host-associated > Plants > Roots > Rhizosphere > Soil | place: USA... | reverse complement strand
TGATCAGTGGAGACCGTACAGCGACGCCGCTGTACCTTACCAATTCATCATTGATTGATCTGGCTCATCATGATCAGCCGTAATTCCACCATTCGAAGGAGGACTTACATGGTGCAATAAGATGATGGTAAACCTTCCCCATCTTCTTGGTTTTCTCCACTATCATCTTGGCCCTTCTCTCCCTCTCGGCCTCCGACCGTTTCCTTCCCTTCAGTACGAACACTTAGGTCCGTGATCTCGTGGATTTGGACACTAAGAATACCGGTTGGATACTCGGGATCGGGTGAAGTGACCAGAACAGCGGCTATGATGGCGATTATTGCATTCCTCCGGTCTACTAAAACGAGAATATTGAATACTTACCTTCCAAATCGTTTAAGGCTGTTGCTCGGGCTTCTTTGAACTCTGGTTTCTCCCGCAGTTCCTTCGGAATTCCTGGATCAGACCCATCGGTTTTCAACGCGGAATTTGGCCACGTCTTGGCGTAATATCCAATAGTGAACTCCACGGAGCCATGGCGTTTCCGACCGTCAGGACTCTCGAACGCAGATAGTTTGCGAACCGAGTTATTCTTGTTCTTGATACAATCTAATAAAAAGCGAAGAAAAAATAAAACAAAGAAACGTGTGATGTGGAGAAGACGTACCTGCGATATCCATTTCTACGAATCCAAGCATGTCATCCTATATGATGTCAGCTGTAGTATATCTATAAATAGAAATGATCTTACAGCGCTCGTGCGATCCGAGTCCCACAATTGGATGCTAAGTTGTTCCTTTAGTTTAACATTATCCAAGTGTACAACGAGAAGAGCTGTTTCTTCGAAAACCGGATTGAGATCATTCTTGATGATTCGAGTGGAAAATATAGGTTTTCCGAGCCGGCTGTATGTCAGGGTCACGTATGGATCTGCTAAGAATAAAAAGGGACATTGAGTCTTGTGTGACATAAAAGAGAATGGACACAGACCTGAAGATCCTGTAGTGTCCATCTTCTTAATTCCGGTAGCTCGATGGATATGAACGACGAGAATTCCGATCCCAGTAGTGTCTGGTCGTTACATAATTAATCTCCATACCGCATGGAAGAACAGAAGAAGTACCTTTCTTAATATCGTCACCACTAATGAGTTGCTGAAGATCGAGAGTAAGACTTTTCGGTGCAACATAAGTTGCCGCAGCAGCGTCGAGTGAGTTGGAGATAAATTCCGACAATATAGGGACTTGGGAAGATGAGCATTCATAGACTTTCCGTGGTTCGAGGCTTCTATCTTACTATTCATTACATCCGGTAAAGCTTGAGCCATCGGGGTAACCTGAATATCGACTCTAGGAAGACCCATCAGGCTAATCAAAGTGGTCTTGACACTGTTACAAAAATAGTGGTTAAAGCCGCTGGAGCAGAAGGAAAAGGAAAGGATTACAAAGGAGGGTCAGGTATAAGCTGAAGACGTATACGAGCCGTCCCCACGGCACCTTTGACCTCCACCCAAACAGCTGTACTCCAAAATGAGTACATGTAGACAGAAGGCAGGAAAATTTCACTTACGAACACGAGAAGCCCATACACCTTTCATACCGACGAAAAATTCAATGAGAAGACTAATAGATTTCTTGAACCCGATCTAGACGTGAAGTGGAAAAACGTTCTTACTGTGCATTTTGGGCTTTGCTTTGCTTGCTTCTTCCCGATGGGGCCGAGCGGTACGCGAAGGCAATTTCTAAGTTCAAATGGTCACCCTTCAGTTGATCCCTTTCTTTTCCCTCCAAGTGCTCCATAGCCTCGTCTGTAGAGGCATCACGGAGGGAACGAATTGACGTAATTCTTAATGGGATACGACCTTGGTGGAGGTCCGCTATACGGACGGAATGCTTCGTGCCTCTTGTTAGTGCCGATCTATTGAGTATTCACCTTCCAAACGTACAATGAATTTCGGAACAGAAGATTGCATGATATCCTCCAAAAGATCGACCATTGACTGAAACCTGAAAAATTAGATATTAGCATAAAAACACTTTGATACGAACTAGAAACCTACATTTGAGGGTTTATAATCGGCCACAGACCTCGTAGAAATTCGTTGGCCCATTCAGCACTTTCTTTGGTGCGTTCTTCGGTATTCACTTTCCCATCACCATCCAAATCGGATCCTGCAGTTAGCCCTCGAATTCTTTCAGAATTCCATGCGCGATTCTCGAAATCCCGTTGAGCGATTCGCCTAAAGCGGTAAAGCAAACAATATGTCACAACGGAGGGAACTGCCAGAGTGAACGGGATACGCAAAGCGGAATTAATCGGTATGAATGGAAGTGGGATCAACTGGAGGACAATGACTGAGACAACAAATGTGCCGACGATGGCGAGTATACTTTGTGTTGTTATGGCCAACATGTACTCCTTGTGCTCACTCCAATCTGTAATCGTAGTGTTAGTAGGCTACCCTCTTTAGATGGCTTTTGAGAATAACCTGGTGGAGGAAGTTCTATGTCTAAAACATTTCGTCCTTTCCGATCCTCGTCTTCATCGTCTTCATCTGCGTTACGGATTTCGACCTCATCCCCAGTGGTTGGATCGCGTACTCGCATCCGCTTTCCTTTCTGTAATTTCTGAGCTGTCTCCTCGGTTTTCTTTGCGTCAGTTTCATTGCTTTGATCTTGAAGTTCTTCCGCCTTTGCTTCTGTGCCATGCTTAGGGTTTATTAGCGACTTGAGGTTGGTGGCCGCTTTCGGGACTGGATTCGTTGACGAGTATGGCTCATTCTTGCGAGGCATGTTTACGAGTATCTGTATCCTGCATCAATGCAGGTAGATATAATATTCGGGCAGGGGCTGGGTGGGGCATCGTCGTCGTATGACGTGCATAAGGTTATTTCGAAACTCTGCTGACTAAGCAGAGGTCATTTCTTTCCCGAATTCTGCGAAAGTCCGGCACAATACAAAAATGCGTGTATTGTTAGTAGGCTATACAAAGGCACCGGGGAAACAGAAAACACCATAGCTAGATATTTCTGTCCGTATTTCGTAAGAGTTTCGTGAGTGAGTCCACTTCTCCCCCTCTCCTACTTTGATATTTATCCAATAACACATTGGCTGTCCCTCTTCATTTTCTGGTAAGGGTCTCCCGAGCTCGTACCCTCGTTTTCAACTCTGGGGGGAGGAACGTTCATATCACCTTCCCGTCCGATCTTGGCTGCATCCTCATTCTCCTCTCTAGAACTCGTTCTCTCAAGTTCCGCAGCATCAATTTCTTCCACAATTGTTTCCACCCCTTCCAATGCCTCTTCTGGAAGAGCCCTCAAAATCTTGGCTAGACCGAGGCTCGCCAGGCGGAGTAAGGCTTCGGCATGAGGAATGCCTTTCGATTTGGCAAATTTTGACACGCCAGTGATTACCACCGGATTCTTGAGAGCCTTGTCCAGTACCACAACGACATCTCTACCGTTATTCGAAACTGATGATACCTACGCGTCAATCGAGGTGCCAATCGTCGGGTGTAACGAATCTATCGATCTCTTACCTGATTTGCGAAGCATTGGACCATATTCGACATTGAGCTGCTTTAACTGACCCTGCGCCTTCTCCAAGGAACTCGATACGACTAAAATAACGTTCTCCCTAGAAGACGTAGTTATGTTGCCTGGATGGCGTGTGTACGAATCAAAACTCACCCTGCGGCCTTTAGGACTTCTGCGGTCTTTGCGGTATCCACCTTCCCAGCTCTCAGTTTTTCATCCACTATGACAATGACATCCTGGCTGCTTGTTGACACTGCTACCCGGATCTCCTCCGCGATGCTGACTAGACTGTTTTTGCCTTTACGAAACTGAGTTCCGACCTTTGTCCCAGGCGCTAAGGCTTCCCCCATGAGCCTTACGTTACACGGTTATTGCAATTTGGGTTACCCATGAGGCTTCGGAGTACTCACCATATCGGCGACATGCCAACCCAAGTTTGTGCATATGCGCCTTAGCTTTTCCGTCAACGATCTGTTGAGAAAGGACCACAAAGCGGTAATTCCTTACTGAAGAATCGTTTGGCGGTATCTTTGTTTTGTTTGGAGAATGCTCTGTTTAAGAAACTTTGACGTTTTCCGGCCGAAGAAGGTCCATTGAGGTTCCCTGGGTTGGAAGGCGTTGCAGGGTTATTCCGTTCCTGCAAACCTGCATCATTAATAGGATCGACATGCTGTCCAGTGCTTTCATTGGTTTTCTGTTCGTTGGTCTTCTGAGTAGACATCATGGTGTTGAAGATAGTGGCTTTCAGTGAAGCGCCATTCAGCCTCCCTCAATGACGTCATGTGGTCAAGGGTTATTTCGGGGATGCTTCGTCTCAATCTTGTTACTTAAATAAAAAAGACACATATTACAATACAATCCATACCTAACTACCCAAACAAATAATTTAAGAGAAACACAGTGCAAAATCCAATTACACAGCCGAGAATAACGGTGTCTCGTCTTCGTCGAGACTTAATCATAGATATCAAAGAATCGATGCCAGGAAGAGTATCTGGAAAGTCGCTTAGTCTAATCGAATCATTTAAAGTGAGAAGATCTACTTATTACGCCACCCATGCGAGCATTTATAGTCGCGATTGAGGAACGTTGCCTTGAAAATTCGTCACGAGTGGCGTAGGCTTGACTGGAAGGAGTTACCTATCAACCCTGAGAGCCATTCAGTATGGATTGCACTTACTCGAGTATGTCATCTGTCATTCGATGGGAATTGTCGATACGATCTCGCTCTGCTAGTAATGCATCTGCGGCCGAAGACCTATGATAAGCACTAATTCCAACGCATCAAATCAATAAGAATGGTTCCAAAGGTAGGTGCTGGGAAGCTTTCTTACTCAATGTCGTTGCGAACATTTGTGATAAGATTGGCTCTGTCCATGGCTGCTCTGACATTTTTCTGTTAAGAATATCATCAATTTTGGACACAATGCCGTTATACAACGAAACAGAACCTTCGTTCGTTCGAAATCGCGTGTGTTATCCCGCAGAACTTCTCGATGGCGTTGAATAGCATGCTGCATTCCCTGAGGCGGTGGACTATTGGTATCATTGAGTAATGCGCCCATTCCATCATTTATTTCATTGAGCTACAAAAGAAATGAGAACAAGGTATCATCCAGATATTGGTTGCAAATACCTTTTCCAGCAAGTCTTCAACTTCAGATTCGAGGTCCTGCCATCGTTCCGCCGATCCACCGGATTCTAAATCACCATTATCTTTAGAAACAGTGGCAACTAGCCGCGAATATGCAGCTAATTTAGAATCTAAGAGGAATTCGAGAGTTCTAGCTTGTCGCCGAAGAGAGTCGTAGGACATCAGAACGTTGTGGGTAGCTATGGATGCACGTCAGATAGACGCCTTAACCCCCCTTTCCGCCAGACCAAATAGCGGTGAGCCTGAGGATCCAGCATTCTTTCAGGATCTTATGGCCATTCTTTTCCATATCAGTCTAAATCATGGGAGTATTCGAGCTTATCTATTTGAATTCAAATACCACTTACACGAGGCAATTAGAGCCTAGTGTGGACATTCGAGTCTTCTACATTCTACGCTCTTTTGTATTTATGGCTTCCTAACCATTCACAGGATAGGACAGGCTCTCCGTTCAGAAGCCCATTAGACAGCCCTGATGTACCCTCCACGTATACTGTCCGTGACAGGGAAGCGTCTACGAAGGCGGACGCTGCACTATTCGGAATCTACAAAAGACTAGACAACGCTGAACTTTGAACTGCCCCGCTCTGAATAATTATGCATATCTAGAGCTCGCATGTGATCAGAGCTAAAGAAATAACCTAGAGATAGCAGTTGAATTGTTTTCTGACAAGAATCAGAATAAACCTGGCGTCATGTCGTGGGCAATAAATGTTATTTTGCCGCTGCCTTTTTAAAATTCAGTAGACTGTTTCTTCACAAATTTCCCTGCATCATTTTTAATATGAGATGGCCGTGGCATTCCAACCACAAATAGTTCTCTACTTAGATGTCTCGATCGGGATGGCGTCTATGTCTCGCGCTTCTTGCCTTCGTACTGGCTATCCGACGAAATAACCTCATGCACTTGACCTCCAGGCACATCGAAATTCGAAATTTGCACCAAAACAATATCTAGTCCGCCAGTGCACGCAATATTTCGGACGTCTTCTCATAGATTCTCAGAGTTCGATGGTGGTCCAATCCTGTGCAAAATCAATTAATTCCCTATAATTTGTAGACGTGGATGTCATGTCATGAAGAAGCGTAGCGGCCACGTACATTGGAGCTGACTACGTTGACGCCCGAGCATTGAGGGGAGTTCTTGATTCCCCAGCCCGATATCAATCTGTGGCTCAACGACAACATTTATTATAAAAATATTTCGCCAGTGTTAAGACGAAGCATAACAGGATAGGTCACAAATATCTCGATTCGTTCATTTGGCCTAGTGTCTTTGAAGTGTGTGACTGAGAGCGATACTAGTGGAACCATTCCTGGTGGTATGTTGTCTCATTGAAAAACACCAGACCGCTGAGATGGCAGTTGATTTTAGATATTGTCACAGGTTCCTCGATTGTTAATGAGGTCGTGTCAACTCCGTTATTTGACGCAGATGGGTGCCATGTAATACGATCGTGTCCAAAGACCGCAGTTGGCTTCTCATTTGCTCATCTCGTCAAGTTTGCTGGGATCTGATCGTTGCTGTGAATCGTATATTCTAGGTGTCAGTTGACGGGAAATTGCAGCTCTTGTGAACACTGACGTTCTCAACCCGCTGCGAACCAACTTTGTCAGGGGTGACATATACCGCTTTCTTTTGGGGGAAAAACAGGTTACGCATTCGGCCAGGTGGAACACTTTGAATGGTTCCTATAAAGCCGTCTTATGAGCGTAATTAAGCATAGGCAACGATATTAATCTGACCACTCTTTCCCACGCCTGGGATATTTTGAAGAAGTTTGACATCTACCATCCGATGAGCTTTCTGATGTTTATAGCGCTATAACGGCAGATTGAGCGTAAAAACATATGATAAAATGCGGTAGCGAATCTACACACGTGCTGCCGGGCGACTGCAAAGAATTGATGCTTTGGAATAGCGCCATGTCGTCGCGAAACTAAAGACAGCATGAGGAGCACAGTGAGAGGAACTTCAAACTCAGCCTCGTTCGGGCGTCTAGTTTGTTCATGTTCAACTCTATCCTTGTACATCCTCCCAACCTCTTTGAGAACCACATGTCCCTTTCAGTCTGCCCTGACTATAACCAGCTGTTATTGAGCTCCAGTTTCTTTTCCGCCGGAAATTTACGTCTTATCTATTGATATTCAGCGTGATCGGACGCGCACACCTCGACAGCGTCTTTCTTACGCTTCTTAGACCAACTTCTTCTGTCTTTTCCCTGTCGCCGTTTTGGGCTGGTCTATCTGCTTCCATCTCGGAGATTTCAAGCGCTCTGCAAACATTCCGTAAATCGTTTCTATCCGTTGGGTTCCTTGACGGAGTACCTTGAGTGCCGCCAAATGCCTATATAATCCCTGCTTATACCGTTCCGGCAAGGCATCTTTCCAACTCCTTGCTTATTCCCCATGGAAGACCCCATTCTGCCCTCCCTTGTCAAGGTCAACTACTTGAATGGTTTGCCCAGTGGGCACACCAATAGTTGTACCAACGGCACCACTCCTCATCCCATCAACCATAGCCCCCCGGAGCAACCGCTTTGGAGGAAGATAGCGGTCGCAAAGCAACTGAGGCGTGAACAAATTCTCGCGCAGCATCAGGATTGGAGGCTGAATGAACCTGTCCCTTCTTCTGTCAAGGATGTGTCCTCCATGCCGCTGATTTTGCTGACAGAACGGGAAAAGGAAATTGTGGATCAAGACGCAACCAGTTTAGTCAGCGCACTGCGAGATCGTCGTTATTCCGCTTTAGAAGTAACCACTGCCTTTTGCAAGGTGAACATTTCTATCAATCCGCTTCTTATTCTTCCCCGGTAGCATTTCTGACCGAAAGGTTCCCAGGCAGCGGCCGTGGCGCAGGACTTGACAAAGTATGTTGTCCCCCCTCCGATAGCTTATTCGGAGTTGATAATAATTGGGGTGTTAACATAGCTGCCTTACGGAGATTTTCTTTGATGAAGCTCTTCGGAGAGCTGCTGAACTCGACGCCCATTTTGAAAAGACAGGGCAGGTGAGACTAATTTTCATCTGGATGATGTTCATGAACCTGAGTGAATATCTCAGCCCGTTGGACCATTGCATGGTCTTCCAGTCAGCATCAAAGACCATATTTTGTTGAAAGGACACGACACCTCGACTGGTAAGAACCATATGGAAGGTGAATCGCTCTTGGCTTACCACCAACGCACAGGTTACACATCTTGGGCCTTCAAGACGGTGGCGCAAAAAGATGCTGTGGCTGTTCATATTCTCCGTGATGCTGGCGCGGTCTTCTATGTTAAAACGGCGAATCCACAATCTCTTTTGGTAAGTGGTTAATCACTCTGAGGGTTGCATCACTTTGAGGAACCGAAAATTTTCTTTGCGTATTCAGTCACTGGAAACTAACAATAACATCTGGGGTCGAACCTTAAACCCGTATAACCGAACCCTAACGCCGGGAGGAAGTAGCGGAGGGGAAGGCGCCCTGATTGCTCTCAGGGGCAGCCCGCTAGGATTGGGTACGGACATCGGGGGGAGTATCGTGAGATACTTGGCAATCTTTTCCTCACATGATGATCACTGACAATTTTTCAGCGAATTCCTGCAGTCCATTGCGGGCTTTATGGGTTTAAAGCCTCCGTCGCTCGCATGCCTCATGCAGGGTTATTAGGTATATTCCTCCATTTTTATTAGTGCAAACCTTCACAGATCTGTTTACAGGATCTCATGATGGGATGGATGCGTACGTTTGTTTTTGGAGAACACTTTCTTGTGTTCTGCTTTTTTACTATTTCGAATCTCATAAGATGTGCCCTTAACAGAATTGTCGGCGTCTTAGGACCATTGGCGAGATCAGCTCGCGACCTATCGTTATTTTGTAAGGTGATGCTAAATGCACAGCCGTGGTTGCTGGAAGCACCACTTCTGGAGATGCCATGGAAAGACGATGTCGCCAACGGCCTAAACTTACCACCGAAATTGAGTTTTGGATTTGTCTGGGATGACGGCGTTGTTCAACCCCATCCTCCCCTTACACAAGCATTAATGCGCCTCAAAGGAGCCTTGATAGCCGCTGGTCATGAAGTAATTGACTGGATCCCTAAAAATCATCAGCAAGGGTGGAATCTTATTGTAAGTCACTTTTAATTTTATCATTCGGGATCTAACTAGGGTCTGGCGTTGAATTTAAATAGTCTCAACTCTATCTTCTTGATGCGGGGAAGGAGTATTGGGATACTCTCCGAGCAGGTGGTGAACCTGCGGTGCAACAGACCGAATGGATTCTCTCACACGCAAAAGAGAACCCATACACCGTGGGAGAAATATTCCGACTGAACTTGGCTCGAGAGGTCTTCCGTACCGATGCATTGGATTATTGGAATCAAACGCAATCCAGAACAACTACGGGACGTCCCGTAGACGCAATTATTTCTCCAGTAGCGCCAAGCTTAGCGCCTCCCCATGATACGACAGTATCCTGGACTTATACATCACACTGGAATCTCTTAGATTACCCCGCAGCAGTCTTTCCTGTTGGCAAGTGTACAGTACACGAGGCCGAGGTGGCGCCGTTGCTGGGCTGTCCCCGCAACGAAACGGAGGCTGCTGTTCATAGGCAATGGGCCGAAGACCCAGGGCGGGCCAATGGGCTCCCGGTTGGTTTGCAGATTATAGGACGACGTCATAACGAAGAGAAAGTGCTCGCAATGCTACAGGTTGTCGAAAGAGCTCTAAATGAACACTCCTAGGCCTCGCGATATAATGTATATACCAGCCTAGCTAGCCAAGAACAGTGCCTGATATTTTTCCTAATAATTGTCTTTAGGTTCATCCATTTCTATATCCATATCCAGTTTAAAGTGTGCAAATAAGTATCCGTGCCCGAGAAGATCCTTCAATTGATGGGCACGTGTGAGTTCAGAGGCGGTGTGAAGCGCTTGATAGGAATCATGGTATGGACTATCCCTGTATGACAGTGATGCCTTAGTGCATGACTCCTTCTGACAACTGCTCCAGACATCCCGCGCTCAGGTCGCAAATCCGGATCCATTGCACAGGAGATATGTCAGCCATTAATTCTTTTAATCAGATAACTAGGATCTGGATAATGGATGGGGGAAATCTGTGCAAATGAACAAATCGCCGGAACCTTTCCCTCTTTTACAAAGATGTTAGTCCCCTCCTCTGAGCAATGGCGTATAAAAGATGCGCGACTTTACCACTTCACAGCACCTCTCAATCCCCCAGCTTTTGGATCTTCGACGTAGCCAACTAAAATGCCTGGCATCTCTCAACCTCGTCCTGCACGCGCCTCTACCCTTGGGATCTATCTCTCCACTTATACCACCCCCGCCGCCTTTCCAGGTGAAGTTTGGAATGCATTGCGTCAAAACGAACGGGCAGCCAACGTCCTCCTCCCCCAAGCACTGAGCGCTTTACACGAAGAGCGCACGGCCTCGGAGCAGTTCTGGATTACCTGCAAGACGGCTCACTCCCCTCATGAAAAGCCTCAACTCGAGTTCATCCTCAGTTGCACAGAATGGCACATGGGGACTTATCCTGTCTTCCTCGTTTCCACTCTCCCTTCATCTTCGCTCACTCCCGCATTCCTTGCTCCCCGAGTTGCGATGTTGGCGAGTGAGTTGCGGGAATGTGTTCCTTCCCGACGTGTGTACTCCATCTTTGCACCTGCCCCACTTGCAAAGGCTTTTGCTCAGGCGTGGACCAATGTGGCAGGAGTTAAATTAGAAGAAAACCCATATTATGCTGCAAGATTTTCTCATTGCTCAAAAGGAACTCATGTTGGCCGTACTCAAACAGCACCAGCCGATATGATTTATAATTTGCGGCTTGCATGCGAAGACGATGTCTCCCAGGTTGCGGCGTTATGTAAAGGTTTTGCTTCTGATTCTGTAAGTAGGTTATTCTATAATTACCTCCAGAAGTTCATTCAGCCACAGGAACCGTTTGTACTGGATGAGGAAGGTGCTCTGAAGGAAGCAACCTATCTCATTGCCAACCAGTTCGCTTGGGTGCACGAAGTGATTCACAATGGCAAGTCAGAACTTGCTTGCCTCGTGGCCACCACTCGAAATAGCGAAAGGGTGCACACGATATCCAAGGTATATACGCCACCAGCCTGGAGAAAACGAGGTTGTGCGGAAAGGCTAGTGCGTCATGTCTGCCAATAGTAAGTTTCGGTTTGAGTGAAGAAGGATACACGCTGATCGATCACGCTTTCAGTGCCTTATTTACTCTGAACAAGAAATGGGTTGTCCTATATGTTGCACACAATAATCCCGCTGCAGCCAAGGTGTACGATAAAGTTGGTTTCGTCGGACTCTGCGGGAAGCCTCGGGTGGAGGGCGTCGACGACTGGATCGAAATCGGATGCCAAAATACCGAACTTGGACATTGGTGAAGATCCCAGTTCGTCGACAAAATGAATTCATATTCTATATCTTACTTAGTAGCCTCAATCCTCGGTTTAGAGAACCATTTTAACCACATCCTTCCAAATTCATAACTTTATTGCGACCCACAAGCTTATAGCATTATGCTCTCTCTAATCGATCTTCTAGCATTTTTGTTACAAATATCTGATATGTATCTTTAATACTTCAGCTTAGTTTCCTATAAACAAAGAATTCCTGACTTTCTATTATTCTACGACCAGTCACTTTGTAGATTCAATATGCGCACCATATAAGCATAGGATTTGCCTTTTCCATTCATTCACAATCTTCCGAAATCGGGAATTCCGGGTCAGATGGAAGAGAAGCATATATAGAAGAGGCACAGTGGTGTTGTTGTTCCGAAGTAAGAGCAACGTAGACTATAATTCCTTAAGCCTTACTACCGTATGCCAGTGCAATTTGCAATACAGACGACGCAAGATGATCCGCCTGTGGGTTAGAGAATAGCTAATAAGGGAACATGACATCTTGATATCATTCCCATGCGGTGGTAGAATGTGGAACAAAACTCACTCAAGACCTGCCACATTCGGAATATAATGGTCGATCCATCACACCACGCATCGAATGTCTGTCATTACGCTGATATTCGGGACAAATGGGTAAGTCAGCTTGCCCAAAGTCATGCTTGAGATTGGGGATGATATTAAAGCCAGCCACCGAGGGCCAAGGAGACATGATGGCCCAGTGCAACTCCGCTTGTTGTTACCAGTCTGCAGCTGCCTACTTTTATGAATACAACATTCCCAAACTGCGCGACAGTATCAAAGAATTTCCCTCTAATCATGGGTCCAGTTTTGTCCCCTTAATTACAGTATACGCGGGAAATAAGGAGCAACCGAGAAAGAAATGATTAGGGGCTATTTGGTTTATACTTCGAATCCATGTAAAGATCAGTGGTGGTGGAACCTCTTGGTTTGACGTAGGAGTAACTCGGCTATCTAACATTGAGATTAGCTACTTGGGAACTTGAGATGTCCTTCTGTTCATCAGATCCACGAATTCCCGAGGACCCTCAATTAACCATTTGAGCTTGGCGGCTCGGATGAACGAGTTTTCTCCGCTTCCCGCTTCGCTTGGTGAGGTTTCCTAATACCAAGTAAATCATGGCTTCCTCGTTTCATCACAAGATAACCGTATAAGTTTTCTGCCTAATGGAGGGACCGCTCACCGAAGTCGTCTCAAAGCCATGGGCTATTCACAGGCCTTGTGATTGATACGGTGAAGGGGAAGGAAGTAGCAAAGGCAACAGTAAGATATAGGTGCTGATTCGAGAGAAGCCGCGGAGTAAACTCTCCGGATTTGTTGAGGTGGGTGTCCCAGGGCCACGGGACAAGAGACTGGCTGTGGATGCATTGGGGAATATCATGATAGAAGGATCAATAACGGAATCTGGATTCATTTGACAAATAAAATATCCCAGGATATAGTTGAGTAGGACTCATCTCAATGAAAGGAAAGCGGTAGATCTCAGATGAGTATCTTGGGGTGAGCCCTGCAGACGCGATATCATCGCTTGGCCTGTCGAGAGAATAATATTTCAGATATTCTTTGTCTTCAAAAATATACTTGATAACTAACCTTATTAAAGGATTTTATTTGACTCCTTAACATAACCTTAATCGATCCCGTTGAAACTCACTGGAGTACTCTCTTTTCTTCCTCAGTCGCAGAATCGGCATCACCGCCCTGATAATCCATTTATAACCCTCAGGATTTGGTCCAAAGGTGAAATATTGTCCCAATACGTTTGAAATCTTATTCCACGTGTCGAGTAGAGGTCGATGTGATCCGTTATTCCTGCGAAATCAACAGTGCGATGGATCTTCTGGCCCTAGAATAATGATTGAATGCTCACTACAATTATAGTCCACACCATTAAGGCTTTAAATTTGTCTAAGGTTCAATAATGATCCTCCTTGTATCCAAAGGTGTAACTTCTGGAGAGCGGATGTCCTTCTCCTATGAGGTATTTGTATAGTGGTAGGGGGCATTCCGAGGTAGATGTTAGGGTGACGAAGAGAAGTGCCTTGGACCTACATCAGTTTGATGATTCCCATTGTATATTAGCATCTAAATGATGACACCCAAAGGCGAGGAATAGCCTCTTTGTTTGTAATGTGAAATGGTGGATGAGATGGATCCTAACTTCCTCCTAAAAGACTTCCTAAAAAGACGCCATGTATCTGATTTTAACGAAGTTATATTCGGGAAAGCCAGCAGAGCTGATGGAAAATGAGCTGGACTGCATGAACGAACGTCAGTATCAACTAGTGCAACACGAGGAAATGCTACGCAATATATTAGTCACTGGAGTGGCTCTATTTCGTGCCAATCCATGTATTTTCCATGAGAAAACGATGAGCTTCTTCTTAACAATAACATACTCATGTCTTAAGCTCCGTGATGATCCATCTGCTGCGTCGATTCGTATCTCGTGCAGTTGAGGTTCAGCTGGGTGCCATCCCGCCAATTCCATGCCTGTAAAATATTGTGGACAATAAATTTGGCACTTTGTGGCTTTAGATTGAGTAAATTCGTGAGTCGAGCATATACAAATAAACAAGACGCTTCCCATACGTACACGCAGAAGCGCATGAGGGATAAAGAACAAGAAGTAACATCTTCTACTTCCTTGCCCGTCCGACTCGGCACTTGCCTGGGTAGTCGTCTATCATAAAGATGTTTAGGCTGTTGGATTATGCCACACTAGGACCGATCACCTGTCCTCTGGGCCTTAGAGGTGAGACTAGTCAGTATTTAGGGTTCGAGGTCCGGTGGGGTAAGAAAATGGTAGGGACCCAACAGATATTTTGTTTATATAGCCAGTAGGTTTTATTAGAAGCTTTGAAATAAAGAAATCTCATAACGTATGAGTTATTTTAAAAATTTCAGGAAGACCTTGAGGGTGTCTGCAAGCTCAGGCACACCTAGCCGAGTCGCCGAAGGTAATACTGACCGGACTCATTGAAATCTTCGAAGAAGGCAAGCCTTAGGTAGTTAAATGTACAACGGAGTCCTTACACTCTCCAACCAATCTAAATCTCTCTCTGAAACTTCTCAATTACCGGTGGATTCATTATGGTCAAATGACAGCCTGATGCAGAACAGCTACCAATGCTCTTGCGTGTCTCTATGTTCGGAGCCAGTCGCCAGAAGCAATGGGAAATCTGCGTCTCTTTCTGAGAATAGGTATTAGAGTGGAAAATTACATCAATTATAGAAACCAATTGTAACGGTACCATTCTGACGGGAAATTCCGGCAATTACGTCCAACACCTTCTCCTCAAGTTGGGTTCTCAATGTTGATTGTCGTCCTCAAGCTTTCTAATCGTATGGTATTATTATTTAGAGCAAAAAAATACTGTCCTATTCTATCTGAAGTGCAAAAGAGACATATTTTCTGTTTCTGTTATGCGATTAAAATTGATGATCCACATTTATAACTTTACTATCACTGTGCCCCCAAGACAAGGCTGCGGTCTATTCAAATAACTCACACAGAGGCTCCGATAGCGAAAGCTAGATATACTTCTCATCCACATGTATGGGATAGTCCAGGCCGATAGTATCCTCTTGTTTGTTCATCCCAGTGCTAAAACAGCACACAGTTCCCAGGTGGAGAACTAGTTAGGTGCACTCTTCGATCTCCATTCCCATGACTAGAAACTGCTACTCCCTTCAATAAATAGGGTCCATGCACATGTAGAATCCTTTACGCCGCTGTCCGTGTACACTACTTCAGTTTACGACATGTCTGACGAGAAACACACGACCTCGCACCGCGAAGATATTGAACGTGATGCCGGAATCTCGAGGACGATGACAACAGTCACCCTCACCCCCGCGCAATTCGAGTCGATTTATTTAACCCCACGACTTGCCGGACGTAATGACTTTGTAAGGAGAGTTGGTAATGCTGCACCGCTGTAAGAATTTTTTTTTTTCGTGTTCCGTAGTCTTGCTGAGCGTGTATCCCAGAGGCGTTTCCTCTTTCTTGTTGGGTAAACCGAGTTTTCGGTCCGAAGAAGAGTATGAAGTTAACAGATGGTGTAGCTCACCTTCCCCTCTCCATGGACCTTATGGGTTTCCAGGCCGCGGATGGAAATAGTGGATTGGCGACTCTCGGGGTGCGTAGAATATTTAATCGCCAGGTTCCTGGAGCGTTTGGCTGATATAACCTGGAGGCTTTCTACGCTTGTGCGGGAGTCGGTCTATGGGTTTCTGCCATTTTTGAATGGGCCGTTGGAAATACGTGAGTCCAGTCCTTCAGATAAGATAACATCCAAATATACTTCGACAGCTTCCCCATGGTAGTGTTCGGGACTTTTGGTGAGTTAACATGCCTTCACTTGAACTTGATTCTGAAGAATATGTTTTCAGGTGGATTTTGGACCAGTTACGCGATTTTGATTCAACCCACTTTCCGTGTTGCAGCAGCATTCGCTCCAAGTAATATTACGGATACCACCTTCGCGGGAGTAACAGCAACAGCCGCGGGTGCATCCACCCGTAGTTACAATTCAGGCGTTGGATTATACTTTGTGACTTGGACTATGCTGTGTTTCATCTACACAGTCGCTGCCTCTCGGACGTGAGTAACGACATGAGCGATAACCAGAATAACACTATGGCTCACTTTTTTTTTTTTAGCAATGTTCCTTTCTTCTTAGTCTTCTTTAGTCTCACATTTGCCTTCGGCTTAATCGCGGCTGCCCATTGTAAGTCGTCATTATGCTGAAGGGGATATCAAGCAATAGACCTTATTATATATCCAGTCCACACGGGGATGGGTGAGTTATCAATGGCGGCTAAAGAGTTCCAAGTGGCGGGAGGCTTTGCATTTGTAACAGGGTTGGTAAGTACCTGGAAATCCCAAGGGATGGGCATTGAGCTAATCGAACCTTACTCCTGCAGGCCGGGTTTTGGATAGATTTTTCCCTCATTCTCAAGGCCGTCGATTTCCCCATCGAAATACCAGTCTTTGACCTCTCGGGGTTATCGTTCATGCAGCCTCGCCGGCGCATCGACCAAACTCAGAAAACTCACGCGGAATAGGGTGAAGTGATATGGGCAACGTGCAAGTCTCAAGGGTACATCAGAATAGTTGTTTATAACGAGCCGCAATCAGGTGTATGCTTTCACTCTCGGGAAGTCTCATCAATAAACAACACAGATCAGAACCTCTTAGCTAGTATGATCTCTAAATGCTTTCCCCCAAATCGTCAACCTGGATCAATCATCGATTCCAATCAGCTGATTCAGATGCGTGTAAACAGCGGTAAGAGTTGGAAATCACACGGGTGGTTCACTCCAGACCTCAACATACTTATCGGACTGGGATACATACATCGCCCAAGTGGTCTAATTTCAGGCCCTAATGTACCCTATGTGTCCAAACAAGCAGAACGTGAATGTAAATGAGTATGTCAAGGAAAGGAGTAAGATTGAGAGAGGTTTGATGGCAGTCAATGTCCATGAACTAAGGCTATAATGAACAAAGAAAAAAAGCAGCAACAGAGCGCCAAAGCAATTTTAGTAGAAATTAAGATATAGAGAAACCGTCGTTCTTTACATTTCAGGTCATGCGTCGTTCCGGCCTAGTATCCTTGGGCCATTGGAGATAGATTCGCGCGACACTAAGTGCCTCACTTCAAACGGCGGTAGCCACTTCCAGAGTAGCCGCTATTGTAGGAGCTTGAATATCCGCCGTAAGAAGATTGAGGGCTTGGGGGAGTAAGCTGATAACTACTCTTGCACTGTTTAAGATATGCCGAGTGAGCTTATTGCTTAGAAAGGGAATCTTATTTAAGGGCGAGCACGAACCTGAGACAAGCAGTTGTTCAACGAGGTGACGTCAGCAGTCTGGATGACCTGGGTTGTTACGGTCGCAGTCTCGGTCTTGGTGACCTCATCGGTCTAGGTATTAAAGATTAGAAAGGCATTAGGAAGTGGAGGAAAGGAGACTTACCATGACCTCAGTCTGGGTGTGTTCAAGTGTCTTGGTTTCGTCGACGACTTCAGTGGATACCCAAATGCTAGTGTACGTCGTTGGTTGAACCTATCGAGTTCGTAAGTCTCCGGGCCCTTTGTCCACAAATCTCACTCTTACATATGTCGACACAACGGTCTGCGTGACATAGTCGGTTTCCGTTTGAGTAGCGGTCTAGGTAACCGGTGTCAATATCGGGTCGTCAATAGAAACAGGGATTCAGGCTTACCTCAGTTGACGTGAGGAGCTTGATACGGAAATACAGAAAGAATTTAGCACCCTAAAGGGGAAATACAATTGTGATCCTTTCTCACCTGAGTCTGAGTCATGGTATCAGTCTGCACGAATTGAAATCAGTAACAGATGTCAAAATATTAATAAAGGGCTCACCATGATCGACGTTTTGGTGTGCTCGACAGTCTGAGTCTTGTCAATGA
>Ga0157379_10001728_pt1 | contig 18073 bp, 17 predicted proteins | sample S25metaG_FD_121802 | JGI IMG/M metagenome (GOLD analysis project Ga0157379, IMG submission 121802) | Switchgrass rhizosphere microbial communities from Kellogg Biological Station, Michigan, USA - S2-5 metaG | ecosystem: Host-associated > Plants > Roots > Rhizosphere > Soil | place: USA... | reverse complement strand
TGGCGAACTTGTCGGCATCGGACTGCATGCTGGAGACCTGCTTGGACAGCAAGGTGCGCGCATCGCGCTGGTCGCCGGTGTAGAACAGCATCAGCCGGCTCTCAAGCTCGGACATGACCCCCGGCGGCAGCACCAGAGGCTGCACTGTGACGCTTTCGTTAGGATGGAATTCGATGAAGTTCAGCCCGCCATAGGCCGCGGCATACTGGTCCTGCTTGCCGATCGGCTCCTTCAGATACTCGATCTCCAGCGCGCAGGCTTCCCGCGCCAATTGTTCCTTCGAGGCGAAGATGGAGCGGTGGGCATACAGCGCGTTCAGCAGCGCCACCGCGAAGGAACTGGAAGAGCCCAGTCCGGTGCCGGAAGGAATGTCGGCCACCGAGGTCACCTCGATTCCGGGCTCGATCTTCTGCATGCGCAGCGCCTCGCGCAGCAGGGGGTGCTGCACCTCGTCCAGCGTGTCGGTCAGCTCGCTGCGGGCATATTTGAGATGGTATTTCCGCTCGTTGAAAAATTGATGGACGATGGCGAAACTGTATTTCGCGATGGTGCAGGACAGCACCGCGCCGCGCTGGCGCCGGTAGAAAGCGGAGATGTCGGAGCCGCCGCCGGCAAAGCTGACGCGGAACGGGGCGCAGGAAACGATCATGAGGACAACACTCCTGGCGCGCGCGCCGCGATGAGACCGTAACGGCCGATCATACCGTTGGTCACGTCAGAAGCCATTGGCCTTGATGGCCTCCACGGAGCGGCGGACAGCGGCGCCGGAATCATGCTTGGGGGACCAGCCCAGGCTGCGCAGTTTGGCGGTGTTGTAGCTGAAGCGCGGCACATCGCCCGGCCAGCCGCGCGCGCCGCCGCCATAGACGATCTTGGTTTCCGGCGTTCCGAAATGGGCGATCACGGTTTCGGCGATCTCCTTCACCGAGGTCGCGCCCTCGCCTGCCGCGTTGTAGACCGCAAGTGCGGTCTCGGGCTCAGCCCAGGCGGTTTCGATCGCGTCGATCAGGTCCGCGACATAGAGATAAGGCTTGGTCTGCCGGCCATCACCCAGGACATGCAAGGCGCTTTTATCCTTCCGCAGCTTCTCGATGAAATCGAAGATGGCACCATGGGTGGAGCGTTCGCCCACCACATTGGGAAAGCGGAACACCACGCCGCGCAGCCCCAAGGTGTGCGAATAGACCGAAACGAAGGCCTCCGCCGCAAGCTTGCTGGCACCATAGAAGGAGATGGGCTGCAGCGGCCCGTCATCCTCGGCCAAGGCCTTTTCGTGCTCGCCGAACACCGCCGAGGTGCTGGAGAAGAACAGGCGGCGCACCCCGTTTAAATGCATCGCTTCCAGGATGCCGGTGGTGGTGAGCTGGTTCAGCTTGAGATCGAGGCCGCGATCGGCATTGCCCGCCGCGATGTCCGAATTGGCGGCCAGATGGAATACGGCCTCGAAGCGTGCGGCCTTGAACAGCCGGTCCAGGCCGCTCGCATCCAGGCAATCCAGCTGCTCGAAACGGAAGGCCGGATTGCCGGACAGATGCTCGATATTGCGCATCCGGCCCAGATGAAGATTGTCGATCCCCACCAGTTGGTGGCCCCGGGACAAAAGCCGGTCGCAGAGATGGCTGCCGATAAAGCCGGCGGCGCCGGTCACCAGGATATGCATGGCTCTTTCATTCAATGGATGCCTGCCCTTCGTCAACCGCTTTGCCTGGGCCGGGCGCGGTCGTGGGAATCAATACAAAAAGGCCTCCGGCCAGGCCGAATAGAAGCTGAAACAGGCCGTAAAGCACCGACAAGGTCGCCGCCTCGGTTGGCCCCAAGCCGAATTGTCCCAGCAAAAGGATCATGGCCCCTTCCCGCACCCCCCAGCCATTGACCGTCACCGGAAGAAGCGCGGCGGCCATCACCAGGGGCACTGTCGTCAGCGCGGCCATAACCGACAAAGGAAGGTGCATCGCCGCCGCGATACAATAGACGATCGCGATATTGGTCCCGTGAATGATGACGGACAGGCCCAGCCATCCGGCGAGCGCCGTGCGCCGTCCCGCGTCTTGCAGAGACCTGCCCGCGTTCAAAAACGCGTCCCTAACGGGAGCGGGAAGTCCTGCAAGGATTCTTTTTCTGAACAGAAGGACCAGTGCAGTCGCGGCCAACCCGGCCAGCAAAAGCCCGCCAAGTGCCAGCCGCACCGGCGCGGGGATCTGGCGATGCGCGGCACTGAGCAGCAAAAGCCCCATCCCGCTGAGCAGAAGCAATGCCACCAGGGTTATCACCCGATCGAGCACCACCGCCAGGGTAGCGCGGCGGAGATCGCTGTAGGGGGCTGCTCCCCAGATGCGGCTGGCATCGCCCGGAATGAAGGAGGGCAGCGCCTGGTTGTAGAACTGGCTCAGCATGAAAAACTTGAAGGCGGGCGACAGCGGCAAAGACGCGTTGAGGAACGCGGCACTGACCGAACTCCATCGCCAGGCGGACAGGAATGCCTGCACCAGGAACAGGCACAAGACGGCCATGGCCAGAAGCGGCGAAAAACTGCCTATCAGCGAAAACGCACGGCTGAAGTCCACTTTTTGCAGCACCAGCCAGGTGAGGAGCCCGCCCACGGATATTTTCAGCAGCACAATCGCAAGATTGCGCACCGTCCGGCCACGCTCTGCCGTCAAACCCATTGCGGTCTCGGCTGTGCAGTCCTGTCCCGCCGGCTTTTGGGCGCCCAGGCGAAGTCGCGGAATTGCGTAACCAGCTTTCCCATGCGCAAAACCGCTAGCCGTTCCAGGCGGGCCGGAAATTCGCGCCGACCCGCGCATCCGGCGATATTTCATAGAGTTCGTCCCCGAAATGGTCGCGCAGCAGCAACCGCGCGTTCGGTTTCAATTTTTCGATGATCTGCCGGGCCAGGGCGACATGCCCAGGACCAAGGCGCTCGACCTCGCTGGCGTTCAGCCTCTTGGGCTGCACGAAATAGCGGATATGTTCCCTGGCGATAAAGGCATCGGCCTCAGCGAGGCTGGCCGGCATCCGGTCAAAACGAACCAGCCAGCTATTGGCCTCGCCATCATTATAAGCCGACGCATATAACGCACCGCCATTGTCAAAAGGCTGGAACACGCGGGCAAGATTGTGCCTGCCGATGTAACGATAGATCTCATAGTCGGGCCGTGTCTGGTTCAGATAGTCCTGTGGATCGCCGGAAGTGGTGAGCGCGACCAGCAGATTGTGGTCCATCCATGACGGAATGACGCGCTGGCCTCCGCCATGGGCAATACGAAAGCCGCCATACGCCAGGACGGCGATCACAACCACGCTCACCGCCACTGGCAGGTGCTTGGCAAAATCGGTGTTGCGAAGGGCCGCCATAGGCCGCGCCAGCACATCCTTGCTCTCCCCATACCAGGCCTCCAGCAGGCGGTTGACGGCAAAGTTGACTACCAGGAAGGCTGTGACCGTCAGCAGCAGAACGCCGGTCAGGGCCCAGCGAACGTGATTGAACATCCTCGCATACCAGAACAGGAACAGCATCGCCGACCACAAAGGCAGCATCCAGCGACGCGGCTGAGGCGAGAGCAGACCCAGCGTGGACAGAAGCGCTATGCTCCAAAGCCAATCGAACTTGGAACGCAGCACGACGGCAAAATCGTGCCAGCCGCGCACCGTCAGCAGATTGGTGGAGTAGACGCGGTCGGCGGGATCGATGGGCCGGGTCATCTCCACCATATAGTCGCGCATCCAGGCATCGCTCAGCCCGGGATGCGCGAGCAGGAAGGGATAGATCGGATTGCCGTAAAGGATCAGATTCTTGACATACCAATAGCCGGCAATGACGGTGAAGGCACAGCCCGCCGCAAACAGGTCGGACCAGGCGCGGCGGCGCCAGATCAATGGCGCCAGGATCGCGCATATCATCATGGTGGTGACGAGTTCCGTGGTCTTGGCTGCCGCGGCGAACCCCGCCATCAGGCCTGCAAGAATCAGGTCCAGGCGCCGGAAATTGCAGGCATAACGATAAGCGAAAAGAAACGCGGCAATGGAAAGACAGGCGCGCGGCGTGTCGATCATGGGAGAGGTCGAATCAAAGAACCATGGCCGCTCGACGAAAACGGCGCAAAGGACCAGGAACAGAAAAGGCCTGGCGCGCCGCGCGAAAGACAATAACAGCAGCAGCAGTCCCATATAGACCGCGAGGTTGATGCCGCCGGCGATGGCAAAATGACCGAAGATCGTCATGCCGGCGCCGTAAAGCATTTCCAGCGCCATCGGCTGGGTGCCGTAAAGCAAATGGTCTATCTGCGGATAGGCGAAGCCTGCATGGCTTACGATGCTGCGCGCCAGCGGCAGGTGATAGACCCAGACATCCACATTGGATGCCGGCAGAAAACAGAGAAACAGTCCGACATAAACCGCACCCAGGCCCACCGCCAAGCTTACCAGCGGCAAGGGATCACCGCGACGCACGGCCGCAATGATGGTGGCGGCGCTATCCCGCAGAGCATCCCACAAGGCAAGCGTGTCCTGCCGCAGGGCAACCAGAATCAGAATGGCCAGGGGCACCATGACCCAGAGCCGGACCAGATGCAGAAGGGACAGGATCGTAAGCAGGACGGCGACCAGCGCCAGTCCGGGCAGGGAACCTATCAGCAGCAGGTCACGCCGTTCGGGGAAGAAGTCCCGGCCGGCGCCCGCCAGCCGGCAGAAGGCGCTGAACAGCACCAGCCCGACCGCCAGCATCGCCAAGACGGTAAGTGCCAGCAGAAGCAATCCCAACCCCCAGTTGCGTGGGGCGGACCGGCCCCCTGTTTGCGGGCTTTCCTATCATCAGCCCCTTCACGGCGCACTGCTTTTCTGGCCGGCGCGATCGATCCGCAACGGGATGACAATCTCTCAAAGCTGCCAGCGCGCCAGAGTCAGGAACGCTCCTGATCCGGACCCGGCAGCATCAGCCGCATGGCGCGCACCATGAGGGCAAAGATGAAGGTCTGGAAGGCGGCGATCAGGAGCCAGATGCTGATGATGGCCCAATGGGTCTGGACCCCTATGCCTTCCGGCAGATAGCCATGCTGCAGGAAGTCATGCATCAGCGGATAGAGCCCGACGGCCGCAGCGCCTATCGCGGCAAGGCAGACGATGACGACGCGCTTGTGGGTGAACATCAAATGGAACTTCAGCCCCACCTTGCCGGAATAATCGAAGAGAATTTTCGCAAGGCCGGCGGAAAACAACATCGACTGGCCCAAAATCGCCAGCCCGAAACCCAGCAGCATGAAGTTGGTGGAAAGCTGCAGCCGGCCGATGGTCAGCGGTCCTCCGATCAGCGCCAGCATCAGCACCAATCCCGCCGCGAACAGGATGGCGCCTGGCTTGCCCAAGAAGAAATCGACACCGTAGACGAACATGGCCTTGAGGTTGGCCCAACCGGCCCGCCATGGCTCCAGCCAGCCGCGCCGCTTCATGTGACTGAGGCGTCCTTCGGGATCCTTGTGGAAATGGATCGGCACTTCCGTGGTGCGCAGCTTCATATGCACCGACTTCAGCACCATCTCGGAGGCATATTCCCAGCCCTGGCTGCGCAACTTCATGCGCAGCAGCGCGTCGGTGGAGATGCCGCGCATGCCGCAATGGATATCGGAGAAGCGGCTGGCGAACATGAAATTGAGGATGAAGGTGGTGACGGGCGTGCCGAAATAGCGGTGCAGCTTGGGCATCGCATCGGGGTCTATGACGCCCTTGAAGCGCGAGCCCATCACGAACTCCGCGCCCGCCGCGTAAGCATCGTAAAAGGGCCGGATCTCCCGAAAATCATAGGTGCAATCTGCGTCGCCCATGATGATGAATTCGCCGCGCACAAAGGGGATGGAATCGATATAGGCGCGTCCCAACCCGCGCTTGGGCGCCCTTACGACCCGCGCGCCCTTTTCCAGGGCGATCTGGGGCGTGCGGTCGGTGGAGCTGTCGGCGATCAGAATCTCGACCGCCATGCCGGACTTGGCGATGCCCTCGATGCACCAGTCCATGAACTGACCGACCGTGCGTTCCTCATTGAGCGTGGGCACCAGGATGGTGACCACCGGATTGGGGACGTCGTTGATCGGCGTCAACAGGGTGACGTCGGGATGCGACGCGGTCTGGGATGGAACAGCCATGGAAATATCAGTCCTGAGGAACCTTCAGCCCGCAGGCGAAGTCCAGGATGGCGTGCAGGATGGCGAGATGACCGACTTCGACATAGCCATACTGGTCGGAGCCCAGGTAGAAATTCAGGTCGCCCAACTTGCGCAGGGGATTATCGGCGCCGAAGCCGCTCAAGGTCACCACGCGGCAACCGCGGCGGCGGGCCACGCCGACCGCTTCCAGGATGTTCTTCGACTTGCCACCGCTGGAAATGGCGATCAGCAGGTCGCCTTCCACGGCATGCAGGTCGATCTGCTTGGCGAAGACATTCTCATAGCCCAGATCGTTGCCCAGGCAGGTCAGCATCGAACCATCGTTGAAGGCCAGAGAACGCATTCCGCCGTTCTTGGAATAATCAGTTGCCATGTGGCTGCAGATGCCGGCGCTGCCACCATTGCCGATGAACATCAGCTTGCGGCCGGCCGCATGGGTGGCACGGGCCCAGCCGATGACGGTGCTGACCGCCTCGCTCTGGGGCAGGCTTCCGCCCGCGGCGTCCGTCACCTGAACCCGCGTCAATGACTTAGCCAGATAGCCGTAATAGCCGGTCAGCTCGTCCTGCGAGACGGTGGGTGTTTTGGCCTTTTCCAAAGTGATCGAACTCACGCGGTATAACCCCTTATGCCGGGCGCCTTCCTAGCATTAAGCCGGTGAATTTGCAGTCTTTTTGCAAGGCGGCCGACAAAAATTGCAACAAAGATGTGGGCTTGTCTCTGACAACCGCTGGCCAAGGCTGGTTTCGCTTGACGGAGGACGACGCGGATTCTCTGTTCCGCGCCAGTGTGCTAGTTGCAGTTCGCCGGTTGCGAAGGCTGGCGCATCACCGCAATTCATCAAAGGTCGGCAAACATGTTGAAGGGGGAGACGGCGGCCGGCATTCCTGTCACTTCTGCGGAAACCAAGCGCGCAACCCATCGCCGAATCGATATCCTGGACAGCTACCGCGCGCTGGCCATCCTGTTTGTCCTGTCCTTCCACTACACCGTCCGCTGGGCCGCTCCCGAAGATCCCGCGCAGCATCTGGCGCCGGGAGCGATATTCGATCCCGTCACGCCGCTTGGCTATGGCGCGCTCGGGGTCGAGTTCTTCTTCATGATTTCAGGCTTTGTTATCCTGATGACCCTGGAGCGTTGCCGCAATGTCGGCGACTTTGCGCTGAGGCGCTTTGCCCGACTTTGGCCCGCCCTGCTGATCGGCGCCACACTGACGACCGCGATCGTGGCCTGGTTGGGACCGGCCGATTGGCAGGTTTCGGCGGGGGATTATTTCACCAGCGTCACGCTTATCGATCCCAGCATCACCTCATGGTTGACCCACCGGCCGGGCCTGAAATGGGTCGACGGCGCCTATTGGAGCCTCTGGATCGAGCTCTGCTTTTATGCCTGGGCGGCCGCCGTCTATCTCTTGGTGCGCAAGCGGTTCGTGGTTGCCTGGCTGGGGCTTTTCGCCTTGCTGCTGATCGGCATGGTTTTTTCGGGCTGGCATATACCGGCGTTTATCGTCGATTTCCTGAACAAGACCCATCTGGCGCGTCCCATCCAGCTTGTGGCCTCATTCAGCAGCCGCTGGCTGGCGCCCTATCTGTTCATTTCCCACTTCCCCTATTTCACGGTCGGCATTTGCGCCTATGAAATCTGGTCCAACGGCCGGTTCCGGAAAGTGGCGATCGGTGGGATCGCGGTCGCGGCGGCGCTGACGTCCTATTGGGCCCTGACCGGGAAAAGCGTGTTCGTCAACGCCGAAGTCATCGACGTGACGATCATCAATACCCTCATGTTCAGCCTTTTCATCCTCTTTACCTTCGATCACAGGCTGGTTCGCATTTTCAACTTTCGCCCGCTGGTCCTGGTGGGTCAGGCTTCCTATTCACTCTATCTGCTGCACCAGAATATCGGCATCGCGGTAATGCGGCGCGGCATCGCCTCGGGCGTTCCCTATCTGCTGATGTTGCCCCTGACGGTCCTGGCGATGATCGGTTTGGCCTTGTCCATTTTCCAATTTGTTGAAATTCCCGCAAAAGCCTGGCTCCTTGCGCGCGCGCCCAGGATCGTGGCCGCTATCGACCGGTATCTGCCCGGACTGAGCTACGAGAGCATTGTGGGTTCATAACCGGGCGCGCCTGATGGCGGGTTGATGGTGCCCAGGGACAGTGTCAGAATTCAATAAATTCAGCCAGTTAGGACGCGGCGGAGGAGAAAATTCTATCGTTGTTTTTCTTGGCTTATTTTTGAAATTGCCCCACCTGGTTGCCGATGCCGATCCAAGTGGCGTCATCATCTGGCGTCATAGGCGTCTATGTTGAGCGATACTGGCCAAGGGTCCGGTAGGCTTGTCGAGGTCGTTTGGGCCTGGCTCACAAACGGTCCGCTCTTGACCTAAAGCGGACGCTACTGAGCCTCGCCGGTCACCAGCTCCTGAATGCAGTCAACTCGATCCGGATAGAAGGCGAGATGGCCTTCGATGGCGGCTACGGCGGAATAGGGCTCTTCATAAGTCCATATCGCGTCAACTGAGCGCGCGCCGCCTGCGGGAATGCTGAAATAGGATGCCTCACCCTTGTAGGGGCAGTAGGTGTGAGCGTCTGACCGTCCGAGCAGGTCCATCTTGACGTCTTTGCGCGGAATATATTGAACCGCAGGATAGTTGGCCTCACGAAGGATCAATGCCCGGGCGCTGTCCGCGATCACCACACCAGCGACCTTCACCACCACTCGGTTTGGGTTGTCGGCGATGGTTATGGGATGATCAGGGCCGGGTATCTTCATGACGCGGTTTGACATGATTTGTCCTTTCAGGACGGAAAGCGGTCGCCGGCCGGAGCTGGCACTGTAATGCACCAGGACCTGTGCGCCTGCCCGGGCCAGCGCCAATGCGCTGGCCCGGCCGATACCACGGGAGGCGCCGGTTATCAGCGCAGTCTTTCCTGAGAGTATGGTCATCGTCCTTTTTTCAGGCGTTGGTGCCGCCGTCGACGGTCAAGCTGGCGCCGGTGATGTAACTGGCATCGGGGCTGGCGACGAAAGCGACCAGCGCGGCGACATCCTCGACATGGCCATAGCGCTTGAGCGCGGTGTTTGCGATCTGCGGCGTCGCCCAGTCACCGGCAGCCGGATTTAGGTCAGTGTCGATGGGGCCGGGCTGCACATTGTTTACCGTGATGCCACGGGGGCCTACTTCACGCGACAAGCCTTGCGTGAACATCTTCACCGCTCCCTTGGTCGCGGAATAGGCAGCTAGGCCAGGGGTCATGTTGCGCTCGCCCACGCAGGAGCCGATGCTAATGATGCGTCCGCCATTCCCCATATGCTTGAGCGCGGCCTGGGTGGCGATGAAGACGCCACGCAGGTTGATGTTGATCACGGTGTCGAATTCTTCCAGTGTAGCTTCTTCGAACGGCTTGGGAATGGCGGTGCCGGCATTGTTCACAAGGATGTCGAGGCGGCCGAAGGCTTTGACAGTCTGTTCGACGGCGGCGTTCACCGCCTTGGCATCGGTGGCGTCGGCCCGGATAGCGATGGCTTTGCCTCCGCTCTTCTGGATGTCCATCACAACTTGTTCGGCGGCCTCGGCGCCCTTGGTGTAGGTGATGGCGACATTAGCGCCTTCGGCTGCAAGCCGCTTGGCTATGGCGGCACCGATGCCCCGAGAAGCCCCGGTTACGATCGCCGCTTTGTTAGTCAGATTAGGCATGTTGTAGGTCCTTTCAATTTTCGATTTCTGAGGATGCGTTGTCAGTTGACAACAGGGAGGGACGGAAAAGGCAGCGGAGTGGACGCGCCGTCCGGCTTCTTAAATTCAGCGTCCAAGAATTCCGTGGCATGGGACACGAAAAGCTCCGGATACTGGTAGAAAGAGCCATGATTGGCGTCGGGATAGATAATCAACTGGGCATTGGGCAGACTCTGCTGGAGGGTGTAGGAATTGATCGTCGGGATGATCACGTCGTTGCTGCCTTGGACGACCAACGTGGGCTGGCGGACGTCCTTGAGGTAATCCAAAACCCCGGCGCTCTGGGCCATATACTTGCCGATGGCTTCGCGCTGATGCGCGATACCCTCAACCGTCATTTCCGGATCGCGGTCCTTGCGTTCCCATTTTCGCTTGAGGAAGGCATGGCCGGCGGCCTGGCTGGCCGGCGAGGGTGAGAAGTGCACTGACAGCCACAGATGCTCTGGCGGATTATAGGCGGCACCAAAAATCTCAGCGGAGCGGCTCGCCGCCATATCGACGCCACGCGGGCCGGTACCGACCAGGATCAGCCGGCGCACCAGGTCCTTACCCTGGTAGGCGATCTCTTGCGCGACCATGCCGCCGATTGAGAAGCCCAGCACATCCACTTGTGAAAGGTCCAATGCCTTGATGAAGGCAATGGCATTGGCGCCCATCTCCGGGAAGCTCGTGGGAACCTCGCCGCTGCTGGAAGCGACGCCGGCATTATTGAACAGGATGACTTCGCGACTCTTGGCCAGTCCATCGGTAACGGCCGGGTCCCAGTAATCTATCGTGCCCGTGAAATGCTGGTTGAAGACCAGGGGTACGGTGCCTTTCCTGCCGAAGCGGCGATAGGCAAAGCGGATTCCGTTGACTTCCAAAAATTGGGTCGGTGCATTCGCGTGAGTAGTCATGACTTGCCTCTCGGTACCGTCTCAGATGGTTGGCATGTGGGGGCCGAGCGGCAGATACAGAAATACTTCTTGGGTCTGCGCCATATCTGGCAAGCATGAGCCTGGTTTCAGGCCGCCGTTATCTGAAGCGCCAACTGCCAGCAAAGGTTGCTCTTCTCGCCCTATGTGCCTCATTTCGGAGCTTGGTGGTGCCCAAAAATCCGCCAAGCACGGGCAAATCTAGTTCCGCTTGAACTCATTCCTCCAAGAAATTCGCACGTCGAATCTCTCTCAGGATTTGCCTGTGGTCTTTCACAAATCGGCGTGTTTTGTCAGATTTGGCGACAATATTTGGCGTTGGGGTGAGTGGGTGCCTGCGTACGGAGAAGGAATTGGCAGACAGTGACAGTTATGGGGAGGCATTTGGCAGACGCCTCCATGCGCAGGCAAAATCCTTCATCACCCGCGCACTTCCCAAGACGACGATAGCCGTCACCGAACTCCGGTATGAAAAGCCCCACAACACTCTATCGACGCCCCCTATTAGGGAAGATGCGTTCCTCGTGGCGGTGCATCTGAGATATTTCCCGAAGTACGAATATTGGGAAAACGGAAAGGCCGCACCCGCATCGGTCCTGAGGCCGGGCGAAACCATCATCTACGACATCAAGCGGCAACCGACCTTCCACCTGAACAATCCGTTCCATTCCGTGCATTTCTACCTGCCACGGGTCGCGCTTGACATATTGGCGGACGACGCCAATGCGCGCCGCATTGACGAATTGCATTACAGACCTGCCGTGAGCCACCAGGATCCGTTTTTGAAATGTGTGGCCGAAGCCTTGCTGCCTCTGTTCCAAAACCCGCATCAGGCAAATCGGCTAGTTATGGACCATCTGATGCTAGCTGTAGGCCATCACATCGCAGCCAGATATGGTGCGATGCGCCCCATCACGAATTCGGATTCGGGCGGACTGTCGCCCATTCAAGAGCGCAAGGCGAAGGAGTTGCTTGCGGAAAATCTGTCGGGGAACTTGCCGCTCGCGGTTCTCGCGCGCGAGTGCGGTGTTTCGATGTCGCAATTCAGCAAAGCATTTCGAAAGACAGTCGGTATTCCGCCCCATAAGTGGGTGGTTCAACAACGCATTGCCTTGGCTAAAACACTGCTCCGCGAAGATCGTCTGTCGCTATCGGAGGTTGCGGTGTCCTGCGGCTTCGCCGACCAAAGCCATTTCACCCGCTATTTCTCCACCTCCGTGGGGATGAGCCCGGGCGCATGGCGGCGAGGCATGCGGGGAGCCTAGCAGCACCGCCCTACTGATTCTGGCATAGCTGGGTCCATAACTGGACTGGCGCCAGATAATATGCCTCTGTAGGGTGCCCCATACCTCAAGGGTATGGAGCCGGATGTGGAACTGCGGCATTTGCGGTTTTTTGTGGCGGTGGCGGAAGAAGGAAGTCTGACCACGGCCGCGCAGAAGCGCCTGCATACCGCCCAGCCCTCCCTTAGCCGACAAATCCGCGAGCTCGAATTTGAGGTGGGCACCGCCCTGCTGATCCGCAGCGCCAAGGGGGTCGAACTCACACCCGCAGGCCGCGCCTTCCTAGATCACGCGCGTCTGGCACTCGCCCAGGTGGAAGCTGCAGCTAGCGCCGCGCGCCGCGCCTCCCAGTCGGCGAAAGCGTCCTTTGCATTGGGCTTTCTCACGGGCCAAGAGATGGACTGGCTGCCTGAGGCCATGCGCATTCTGCGTGACGAGCTTTCCAGCATGGACGTCACCATTTCCAGCCAATATTCGCCCGACCTGGCCGATGCGCTGATGCGCGGCAAGCTCGACCTCGCCTTCATGCGGCGCGAAGCGGGCCTGCCCGACCTAGAGTACCGGCAGGTAGTCAGTGAGTCCGTCGTGGTGGTAATGCCCAGCGACCACCGGCTCGCGGCGAATAAGAGCGTCAGCGCTGAGGAAATCGCGAGCGAGCCCTTCATCCACATGTCGGCTACCGCACCGGTGTTCCGCGAGGTGATCAACGATTATTTCCGCAAGAATGGATTGACCGTGAAAAGCGAGCAGACCATCGATAATCTGGGCATGGCCATGTCACTCGTGGCCTCAACTCGGGCGCTCACGCTGTTGCCGAAATACGCGCAGAATTTTCTCACCTGGTCAGTCACCAGCCGTCCAATCGAAGGTGGAGGACCGACCATCGATCTGGTGATCGGCTATAACAAGGCCAACCGGTCGGCGGTGCTAAAAACATTTCTGTCCCGCCTCGACGATCTAATCGCGCGCGTCGCAAGGGAGAAAAATTCGTAGCCCGAGGAAATGCTGCTATGTCCGCTTTTGGCGCACATGCGCCCGCTTGGCGTTTCGATCTCCAATCCAGCGCCGCTGCTGACGTGGTGCGGCACAGCTCACCCGTGTCAGCCGAGATAGGACGCCAGAGCAAAAAGTTCGTATGGCATCCAAGGATATAACCAGTGGGGCAAAAAAGCTAAAACACAGCCTACTTCAATAGCTTATTGGCGTGATGGTGCCCAGGGACAGAATCGAACTGCCGACACGCGGATTTTCAATCCGCTGCTCTACCGACTGAGCTACCTGGGCACAGAGGCGCCGCACGCTGGCGGGACCGGCTTCTTAGGGGATGCGCCCCCGCCCTGTCCAGCGCCCTGAACCGGCCTTGCGCCTAATCCTCGCCGGGGTCGTTTTCCGAAGGATTGGAAGGGTTTGGGGGACCGGCGGGCGCCCCGGGAATGGCATAGCCGCCCTTGAACCAGCGGCCCAGGTCGATATCGGCGCAGCGCCTGGAACAGAAGGGGTTGAGGCCTTGGGCCGCGGGCTTGCCGCAGATGGGACAGTCAGCCACTCCCCACCCCCTGCAGCATCGACACCGCCAAGGCCAGCGGCAACCCCACCACATTGGAATAGGAACCGGATATTTCCTTGATCAGCATTTCGGCACGGCCCTGGATGGCATAGCCCCCGGCCTTGCCCACACCTTCGCGGCTTTCGACATAGTCCCGGATCTGTGCCTCGTTCAGCCTGAGAAAGGAAACGCGGGTCTGCGCCACCCGTTGCCGCAGCTTTCCGTCCGGGGTGATCAGCGCCACCGCCGTGATCACTTGATGACGGCGCCCGGAAAGAAGCGCCAGGCAGGCGCGCACCTCGTCATCGTCCCCCGCTTTGGGCAGGATACGCCGGCCCACCGCCACCACAGTATCGGCCGCCAGAATGAAGGCCGCCTTGCCGTTCCATTCGCTTTCCACCTTGCGCGCTTTTTCCGACGCCAGCCGCTGGGCATGAACGCGCGGCAACTCGCCCTTGCGCACGCTTTCGTCGATGGCGGCAGGAAGAATGGCGTCGGGCGTGATGCCCGCCTGCGCCAGCAGCGCGATGCGGCGGGGGCTCTCGCTGGCCAGGACTAACAGCGCCATGGCTTTTCGTCCCTTTCACTCTCTAGGCACGAGGAATTTTGTGGCGTGAGCAGGAGCGCCGAGCGACGTGTACAAGACGTACACGAGCGATGGCGCGACGAACTCACGATGCAAAATGCCCGTGCCTAGCGGAATCTGTAAGTGATACGGCCCTTGGTGAGATCATAGGGCGTCATCTCGACCATCACCTTATCCCCGGTCAGAACCCGGATGCGGTTCTTGCGCATCTTTCCTGCCGTATGGGCGATGATCACATGGTCATTGGCGATCAGCTTCACGCGGAAGTTCGCATTTGGGAGGAGTTCTTCCACGATCCCCTCGAACTCCAGCATTTCTTCCTTGGCCAATGTGTCCTCTTAAAGCCGTTTGCGAGCAGGGGGAATAGGGGGGAAAGGGGCGAAAAGCAAGCCTTTCCAACGGTTTTTCCACGGTTTTGGCGGCTATTTGCGGCCTTATGTGTCCGCCGCCGCCGGCGCCAGGAACCGCCGTTTCAGCCGTTGCATCAACTGGTCCCGGACGCTGCGATAGGCCGCCAGCCGCTGCTCGCGCGTGCCCTCCACCGCGGTGGGGTCCATGGTCGGCCAATATTCGACCCGGGTGGCCGCCGTGCGGGTCAATTCCATCGCCTTGTGCTGGGCCTCCGGCGACAGGCTGATCACCAGGTCGAAGCTGCCATCCTCAAGATCCTCGAAACGGCGCGGGCGGTGCTTGCCGATGGCGAGCCCGATTTCTTCCATCACCTCCACCGCCAGGGGATCGAGTTCGCCCGCCTTGACCCCGGCCGATTCGATATAGAGGCCGCCACGGGTCAAATGTCGCAGCAAGGCCGCGGCCATGGGCGAGCGCACCGCATTCATGGTGCAGGCAAAGAGGATGGCGCCCTCCTTCGCGGACACGCCTCAACCCCGCATCTGCAGCACGCAGATCAGCGTGAACAGCCGCCGCGCGGTACCGAAATCGGTTTCCACCTTGCCATGCAGCCGCGCCTGCAGCTCATGAGCGCCTTCGTCGTGCAGGGCGCGGCGCGCCATGTCCAGGGCTTCGATCTGGTGCGGCGGCGCGGTGCGGATCGCCTTGTAATAATTCTCGCAGACCAGGAAGTAATCCTTCACCGTCTTGCGCAAAGGCGTCAGCGACAGCAGCACCCGGCCATGCTCGTTGCCGTCTTCCAGGCGCACATCCATCACCAGGCGGTTTTCTTCCAGCCCCAGGGTCAGGCGATAGGGGCCGCCCTGCGAGCCTTCGAGGCGAAAGAAATTCGCTTCCAGAAGATCATAGATGGCGACTTCGCGTTCCTGCTCGATGGCGCGGCTGCGCACCACGACGGACGCCTCATCCAGGGTGATTGCCGACAGCCGGAAATTGTCGGCTTCGCTCACCGTCAGTCTCTCCGGTTGAGCCGCGCGGCGATGGAGCGGGCGTGCGCCTGAAGGCCTTCGGCCTCCGCCAGCACCAAGGCGTCGGGGCCGATGGCGGCGATGCTTTTGGCATCCAGGCCCAGGATGGTGGTGCGCTTCATGAAATCCAGCACCGACAGGCCGGAGGAAAAACGCGCCGTGCGCGAGGTGGGCAGCACATGGTTGGGCCCGGCGATATAATCGCCCATCGCTTCCGGTGTGTGCCTGCCCAGGAAGATGGCGCCGGCGTGGCGTACCTGGCGCATCAGGCTTTCCGGATCGGCGGTGGCGATCTCCAGATGCTCCGGCGCGATGGCGTCCGCCAGGGGCGCGGCGTCCTCCAGCCGCTTCACCACAATGATGGCGCCATAGCTGTTCCAGCTTTTCGCCGCGATCTCCTTGCGCGGCAGGATGGCGATCTGGGCTTCGACCGCAGCCGCCACCTTGTCGGCAAATTGCGCGTCATCAGTGATCAGGATGCTTTGCGAGGAAGCATCATGCTCGGCCTGGCTCAAAAGATCGGCGGCGATCCAGTCGGGATCATTCCGGTTATCCGCGATCACCAGAATCTCCGAAGGTCCCGCCATGCTGTCGATGCCGACCTGGCCGAACACTTCCCGCTTGGCGGCCGCGACATAGGCGTTGCCCGGGCCCACGATCTTGTCCACCGCCTTGACCGTCCCCGTGCCATAGGCCAGCGCGGCCACCGCCTGCGCCCCGCCGATACGGTAGACATCGCTCACCCCTGCCCGCCTGGCCGCCGTCAGCACCAGCGGATTGATGCTTCCGCCACTGGCCGGCGTGACCATCACGATCCGTTTGACACCAGCGACCTTCGCCGGAATCGCGTTCATCAACACCGAAGACGGATAGGCGGCGGTGCCGCCCGGCACGTAAAGACCCACACTATCCACACTGGTCCAGCGCCAGCCCAGGGAAGCCCCGGTATCGTCCGTAAAGCGCACATCCTCAGGCAGCTGGCGGCGGTGATAATCCGCGATGCGGGTGGCGGCCGTTTCGATTGCCGCCAGTTGTTCGGCGCTGACCTTGGCCGATGCGGCTTCGATCTCGGCTGCAGTCAGCTTCAGTGTTTCCGTCGTCACCCCGGCGCGGTCGAACTTGTTGGTCAGCTCGACCAGCGCCGCATCGCCGCGCGCCCGCACATCCTTGATGATGCCGTGCACCACCGCCGCGACGTCTTCCTCTTCCTCGCGCTTGGCGAAAAGCAGCTTCTGGAAATCCGCGTCGAACCCGGCGTCGGACGCATTCAACCGGCGCGCCATCAACGAGACTCCGCCTCATGGTCGGGCGTACCCTGCGCAGCCCAGGGCTCGGTCATGTCCACCAACTCGACATCGATGCATTCCACCGTCAGGCGAAAGGCGCCCCCGCCGGCCAGCACGATTTCGATCACCCCGCCCGGATCGCTCTCTTCATTTTCTTTGGCGCCGCCCGGCGTGAAGCGCAGCGCCAGGACGGATACCACCGCCTCGCCCGCGCCCAGCTTGACCTTGCTGGACTGGGCCTTGAGCACGCCATTGAAATGCAGCCCGGCGCGCACCCGCGTCTTGCCGTCCGCCTCCCATCGCAGGCGGTTCACCACCGCCGCGAAACGGCGCTGTTTGGGCAACCAGACGAAGTCCTTGAGCTTGCCAGCGGCGTCCTGCAGCCGGGCGGACAGGACCTCCAGGTCTTCGGCATCGGCCGCGGCGAGTTTCAGCCGTGTCATTCGGAAACCCGCGCTATGTCGGCGCCCACCCGCGAGAGTTTTTCCTCCAGCCGGTCGAAGCCCCGATCCAGGTGATAGACCCGGCTGACCAGGGTTTCGCCTTCCGCCGCCAGGCCCGCCAGCACCAGCGACACCGACGCGCGCAGGTCGGTAGCCATCACCGGCGCGCCCTTAAGCTTTTCCACCCCGCGCACGGTGGCGGTGTCGCCGTCGATGCGCACCTGCGCGCCCATGCGCGCCAGTTCCGGCACATGCATGAAACGGTTCTCGAAGATTTTCTCGCGGATCACCGAGGTGCCGTCGGCCACCGCCATCAGCGCCATGATCTGGGCCTGCAAGTCGGTGGGAAAACCGGGATAGGGCGCGGTGGTGACGTCATTGGCGTGCGGGCGGCTGCCGTTCATATGCACCTTCAACCCGCGCGGGGTGGGAGTGACATCGGCACCGCTTTTGGCCAGCAGCGACAGCAGGGAGGCGATGGTTTCCGAAGAGGCGCCCACCAGTTCCACCTCGCCGCCCGCGATGGCCGCGGCGATGGCATAGGTGCCCGCCTCGATCCGGTCCGGCATCACGCGGTGCTCGGCGCCATGCAGTCCGGCCACGCCCTCCACCGTGATCTCGCTCGAGCCCAGGCCGGAAATCTTCGCCCCCATGGCGATCAGGCAATTGCCCAGATCGGAAATCTCCGGCTCGCGCGCAGCGTTGACGATCTTGGTGATGCCCTTGGCCAGGGTGGCGGCCATCA
>Ga0157379_10001723_pt1 | contig 18101 bp, 21 predicted proteins | sample S25metaG_FD_121802 | JGI IMG/M metagenome (GOLD analysis project Ga0157379, IMG submission 121802) | Switchgrass rhizosphere microbial communities from Kellogg Biological Station, Michigan, USA - S2-5 metaG | ecosystem: Host-associated > Plants > Roots > Rhizosphere > Soil | place: USA... | reverse complement strand
CTTTATAGACAGTGCCTTTAAGTAACATCTCTGTTTCAGGGAATTATCGGCGCCAATCCTGGAAACAATTTCAACGTCTCAGCGTTGCATATGAAGCTTCCATTTTTGCCTACTATGTTTTCGGTTGCGAAGGCTCAGTATTTGACGACAGTGAGTAAAGTTATCATCACAATAAATACACTGTCCATACTCTCCCTATAGTCATTGTTCAAGTCAAAGATGGCGTGGATATTTTGGCCCTTTCTCTTGGTGGTCCTGATGGATGGAGTAAAGGTATAGGCAGTGTGGTGGTCAGCAGACTGGCGCGTGCCGGAAAAATCGTCACAATTGCCGCTGGAAATGAAGGAGACTTTGGAGCCTGGTATTTTAGCGGCCCCGGAATTGGAATTGATGTTATCTTGTATGTCAATTTTATTTTCGAGTTGGGTTGAAAATATTTCACAGTGTTGGGAGCGTTGAGAAGTATGGAACTCTCAATATTCTATCTGACGGTGATCTAACATAAACAATAGCGTCGCCATTAAAATCCAAAATGCTACTACGTCAGACATGAGCCACCCTAAGATCGTAAGTATGCAACATTCTGTGGGGTATATGAATGCCGAGTCGGTTCCTGCCATAGCCCTATTTCTCCGCCACCCCATTGCCCATCGAAGGCCCAATACCGATATACGTTCCATCTAACAGCGCCACTATTCCCGACGATGCTTGCAGTCCTTTGCCCAGCAATACGCCTGACCTGTCGATGTTCCTTGTCATTGTTCGTCGTGGAACTTGCACCTTTGTATGGTTTCATCGGTCGAGATTCTATCACCTTTCTCACGAACTTCTTGTATTCGGGCAACCAAATTGGTAAACGTTGCTGCAAAGGGTGCCAAAATCGCGCTTATCTATGAGTATGTGATTTGGTGAACACATTTGTCACAACTCTTAGATATCCCCTTCCTTAGCAATGGGAATGGACTCGGTGGAATTTCAGCCGACACCCCTACCGCTATGATTTCAGCTGCCAATGGATCATATTTGGGTGGAACAATGGATTGCCAGCAAGGCTCCCACCATTTCCTTCCCTCAGGCTGGAGCGGTCTTTCCATTCACCAACCCAGTAGGTGGATTGATGTCTGACTTTTCTACCTATGGCCCCACAAACGACATGTTCTTGTACGTGCCATTTCTCATAAGTATCCATTTGTTGTCTTCACACTCTCCTCTTTAAATTTCAGCAAGCCTGCTTTGTCTACCCCTGGTGGAAACATTCTTTCTACTGAACCGACCACCCAAGGTTCATGGGGTTTGAAGTCTGGGGTGCGTCTATCTAATACATGGTTTGCTTCTTTCCGTTAAATAGGCAGTTTTGTTCAGACTAGTATGGCGACTCCCTTCGCTGCCGGTAATGCTGCTTTGTATCTTCAAGTCAGGGAGAAGACCATCGCCGTCGCTCGTTCCCTTCGCGATGTATCCCAGACTACGGCGCAGGCAATTCCTTCGAGTAAAACAGACAGAGAGCCTCTGCAAATCTCGGTTCAGGCTGGCTCTGGTCTCGTCAACATCTACAATGCTATCCATTACCCACAGTTGTCACTCCCGGCCAATCACTCCGAATGATACTGCTCACTTCGATGGCACTTAAGTGGTTATATATTAAATATGGCGAACAGAGCCTCTTACTTATATGATTATAGCCATATCGTTGCGGCCAAGAACACGGGGAAGAAGATTTAAACCTACAAGCTGAGTCATGTTCCTGCGGGTACTGCACACACCACCGAAGCGGTATGTACTTTTGTTTCATCCTTTTTTTACCCTTCCATCTGACTGTGCTGCCTAAAGGGAACCATTTCCCCCAATCTTGGACCTGTTCCTCTCTCCGCTGATTCCGCAACCGTTCGCATTGTTCCATCCACTTTGATCGTGCTTCCAGGCACTTCTGCAGTTGCCATTGTCAGCATTACTGCTCCGAAGATTTCTGCCTCCACATTTCCCGTGTATTCTGGATTTGTTGAAGCCGAAAGCGCGACGACGGGGGAGACCCTAAGTGTCAGCTACGAAGGTCTCGTAGCAAAGATAAAGGACCTGAAGATCATTGATGATACGGATTTCTTCTTCGGTGACCCTATACCCACCTTGTTGGACTCGACAGGCAATGTCCGAGATGGTCCTACGAACTACACTTTTGCAGACGATGACTTGCCTAGTGTTTTATACAGGTGAGTATGTTCTTCCATTTAGTGGCTTGCGTCTCACTATCTTTTCAGACTCGCAAGTGGAACCGCTAGGCTCACGATTGACCTTGTTGCTCCTGGCATTAAATTGGCTACCCGCGATTTGGAACTCGAGAAACGAGGCTTCCCAGCATTCTGGACTCCTTTCCCAATTACCAAAGCCGGCGGAACGTATACTATATCGATCTCGTAATGCTGACGCTGGTGTAAGCATTACACCCACTCCTGGCTCTTTCAATGGTTTCTAAACATGTTTTCTTTTTGTAGCTGGAAGACAATGGTTGGAATGACCTCTCTCTTGACCCGCCCTCCTTTGCTAACGGCACAACCTTCGGCAACGGACAATACCGGCTTCTTATACAAGCATTGAAGAACACTGGAAATCCATCCCTCGAGGCAGACTACGAGACTTGGTTGTCTCCCGTCTTTGGTGTATCGGTTTGAAAAGGGAGATGAAAATCGTTCGATTCTAAGCTCTTTATTTTCCGCGTATTTAGTAAGATGGGCTCCATTCCTTTGTGTATCCAAGCCGCCAATATATAGTAATTCTACACCACAAGTGCAACTTCTTTCGCCTATTATTATTGGAATAGATTCGCTAAAATAGACTCGCCGGATCTTAGTCATCTAGTTAACTGGAGGCTGGCGACACGGTATTTGCAGCGTTCCTTTGTTCGAATAAACGACTTCTTACACTGTTCACAGAAAATCTTCACAACTCCTTACCCGCGAGGTACTTGGAATATCTTCATCGCGGCTGACGTCCATGTCATTCATCCGTCGTCACCCCGCTCGTACATTAGCCACCTTCTCTTTCGCAACTATCGCTGGAACATCCTACTTTTATTATACTCATCGCGAAAAGCTCGCACAGGCTAATCAGACCTTTGCAATAGCAACCTGGGACCGTGATTCTGCTGGGAAGCGCGTTCAAAAGAGGATTACTCTACCGTTAATGGTCCCGGAAGAGATGGAGAGGCGGCTGAGGTTGATGACGACGCGTGGATCTGCATTCAGGGATGGGATTCAATGGAATTGGCATACTGCTCAGCTACCAGCAAACAATCCAGTTGAAGACGCGTTCTCGAGCATGATTGTTGAACGAGATCCTCCGCCCAGCTCAGTAGAACAACCTCTTGAACCTCCAACCCGCAATGGCGATCTAATATTCTTCTCGGTTTTCGATGGTCATGGGGGTCCTTATACATCACTATTGCTTTCGAAAACATTAATTCCAACCGTCGGTCTCGAACTCTCCTCCATCATGAATCAAACTGCCCCCAGCACACCTCCTACATGGAGCATCCCTACGTATCTCCATTCATGGCTTCGTTTGACACCAACATCATCCTTACCGAATTCGAAGACATTCGATCAGGATCCAAAATATGTCTCTCTTGCTATCCAGACAGCTTTTGCCAAACTAGATTCGGAAATTATCAATGCTCCATTACGGCTCATGACTGAGCACCTTGAACGAAAGCAAAAGGATCCTAATGTACAAGATTTGCATGAAGATACCCTTGCAAAATCCGCTGTACAAGCTGCTTTGACTGGTTCGTGTGCCTTGCTGGCGCTATTGGATACTGGTGCCCGAAACCTTTACGTTGCTTGCACCGGAGATTCTCGAGCTGTGGCTGGATATTTCGACGAGAACAAAGGATCTTGGACAGTAGATGTCTTGACAGAAGACCAAACTGGCCGGAACCCGAACGAACTGAAGAGGTATGACATACTTAATCTGAGTGCCATCCGCGTCGTACGACGTGGGCTCCTGGTTTACCTTTCCGTCTGATTTTATTCACTCTTCGATTTAATGCTAATGCGATCCCCCCAGGATCCAGAGTGAACATCCTCCAGAGGAACAAGATCATGTCGTAATGAGAGGTCGGATCCTTGGCGGACTCGAGCCAAGTCGGGCATTTGGTGACGCCAGATACAAATGGAGCCGTGATCTCCAAGAGAAGTACGTTATATTCATTACTGTGATGCTATTTTATGTTGAGTTATGGATTTTCTGCAGAATCGCTCGTTTCTTCTTCTCAGAAACAGCACTTCCTCGAGGGCCGCCGTCAAAGCTCCTCACTCCACCATACGTGACCCCTCGCCCCGAAGTAACATATCGAGTCGAATTCTTACCGTCTTCAGACAAGAAGCCTCCCAGCTCGAAGATGCGATTCCTGATCCTTGCCACTGATGGTCTTTGGGACACGATCTCTTCTCAGGATGCCTGCGCATTAGTCGCAGGATATCTGGTCGGATTACGAGGGACGATTCCCAAGAAAGAACTTCATGATCGATTGAAGCTTTCGACTAGTACTGAAGGTATCGACGGGAAGAGACCTCGAGAGAAAGGTGGCAATGAAGCGGGAACTTGGGAGTTCAAAGATGACAATGTTGCAACGCACTTACTGAGAAATGCTCTCGGAGGTGGAAACGACGAACAGTTACGCCAGCTGATGTCTATCTCCGCACCATTAGCCCGGAGTTATAGGGACGATACCACTATCACAGTTGTCTGGTGGGATGAAGGGAAGGAGGGGGAGAAGCAGCAGGTCAAAGCGAAACTATAAAGACTTCATGTACCGTGATATTAAGCTTGCTTACTTTATTTGAGCCCATTGAAGTTCTGTGCGAAGGATCTATTGGTCAAATCTGCATGTATAGAGGAAGCTCAAAAGAATATCTACAAAACTGGAATGAATAAGCTGCGCAAATATGGCGGACCGGATAACTCGAGGGAATATAATATAATACTAGGGAAATAACCACGCCAACGTATATGAGCTGCTTGGACTCATATACCACCCTTCCGCCTCATAGCACCCACTTTTCTTTTTGGGAAACCTCCCAAACCAACACCTGCAATCTGCTGTATCCTATTCCCATGCTGAATAGGTTTGAAGGGCGGTGCTGAACTACCATTGCCATTCCGCACTTCGTGCAGATTGTTCGAGACTATGAATGGCGCACCTAAACCGCCACGCAGCGACTCTCGATCCTCTTTACGGCGTTTCTTCGAACTGTCAGAATCATCGTTCTCAGCCGCAGTCAGACTTTTCCGTTTGTTCATAGCTCCCTGTGGACCACTGGGTCGTACGGAAGAAGATGAAGGGGGATCGTCGCCAGTGGACTTGGCTACGGCGTCCTTTGGCGCAGTCTCATCTTCGTTATCCGAGGATTCATAGGTAACAAGTGGTTTCATCGGTTCGGCTCCCTTTGCGGCAGCGGCAGCTTTGAAATTCGCCACTTTTTCGTTAAGTTTTGAGGTCATAGGATCCGGAGAAGGTAGAGAGGAGAGAGGAGAGGAGCAGAGCTTCTTCGTTGGACGGAAATTTGATGCAGATACTGATATCCCACGGTCATCATTCTCGTCGGGACTCTTCCTCTTCATGTTCTTCTTGTTGCCATTTCCACTGGTCAGGCTGATAGCCGCACCCAAAGCATCGCTTGGCGCACGGATATAGAAGAGCATGTACGCGCTCTTAAGGCCGGTAACCGAAGATGCTGAGGTTGAAGTGACGAGTTCATCATTTGCCTCATACCAAGTCCCATCCCTACCCTTCACATGAGCATAATAGTGACCAGAGTTAGGCCCGCTGCCCGCATGGGATATGACACCATAGAGTGTGTAACGCGGGCCATACTAAAAGGTTCGTTAGAACGACATGTATGAAGTACACGAGGTTGACCGTACCTGGCCTTCGCTCATGGCCGGCTGCAAATCCAAACTGTGTCCATAGTCAACCAGATGCCCAAGTTTCCGTCCCAGAGGAGTGAATCTCTTCAAATGGACAGTAAGACACATCGGTGCGTCGTGCACCGTGAATTGCTTCTCTGCGTTAACGAGCTTTTTGCAGCCATCACACTTATACTTGTTAGCTCCACGAAGATGGTCGATCTGAACGAATTTGGAGAGAGCCTGCTTTACCGATCCAACGTTCATGACATCCAGACTGAGGTCGAGAGAAGCGTCGAAGGTATCAGAGGCATGGCCACATGATCCACAGGTGACGCGAGATCGTAACCGACCGCCAAAGATTCTGTGTACCCATGAGGTTTCAGCTATCTTCGGATCTAGTTTTCTAAAGTAGAATTTGAGTTTAGAGTACTATGAATATCTGAAAAAAGTGCTTACGGTCCCATACCGGCAATACACGACTTCTGGAGAGCATCAACGGAATAACGCAAGAATTCATGGGCGTCTTCTTGTCTATTTCGTCGTAAATGCTTTGCAATATCTGTAAAATACGTTAGTACATCGACCAAACAGAATGGAAGTGGTACTAACTTTGCAGGTTATTGACAATTCCCGAAGGAATAAAACACTTGTTTCTCTGTTGCGACAGCGAGCTCTCCATCACCGTTCGCATCTTGCAGGACATACAAAATGATCCTGATATATGGCCTGTAAGTGAGATGGCCAATATAATGAACAAGTAATTTATGGGTTTCTTCAAAGGTCACATACAGCGATCGGCTGGGGTTCCATGTTGCTTGAGCAAGTGCTGCAATGGCGTGGTATGTAAGAGACATTGTAAGACCGAGTTTAAGAAACAGGTGTTGCCGGTATTGATGAAGCCTAATGAAGTGGGTGCGGGCATGGCCCATTGCGCGACCAGCGGCTTGTCGTATAGGACGCGACTGGTTGGCGATGGACGCGACGAAGGTTGTCCCTTCGTGGTCGATGGTGAGGACGTTACTGTTTTCGAGGGCTGTGATTCCTAATTAGCAAGGATCGAATCAAAAAAATATCCCGACACTTGCAGTGAAGCTACGCACCTCTTCGGTGGATGGGACATTAATATATGGGTATTTTGGTTCCCCTTGGGTTTGAGATAACGATCCAGTTGATGATCCTTCCACAAACTCGACTTTTGAGTTCAACAGTTCATCGAGACCGCGTGTCAGCGTGGGTGTGTTGGGTGAATCCTTTGAAGCACCGTGGTGAAAATTGGAGGTGAGCGGCGAGGCAACAGCTAACATGCTCCTATGAGTTATCTGCGGCGTTTTAAGCCGTGTAGTGATTAGAAAGGAGCGAGAGTGCAGGGTATTGTGGTCAATGACCCCACGCGTTGCGGGGCTGAGATGAGGTGGGGAAGATTCCTGAGCCAAGTTTCAAACTCAGCTTGTCTGTCAAGACTCAACATTGAATTTATTTTGGGCAATTTCTTTGTCCTTGACTGAAAAATCCCCACCAGGATTATCAGTAACCAGAATGTCATTAAAATTATACAGAAGGTGTGCTACAACAAAATTACGATTAGCTACAGAAAACCGAAGAATTAATCAAAAATACAGTAAGATAGGTGTACAATTACTATGGAGGTATATTATACGAATAAGTATTATACCCTAATATGGTGCTACTCAGTAGCGACTCGAAGGGTCGGAGAGCGCTGCGTCGAATTTCATCAAGGAGGGGTCAATGACAACTGCTCCATGACGACTCGCAGTGACCTGATATCCAGCTTGAACTCCAGCTTGCAGCGCATTACTTGTACTTCGTTCGTATGACTGCGGGAGGTACGCTCGACGCTCGACCTGCTCGACGGCACGAGTGAGGACGTGCATGCCATGGTTGGGATGAGGGAAATCCGGGTAATACGTTGAACCATATTGATTTGGACCATCGAAAGAGACATCGAACGATGGTCCAGCGGAATTCATAGTCACCCCAAGAGGCATCCGGTATGAAGATTCAGGATATGCATCCCCTTTTCGTGGATGCGGAGCTTGTGGTATTTTGTAGTTAGCGCCATAGCCGTTGTCGACTACGTTAATGCTCTGGTATATCGCGCTCAAGGAATCAAAAGCAGGATATCCACTCTCCGTTGCGCTTTGGGGAAAGGTGGATGTCACAAAATGTTCAATTCTGTCAACTTCCTTGCCAGTCATGTACGGGTCGGTGTGTTTCTTCATGTGTTGTTCTAAGGTTCTCTGGCGTTTGAACCTGCACGCAACATCAGATGAGTATATCAAGGATGAAAAATACAACCTACATGGTTCCACAGGATTGGCATCGATAGCAACCAGGCTGGTGAGCTTCCTTCTTGTGACGGGTACGAGACGCGGGGTCACCGAAGGTCTTCTCGCAATAAGGACATTTATGAGGCTTCTCGCCAGTGCTTCAACAAATGAAACTCAGTTTTACACCAAAGAATCAACAATATTCAACATACTGTGTATTCAGATGGGTTAACTACGGGAAAAGGTGGAGTTGGTCCTCAAGTATTCAATGACGAATTCTGCGAAACTCACCAATCCTCCCATTTGATTGAACCCCTTACCGCAACCTGGTTCGTTGCATATGTAGGGCCTCACGGTTCCATGAGTCCAGTTGTGTCTCTTCAGGTCAGAATTACGCTTGAACTTCATAGGGCACTGATCGCAACGGAATTTCTTTAGGTCGCCGTCCTATTATTTAGCTTATAAGACATGAATTAAGTGAAGGAAAGTTTAAACTCACCTCTGAGGGGGCATTTGACCTCCGGATGGTGCTGCGGGTCTTGGGCATCGCGAAACGGCTATCAGCAGTGAAGAGAAGGGGGGAAGAATAAAGCTTTGAATGTAGGGAAACAAAGGGGAAAGCGGTCAACGCTGGAACGGGATAATGAAGCTTCTATGAGGAGAGTTGAAGCAAAATTTGGTGAAAAGCAAGGTTGGGAGAAGTTCAGGATACTGGAAATTCAAAGGGTTAAAAGGATTTCCAAAGCGGTATACCATCTCTTTGTCCGTCGAATCTGCTTCCAAAGGTAATGGTGACGGAGTTAAAATCGAGATAGTGTGAGACAGCTGATTGTTTATATCCCAAATGTAAATACGCACAAATTCGTACAAACCCCGCTAACTCTCCCTCCATTTTATATGGATCTTCACAGTACTTGTGATATATAAAATGGGGTTCCATCGCCTACGGAACTCTATAAAACTGGCGGACTGCAGTTGAGCGTCCAAATCTTGCAGTACGATGTTCTCCAAATGCGGAAGTAAACACAATTGCCTCAAAATGGCAATGTATCTCGGCCAGGGTCGATCATCTTCCCGAATTTCTCTTTTGTGGGCAAGAACATAAAAATCCCTAAATTGACAAGTACTTTTTATCCATCCATTCAGTTCACGTGGGCCAAAGAGGGTCGAGTGCCATCGTGAGAGTGTCTAGCGTTGCTGCATTCAAGTCAAATTCCGTGGAAAAACAATAAATGAGTCACTGGAGTGGTCAAGTGCATGTTCACGTAATATACGATAATAGTCGCCCGGTGACTTCCCCTTATTGGCCCGTTGAACTGCCTTACAGAAATCGAAACAAGGGATTACACCGTGGTAATTATTGAGTAGTTGTAGGATATTGATACCAGAGAAATCTTGAATCGTTCAGAAAAGACTAGCCATATCAAACGATAGACCCAGCGAATTGAATTGGGATTGACGGATTCGGTACGCGAAGAAAATCAGGGAGTTCTCTTCCAGCCGGCAGTTTCTCGGTCAGGATCCAGGTCATTAGACAGTCGTATTTGCAGCACGAGCCACGACCACAGACACGAGAAAGACTTTAGTTTTAGTGGTAACATGCTTGAACTGTGATTCGGAAAAGTGAATGGGGCTGTAAAGGTCAGTAGGGCGCAGGGTCACGGATAATTCCCGAACAAAAGGGAAGGAAATTAGACATTCATGATGTCAAGGGATACTTCTTCTATAAGTAAGACCTGATATCGCCTCCAGAGAAACCTTCGGAAGGGTGATATTTGAATAATTTGCGTGTGCTCTAAATCATAGAAGAGTTGGTTAATTACCCCCACCCGAAGACGTAGGTTAATCTGGTTCAGGGTGTTGGCCACGGTATTTAATAACATAAAACTTTGAAACAAAGCACGATACGGTGGCGCTGCAAACATCTAATGCCTGTGGGATCAGCTGTGGTTCACTTTTAATAGTAGAAAACGCATATTTACTTACCGGAAATATATTTCTTTCATAAAACCATCGAAGGAGGTGAAGTAGTACGATAAAGATCATAAATGCAAGTGCCGAGTCACCCAGGAGTAATCAATCAATCCCAAGTCCTGGACCATCAATACACTTGGTTATTTTCTCCATCATCCAAGGGGCGATCGCCCAAAGATCCGACCAGGCTAGCGAAGCGTATTGTGCATGGCCTGGTCCAAACAAAAGATCTTCTTCTTCTTCTTGGGGATTAACTAAGGATGGGTTGATCAACTGTGCGACGAGCCTAAAAATTGATATGGAATTCAGCCAGTCGATTCGGAAACAAATTTCAGACTAACATAAAACTTCCAACCCATACACGGCCCCCTTCTTCCAGGCCATTGATCGTCAGCCAGCGTTTGTCATGTCCACTTGGTGTATAATCTGGATATTCGGAAAATAGTTCACTAGGTGATGGATATCGTAATTTGGGTAAATTTTCAGGGGGATGCAGAAAATTGCCGGCATTAGAATTTATTTGAAAGGATTTGCGGGGTTTATGTTGGACACCAAATGCGAGAATGCGAACGTCGGTAAGTTGAAGGACAACCTGAGATGCCATCAGTAAATTTGAATAATATCCATGAAGGGTCTGGAATAAACTTACACGAATTCGTGTCTCTAAATGAAGCAGATCATTCTGCAACCTAAGAGAATATTTATAAAATTGAGACGGAAGAATGTGAAGGTCGTACTTGATTTCATGAAATAAATTGATGGGATTAAAATTTCTCGAAGTAGCATCTAGTTGATTGGCTGACCCATTCCTATTGAGGACTATGTAGCTGCCCAGATTGACGTTAGTTTAAAAAGAAAGGATAAGAAGAAACTATTTACCTGGTCCACGCTTCGTCGGCAGTACACCTTGTTTTGCCACGGTGAATAACAAGAGATAGGGTCCTATAATATTAACGATAGTTAGATAATGAATAAAAGTGTTTGTGAAATCGTCCACACGATAAAAATGCCTGTCTCCATCGGCCTTCCTTGCGCCACTTCTTCCAATTGGGAAGAAATCTTCTCGAAAAACATTCCTCCCATTCGGCTTCCTTTAGACTTGGTAGAGTAGCTTCAAACAATATCCATTCGGGCTTGGCTCGAACAAGAACTTCGACCCAATTCTGCCGTGGTACAATGTTGCGAACACTTAGATTTGTAAGAGACACATCCGGCTCTTCTCCTTGGAGACCATTGAGCATTGCCTTTCGCCATGGATTTAGAGAAGCCTTGTATACATTTCACATTGAAATGTTCTGTGTACGGGAGGACAATAACTCACGTCACTAGCAACAGATCTCAATCTCCTGGACATTCCTGACACGATAATTAACGAAGAAAGATCCAGCTCGCTAAGGATATCAGCGACCAGCTCTACTGGCAGCCTCTCGAGCATGCTGCCCATCGAAGGGATACGGGGATCGGTGATAGTCGGTGGCAAGTAGCTGAACGCCAAAACCCCAGGGGCTTCTTGGTGACGTTCGGATGTGACGAAGCATAATCGAGATTGTCACGGAGACGTGACAACGCGGTCTTTGTCGCGTCGCGTCAGTTTATAATGTCCCTTTCTCTAGCAACTTCATGGCAACAAGAATAAATAAATGGAGTATTCCTCTAATAATTTCCTCCCAAATCTACCGCATCAGATGTTTTATCCGGTAATTATTATTTAATTCCTGAATGAGTAATTCTACACAAGAAATGTGACATACACAGCATCTCCATATAGAGTGGCACAAATAAGGCATCAATCTCTCGCAGCCTGGACAGTTTCTACAGCGTTGTCCACACCTCCGACTCCCACGCCTGCAAGCACACCTCCTGGTACCGGCTCAGAAGTCTCCCCGCCCATGGAATCGGCTGTGGTCTGTCTCGCAGGAGGAGAAACCTTCGAATTAAGTGGAAGCCACTGCATTTCAATATCGAGATCTACAATCCACGATCCGATTCCCAGAGGGAAGTCTATTTCCTTCCTGGTCAGTTTCAAATGAATTGGAGCGGGAACTTCCGCTGCTGTCTGCGGAGGAGGTTGAGGCATATGGAAAGTAGGAATGAACCATAACCATCCCATAAATACCTAAAAGACATTTTTAGTCCCGACCTTCGGCAAAATTTTCAGGAAGACCAACCTGTCCCATATAAAGCTTCGCTCGAACTTCGCGCCCAGCATCTAAAACAATTCCCTCTTCAGGAACGTTGATTTGTTCTGCACCTTCAAATGATTCCGCATCGTTTTCCTCTTTCATTGTAGCGGGGATTTCCTGTGTTGAGGATGCCACTTTTTCCTCCTTAATAGACTTCTTTACGACGTTCCATTTACTTTGATCCAACGGAGTGAGTATATGGGTATAAATACGTGTTTTCTATTTTGCAAGTAAGTTTTCAAGTTTATTACACTGGGTTGGATACTTACCTCAACTTCATCTTGGAAGACGATCTTTTTCTCCATGCGACCTAGCTTTGCAAAGCTTCTGACCATTTTGCCGTTATCCCATTTATCCGTTTTGAACAAATCCGTGACATTCTCCGCGTCTCTGTGATCCGAGTCCTTTTTCCGCTTCCCAAAATCCTTCGGGTCTCGAGTATATTTTTCCCATTCCTCGAGAGTATCCACAAAGGTATCGTCATATCGAGCCAAAGAAACCCAAACGTTGCCCGCTTGGCCATCAACATTTTTGGTAGCCTTGGTGGTCACAGTGCTGTCAAGTACTTTATTAATGGTTCTGATTAATGTCATCCTTGCGTTACCGGGGTCCCTGAGTCGTAAGACCATCTTCAGCAGCTTCACCTTTGGGCGTGCTGCAGCAGGAATCTTTGGTCGTAGGGCCCAAAAGTCTGGAGGTGCCGTACGGGAGAGGACCAATGACCAATACATTAAATAGCGTCTCTGAGAGGGGATACTGACCCCCTGTTTAGGTTTCTTCGGTGGAGAATTCGACGAGCTAGATGTTGGTGATGGGGCTTTCATACGTCGAGAAGTATGCAAGTTCAAGACACTCTCTAAGGCGGTTACGGGGGACGAGCTATTCTGAGCGTCGGGTGCTGGTAATGATGACAGTGTATCGTTATTCGTTTCTTCTGTGACATGTTTCGAGGATGTACTTGATGCCGGATTGGTAGAGGTCTTGTCTTCATTAGTCACTTCTCTTTGCATATCGTCAGTTTCGATTACGTCCATCCATTCCTCTGCGCGCAATTTAGCCCATTGTTTGGCTGTATAGCTACGCTGAAGCTTTGGAGGCTCCGGGGTGATATTCAAGGATAGGAGGTATGCACAGGCCAAACTTCCCGATCTACCCTTTCCAGCTAATACATTTGACATGAAAAAACTTATCGAGATTATGTATAAGACTGACGAACCTTTACAGTGTAGAACAATAACTCTATCAGGTGATCCATCTAACCATGCTCGCATCTCTCGGACAGCAAGAGGCAAAATGGCCAAGGGAGGCGCGCTGGAGATTTATGAGTTAACCTGGTGTTCATTTCAGTGGCGAGTGAACATACTGGTGATCCGGAAATGGGTATCGGGATACTCTTCCTCCAAAGAATGCGGCGTCATAAGCGTTCTCTGTAAGGGGACAGCTAGAGGGTTTGCGGTCAGCGCCACATAATACACCTTGCAATCTTGGGCATCTTACAAGTTGAAAATCCAGTAATTATTGCCATGGCGGTGATCAAGAAACTTCTTTGCATCTTCACGTCTATTCCTGTAAAACCCTTCTAGACCTCCCGCAGGAAAGCCCATTATGATAACATGGTCTGTTACATAGACAAGATCAAGCTCCAAGTCGAGCTCCTCATCCTTGAATCGCGCCTTGTTCCCAGAGACAAGTTTTCTAATCTTGGAGGACAGTGAGAATCTCACTCTTTAATAAATGTGAAAGAAACGTACATAGTTGGCCATGGAGGTAAAGAACAAGGAAGGTTGAAGTGGTGAGGTGCAATAGAGCGTATGACGTCGTACTTCGAAATGGGCGCTTACCCACATTTCACACAAAAATTGTATTAAATATCTAATACAAACGCAATTGATGATCCACAAAGAACAAATCGAGAGAGATAGAAACTAGGAAATCTAATACAACATAACCCTCGATACATCATTCAACCCACCCTCGATCTCTAGCAAATGATACTACATCCCCTGCGTTCCCGAACAGCCCCTTCTTCGTCGCACTACGCCCTTTCTTCGTTCGCACTTGTGAAATAGATTTTTCTAGAAGATGCTCCGTTTCAACCAAACAATCGTAGGCCTGCTTCTCGCCGAAATCGATGGAGAGCAACATGCCATTGCGCGAACTCGGTGATCTCAGTCGTTTAGACCGAATAAGCTTCGTTGTCAGATAATGAAGCCACTTGGGCTTTTGTCAGATCATGGATCGCGGTGAAACATACGAAGACTTACCATGACATTAGTTATAGGGCGGAATGCAGACCAATCTCCAGCGTGATGGGCCAAACGCATCAAGCGATAAATGTCGAACTGGTAATCGCCTGTCAGTGTTCATACATCAGTACAAAAAGTAGGGTTCAGATATTTAGAAGGCATACCCTCGCCTTCAAATATTAGCTCGTCAACTGGTGTCCAATGAACTTCCGATGAACCTTCAGAGCCATCCATTCGCGCAAGGCCAAGATCGATAATCGTTGCAGCAACACCATGAGAAGGATGATCCATCGTCAACTGCCCAAATTCGCCAACTCCTGACATCATGCCTGCTGCTGCTGCAACACCCCGAAGTCGAGTTCCTTTGCTGCTCTTACTGACCACGGGAGAGGTTTTGACAAGAATTTGTCCCCAATGCAGATCACGGTGCTGAAGTATTTCCATTCAGTAGGTTAAATGTGTCGGACTGGCTAGATATACCTCGAAAGATACAAGATCTTCTGCAACTGCGAGTGCTTTCGCTGTTTGCCAGAAAATGGAACAAGCTTGTCGCCACCCTGTCTTGATTGGAAATGTATAGGCTTCTAAGTCTGGTCCACCATTAGGCAAGGCCAGTAGAGCATACGCTTGGTTATGAGGGAAGACATCTAACCAACCAACATTTAGTATCGGGTAACTCGTTGTGATGCATCAAATGTACCTGGACGAATGTTTTCCGATTTCTTCTTATCACTAAAATCGTCCCATAGGTCCAGAAGCTTTGCAGGATATTCGCCGGCAACGATGAACGTCCTGCATTCATTCAAGAACATCTCGACAGTTGTTAATTGGAGACTCACCGTAAAAGCCGAATGAATCCAGGGCACAACCGTCCCATCGCCCGGGTCACCACAATCTCCTGAAGAACATCCTTGGCATCGGACTCTTGAGGTAGCTCTTCGTCGTCCGGATCCTGAAGCACCGATGCACCGGATTCATCCCGTAATGGAATGACTTTCAGAACCACATTCCCCACAGCATACACCTCCGAGAAGCTTGCTTCTCCAATCTTTCTGAAACTAGGAGAACTTGCAGAAATGCTACCGTCCAGTTCATGGAAGGGAAATGTCTCTACGAATGAGGTAAAGTCAAGAGGAGTCACCTGTTGACATTCCTTCAAGAGCGGCTTCAGATGCTTCGGGGGCAAGGATTTGGGCCTATTTAAAACCTTGGCTTTAGTGGATGGTAACTTCGCAGGTGGCTTAGTCGAGGAGCTTGAAAGGAGACTATCCACAGAGATTGATAAAGCCTCAAACGAGGTCTCCAACTCGGCAATGGACGCGTCGTCGTCGTCCTGTTGGATGCTAGTGTCCAACACCTGACCTTGGTGGTGTCGTAGTGACCTCTCCTGTTCTGAGAGAGGGGTTAAGGGACCTGCTCGGAGAAATGATAGATCCAATTTTCTTTGGGAGGTAGACAATGACCGAGGCGAATCCAAAGATGGCCGCTGCGAGCTGCTACGCTCCATTGTCTGCGATGTGCCTCGTTCAGAATTTGGCATTAGTGGAACTGATTCTCCATCCATATTATCCGGACTCTTCCTTCCTCGTGTTTGCTTCTTCTGTGATGCAGTGGCTTTGGGAGCTATAGTTTGTCTTCGTGAGGCGATCGATACGGCTGGCTCCACATAGTCAGAGTCTGAACTGTCCGAGTCGTCCGACACGATAATGGGATTAGTCTTATTTCCACGCAAGACTCGACGAGGTGCAACTGGATTTGCGTCGTCTTCAGATTCCGAAACTACGATAGGTCGTTGAGGTGCTCTGCGTTTAGCAGGTCGCACCTGTTCCTCCACGCTGCCTGCAGAGATATTGGTAATGGGTGCGAACTTCATCCTTCCTTTTGTCGCCTTCTTTGAGGGCCCTTTCTTTATGGTATCATTATCTGGTATGGCCACAATTTTAGAATCAACAAATGGTTCGAAGGTGGACGCCTTTGGGTTGGGAGTTGGAGGAGGAAGAGTCCCGAGGAAAACAATGGAAGGCGAGGCTGCTACGGAGACGTTCTTGAGGCCTAAGGGTTTTCGGTTGGGTGTTTCGGCATTCTGTGGTCCAGCTTTCATCTTGACGACAAATTGAAGGAGCTTCCCAGACTTGGGAGAGCCTCGAGGTGAAGTAGAATGTCCGTTAACCTTCCGAGGTCGAATCCCCACTTTCTTCACGGAAACCGGTGACACAGATATAGCATTTTCAATCCCGTCACCCTGAGGCTTGAGAAATGGTGAATTCTGCGGCGTAGGTTTGCTTCTTGGTACGTATACGACCCTTGTTCCTCTCCGACCATAGACGTTGATGCGAATTGTCTCTGGCATCAAAATAATAATCAAGAGTGTAGGAACGAGAAGATGAGCAAATGGAAACCCCAACAGATACCGGGTAATGTTCAGAAGACGACCTGTGTGTTCCCCCAAATCCAGGATGTAGTGTCACGGTTGGAAACAAAGGCACGCGTCCCAGGAAACCAGTCATGTGATGGGTGACTTGCATGTGACAAACATGAATAGTTATGTAAGGGATCTGGTGTAATCTTCCACAAAATCTATTCCAATATTTCTAGACTTCATTCTGCACGTAGTACACGATCTTTAGTTGAACAAGGATTTCAAGACAACCAAGATCCTTTCTCCAACCTCGGTTGTCCCAGTCTCACCACCCAAATCCTTGGTCCTCAAGCCCAAACCACCCAGACTCTTGTCATCCAGGACCTTACGAACAGCAGCTTCAACAGCTTGAGCTTCCTTCTCAAGACCGAGAGAATACCGCAAGAGCATTGCTGCGCTGAGAATAGTACCGATGGGGTTGGCGATGCCTTTGCCAGCAATATCAGGAGCGGATCCATGAATGGGTTCGTACACGCCTGGCGCGGTGTTGTCCGAAGGTTTGGTCAAGGGAGGGCTGGCAAGAGAAGCAGAGGGCAAGAGACCAAGAGAACCAGGAATGACACTAGACTGGTCGGAGAGGCTACGGTAAAATTAAAGAGCTGAATGGATGGAAGTGAATGTGGCTCACATGTCACCGAACAAATTCTCGGTTAAGATAACGCCATTGAGTTTTTTGGGATTCGAAACCATCAACATGGCAGCAGAGTCCACTAGGTGATGGTCGAGACTCAGTTGGGGATATTCCTTCTGGAGAGTCTGGGTAACGATCTTTCTCCAGAGACGAGAGCTCGCAAGGACATTAGCCTTATCAATCGAATGAATCGGTAGGGGGGGATTCGTGGTAAGAGCAAGTTGTGCAGCAACGCGTGTGATCCTTTCAACTTCTGCGACGGAATAGATCATGGTATCCCATGCAACCTCAGGGTTAGGTTCGGTATTCATCTCCTTCCTCTCTCCAAAGTAGACTCCGCCAATAAGTTCGCGCACGACGATGAAATCGACGCCTTTGACGATGTTTTCTTTCAGCGGAGAGTTGGCAAGGAGTGATTCGGACGCGAAATTGGCAGGACGAATGTTGGCGTAGAGT
>Ga0157379_10001721_pt1 | contig 18116 bp, 13 predicted proteins | sample S25metaG_FD_121802 | JGI IMG/M metagenome (GOLD analysis project Ga0157379, IMG submission 121802) | Switchgrass rhizosphere microbial communities from Kellogg Biological Station, Michigan, USA - S2-5 metaG | ecosystem: Host-associated > Plants > Roots > Rhizosphere > Soil | place: USA... | reverse complement strand
TGCCTCCATCCCCCAAGGAAGTGGCGGATTTCGCGGCTGACTATCGCCCTGATGCGTATGAACGGCTGGTCGATCGCTTGCTAGCGTCACCTCACTATGGCGAGCGTTGGGCGCGCCCGTGGCTCGACTTGGCGCGGTATGCGGACACGAACGGCTTCGAAAAAGACGATATGCGGACCATGTGGAAGTATCGCGACTGGGTCATCGATGCACTCAATCGTGACATGCCGTACGACCAATTCACCGTTGAACAGATCGCGGGTGATTTGCTGCCGGGCTCCACGACTGCACAAAAGATCGCTACTGGATTCCATCGCAACTCTATGTTCAACGAGGAAGGTGGCGTCGACAAGGACGAATCGCAATTCGACATTCAGGTGGACCGCGTCAACACAACGAGCGTCGTGTGGTTGGGTTCGACGATGGGCTGCACTCAATGCCACAACCATAAGTACGATCCGTTCACCCAGAAAGACTACTACTCGATGATGGCGTTCTTCAGCCATGGCGAGAAGACTTCCAAAATGAACGGCGATACCACCACGGTTTGGATTGAACCGAAGCTGGACTTGGCAAGTCCTTCGCAGGAAGAAAAGCGCAAAGAGTTGCGCGCCAAGATCGACGCCATGGAGTTAACGATGAAAACGTCGACTCCTGAATTGGAAGCTGAGCAGGCAGCTTGGGAACGTCAGACCCTCGATGCCAAGAAGGACTGGCATCCGCTAAGTCAGATGAAAGCGAACGCACTGCATGGAGCGAAACTTTCCCTTGAAGCGGATGGCTCGATCGCGGCGTCCGGCGAAAATGCGCGCGAGGAGACGTACGTCATCGAGGGAAAGATCGACGGACTCGAAACACTGCATGGACTTCGGATCGAAGCACTCCCGAACGCCAGCCTACCGCGGGGAGGACCGGGCCGCGACGTGTACGGCAACTTCATCCTGAGCGAAGTGCGTGTGGAAGTGAAGGCCAACGGAAAATGGACGGGTGTCGAATGGTCACGCCAGTTGAGCGATGACGGTCGAATGAATGGGCGCCAGCTTTGGTACGTCGACGCGTCGCGCGACGATGTTCGCCTCGCACGCCAGTTAGTATTGGTGGCGAAGACTCCTGTCGCATTGAATGGTAGTCCCATACGCGTTACGATCCGCCAAGATTCGGAGTTCACCGGGCAGTCGATGGGGCGGTTCCGGCTAACGGCGTCGGGCGCGAGCGATCCTTCGACCATTGTTAAGGTGCGTGCGAAGCTTTGGCCCATCCTGACGGCATCCGCATCGAGCCGCACGGAGGAGCAGAAGACAGATCTAGCCGCGTACTATCGGACCATCGCGCCGTCCCTTGCTTCTACGCGCGATTCACTGCGCGAGACTCATGCGGAACTGGACAAGCTCGGGATCGTAACAGCGCTCGTCATAGCGGAGGCGGGTGGAGATCAGCCTGCCTGCGACAACATACGCACGCGCGGAGGCTTCGCAAATAAAGCCGCGCAAGTTTGCGCGGACGTTCCAGCGTTCATTGCTCCGTTCCCTCAGGATCTGCCGCGCAACCGGCTGGGCCTGGCGAAGTGGCTCGTTAGCCGCGACAATCCGCTGACCGCGCGCGTCGAGATCAACCGCAAGTGGGAGCAGTTCTTCGGCCGCGGCCTCGTGGAGACGGCGGAGGATTTTGGCACGCAAGGCGAGCGGCCCACGCATCCGGAGCTACTCGATTGGCTCGCAGTTGAGTTCATGAATCGCGGCTGGAGCATGAAGGCGATGGACCGCTTCATTGTGACGTCCACTGCCTATCGCCAGAGTTCCACAGTGACGCCAGAGTTGTTGCGCGTCGACCCCTACAACAAGCTGATTTCACGCGGCGCACGATACCGCCTGGAGGCCGAGATGATCCGCGACTTTACGCTTGCCGCCAGTGGATTGGTGAGTGGGAAAGTCGGCGGCCCGAGTGTCTTTCCGTATCAGCCGGATGGCGTCTGGGACGTGCCCTACAGCGGGACGAAATGGGTGGAGAGTAAGGGCGAGGATCGCTACCGGCGGGGCCTCTACACGTTTGCGCGGCGTTCCGCGATGTATCCGTCGATGATCAATTTTGACGCTACCAGCCGCGAAGTGTGCACGGTGCGCCGCATCCGCACCAATACTCCGCTGCAAGCTCTGACGGCTTTGAACGATCCCGCCTTTTTCGAAGCAGCAAAAGCAATGGCGAAACGGGTTGCTAGTGAAGGCGGCTCATCGACGAATGCCCGAGTCGATTACGCATTCCGGCTGGTGGCCAGCCGCGGACCGCAACCCGTGGAACTCGATCGAATGTTGAGCTGGTTTGCGGGTGAGGAGTCATATTTCACGGCGCATCGAGACGAAGCGGTGAAAGTCGCGGGAACCGCGTCGAGTGATCCTGTGAAGGATGCCGCGTGGACAATGCTCGCGAACGTGTTACTCAATTTGGATGAAGCGGTGACGAGGCACTAATGAACAAACTGCGACATCTCACGCGCCGGCATTTCTTCGAGACCGCCGGACTCAGCCTTGGATCTGCGGCACTGGCTTCGTTGACGCAGGGCAGTGCGCTCGGGCAGGCGCCGAAAGCAAAGGCGAAGTCGATCATTTATCTCTTTATGGCGGGCGCGCCTTCGCAGCTCGACATGTTCGACTACAAGCCGACGCTCGCGAAATACGACGGCCAACCGGTGCCTGAAGACGTCATCAAAGGCGAACGCTTCGCGTTCATCAAGGGCGTTCCGAAACTACTGGCGTCTCCCCATCACTTCCGCCAGTTCGGTCAGAGTGGGGCGGAGCTATCCAACTTGCTCCCGCATCTATCGACGATCGTGGACGACGTCGCGTTCGTCAAGTCGATGAACACGACGCAGTTCAACCACGCGCCGGCGCAGATTTATCTGAACACTGGACATCAGATCCCGGGGCGGCCTTCGATTGGATCCTGGCTCTCCTATGGAATTGGTTCCGAGAACAAGGACTTGCCGGGCTTCGTCGTGCTGCTCTCGGGCGAGAATGCTCCGGACGGCGGCAAATCCTGCTGGGGTAGCGGATTTCTTCCCTCGACCTATCAGGGCGTCGAGTTCCGGCGGGCCGGCGATCCTGTGTTGTTCCTATCGAATCCGGACGGCGTAACGCGCGACACGCGGCGACGGTCGCTTGATTTGCTGAAGGACCTGAATTCTACCGAGATGGCAAGCGTGGGAGATCCTGAAGTCGCCTCGCGCATCGCCTCGTACGAACTCGCTTATAAGATGCAGGCAAGCGTCCCCGGCTTGGCGGATCTCACGCAGGAGTCCGCACAGGTGCACGAGTTGTACGGCACGACTCCAGGGAAGAATTCATTCGCCAACAACTGCCTGCTGGCACGCCGTATGGTCGAGCGCGGAGTGCGCATGGTGCAACTCTATCATCGCGGATGGGATGTCCACGGAGCGTCGGCCGACGGGGACATCGTCAACCGCTTGACGGCTCTTTGCCGCGAGACAGATCGCGCTGCAGTCGCGCTGATTAAGGACCTGAAGCAGCGCGGACTGCTCGATTCGACGCTGGTAGTATGGGGCGGCGAGTTCGGGCGGACTCCCATGAATGAGGCGCGTTCGGGCTCCAAATTCCTCGGTCGCGACCATCACGCCAAAGCCTTCACGATGTGGATGGCCGGCGGCGGCATCAAACCCGGCGTCACGGTCGGCAAGACGGACGACATAGGCTACACGATCGCCGAGGACCCTGTTTCGGTCCACGATCTACAGGCGACGATGCTGCACTTGATGGGTATTGAGCACACCAAACTGACCTATCGGTTCCAGGGCCGCGATTTCCGGCTGACTGACGTTGAAGGCGAAGTCGTCCACAAGCTTCTGGCATGAAGCACCTTCCGAATTTGATTACCGCCCTCCGGCTGGTGCTGGTGCCGTTCATCTGGAAGCTGCTTTGGGATCGGGAATACGAACGCGCATTAGCGCTGGGCGCGATCGCGTCGATCTCCGATGCAGTCGATGGATGGGTGGCGCGAAAGTTTTCGGCGACGTCGAAGATCGGCGCTTACATGGATCCTGTCGCCGACAAGCTAATGCTGAGCGGCGCGTACCTGATCTTCGGCTTGGATCGGGTTGTGCCGGCATATCTGACCTGGATTGTCCTCGGACGCGACGCGTTGATCCTGCTTTTCGCCGCGGGTGTCTATCTATTTACGAAAATTCGCGATTTTCCGCCGAGCCGCTGGGGTAAATTGAGCACCCTGATTCAAATCCTGACAGCCCTCATCATCCTCGTCAATCATGGCTCTATCATCTTTGATCTCATCACTTACAAGCTCGAGCGATGGATGACGTGGCTCTGCGCGGCGATGACTGTATGGAGCGCGATCCACTATTTATGGCTGGCGATTGAACGCCTTATGGCGGACAGAGGCAAGGGCTCATTGATAGAATCACCACAATGAGTTCGAAGGCCGCGATTCAAGTGAACGCCGTCCGCAAGACGTTCTCCGATAAGAAACACGGATCGCGAACGGCTGTCGATGGCGTGAGCTTCGAAGTCTTTCCAGGCGAAATATTTGGACTGCTCGGGCCGAATGGCGCGGGTAAGACGACCACGCTGCGCGTCCTGGCGACGCTCCTGAAGCCGACGTCCGGCACTGCCATCCTGAACGGCTTCGACATCGTCAATCAACCCTCGGAGGTGCGTGGCTCCATTGGATTTCTTTCAGGCGACATGGGCCTTTACGGACGCCTCACGCCGCGCGAGGTGTTGCGCTTCTTCGCCGATCTGAACCGGCTGCCTGACGCCTCGAAGCGAGTCGAGGACATTCTCAAGCGATTCGCCATCATGGACTTCGCCGGCTCAAAGATCGACAAGCTCTCCACAGGCATGAAGCAAAAGGTCGCAATCGCGCGCGCGATGTTGTGCGATCCTCCGATCCTGATCTTAGATGAACCGACCTCGGGGCTCGACGTTCCCGCTGCCCGCGCAATTGAAAGCGCTATTCTGGACGCGCGTAAACGTGGCAAGTGCATCGTTTTTTCCACCCACGTGATGGAGGAGGCGGAATATTTGTGCGACCGCATCGCTGTAATCAACGACGGCAAGATCCGCATCATCGGCACGATGGACCATCTCCGCGAAGCGACGGGAAAGCATCGGCTCCGCGAGATCTTCGTGGACTTGCTCGGACTCGGAGACACAGGCAACTGACATGCGCTTCGACATCCTCAAAACCATTTATCTGAAGGAAATGCTCGATCAATTGCGCGATCGGCGGGCGTTGCTCAGCATGGTTCTGGTCCCTCTAATTGCGATTCCGGCGCTAATGGCGGGCATGGGCGTCGTTATCACAATCATCGAGAAGAAGGCGGAAGATCAGTCGAAAACACTGGGAATCGGGCTGAAGATCAATTCGCCCGAGATCCGGCAGGCTATCGAAAAAGCTGGTCTCAAGATCGTCGACAAGCCTAACTTGAAGGAAGCCGTCGAGAAAAAGGAATTGGCGGCCGCCGTGGAGGAGACCGCGGGTGCAGCCGGCGTTCCCGAAATACTGTATTATGTCGATCGCTCCAACCCGACATCCGAGACCGCGGGCGACTCGCTGCGCACGATTCTGACGGAGCTCAAAGATTCAAAAGTCCGGCAGCGGCTGCGCGAGCAAAATATTCCGGAAACGATCCTCACGCCATTCTCCTTCAAGCGCGTCAACGTGGCGCCCGAGCGCAAGATGGCGGGCGCTATGTGGGGCACGATGCTCGGGTACGTCCTGCTACTGCTGATGTTCACTGGCGGCATCTATCCTGCGATCGATATGACGGCCGGAGAGAAGGAGCGGAAGACGCTCGAACTGTACCTCTCTTCCCCAGCGCACCGTTCGGAGATTGTTCTGGGTAAGATCCTGGCGGCGATGACGGCCATCTTCCTGACAGCGATGCTGACTTTGGCAAGCATCGTCTTTTCCATCCGCAACGGTGGGCTCGCGGGCAAGAATCCGCAAATGCAGCAGATGCTGAAAACGATCCCGCTGGATGGTCACGCGCTGCTGCTGATCGTCCTGACGCTGCTGCCACTGGCTTTGCTGGCCGCGTCGATCATGATTGCGATTGCGATCCTGGCGCGGAGCTTTAAGGAAGGCCAGACGTACCTCACTCCGCTGGCGCTGCTTGTCATTTTCCCTGCACTGATCGGGGGCATGCCCGGCCTGGAGTTCACGCCCCCAATGGCGATGATCCCGATTTTCAACGCCAGCCAAGTGATCCGAAGCACGCTCCTCGGGGACTTGTCGTCGACCAACTTCCTCATCACCACGTTTGCAAATCTGGTTTACGCCGGCATCGCGTTCTACTTTGCATCCCGGCGCTTTGAAGACGAAACGGTGTTATTCCGGACCTGATGCGACAACGCCTCGAGCACTATTTCGAATTCGAACGGCTGGCCACGAATTGGCGCACTGAAATCCTGGCCGGGCTCACGACCTTCATCACGATGGCGTACATCATCTTCGTGAACCCGGGGATCCTACAGGAGACGGGCATGCCGTTCCAAGCCGTGGTGGCGGCGACATGTCTGTCAGCGGCAGTGGGCAGCATCCTGATGGGAGTGTTGGCGCGATACCCGATCGCCCTTGCCCCCGGCATGGGTTTGAACGCGTACTTCACCTATACAGTTTGCAAAGGCATGGGAGTGCCGTGGCAGGTGGCGCTAGGCGCGGTTTTCCTCTCGGGAATCGCATTCCTTTTGCTCACCTTGGCCGGAGTACGGCAATTGATCGTCAAAGCGATCCCCGCGGACTTGTACGGCGCGGTCGCGGTTGGCATCGGGCTATTCATCGCGTTCATCGGATTGAAGAACGCGGGCCTCGTAGTACCGCATCCAGCCACTCTCTTGACCATGGGCGATCTGCACAAGCCGTCGACGCTGCTAGCTGTGTTCGGACTGTTGTTGACGTCCGCGCTTCTGGCATGGCGAGTACGAGCGGCTATGCTGATCGGCGTGCTGACGACTACAGCCTTAGGAGCGCTCACGGGCCAACTGAACTGGGATCCGAAATTCTACAATTTCTCCGAAATCACCGCGACCGCCTTCCGCCTCGATATCGCTGGCGCCTTGAAGATCGGATTGCTCGAGATCGTCTTCGTGTTCCTGTTCGTCGACATGTTCGACAATATTGGGACGCTTGTGGCGGTCAGCAAGAAGGCCGGTCTCGTCGACCCCAAGACCAACCAGATTCCGCGCATGGATCGCATCTTGCTTTCAGACTCTTTGGCTACGATTACGGGATCGCTGGCGGGTACATCGACGGTCGTCAGTTACATCGAGTCCGCAGCCGGGGTAGTGGCGGGCGGCCGTACGGGTGTCACCTCAATCATCACCGGATTGCTGTTTCTGGTGGCGCTGTTCGTTGCTCCGCTTATCGGCATTATTCCGGCCGCAGCCACTGCTCCAGCATTGATTATCGTGGGATCGCTAATGGTTTCACACGCCAGTGAAATCAAATGGGAAGATCCAGGCATGGCGATTCCGGCGTTCCTCACGCTCATCACGATTCCCCTAACCTTCAGCATCGCCAATGGTCTGGCATTTGGCTTCACATCTTACACGTTGATCAAGCTGCTGCGCGGGCGGTTCCGCGACCTCACGGCAATGGAACTCGTGCTTACCGCGCTCTTTGTCGCGCGCTTCGTTTATTTGGCCAAAGGATGAGGACACCCCCTTTCCCGCGCAACTCGATCTGGGTTAGTGTGTTATTAGGCAATTGAGGATCCTTCTCACCAATAGTTCATTGGCTGGGCGGACCGGTTCAGAGCTGTATATTCTCGATGTCGCTCGGGAATTGCTGCGGACCGGACATCAGCCCATCTGCTACAGCCCCCTGCTTGGCGATGTAGCGCACGAACTTCGTCAGTCGATGGTCCCGGTCACAGATCAATTGAACAGCGTTCGCGTTGTACCAGACGTCATTCATGGCCAGCATCACATGGAAACGCTGACGGCGCTCCTTCGGTTCCCTGGTGTTCCCGCCATCCAGCAATGTCACGGCTGGACTCCCTGGGAGGAAGTGCCCCTCGATTTTCCCCGTATCTACAAGTCTATTGTGGTCTCGACCCTGGTTCGGGAAAGCCTCATCGTCGAGCATGGAATTCCGGAATCTCGCATCGCTCTTCTCTCGAATTTTTTCGACGGCAATCGATTTAAGGCGCGCACCCGGCCCTTACCTGCTAAACCGAAACGTGCCTTAGCATTCTCCAATGATTTCGACTCAAAGGTGATACCAATCCGCCGGGCATGCCAACGGTTCGGGATGTCGCTCGATGTCATAGGCGTAGGCGCCGGGAACATACACAGGCACCCGGAGCATTTGCTTCACAACTACGATGTAGTGTTCGCCCGGGGACGCGCGGCAATCGAAGCAATGGCATGCGGCGCCGCAGTAATTTGTTGTGGCCCAGATGGCACAGGTCCACTGATCATGCCAGCGAATTTGGATGCCTTGCGAGCGCTCAACTTCGGCATCCGGACTTCCACCGGTCCCTACGAAGCCGGCGCCATTTCCACGCAAATCGGCTTATACGATGCGGGACTCGCCACACAGGTCAGCGCGCGCATCCGTGACGAAGCGACCGTCACAGGCACCGTGGCGCGGCTGGTCAATATCTACAACGAGGCGATCGCTAACAAGCCGCCGCCTGATTTGGAAGGCGACGCCCAAGCCGTCTCATCCTACCTGCGCCAGTGGTCTCCTCGAATCAAGGGTTGGGCTGAAAAAATGCGCCAGATTGAACGCTTAGGCCCAGCCAACCAGATTCTTGAAGCCGAGGTGTACCGGTTGCAGGCGGAAGTGGCGGAGATTTCCTTAGTCAAGGACGAGTTGGCCTTGGTCAAGGACGAACTGGGCAGGACAAAGCGCGAAGTGCAGGAAATCAGCGGATCGCTTACATGGCGTATCCCGATGGCGATCATGAACTGGAAGCCGTTCTCGATCTTGGGCGTTTTTTCGCGAGCGATGCGCAAGAAGCCAAAGAGCGACCCGGCGCCTATTGCGGAAGAACGTGAGCCGAACACCACCAGCGATGCGGTTCAACACTTAGAATTCCGGCCTTAACGGCGGGATCCTCCGCTGCAATCTGCGCGGCTTCTTCGTCCGGGATCCGGTTGAAAATTAAGACCTCAGCGACGTTCCCGCCGCCAGTCACTGGCCCTACAGCCGCAAGTTTCCCCTTGCTCAGCAACCCGGCAACATACGCTGCATGCTCGGTCAATGAAGCCTTCGGATCTGTGTGGTGCCTCACCAGGTAGAACGGGTGAACTCCCATCCCCTCGGGCGTTTGAGGGTCGGTTTTGTGGAGCCGTTTGTACTCCTCCCCAATGCCCGCGGGGCCGCGCCAAGCCAGAACATCCACTGTATTTCGATGCTCGACAACCGTCGGATCCTCGGCCGCCACGCGTCGCGCTTCCTCCAGTGACTTGGTTTTGAAGAAAAATACCCCAGTGATTGTAGGTGTCTTGTCGTCGAAGGGTCCTGCCGCTACCAGGACACCACGATCCGCCATGCTGTGAATGTTGGCCATATGGGCGGCCTGTATGCGCGAACCTTCCTCTTTAGTCAATGGTTTACGGGCGGGATCAGGACGTAAAAAGACAATGTGGTAGAGGTCGGTGGCTACAGGTTGGGCCGCCCCCAACGCGGGAACGAGCAGGAAGAAGAGTTTAGAAAGCAAGACTGCCGCTAGTATAACAACCGAATACCGGCGGGCTACCAAAATCGTGCTCTACGAGGAGAACAGTATGCGCATCGCGACCGACATCTGACGCCCCCCCTGGGCCTCGCCGCACGGGACCCGCCTCCAGCGTCCTGGAACTGGACCACGCCACTGCGGAAGCACTGCGCGGCGCAAGCGCTGTCCGGCTCAACGACGGTCGCGTCCCATGTGCGTGCTTTTGGTCGACGGCAGGGTCCTAGTGTGGCAGGTGGCGAGTCGACTGGATTGGGGAGCTGCACGATCCGATCGCAAACTCCTGGCAGGCAGTCGACCGCGTTCTTCAAGGACTCTGCAAGCCTCACCCTCAAGTCAATGTCCAAAACGCGACCACCACGCTCTCGCTATTCAATGCGCCCTCGACGTTCCAATGCGACGCGCCTTTCAGCACGAACGTCCGATTGAATTTCGCGCCCTCACTGGCCTGGCCAACAACTAGGTGGCATTATTCGTAACCAAAAACGGCGCCGTGCTTCTCCCAGGTCAGAATGCCCCACTCGCAGTCCCGAGTCCCGGAGTCGCCAGAGGAACCATAACAATTTCGTCGATTAAAGGCGGTTTCTACATCAATCCAGGCATTGACCCTGGCGACCTCTGCGGCAACGGTCGAAGTCATTCAGCCATCGTCGAATCAGCCGAATCCCGTGACGATCTTCGCGAGCGTCTCGCCCCACGGCCGCAGCGGCAAGCTTACCGGCAATCTCGAGATTCTCGATGGCGGAGTACCGGTTTTCGCGGTGCCGCTAGGGGATGTGGAAAATCTAACTACTCATGCCGCCGAGACAGTAGTGACCCTTTCGCGCCACCCAAGGTCCGCACAGCATTCAGGCGCAATACTCCGGAGACCGCGCGTACCGGCCGGCCACCCATACGACCGCGGTGATCCCGTTCCAATAAAACTCGATTTGACTTTTGAAGCCGCGTTTCCGCACACTGGAATGGCACAGTTGGAATTTATGGCAGTCGGCCCACCAATGGGTCCGAGCCGCCGATGTCCGAGATTCCGCGCTGACAGTACTTGTGCCAGTTGCGGTGTCCCCCCGCTCCCGTTACAATCGGTGAGTTTGGATCGTTTGGAGGATTCATGTCCGTTGAACAGAAGGTGAAGCAGATTATCGTCGAGCAGCTTGGTGTCGACGAAGGCCAAGTGGATGCCACGGCTTCATTTGTGGATGATCTGGGAGCCGATTCGCTCGATATCGTCGAGCTCGTCATGGCCTTTGAAGAAGCGTTTGATCTCGATATCCCCGATGAGGATGCCGAGAAAATCCGCACCGTCAAAGATGCCGTCGACTACATCGAGGCGAAGAAGAAGTAAGGCCACCCTCTTAGCGCTTGCTGCAAAGCTCGCGCGTTAGACTAATAGCTGGAGCTCATCTTGTCATCTCGCAGAGTGGTCGTGACAGGTGTCGGGCTGATCAGTTGCGTCGGTAACACTACCGAGGCGACTTGGCAACGACTTCGAGAAGGCCGCGGCGGCATCTCGAAGATTACAGCTTTCGATACCACAGGATTCAATTGCAAAGTCGCTGGCGAGGTCAAAGACTTCGATCCCGGCGCATTTATCGAGAAAAAAGAAATCAAGAAAATGGCGCGCTTCATCCATTTCGCCATCGCGGCGGCGGATGAAGCGACCAAAGCGGCCAAGTTGAAGGTCGATCCGGATGATGCCGAGAATGTCGGCGTCTATATCGGCAGCGGCATCGGTGGATTCGAAGTCATTGAACGCGAACACCGGAATCTGCTCGAGAAGGGTCCGGGACGCATTTCTCCCTTCTTTATTCCGGCAACGATCGTGAACCTGGCGTCCGGTTGGGTGTCGATCCGTACCGGCGCCAAAGGTCCCAATTCGGCGACTGCGACCGCTTGTACCACCAGCGCGCACGCCATTGGCGATTCCTTTCGGTTAATTGATCGCGGCGACGCGGACGTCATGATTTGCGGCGGCGCCGAGGCGACAATTACGCCTCTCAGTGTCGGCGGATTTGCCGCCATGCGCGCACTTTCGCAACGCAACGACGATCCGGAGACGGCCTCTCGCCCTTGGGATCGCGATCGCGACGGCTTCGTAGTAGGCGAGGGCTCCGGCATCCTGGTGCTGGAGGAACTCGAACGCGCCAAGAAACGCGGCGCGCCGGTTCTTGCGGAAATCGTTGGCTATGGGATGAGCGGCGACGCCTATCACATCACTTCACCTTCGGAAGACGGCGATGGCCCATATCGAGTGATGCGCAACGCCCTCCGCGACGCCAAGATCGAGCCCTCCGCCATCCAATACATCAACGCCCATGCGACTTCAACTCCTCTGGGCGACAAAATCGAGACACTTGCAATGAAGCGTGCGTTCGGCGAGCACATCTACAAGGTCGCGGTTAGCTCTACGAAGTCGATGACCGGCCATCTGCTCGGCGGCGCGGGCGGCTTAGAAGCCGGTGTGACTGTCCTGGCGATCCGCGATCAGATCGCTCCGCCGACTATCAATCACTTCCATCCCGACCCCGAATGCGACCTCGACTACATCCCCAACACCGCGCGTCCCATGGCTATTGAGTACGCACTATCTAACTCCTTCGGTTTTGGCGGGACTAACGGTAGTCTGGTGTTTAAGAGATACAGCGAATGAAAATCATAGTCGCGATCAAGCAGGTTCCGACGCGCGACTCGCAACTGCGGGTCGACGCGTCGAAGCATTGGATTCAGGAGGGCGACCTCACCTTCGAGATCAACGAGCCCGATGCCTATGCGCTCGAAGAAGCATTGCAGTTGAAGGAGAAGCACGGCGGAGAGGTCATCGCGCTGTGCCTGGGTCCCGCGCGCGCCGCGCAGACAATCCGCGAGGCATTGGCGAAAGGCGCGGACCGCGCGATCCATATCGAAGAGGAAGCCCTCACCGGCCTGGACACATTAGGCGTGGCGTCGTTGCTGGCCGCCGCAGTGAAGTCTGAGAATCCTGATCTCATCCTGACGGGTTTGCAGTCCGACGACTTTGGTTATGGCCAGACGGGAGTGGTGATGGCCGAATTGCTCGGGATTCCGCACGGCACGATCATCATGCAAGTCGAAAAGCAGGACGGCGCCGTGCGCGTCAAGCGCGAGCTCGAGGACGGCTGGTTCCAATACATGACGCTGCCCACGCCGGCGCTTTTGACCATCCAATCCGGCATCAACAAATTGCGCTACGCGACGCTGATGGGCATCAAGAAAGCGAAGACGAAGGAGATTAAGAAGCTCACGGCTTCAGAACTCGGTGGAGCCTCCGCCGCTGTTGCCGATCTTGATTCCGTCTATCTGCCCCAACGCACTAAGCAAGCCATGATTTTCCAAGGCGACGCCAAGAAGACGGCCGCGCAGTTGGTCGAGAAATTGAAGTTCGAAGTGAGGGTGATATGAGCGTCCTCGTCATCATGGAACAGCATAACGGCTCATGGAATCGCATGAGTTGGGAAGCGTTGGCGGGGGGCATCGAACTCAGCAAGCTCACGGGTCAGCCGGTGTCGATCGCCATTCTGGGGAACTCCGGCTTGGCAGCGCTCGCCGCGGAAGCCGCGCAGAAGAACGTGGCGAAGGTTTACACAGTCGATCACGCACTGCTCGAAGGCTACACGGCGGACGGACAGGCTGCCGCGTGCGAGCAACTGGTCAAGCATGTAAATCCTACGTTCGTCGTTTTCCCGCATACATACGAAGTGCGCGACTTCGCGCCAGCGCTGGCAACAAGGTTCAAACAAGTGCTCGTCAGCGACGTGGTCGCGATCAAAGAGGGCCCGGTCTTTGTGCGGCAACTCTTCCAAGGCAAGCTGAATGCGGACTTCAAAGTGAAGGGCGGAGGTCCGTGCTTCGTCTCGATTCAAGCAGGAGCATTCCGCGCCGATTCGCTGGAAGCGGGATCGACGGCGATTGAAAGCGTGCCGGTCACGCTTGACGGCGGCAAAATCCGCAACAAGCCCGAGGCGCCATTCCGTGAGTCCTCGCGCGCCGTGGATCTGACAGCCGCCGACATCATCGTTTCCGTCGGCCGCGGCATCAAAGAGAAGGACAACATCCACATCGTCGAGGAGTTGGCAAAGGCGCTCGGCGGAGAACTGGCTGCGTCACGGCCGATCTGCGACAGCGGATGGCTGCCCATGGAACGCCAAGTGGGCAGCTCGGGTCAAACGGTCGCGCCCAAGATGTACATGGCCGTCGGCATCTCCGGAGCCATCCAACACTTGGTTGGGATGAAGGGCTCGAAGACAATCGTCGCGATCAATAAGGACGAGAACGCGCCGATCTTCGAGGTCGCGGACTATGGGATCATCGGCGACTTGTTTGAAGTCGTGCCTGCGTTAGTCGAAGAAGTGAAGAAGGCGAAAGCCTAAAGCGTCTTGATCTTGATGTTGCGGAACCATGCCTCATCGCCGTGGTTCTGCAGCGAGATCGGGCACGTTTTGTTCGGTTGTTCGCTCAAGAGCCTGAAGACCTCGGGCGTCTGTCCCCAACGCTTCTGCATCAGTGGCTTCAGCACTTCCGGCGTAATCGGCGCATCTACAACCTTCTCGCCATTCAACCAATGCTCGACATGCGAGCCCTTCACGACGAGCCGGGAACGGTTCCACTCGCCAACTTTCTTCGTTGCATCCTTCGAAGGTGCGGTGATGTCGTACAGCGCCGCCGCGGCGTGCGTTTGTGAGCTCAGCGCGTCCTTATTCGCTGAGTTGTCGATCACCTGATACTCGAAGCCCACAACGTAGTCCTGGCCCCTTTCCGCCGGTCGCGTAGTAATTCGATTCTTGGTGGCCTCGTCGACCGCCAGCTCGAACTTCTTGCCCCGAGTACGCGCACTGGTCATGTAGATGTGGTCTTGAATGCGATACTTCACGCCGCTGTTGCCGGCCGGTGAAATTTTCCAATCGAAGAGCAACTCGAAGTCCGTGTACTTGTCTTTGCTATACAGATCTTCCGTGAAGACCGGTTTCGCACGCGGCTTCAGGCAGCCATCTTCAATCGTCCAGGAATCGCCCTTCATGGGATTTCCGCCCGAGTCTGTCCAGCCATTCATGGTCTTGCCATCGAACAGCAATTTCCATCCGGCGGCTTTCTCTTCTGGAGTGAGTTGATTCTCGGCGGCCGAGGCCAATGCGAGCGAGCAAGTGAGAGCAAGGAGTAGTTTCATGCGATGTTGTGCGTTTTCGACTTGGAATACGTGTTGCGTGCGCGCCGGGCAGCGGGACGTGCGCGGTTGGTCCGGTGATGCGGACGGCGAGCCATGCGGTGGCCTCTCTTGTGCCTTGAGGTTTTGTGGTGCGTGCGTGCCTGCGCCGGGAACGCTGGCACCACAGTTAGACCGAGTGCGACGAGAATTAGGAGTACTGTCCTCATGTACTCCATTGTATGCGCCCACGGAATTTCTTCAACCTCATAGCGGCGTCTGTCCGGCAGCCTTCAACTTCGCATTCAAGTCGGCCAGATCTTTCGCCTGAAGCGCCTGCCACTTCGTCAGTTGAGCGCTCGTTTGGTTCACGGCATCGGTAGCGGCGCGCCGAGCCTGGCTGGTCGGAGCAACGTCGCTGCCTCCGATGACGTTCAACAATCCGCTCAGCGTGCCGTTCAACTGCCCGAGATTCGATAACGTTGCCAGTTTCTGGTCGAGTTCCACGGCTCCATCCGCAAACGGCCCACCCTTCAGATTGGTCAATTTCGTGCGCAGCGTGCGAACGCGGACCGATGCATCGAAAGTTGCATTCATGAGATCGACGAGCTTCGTCGACCAACGATTTTGCTCTGCCAAAGCGGCAGCGGGAGTCGTCACGCGCGGATCCATTTTCAATAAAAAGCTCTTAGTCAGAGGAGCCTCTTGATCGACCGTCAACCGGACGGTGTAGCGCCCAGGAGCAGCCACCACTCCGCGAGGTTCGCGCGGCGTGTCGCCATACGTGGCTGAGATCGGATAGTCGTAGCGCATCGCGCGCACCGGCTCGCCGTACAAGTCCCACACGAAGCGATGCATGCCGGCTGATGCAGGCAACGCGTGATGCGGACGCAACCAATATAGCGGCACATTCAGCTCAGGATCAATCGATGGCGCCTTGTCGCCACTCCGATACCGCCGGAACACCTTCCCGTTGCCGTCCAGGATTTCCAAAGTCACCAGCGCAGCATCCCGGTCAAGCTTGTAGTACAAAATCGCACCATCGGGCGGATTCTGGCTCGAGGGCTCCTCCGGTGGCATCGGTGTATCCGGGTTCTGATTCCTTCGCACGCGAATCGCAGTTTGTGGTTGAAACAAAACAATTCCTTTTTGTACTAAGGCAGCTTGGCGCAACGGCGTGATGTCATCGAGAATCCAGAAACCGCGGCCATGGGTGGCGGTGATCAAATCATTGCCGTGGATCGTGATATCGCGCTGCGACGTAGCCGGCATATTCAATCGCAAGGACTGCCAGTTGTCGCCATCGTCAAACGACACATAGACAGCACGCTCAGACGCCGCGAACAGTAGCCCCTTTCGCACCGGATCCTCACGAACAGCGTTGATCACTTCGCGATCCGGTATGCCTTTCACAATTTCCACCCAGGACTTCCCACTATCACGCGTCCGATAAATGTGCGGGTTCAAGTCATCGAGATGAAAGCGATTGACCGCCGCGTACGCCGTTGCCGTGTCGAACCGCCCGGCATCCATCACCGACACCTTGCTCCACGGAGTTAGCGCCGCAGGCGTCACATTCGCCCATGTTTTCCCTCCATCGCGAGTCACGTGAATCAGTCCGTCATCCGTGCCCGCCCATGTGACGTTCACATCTTTATAGGAAGGCGCGATCGTGTACACGACTCCGCGCCGCGACCCAAGCGCCGGCTCATACTTCGCAAAGATGCCAAAGTTCTCAGGAATTTCATACTTTTCACGTGACAGATCCGGACTGATGGCATCCCAACTCATGCCGCCATTGGTTGTCTTCAACACGTACTGTGACCCCAGAAAAAGAACATGTGGATCGACCGGGGAAAATAACATCGGCGCAGTCCGCACGAAACGATACTCTCCGCCGCGCCTGCTACGCCGCGACCCCGAAGGCGACACGTCTTGGACATCACCCGTCTTGCGGTTGTAGCGCGTCGCCTTGCCGCCGTAAATGATATCGGGATTTAACGGGTCCGGCGCCACATACCCATACTCTTCGACGCCCACCGGATGCCACTCACGCATCCCGATCTGCCCGTCGACGCCTCGGCTCGCAACTCCAGCGGATCCGCTCTCCTGCTGCCCGCCATACACCCAATACGGAAATTGATTGTCCGTGGCGACGTGATAGAACTGCGCCGTCGGCTGGTTGTACCAGGTAGTCCAAGTCTCGCCGCCGTTCACCGTAACCGTCGCGCCCTGGTCCGCCGCGATGATCATGATCGATGGATTCAGAGGATTGATCCAGATCGTGTGGTAGTCGTCGCCACCGGGAGCGCCTTTGATCGCAGTCCACGTCTGCCCGGCATCCGTTGAACGATAAGTCGACGTATTCGCAGCGTACACCGTGTTTCGATTCTTCGGATCCACACGCACACACGCGAAGTCGGATCCGCGGCCCCACACTCGCTCCTCGCCGTTGACCTTGATCCAACTCTCGCCCGCATCGTCGGATTTGTAGATCCCGCCGTGGCGCGCATCCGCATCGACCCAAGCGAAAATCCGCTGCGAATCTGATGGAGCAATCCCAATCCCGATGCGCCCTCGTCCCTCCTCAATCGTTGGAAGTCCGCGCGTCAACTCATGCCACGTCTTGCCGCCGTCGGCCGACTTATACAAACCGCTCCCCGGCCCGTTGTAGGATCCGCTAGCTGTTTCCCAAGGTGCTTGCCGGCCTGCCCAGAAGTCCGCGTAGACGACATCAGAATTCACCGGATCCAGCCACAAATCCACCGCGCCAGTGTTCTCATCCTTATAGAAAATCTTCGACCAGGATTCCCCGCCATCGATCGACAAATACACGCCGCGTTCAGGATTCGGTCCATAAGGATGTCCTAAAGCCGCAACGAATACGCGATTCGGATCCCGCGGATCGACCGCCACTTGCCCGATCTGCTGCGCATTATGCAAGTCGCCCGTTGGCGTCATGTAGCGCCAGGTCTTGCCTGCATCCACCGATTTGTACACGCCATCGCCTGTCGACAGATCCGGCCTTTGCACACCTTCGCCACTTCCTACATAGAGGATGGAAGGATTGGATGGTGCCACTGTGACCGCGCCAATCGAGCCGGTTTGCTGATCATCGAAGATCGGCTTCCACGTCACACCGAAGTCAGTCGACTTCCACACGCCGCCGTTGTTGACTCCGATGTAGAACACGTTCGGCTGCTCTGGAATCGCGCCAACTCCTATCGTGCGACCGCCGCGAAACGGGCCGAT
>Ga0157379_10001719_pt1 | contig 18132 bp, 21 predicted proteins | sample S25metaG_FD_121802 | JGI IMG/M metagenome (GOLD analysis project Ga0157379, IMG submission 121802) | Switchgrass rhizosphere microbial communities from Kellogg Biological Station, Michigan, USA - S2-5 metaG | ecosystem: Host-associated > Plants > Roots > Rhizosphere > Soil | place: USA... | reverse complement strand
CTTTGGTTTGATATCCGTCGGTTTGTCAGGAACATGGGCATCTTCCTCTTCGGCGAAAGTCCAGTCCAGATCATTTTCAGAATAAACCATACAATCTAATAGGGCGAATGCAACCTTGGGCAATAATGGCCGTAAATAGACTTCAAGATCAGGTTCCTCCGCGAATGTAAGCCAGAAGTCGCAGGCCTCGAGGGCAACATCCTCGCTTTTGTCCCGTGTCGAATAGAGCATGTATTCCGCGACGTTGGGCATTTCTGGTGCAAGCTTGTCTGGTCGGAAAGCAAGAAGAAGAACTAAGGATTGACAGACAACTTTGCGAACATTTGCTTCATTGTCCGAAGCTCGCTTGAAAAGGCAGGCGATGAAATTGTCAATGTGCACGAATAGTGATTGAGATTGGATGTGAATCAGTTGGGAGAGTGCACCGATAGCGTGTGAACGGATCTTCGCGGATGGATGTTCCGATAATGCAAGAAATTTGGGAACCATGAAATCCAATGGACGAGTCCCGTTCATTTCAACATCCAGCTTCCGAGGAAAATCTTGACATGCTTTCTCCAGTGCATCGAAGGCACTCTGTAAAAGGAGATTAGTTTGAAAACATAGCAACCGAGAACGGGGTCCACTCACCTCTTGTTCTTTCACGTCCACTGAATCCAAACTATGTACCAAAATCGTCAGCGCATCAGTCCAATTCCTTGGGTCCAGTATACCCAAAAATGACACGATAACTTGTCCCGCCACTTTTCGGATCGCCTCTTGAGGGTCTCGAAACGCGGTTAGGACCGCCGACTTTGCATAAGCCGCGACATTCGCTGGGGCCTTGAGGAGGAGGCCTGCGTGATTTTTCAAAACATAACCTGCAATTGTCCGGATGTACTCTGTTTCTTGAGTCATGTTGGAAAGGATGTGTGAGAGATAGCCGACATAGTCCGGTACTTTCGTAAACTGTTCTAGTTTCTGTGAAGGAACTTTTCAGTGTCTCGGCCATGGAGGCAGAAGGGCGCGATAAGTACAATAGTGACAGCTCTATGAACCTCTCGTTCATTTGTACGCGTCGACTTGTGTAGCGTCTCGAGGACTTCCTGTAAGCCGGCAGGCTGTGGGACCCAATCCGACATCATGATGAGGCGTAAGACTGCAAGCAAAAAATTAAGCTAGATAAAGCAGGATGGATGACAAGGCATAGAAGCATGCATACCGACGTCGCGGTCGTAGATTTAGTAGATAGTTCGGGGTATGAAGAAGTAGAAAGGTGACCAGTCAAAAGCAAGCCACAGTTTGGCGTCCACACGCGCCTACTGGACCAACAAGTGCCCCAGCAAAGGGAGCCCTTTCAAAAGGCCGCATCAAATTTGTCACACCTTCCGATGCTAGAAGCTACGAATTAGGACTAAAACGTGGCCGACTCCTCTCTGGTCGCTCTTTGATTCGCCATCAACAATTCGAGATAGATATAAGTAAAGACAGGACACATTCAACTCGCAACCGAACCGTCCGATACCAACAACACGGTAACTACAGCTTATCACATAGTATTTATTAGAGACAACTATGCTGGCAGTTCGAATTTTTGTCCTTGGAGGACTCTAGAAGTGGGTTAGATCATATAGTTGGAGTAAGAGAGACCACGACGCACTTGGTGAAGTAGATGTAGAAAAAGTCGAGATAGAGACCAGTCTGTACGAGACCCGCAATGACAGCTATTGGATCAATGCTTCCTTCTGTGTAATAACTGCCAATATCAGGTAAGAAACCGTCTGAACTGATCACACCGCAACACTGACCGGTATATCCAGTTCGGAATATAGAGCGCACGGTAAGCTCCCAAAGCAGCAAGGTAATGGGTGGTAATGGCCTCGGCCTCTCCCGTCCGCTGCAACATGAATAGCTGAGGAAGAATGGCGACAGCTTCCAAATAGATGGAGAATGCCCATAGCACCTAGCGATGATGGTTGGCAAATTGTGTAAGAAAAACAATAGATGGAAACTTGCCTCCAAGACTATAAATTTGTAATTGAATATGAGAGCCAATAAAACACAGGGACCTAGAAGATACTCTAGTCGGAATGTATCGATAGAGGGATCATTTGTGGGTCTAATTGGCAGTACCAATTAGCTTCTTCCGAGAGGGCATGTATACGGCCACGCACCTGAAGCGTATCTTCATCAGATACAAGATATATCCACTACTGGCAATGAAAAAGAGCTTCATAACGGTGTTGTAAAGCGAAACCCATTCGCCAGCAAGGAGGTCAAGGTATCGAGTGATAAACACTAGAACATAAAGTGCCTGCGTTTTAAATGATATGCCTGAAAATGTCCTCATTAAATTCACATCGTTATTTTGCCATTCGCCATACCTCGACATGACCTTGTTGTCTGGATTTTGTGTAGAAGGATGAATATGGACGCAAGATGCGAAAGATCCCCTAAAATGGAGATTGGAATTCCAGATAATCGCAACAGACATATTGACCCTCACCTAGCAATCGAAAAAGATTCATACTTCAAGTTCTCTCTCCAATGATTTCTGCTCTAGCAAGGGATGTTTGGAGTTGGACAGGACGACACGTACTTTGTTGCTTATGTCAGCAGGCGCGTCTTCGATGCGTTCATCTCAAAGCAAACTTAGCCCCAAGAGTTATTCAGGGAATCACAGCATTGCCAAGAAAAGAATAAATCATAAGGTGGGTATAGAGGTATACAAAACAAACTACTCCGAGAAAGAGTTGTCCGTGGTGGTCTCCTTCATGTTCTCGATCAACCTCCTCACACGCTCGTAGACAGCAAACACAACGGCTTGTCCAGGAGCAACACGCAATACCCGGGGAGTAATACCCTTGTAGAATGACCGGATACCCTCCTGTTGCCACATATCTCCAGCAATCATTATTATGCGTTTCCAGGCGGACTCTCCCTGTGCTGCTGACGATTTTTGGAGGCCTGAGGTATAAAGTTCAATTATTATGTCCTAATTTTCCGTTGAATTAGACATACGTGTTTTTATTGTGTCGATCGGTGCATTGGAGAATGGGCCCATGGCTCCCGAAATCAGGCCAATCATCATATGTTGGTATGAGGGTAGGTCAACAAGGTCAGGTTGCAGCTTGTGCGCCTGCTTTTTCAATTCCTGATATGCAGTGAAATTCGCCCCTTGAAGAAATTTAATTTCGAAACATATACAGTGGAGGAACTATACGAACCTTGATTGGTTGCCTGGCGTAAAGCAGTCAAGCTCACACCACGGTACAGTGTCTGGAAGCCCTCTTCCTTTACGATGGTATAAACCGCATGTGCTGCATTGCGATACCGCGGTGTCTCGAGAGGATCAGCGAGTGAATGAGATTGGGCTTGTAGTCGAATCTTCACGACTTCCATGGGAGTAACCACTGCCACGGCTTCGGTGACACCAGCCGCCAAACCGGCTAAAGTTTATTTTTCATTAACATACAGCGGAAACCAGCTTTCATGTAAATACTCACCGAAGAAGATACCTCCAACGCTCGTTTTTCCTGTCTCCTTATTTGCCAACCAGCCTTTATATGTTTCGAAACTTGCGAATCGAATGGCCATCTTCGGGACAATACCCGCCAACACGGCTCCCAATCCCTTGTATAACGCAAGAGGTGTTTCTCGTTGTACAATGGATACTCCCGTAGCGATAAATCCTCGTGGTTTGCCCTGTTCATAGCGCAAACTGTAAGTCTACACCTTCACGTCTGCATATATAGTACTTACGCCGCCAGATCCAGACTTGGATAATTGCATACGGACTTTAATGGTATCCAATGGTTGGCAGCATAGCTAGAAAGTTTTCCGGCTGAGAAGGGGAACCTATATGCTTCGATCCAGCAGACTTACCGCCTCCGTTGCACCAGCGAGACCACCAGCGACAATGTGGGTCGCGAATCCAACTGGTTTCTTTTCGCCCACCCTTGACATTTTTCGCGCAAGTCTGGGAGAGTGCTCAGGTAAAGCTAAAGGGTCCCTATAAGATGGTTGGGATATAAAGAGCCGGATATACGTCTGACTCTGAAGACGGGGAGGATTTGATTTTTTTCACGTGAAATGGTCCGTCACGTGATACGGAACGGGCATTTACTGGAGTCCCTCTCCTCCTCCCCTCACAAACGGAATCGCTTTCCGTCCATCAAATACAGATAAGAGCACGATTTAATTTCCCCACAATTATTCCCCCACTATGTCAAGACTTTTGGATCCGAAGTTCGACCTAGGCTGCCATCCTGTTTTAGAGAGCCTATAAAGGAGGTCTCACTCATGGTCCGCGACGGGAAGCTCACCGGATGGCTCTTAGAAACAGTGTATATCAATAAATGGTACGTGATGAATCGATGACAATTTAGTCACTGTAGGGAGGATCGGAATAGTCGTGTGCCACACTTGTATCCGTGATAGAAATCCACCTGTTTACATAAGGACCATTGCAGATTCCCACCCCTTCATGGTTGTAGGTGGAACGTATCATTCACTCTATGGCACTAAACTCTTCAAGGATGTGTAAGAACCTCCTTCAACCTTCAATGACTAGATGTCGATGGTGGCCGGGGCGTGTGGCAGACACTTTAACAAATAAAATTCTCTATGTTTCATACTCTTACATATTCTGGATGGTATGTATATTAATCCAGTATATTATATGTATATTAATCCAGATGCCTTTCATGGCGTTCTATTGTGACTTATTCATAACATCTAATCAGAAGAATCGCATGTATGGATGTATGCTGTATATGGAAAATATAACGAAATATAACATTAAATTTTATTTCCACAAGGATGTCCTCATTCTTGCGAGGATTTGCAGTCAAGTTGCCAAACCAATGCCAGATTTGAAGCACATATCTAGTCAATCAGGGGCCGTGGCTCTTTCCATCATTCCAATTACGCTGTATACCTTCCACTTGGTCAAAGCAGAGATTTTCTCGCTCATATTCAACGAATATGGCATGTGCAAATATGACAAGATCTTATCGTCTTATCCGTTCTCGATTTGTGTTAGCTCTTCGGTCACGTTGTGACTTTTAATGCACACTGTCCTATCTGTTCCTTTCCCCACCCACGACTTGAATCCTAGTCGCCTAGGTCCAATAAAGCATTTCCTGTAAGTGAAGCTGGTTGTTTTTTTATTATCTCGCGTTTAATTCACGCGTTTTTCAGCGCATATTCCTCAGAATATGGACAAAGAAGGGCCGACCAAGCCCGCCTTTGGTCGAAACACGGGAATGAGCCAAGCTGCCAAAGTCCATCTACAAAGTGTGTCACAATACAAGTCTTTTAAAAATAAAAATAAAGGTGTCTAATACCACATTTTCAGAATGGTTTGACGGTCTCGGAAGACCAGCGATGATACCCGCAAAGCTGAAAAACGACGTTATGGAGGAGATGCGGCTTCATGTTGATCCTGCAGGCATTAGTATCTGGCAACTTGATCGATGGATAGCCTCACAGAGACGAAAGAGTAAGTATGCATTGGGAATTGCTCCTTCGTCGCGAAAAAAGACAGAAAGGACAGAAGAACAGATTTGTACATGCCTTTATGTTCCTCTCAGGGCGCTACTCACAGCTTTCCAGTATTCAAGTTGACAAAGGAAGAACTTCGAAATTTGAACGGTTTATTGAAGCAGACTCCTAACCCTTCAGATGCAACCCTCACCTTGTGGGCCGGAGCTCCTGCGTTTCCCAATCTGACTCTGGAAATTGCCCAGAAGTACATAAAATATCGTGCTGCGAAGAATCAGGAAGAGAACTTGCCAAGTGGATCTCATTCACGGGATGTCTCTCCTCTTCCCCGACCTCAACCCCAACCTCAACCTCATCTTCTTACTCCTTCCTCGACCTCTCCAGAGCCTCATGCCACAAACTTTAGATTTGATCCCACCTCCGGGCTCTATATCCAGGATGCCAAATGCGGGTCACAGGAGATATACTCTTCCAACACTCCCAACACGTACTATTCAAAGAATGACCTTTTTCGCGGTAGCTCTCAAGAGATCGGACGAAATGCCTCTGGGGGAAGTCTAATGTCGGTCGATTCTTCCGAACTCGAATGTGACCCAAACATCCGAAGGAGACAATTAGCAACACCGCCACCTCCATCGCCTATTTCCCCCATTCAGCATCATAGTTTTCCTCCCTCACATCGCCATACGGAGACAACAGGTCTTCGTCGAGCCAGTGTGCCACCCGCTGCTTTGACCATGATAAGTTCTGAGCAACAAAGGGTTTCTCAACAGCTGGGAAGATTATTTGGAATGACAACACTTTTCAGACAAACTCCAAACAGTGGAGAAATATCGAGTCTTCCACCATCGGACCGACTTCAGCTCTTTCGAGAACAATCAAAGGACCTCCATGGGAGACTGCAGAGCGGAGATCTGAAGAGCCTCGGGTTATTACCACAAAATGAATTATCCGTCACCTCTAATCCTTTGAGGCCTCCGAACATGCCACCTTAAAACTTCGATTCGGTTCGCGATGCTTACTCTCTCCATATCGTGTTCAGCTTTTTTTTTATGTCGTTTTCATCCTAACTCGGTTCACTCTCTAAACGTCTCGCCCTGTTCGTGGACAATGCTGTACATTATGTATCCCGCATATTCATTCCCTCTCCTCTATACGTATACCCTATTTTACCTTCGTTTTTTTTCGTAACCTTGATCATTTGCGACTGCAGTTCAAACGCCTCCAAATACGTGGTTTAGAAGGTCCAGACACCATAAAATAAATATCAATTGAAAGTCTTTAGGGACAAGATCCCCACAGGATTTTACCATTGTGCGTTTGGGACTTTGGAGGGAGCTAACAGACGCAAAGACTATTGGGTCAACAAGGGTCAACAAGCCCCGTTGGACACAGGCGCGACGATGCGTGGTCTACCTTTCACCACCATAGTTGAACATCTGCCAACATTCTCGGATCACAGTCAACGTAGAACATACGCTACAGGGGGTATTTGCCTTCAACAATCTCGCCATTTCGTCAAGAAACGGTGAAGTTTGGGCGTTTTTCGGTGGGAGCTTCCCCGTGGCAGAACCGGCAGACGTCCCAATGCCCCCTTCCAAACGAAAACGGGAGGCTCCCGCTCAGGATATTGGCCGTTTATATGAAGGAGGCCCTCAAATGGAGGTGCCTGGCGGAAACGAGGTGGATAAACATATATTAGCACGAAGGGCAGAGATGTTGCAAAGTCGGCAGGTGCAATTAGAACAGTTGATGACGGACTATGATGATATGGTAGGCATGCTTTATCTCTCTTTCCCTTACCTTCCTCTTAACATCCTCCGTTATATCCAGGTCTGCGAGCTTTTCCACTTAGACAAATTCGTCACAATGCTTAATTATGACCCTAAGGCGAGTTTCAATTTTGAAGTCCCGCCTAACATTTATTTAAACAACGATGTTTGCGATAGGTTGCGAAGAATGATACTAGCCAAGTGTTCCTGGAGGTATGTTTGCAGTCTTTCAATTGTGGAACGTCCATACTTATCCTCGCAGTTCAAAGCTGAATTTGACCTTCTCAATCGGTCGGCAGAGGCCACAGCGGTGCAATCCCCTGCGCGTAAAACGAGGCGTGCAGCAACACAACTACGATCCTCTTTGGCTGCGAATATCGGAAATGCAGCAACATCATCGCCGATGTCATCCCCGCTCAAAGGCAAATCCAAATTGCCTCCGTGTGCTGAATCGCTTTCTGCCATGTCGTCCAAAACTCGAACGGACAAAGTGCCTTCGGTTTCAACCGTATCGCCGTTGAATGGTTACGTCAAAACTCCGCGACCCCAAGTTGAAACTCCAGAGTCCCCCGCACTTACTCCCCGAAAGGTGCAGAAGGTACCACACGCTACTCCAACGCGAAGTACGCGGCTACGCCAAGTCCCTGTGGATCAGGATGAGAAGGTTGAGCCTTCACAGCCTGTAGCATCGTCTTCCACCTTGCCTCGAGGGACTAAACGTAAAGCCTCCCATCTACCACCACTTAACATTGAGCAGGATCCTCAGCCGCCTGCGACACCATTGATAAATGAAGAGGAATCCCCTTCCATTTCTGTACAACAACTTCAAGACGGTGTAATTGAGGCTTCTTCTCCTCCCAAATTCAAAATTCGCCGCGTTCTCTTGTTCCAACGCGCACCTCCTATCAAATACACTCATCCGGACCAATTGCCACCCCCACCGTCACTTAACGGCTCTATTCATACATTCCTGAAATCTTACCGTTCACTTGAAGACGGTGTTGACGTTACTGATGACTCATTGGAGGAAGACGCCCTCGTCGAGGCGAGAACAAGAGCTCGTATTCGTCAATTGAAAAAGGAGGGTCGATTACTGATAAACGTGGAGGATTTGCCGGACACTATGACAGGTTCAACCGTGGCTGGAAGCCACCACGTCGAGCCCAAACGAGAAGAAGATGCCTATGATCACATCGTCTCCTCGATGGCGCACATGACTCGGGCAGTTGGCTTGCAGTATACGCATAAAAAGAATACTGCCAAAAAAATCGCTAAAGCTGTATTGGCTTGGCATGGAAATAGGGAAGGGGTGGAAGAAAAGCAACGGAAAACAGAGGCTCTGAGGATGAAGGCTTTGGCAAAATCGACAGCAAAGGAGATTGAGAAGCAATGGAGGAATGCTGTAAATGTAAGGATATATCGATTCTTTATCCTCTATTTCCTCTAACCTGTTTCTAGATGATTCGCGAGAGACAACGCGCCATTCTGAAAGAGGAGGAGACCCGCCTTGGTCAAAAACATCTGGACGCCATCTTAGACCAATCAGGAATGATTTTAGAAGCCCAACAAATGGATTTGACCCGAGTACGATCCCGTTCCACTAGCGCTGGAGGTTGGAGCGGTGATGAGGGATCCGACGAGAATGAGGATGGAGGCGACGAGGAAGATAACAACTCTGAGACTGATGATGAAGAGGATGCAGAGCCGGATGCAGAGATGCAGAGTGTCCATACAGACACAGACTCTGCAATGCTGTTGGATGAGGACATTCGGATTTCGCAGACGCCTGGGAGCGGATCGAACGAATCACCGGAGGTGAATGAAATTGAAAATGGTGCTTCAGTTACTGAACAGGAGGAAGTGGAGGGGGAGGAGGGAGAGGAGGAAGAGGAGGAAGAGGAGGAAGAGGAAGAAGAGGAAGACGAGGAAGACCCGTTGCTCCTGCGATCCTACGAATCACCTGGTCTTCCAGACGAGGGAGACGGAATGTCTGTTGTTTCTGAGCACGAAGGCGAAGGTCGTAGTGTTCCTCCAACGACTATGGAGGATAATACCGAAGTAGATCGCCAATCAGAGGCCACTTCAGCACCTCAATCCCCCAATCCCCAGGAGCCTCCATCGCCATCTGCCGATTTATCAAGACAGATGAATATTCATGACAATGAATGGCCAAAGACTACAACACCGCCACTGATTGAAGCATCCTTATTGCCAAGAAAAGATCAACCAGAAGCTCAGATGCATTTGGTCAAAGAGCGGTATTTGTCCAGAAATGACATGGATGTCGACCCCTACAAGTTACCGTCATCCAGTTCTTTGGCTGTATCGGAGGCATCCGACTCAGTTACCACCCCTAGCGGTAAATCGCCTGGTGTAGAGCGCAATGGCATCGTTGATACAGAAGAGCTTCAAACTCCCTCCGCTAGTCGTATTGCTAACGTTTCAACACCGGAATTTGGTGAAGATGTTTCAAAGGATTCCTTGATGGTCACAGACAGTGTTGCCCAAGAGGTCTCCAACGGCATTATTCTATCTACAATCCATGATTCAGCAGATCCAGAAGTCGCCCAGTCTATCCCACTGGACGAATCGTCTGTAGCCCCACCATCGGGGGAGCAGGAACCGGGAAAAGTTGGATCGTTAGAGGGCTCTTCCATGGCAGTCAACGAGAATCCTAGCAAGCCTACGACTGACAAACTTGAAGAGGAATCCTCTGAGGAGGAGGAGGAGGAGGAGGAAGAGCTCCCACCTCACTTAGTTGACTTTGCTGCAGCACCAGTAGACTGGGATCCCGAGTCTAAGGTCAATCACCCATTCTTGCTACGGGGTGTTCTGCGCCCTTACCAGCAGTCGGGTCTCGAATGGCTGGCTAGTCTTCACACCAAGAGTCTGAATGGTATCCTCGCTGACGAGATGGGATTAGGGTATGTCTCCCTCCTTTGCGCTATCCATCTCTGACCACCTTCCCAGGAAAACAATCCAAACAATTTCCTTACTTGCACATCTGGCATGCGATCGTGGCATTTGGGGGCCTCATCTGATAGTTGTGCCAACAAGTGTCCTGCTTAATTGGGAGATGGAGTTCAAGAAATTCCTTCCGGGATTCAAGATTCTTCCTTACCATGGCAGCACCAAACGACGAAAGGAACTCCGAGTGGGATGGAATAACAAGCATGCCTTCAATGTTTGTGTCACCTCGTATACACTCGCTAGTCGCGATGCCCATATATTTAAGCGGAAAGCCTGGTATTATATGATTTTAGATGAGGCTCATATGATCAAAAATTTCAAGTCACAACGCTGGAATATTTTGCTGATGTTCCGCTCTTTCCGTCGTTTGCTTTTGACTGGTACTCCTCTTCAAAATAATTTGACCGAGCTGTGGGCTCTGCTCCAATTTCTCATGTCAGGAACCAATTTTGCCAATCTGAAGGAGTTCGGTGATTGGTTCTCGAGTGAGTCAATATTCTTACGTGTCGCTGAGTTTACTGAATAGTTTATTCCGTAGACCCTTTGGAGAAAGCTATCGAACAAGGCACTGTCATGGATGAAGAGAGCCAAGAACGCGTCCGGAAATTGCACACTGTTCTTCGACCTTACCTTCTCCGTCGGTTGAAGAAAGATGTTGAGAAGGAATTGCCTCAAAAATATGAGCATCTAGTAATGTGTCGGCTATCCAAACGTCAACGATTCCTCTACGATGAGTTCATGTCTCGAGCTCAAACCCAGGAATCACTCGCATCTGGCGTGTATCACAAAGTGGCGAATATTCTAATGCAACTCCGAAAAGTCTGCAACCATCCTGACTTGTTCGAAGTGCGGCCAATCGTAACTTCCTTCGCTATGTCTCGCTCTGCCATAGCAGGTTACGAGATCAAAGAGCTTCTGGTCAGGCGCCGCTTACATCAAAGCAAGGAGGAGAATGTGGACTTGGAGTTTCTGGGTCTGAATTTCGGACAACAACAAGGAAAATCCATGTTTCAAATAGAAGGGTCTCGCAAACTTGACGCATCTGCTTTCTTGATGTCCCCGACAGATATCCCTGGTGAACCTCCCCTAACCGATCGGAGGACCATAGCTGGTTTTCAAGCTCTGATTGCATACCAAAGGAAACTGGCAGCTTTTCGTCAATGGACACATATCTCTTACGTGAATAAGCACAGGTGTGCTAGGAGACCAATGTATGGTTCAGAAACGGTCTCAATAATCCAACGTCTTTATTCACCCTTGGTCCCAGCATCGGAAGATGATTCACACAGGCCGGACTATTTGGGCAAATCGACCATTGTTCCCAAGTTTGTTAAATCGTATATTCAACGAGAGCAGGAGCTTTCAGATACTATCGACCGCTTTGCTGTCATAACCCCCGCCATTGTAGCAAATGGGATGGGCTCTTTAGCGCTGCGTGGGTTTGAAGATCAAATTCGCGAACTCCACAGGTCCGATCCTCTTATGGATGATATCCTGCACCGGGCGAGTGTCAAATTACAGATCGCGTTCCCTGATTCCTCCCTCATTCAGTACGACTGTGGCAAGTTGCAAGAGCTTGCCTCTCTGTTGCATAAGCGAGCCGTAGGGAGTCACCGAGTCTTGATTTTCACCCAGATGACCAAGGTCTTGGATATTCTCGAAATATTCCTCAATTTCCACGGCTATAGGTACTTACGTCTCGATGGTGCCACAAAGATCGAAGATCGTCAGTATATCACTGAGCGTTTCAACAATGACGACCGAATATTCGCCTTTATCGCTTCATCCCGATCTGGTGGCGTAGGGATTAAGTAAGTATTATTTTCTTCTTGTCTGAATTGCCGCTCATATTTTCGTCAGTCTCACTGGTGCGGATACTGTTGTTTTCTATGACAGCGATTTCAATCCGCAGATGGATCGCCAATGCGAGGACAGGTGAGATATCAACACCCTGTAAACCTCGTATGGATATTAAATATATATATTTGACAGAGCGCACCGTATTGGACAAATTCGGGATGTGCACATTTATCGCTTCGTCTCAGAACATACCGTTGAAGAAGCGATGTTGCGTAAAGCAAACCAAAAGCGGACCTTGGACAATGTTGTTATACAGCAAGGTGCCTTTGATTGGAGAAATATCCTGATTGACGATGTTGCTTTTGGAAATGCTCTTGAAAATTTCGTGGACGAAGAGGATGCATACGCTGCTCGTATTGCTGCCAGAGAGGAGCAAGTCAAAGAAGTTGAAGACCTCGCCGACTTCTCGGCCGAAGTAGATGATTCACATGTCACCGAGATACCTACCCCTAGACCGCCGGCGGGGCAAGTTCGAGAGGAAGGGGAGGAAGGGACGATCGCCGATTACATGTTGTCATTTGTCAATTATGATTGGGAATGGTTCTCAACATGGCGTTAGGCCGTCACCCTGATGTAATTTTTGTGTTGATTTATAGTAGCGTCATCTTGTAATTGTTTAATTTTAGTGTAACCTGAATGTGCAGATAAATGACTTTTCTGTTGATTTCTGACGATATGGCGTCGAAGCGCTCTATTTCCTAATTGGGAGATTGGATTTTACACTTCTTATCCTGAACGTCGTTTCTTCCTCTAGACGATGCGGCAGCGCCTGGTTGACACACTACATCGTGGAACTGTGCTCGTAGGTTCGAGTTATACTATTTCTCGTGTATCGACTGAATCACTGCACTGAATAGGCTCTCGTTGGGATCAGCACATATGGTCTGTATCTAGGATATTCAGTCCATACGCATACCATTGAGAGGGGTAAAGGTGTGTAAATAACTTAAAACGCAGCATCATAACATGAAATGACCAAACATTGCAGCGGTATGATACGAATATCCATTGAAGAGATGTTCTGCTCACATCTACCACTAGATTATGGTGGAGCTTGAGAAAACTAAACTCAAGGATCAACAAGAGGCGGAACAAGAAGAACAGTGGGCAAAACTGGCTGCACAAGAGGCTCTGGCAGGAAAAGCCAAGCCTTCGAAATAAGTGCGAATACTTTGGCACAAATCGTCAATGCAGCAAGGAATATTATACAATCTATCAAATACAGCAACAGCAGCAACATAATTTCAACAAGACATAGAACGTCCCCTGACATATCCTGGACTACTTGAAGGCATGGGAGCTGCCAGTTGTCGTGGAGGAGATGGTCGGGGGCTGGGTAACTCCCTAGTACTGGGTAATCGATCGAGAGCATTTTCAGCTGATTCAGAATCATTCGTCGTTTCATGGGGTGGAGAGAGTGATTTTGGAGGTGAAGGAAGTGTTAGGTTCGATAGGTCTTGGCCCTTCAGATCTTCTCGGCGCCGTTGAATAGCAGCTTCCCAGTAACCACGCAATACGGGATGAGACTGCAGCCGTTTATCGATGAGTAGATTTTCCATTTCTGATGTGAGTGCAGCAATAGTTGATTCGGATGGTATAAAGTTGGGCTCCTTGGATGGCTCGATGAGAACACCCATAGAGGCTGGTAAGGCAGTGGAGCCATGCATAGCTCGAATTTCAGCAGCAAGCATTCGCGATACTGTATTATATCAGCCCAAAATCTTTGACAGACAAATCAAGGACCACTTGCCTTCTTGGTCTGCGGTAATTGCTAAGAATGCTAGCTTGTCAATGACAGGTTTCAAAACCTGCATCGTCGAATCCTGCATAGCGGGAGATATTCTTGAGGATGGTAATAGAACAGGGAGAACTCGGGAAATAGCGATGGAGACGCTCATATAGAATTGGTGAAGGAAGAGAATATACTGGTAGGGGACTCGATAACGAAATATTGGCAGATATTTGAGGAATGAAAGTGCTTCTGTGGAACCGTTGATTATGAGATGCAACTCTACAAAGAGAAGTGTACATAGTAGAAGATTGCGCCACTGGATGAAAATAGAAATGAATGTTTATTTGAAAGCTTTCTATTATATTACTTACATAAGTACCCAGATTACCTGAACTGAAAATGGACCAGATCAAGAGGAATCCAACGGTTCCGATGTAGAAACCACTTGAAGCAACGAGACCATGTTTGATGTATTCTCGTGAAGTAACACAATCAGTCCAGTCCATTGCTTGACTTCCAAACCTGACAAGATACTGTCAATAAACGGTGCGATTGACCGAATGAAGAAGTTACATACCTATCATAAGCGAGTCGTTTGACAGGATTGCTCAAAGATTCATATACTTTGCGAACCTCGATGAACAGAGCTTCACTTTGAGGGCCGGCTCGATCGGGATGATAACGACGAGCAAATCTCTTGTAAGCCCCTTTGATAGCTAAATCGTCTGCATCCGGAGAAATACCCAAGAGTTCATAAAAGTTCAAAGGCATGATGCTGAAAGAGTATATCGTCGTTGCTACTAGATATGAAATCATAACGAAGGCGTAGCAATATCTCCAAACATTGGCGGCTTGAGGTGATCCTCGAAGAGGGGGTTGATAATTCGGCGTCAAGGCTATTCGCAAGCGGTAATAAGCAACGACGGTAATACCGGTTGCCCAATTAGGAAGAATAAACCACCCGGCATACGTCAAAAGGAGACGAGCCATGGGCGGGAGAGTATCGAGCATAGTGCGGGGAGAGCTCCGGGCTATTAACCTACGAAAAAGAGAAGTATGAGCAAACGTCCTAGAACGCAGATATCAAAGTCAGAAAGCCATCTGATCTCATTTCTCTACGCCATGCCATGCCATTGAGCCATCCCTACGGCACTCTTACGCAATTTAGACTTGTAACCACACAAAACTGGCAAAACTCTGCCAGGTTGCTTGAAACAAGCCCATAAATATGCCGTCTGATGTAAAAACCACGTCTAGGACCGCCCAAAACGACGAGACTTTGTCGATTGAGCTTGGCTAGTGGAAGACGGCCTCACAGCAACCCAGAGGAAAATTCCACGGGTAACGCCATGAATGAAGATATCGACCTTGTCCTTTACCAGCAATACCTTGAGCCTTATGGTAAACCAGTCGTTTAAAGGTCATTTCTTTGTCATTCCTGCCTTACAATAGACTACGTTGGTCTCAAGTGGACACATTGAGGAAAGGAATGTTTGGTGGCGTAGGGAGGCATGGCAAAGCAGAGGACGTAGAGTCGACCCTTTTACTAGGAGACATCATGAAGAACATTAAAAAAAATAGATACACACCTTTAGCTTTTGGGCGGAAAGATATTGTTTACTTTGGCATTAACAGCTCTGAAGTTAGGGAGAGAGATAGTTGGAACGCATCCACGTGATCCGTGACGTCGTGACAAATCACATCCACGAAAGAAAGAAGGGATCTCCGAAATTTAATTTAGAACTGATTCACCTTTGCTTCGAACCACGGCCTAAATATATTATTGGCCAACAGCAGTTGAGAGAAATAAATATGTGAGTGCGACGAATACACATGCTACTAATTGACCCGATTAATTGTCGTTTCTACTTCAAAGAATCTTCTAGATTCCAATTGGTATATTTGCCATTGGCTTCTTGCGAGTAAATAATGCAAAATTGTTGCAAGCTTATCTCGGCACTATTTCAAGAATTTCGATATGTTGCATCGCAGAGGCGACATTGTCGAAAACAGCGTCTGGTCCAATGAGGTCAATTATACCTGCCTTCTCAAAGATGGTCCAAACGCGTGGCCTCAGGTGGGTAATGAATACACCAACGCCTCGAATCTGTAGAAGGTGGTAAGAATCCGGTAAGGGGAAGCCTATCAGGAGGAGTTACCTTGTATGCCTCGATTAGCTCGTAGAATATTTGGACGGCGCTGTCCATGAGTTTCGAATTAAAGGAAGTATTTGCATGCATTGTTGAGACTTACGCGGCATCACAATCATCCATGTCATGAAGATGGAACACTAATACTTGAGCGTGTTCACGAGTTGGGGCCTCGGAAGGATGTTTGCGCTCTTCACCATAAAGTTCAAGTCGTCTTAGTCGTTCTGTAAAATACATGTAAGGAATAGCGGTGGATCAGAATCATGAGAAGATGTACCTTTCATTTGGGCAGAGTTTGCTAGAGTATAGTCAAATGAGAAAGGATGGAAAAACAGGCATTACGTTTTGCTCACCAAAATCGAGACTCTCCCTAATACGCACGATGAGAACCCCCGAAAGAGGCTCCACTGCTTCCGGATTCTCGTTGATTGGTTTCCACTTATCTGTCCCTGGCATGCGACCCTAGAAAACCACATGAGGTTTTATCTCCTGCAATTCACAAGCGACTCACCAGAATCGTCATACGAGGTTGCGAGCTTTTCTTTACGACCAACAGAAGAGAGATCGCAATGCTAGAAAGAACGCCGACTTCAACGCTCCATACCAAGGTTAAGACTAAAGTCAGGCTCATGAGGGCCAGTTCCACCCATGCCCTCATCCTAATATCATTCCTTTGTTATATTTGGGCTAGTGATAAATGAATGAGTAAATATACCTGTAGTAGAACATAACGTCATGAGGGGCTTCAGTTAAGAGTCCCCATACTATCATGCAAACACTACACGGACGCGTCAGCAAGCTCGAACTTTAGCACAGCCGGAGTACTTACATAGCGGATAGGACGGGTTTTGGTAGATAATACAGATACGGAAGGAAGCAAAATGTTGCCAAAAGTATTAGAGCGGAGCAAACAATAGATGCCATTTGGGTGCGACCTCCACAATCACCATTCAAACGAGATCTATCCCAAATCGTTACATCAATGAAAGTCTTCAAAGAAAAGAGATGAAACAATTACCGAGTAATGGATCCATATGCAGGTAATGTACCAGGGATAAAAGACGCTGTCAAATTGCCAGCACCTAGAGAAGATTGTCAAACGCGGAATCATTGAGTCTTAAATTCGTATACCTAAGGCGACCAATTCTCTATTTGGACTGATTGAATACCCAAATCGAACAGCATTCTGCTTTGCAGCCGCGATGGAATCGAGAAAACCAACAACGGAGATTAGACTTAATTTCATGATCAACAATTCGGTCGAAACTGAAGAACAGGGGAGGCACTGACATGGCAGTCGAAGCAGTCCGCTTAAACAGCCTATAGTTCAGTTTATGCAGAGGGAATGCAAAGAAAGGGGTTCCTGCGAGGGGTTCCACATGTCCTAGAATAGCTACACCTTTCTTGTTCCATTGGAAAGTGGCACTGAGTGCTGCGGGGATACATAAGGGAAATGAATTTATGAAAGAGAGTGAACTTACTCGTAGAAATTATTACAATCAGCAGGACTTCTGGGATCCATTTTAACCAGGTACAGTGTTTACTCGCCTTCCGCTTCAGTATTTTCACAAGAATGAGAATACCCAAGGTTGCAAATCCAATGGTGGCTGTCAGCCAATGTGCGCGAGGATCCAAAATCACGTAATGGAATAGAAAAATGAGTTTGTCTACAGTCGTATGAGGAATGTCACCAGAGGGCGGGTGGTTTTCCAGAGCTACGAGTCCAAAGATAGGGACTAATTGCTCACTATAAGAATGTTGAGTCGATCCTGGCATGTCAAGGTTACTTTAGTGGAGCTTACATCAGAATGACCACACCCTGATGAATACTGGTCAGGAGGTATAGCAATATCGTGTCAATAACAACTTACAACGGCTGTAACGAATCCACGAAGTAATGCGCGACTAAGAATCACATCCATGAAGCCCAAGCGAAACAATCCGAGACCGAAGGTCATAAGTCCAGCCTGTGAAGAACACTGAGCACGCTGGTAGCATTGGGGAAGGAGACATGAGCTTACTTGAAATGTAATAATGGTGCTGACGGCAGCTGCAAGCTTCTCCGGATTGCTTTGAGCCCAGCTAATGAATGAGTGATCTCCGCCATCGAGAGGGTGCAACAAGATATCTTGGACAGCCTGACCAACAAGGAGCGACAGAGCGG
>Ga0157379_10001718_pt1 | contig 18133 bp, 18 predicted proteins | sample S25metaG_FD_121802 | JGI IMG/M metagenome (GOLD analysis project Ga0157379, IMG submission 121802) | Switchgrass rhizosphere microbial communities from Kellogg Biological Station, Michigan, USA - S2-5 metaG | ecosystem: Host-associated > Plants > Roots > Rhizosphere > Soil | place: USA... | reverse complement strand
GCCTCCTGTACCTCCACCCGAACCGTTGCCGCCGAATCCATCGCCGGTGCCACCGGTAGCGAAACTGTAGCCGTCGCCCTGTGGGCGACGCAACGTACACGTCACATGAGCCTCACGCTTCCCACAGGGAAGCGGCTACAATTTCATTTCGCCGGCGGAAATAAGAAACGCAGCGCCGGTTCGACCCTCGCTGCCCAGGCTGCTTCACTGTGATCGCCGTGGTCGGCTTCCATGTACAGAAGGTCCTTGCCCGGTTTCCAGCCTTTCTCGACTAGTCGCTTGCACAGTTCGCGAGTTTGTTCCCAGCCCGGTTCGGCAGTGCCGATATCGACCCAAATTTTCAACGGTGGCTTTCGTTCAATAGAATCGACCAGTCGGTAAATAGCGAAGTCATCCCACCACACGGACGGCGACATCACCATTAGCCGGCGAAACATTTCCGGGTACAAAAGCCCAATTGCCAGCGTCACGAGTCCGCCAAGCGAGGATCCGCCGAGCCCAGTGGATTCCGGATCAGGCTTGGTTCGATATTTTCGGTCGATGTAAGGCTTGAGTTCTTTCATGAGGAAATGTCCGTAGAGACGCGCCAGACCCCGGCTGCGTTTCTTCCTTTTTCCCTTGGTTCCGATCACTCCCGGCGTAGGCGTGTATTCGTGGACCCGGTCTTCGCCGATGTTCGCGACTGCGACAACAATGACCGGCTCGATCATTCTAGTGCGAATGAGGCGTTCGGCCGTTTCGTCGACACCCCATTCCACCCCGGCAAACGAAGTTGCTGCATCGAAGACGTTCTGTCCGTCGTGCAAATACAAAACGGGATAACGTTTTCGCGACAACCGGCGATACCCCGGTGGCAGATAAACCAAAATGTCGCGCCGGTTCACCAGAATTCTGGACCGAAACGCGCGGTGCACTTTGATGTTTCCCGTCAGTGTATGTTTGCGCATCGAATCGAAACGCTTCGTTGAAGAACAAATGCAGCGCAAGCGTCTTGGTTCGCTTTTGAGGTGAATTCGCGCGGCGAGTTTGCCATTTTGTCAAAACGGTGACTTCTCAGTAACACCAGGCTTAAGCCGGGTGCTCCGAAAGTCGTTTTGCATAGCTGTTTCAACAGTTTTCTTGAACTCGCATTCTGGACAAAGCCGTTGAAACGGCTTCATTGCGCGTGCTGCGGCAACCACTGGGCTGAAGCCCAGTGTTAATGAAATTCGGGTCCTTCTCAATTATGTCGAGGGAGGTCGAGGATCTTTGGCTGATATCCAGAAGGTCCAGAGATTTCTCGACTTCGCGTTCGGCTTCGCTCGAAATGAGAGAAAAGCAAAAATGAAACTCGTAATCGCGGCGACTGGTGCAAGTGGAGCGATCTATCTGCAACGCTTGGTTGGGCAAATCGATTGCATGGCGCACGAAGTGCATCTCGTCATGAGCGCGTATGCGAGAGAGGTTGCGAGGCAGGAGCTGGATGAATTCAAAATTCCTGCTGAAGTTTCACACCATTCTGAAAGTGACATGAACGTGCCATTTGTGAGTGGCTCGGCGCGTTTCGACGCGATGGTGATTGTCCCTTGTTCGATGGCCACGCTTGGGCGAATCGCTTCCGGTTGCAGCGACAGCGTGCTCTTGCGCGCGGCCGATGTCTTCTTGAAGGAACGACGGAAACTGATTCTCGTCCCCCGGGAAACACCGTGGAATTTAATTCACGCCCGCAATGTCGTGACGTTGCTTGAAGCTGGCGCGATTGTTCTGCCGGCAATTCCCTCTTTCTACAGTCGTCCCAGTTCTCTAACTGCCGTTGTCGACACAGTGGTTTGGCGCATACTCGACCAAATCGGGTTGCCCAGCCCCGGTGCATATCGTTGGGGTCAAAAGAAGTCGGCGAAAACTTTGCGCAAAAGAAGTTGAAGATCGAAGGCAGGCTTGCGCGATGGCTGATCGCATTTGGGGTTTGTTTGTTGCGGGTGTGGGAGCGTACGTTGCGCTATCACGTTGACGATCGCGCGGGCGTCGTCGGGAAACCGGTGACGGAAAATTACATCGGCGCGCTCTGGCACAATCGATTGCTAATTTTCCCCCTGGTCTTGCGGCGCTTTTTTCCAAATCGTCGGGGCGCGGCGCTGATCAGCGCCAGCCGCGACGGCGATTTGCTGACGGATGCTATTCACCATTTTGGCTACGAAGTAATTCGCGGCTCCAGCTCGCGCTTGGGCGCGAGCGCAATTCTTCAACTTACGGAGATGCTTGCGTCAGGGCGCGACGTGGTCATCACACCCGATGGTCCACGCGGCCCGGTGTACGAGCTTGGTCCCGGAATCGTTTTTCTCGCGCAGAAATCCGGTGCGTCGGTGTTGCCAATGAATCTGGAGTATTCGCGCTGCTGGCGGCTGGGAAGCTGGGACCGCTTTATAATCCCCAAGCCATTTTCTAAAGTGCGCGTGCTGATCAGCCGACCGCTTTGTGTCAAACCGACCCGCACACCCGATGAGTTCGAAGCCGAACGCCTCCGTGTGCAGGACACCATGATGTCGCTGCTTGAAATGCGCTGAGCGAATCCTGTAGCCGCTTGCCTGTGGCAAGCGTGCCACCTAGGCGTTCGCCACGCGAGCATTGCGCGTCCCACAGGGACGCGGCTACAGCAAAGGTTCACTTGCGTGACTCGTACTCGCAGGCACGGTTGCGCTTCACTTATGGCGAAACTGATCGATGGCCGCGCTGTTGCAGAGAAAGTTTACAGTGATCTTCGCAGTGAGATTGCCGAACTAAAAGCAAAGGGCGTAACCCCGGGTCTCGCAGTAGTTCTCGTTGGAGATGATCCAGCTTCGCGCGCCTACGTGCGTTCGAAAGACAAAATGTGCCGTGAGCTTGGCTTGCACTCAGTGAAACTGGAACTGCCGGCTTCAACGACGCAAAGTGAACTGCTGGCGCGCGTCGAAGAATTGAACCGCGATTCGACCATTCACGGCATCCTTGTTCAGTCGCCGCCGCCCGAGCATATCGACGAAGCGGCCATCGTGCGTGCTTTGGATGCGCGGAAAGACGTGGACGGATTTCACCCGGAAAATGTCGCAAAGCTCGTGCTCGAGGACCCAAGTGGTTTTGTGCCGTGCACGCCTCTCGGCGTGCAGCGATTGCTTCTGGAAAGCGCCATCGAGATCAATGGCGCGCACGTTGTGGTCCTCGGCCGCAGCATGATCGTTGGCAAACCGTTGGCGCTGCTGCTGATGCAAAAAAACAAGAATGGCAACGCGACGGTGACCATTGTTCATTCACGCAGCCGGAATCTCGCGGAGGTTACGCGCTCAGCTGACATAGTTGTTGCCGCGATTGGACGAGCCGAATTTCTGAAAGCCGATCACATTCGCGAAGGCGCGATCGTTATTGACGTGGGAATTAATCGCGTCGAAGACGCGGCAAGCGAGCGCGGTTACCGCCTGGTGGGGGACGTTGCGTTTGACGAAGTCTCGAAAAGAGCGATGGCGGTTACACCCGTGCCCGGCGGCGTTGGGCCGATGACCATCGCGATGCTGATGGCGAACACTGTGAAAGCGGCAAGACAATGGGCGACGCCCACGTGAGTTGTTTAGTAAAGCGGAACTCTCAATTTAAGCGACGTAGCACTCTAAATGTTCCACGGTGGATCGGCTTCTCCGAAGACGATGGCAAAGGAATCGCCGAAATTTGCATTCATTTGGAGAGCCGCATCTGTTGCCAACGTTGAGGACAACGCGTTCCACCTTGCTGCCGTTTTTGGCTTCGATCTTTTGACGAGTTATCGCAACGAAGACGAAACGACTTTTGCAGTCAGCAATCTCAATATTGACGGATTAACTCGCGCAGCGTGAACAAAGAACGAGCCGAGCTGCGGCCGCACGACTGCGGCGCGCGCGAGGCGATTGATCCATAGACGGCCGCGATACATTTGGGCATGGGCGCGACGAAATTCGTTCAGCACCGCTTCGCGATCATCGCCGCGAATAATTTTGGCGATCGCATTGGCAGCTAGTTCGCCCGAGCGCACGGCATAATAAATTCCTTCGCCCGTGAACGGTTCGACTACACGAGCTGCGTCCCCGATGAAAAACAGATTTTCATGAGCGGAGAAAACGGGCGAACGGGTTAGCGGCGTGGTCGTGCGCCACACTTGATCGGCAGGCAGTTGAAATTGGTGCTCTGCCCACCGACGCAATTTCGAAATTGTCGGTGGTGTGCCGACGAGGCAGAGATTTAACTGGGTTTCGTTTACTGGAGCCTGGCCCGAATAGCCTTCGCGCAGAAATTGTAGAACGATGCGGTTCCCAAAGTCTCGCGGCAGCGGGATATGGGATTGTAACGCCACTCGTTCGCGCGCAGGACGGGGCAGCAAATTGCACAAATGCGCCACCGTAGAGTTGCGTCCATCTGCACCGACCAAGATTCTCGCGTGAAACGTTTGGCCTGAAGCAGTTTCTATTTCCCAATTGTTGTTTCTGTTTAGCCCGGTCACAGTGGTTTGCTCACGGAGAGTCGCTCCGAGCTCGCGAGCCCGCCTTAGGAGCAGTCCGTCAAAAAGGCTGCGTTTCACGGAAATCTCGCAATTGGGCCCCGATGGAAGATCAAGAATCACTTCTCGCCCATCGATTGCGATGAAAGCGACCGAACATAGTTTGGAATGCGGCAAATCCCGCACTGGATCCGTGAGCTCCAGCCGCTCTAGGACAGGCCAGCACGAAGGATTCAAACAGTCGCCGCATACTTTCTCGCGTGGAAAGCTTTCCCGGTCGATTACCAGGGATTGCAGACTGGCCATCGCGCAGAAGGCGGCGCAACTCGATCCGGCGGGCCCGCCGCCGACGATTGCAACGTCAAAGAGCTGCATGGAGTTAATTGAATTGGAAAACAGCGCTGGCGCGCGATTTAATCAGAGAGGACACTAATTCGCATGGGCTGGTCGATTCCAATCCTTCGTGTCGCCGGGATCCAATTGCGGATTCACATCACCTTTCTGCTGCTAATCGCGTGGATCGCATTTGCCTATTATACACAGGGCGGCTCGCCTGCAGCGACAGGCGGCGTCTTATTCATTCTGTTGTTGTTCACATGCGTGGTGTTGCACGAGTTCGGCCACGCCTTGGCGGGGAAAGCCTTTGGAATAGACACGCCTGACATCACGTTATTGCCCATCGGCGGTGTGGCGCGTTTGGAACGTATTCCGGACGAGCCAGTCCAGGAACTGGTCATTGCCATTGCGGGTCCGGCTGTGACTGCGTTGATCGCGCTCGGTGCGTTCATCGGCGGTGGTTCATGGGATTATCCGCTAAGTACGAAAAGCAGCATTCCGGACTTGTTGTTCACGATGAACGTTATGTTGCTTCTGTTTAATCTGTTGCCGGCCTTTCCAATGGACGGGGGCCGGGTGCTACGCGCACTCCTCGCAACGCATCTGAGCTATGCCCGCGCTACACAGGTTGCCGCGACCGTCGGGCAGGGCTTTGCATTCGTCTTTGGATTCCTGGGACTGCTCTGGGACCCGTTCCTGATCTTCATTGCCCTGTTTGTTTACATCGGCGCGACGCAAGAGGCGGCGCTGGCACAAATGAAAGATGTCTCGCGCCGGTTTCCGGTTTCCAGCGCAATGGTGCGCGAGTTCCGCACACTGGCTACAGATGCGACGCTCGAGGAAGCGGTGGACGCGTTGCTTGCGACTTCCCAACACGATTTTCCGGTGATGGATGCAACCGGGAACGTCGCCGGCTTATTGACTCGTCACGATCTCATTGCGGCATTGCGTAAAAACGATCCCACACTTCGCGTGGGCGATGTAATGCGGCGCGACATTCCGACGGTGACAACCGGCACACGATTCGAGGACGCCTTTCGTATTATGCAGGAGTCCGATTGCCCGGCCGTGCCCGTGCTGGATCGCATGAAACGGCTGGTCGGTTTGCTTACTCCTGAGAACGTCACCGAATTAATGATGATTCAATCGGCAATGCCGGAGCGCCGGGTTTTGTAACTCAGGCTTCCAGCCTGATCCGTAGCGTGGCTTCCAGCGTGCGCGCGCCCAGCCAAAGCAGGAATGCTTGGGCGACAAAACAGGCAAGGATGCCTGTGTTACGAGCTGATGCGCATCGGCATCAGCACGTAGAGAAATGGCGTTTGAATTTTCAGGACGCCAGGACTCATCTCGTCGATGAGGTCGAGAAACACTTCGTCTTCCGTGAGAGCGCGCAGCGGCGCCATGAGAAACTCCGGATTGAATGCGATGGAGAACTCGCGGCCTTTGTAAGGAACAGCCAGCGATTCCTTGGCTTCACCGACCTCCGGCGTATTCGCGGTGATATCGAGATTGTTCTTACTGAAATTTAGCTTCACCGAGTGCGACTTGTCGCTCGCCAGAAGCGAAACGCGCCGCAATGAATTCAAAAACATTTCGCGCTCGAGTTTTACGCGCTCTTTCGCCTCGCCCGGGATTACCTGCTTGTAATTCGGATAATTGCCTTCGATCAATTTGGATACGAGCAGCGTCTTGTTGAGATCGAATGCAATCTGGCCGTTGCTCATACTCACCTTCACGTCGCCATCATCGGTAAGCAGACGCTGTAATTCCGTGACAGCTTTGGTCGGAACAATCAGGTCCGATTCATGGCTTCGCGGGAATTCCAATTCAATTTCCGCCATGGCGAGGCGCCGCCCGTCGGTTGCTACCAGTGTCAGCTTGTTGTCCTTAAGACTGAACAGAACGCCGTTTAGCACGTAACGGGTCTCATCGGTAGAAATCGCGTAGGAAGTTTTGCGCAAACCATCGCGCAAATCCTTCTGCCGCATGGTGACGACTTTGGCGCCCTCGAATTTAGGGAGCGGCGGAAATTCGTCCTCTGGCAAACCGAGAATCTTAAAGAAGCTTTGGCCGCTACGGATCGAGGCGGCATTTTTTCCATCGACATCGATCTGAATCTCGCTCGATGGCAGTTCGCGGATGATGTTAAAAACACGCCGCGCCGGCAGGGTCGTCGCTCCTGCTTTGTCCACGTGCGCTTCGCAAGCGCCGCGCACGCCAACGTCTAGATCGGTGGTTGTCAGATACAGTTCGGTCTCATTAGCCTGTAGCAAAACGTTGGAAAGAATGGGCAGCGTGGTGCGGGTGCTCACTACGTTCTGAACCTGTTGCAGGGCTTCGAGCAGTTTTTCCTTGGTAACGCTAAATTTCATGGTGACCAGCAAGCAGCCTAAGATGTAAAGCCTTCGATTTTATTCGGCAACCGCAATCTCTCGCCGTCATCCCGAGCGAAGTCGAGGGATCCCGTGGCAAAGTTTTCGATAATGCAACGGGGTTCCTCGACTCCGCTTCGCTCCGCTCGGAATGACAGCTGCACATCACCGCTGAAGAGAGCTGTCGATGTACGAGATCGTCTGGCGAATATTGTCCTGCTCGGATATTCGTTTCTTCACCAGCTTGCAGGCGTGCAGCACAGTGCCATGGTCGCGTCCACCGAACGCGTCGCCGATTTCATTTAAGGACGCCTTCGTGAGTTCGCGCGCCAGATACATCGCCACCTGTCGTGGAAAAGCGATGCTGGCCGGGCGACGCTTGCTCGTCATATCGGCAAGACGTACGTCAAAGTGTTCGGCTACGCGCCGCTGAATTTGTTCGATGGTAATCGATTGCCGGCCTTCTTCCTGCAGAATGTCCTTTAGCAAATGCTCCACCGTTTCGTTTGTCAGTTCCCTGCCGCTGAGTGATGCGAAGGAAGCGACGCGCATGAGCGCGCCCTCCAGACGACGCACGTTTGTCCGGATACGGGTGGCGAGGAATTGAAAAACGTCTTCATGCAATTTGATCTGCATGGCGTCCGCCTTTTTTCGCAGAATGGCGAGGCGCGTTTCGATGGCGGGCGGCTGAAGCTCGGCGGTTAGCCCCCATTCAAACCGCGATACCAGGCGGTGCTCCAGATTCGCAATTTCTGAAGCGGGCCGGTCGCTGGATAGCACGATCTGTTTATGTCCGTCAAAGAGTGTGTTGAACGTATGGAAAAACTCCTCCTGCGACCGCTCTTTACCACCGAGAAATTGAATGTCGTCAATCAAAAGAAGGTCGGCCTGGCGATAACGCTTCCGGAATTTTACCAGATTACTGTGCTGAATCGCGTCGATGAACTCGTTGATGAAAAGCTCGCTTGAGACGTAGATCACCTTCACATTTTTCCTCTTCGCCCAGACGAATTGGCCGATGGCTTGCATTAGATGGGTCTTGCCCAGACCGACGCCGCCGTAAACAAAGAGAGGATTATACGTGCGCGCCGGCGCTTGCGCGACAGCGAGACTGGCTGCGTGCGCGATTTCGTTATTAGGGCCGACTACGAAGGATTCGAATGTGTTTCGCGGATTGAGCCCCGGAACAGTTGCGCCTGGCCGCGCGTCCACTTGAGGCGCGGGCAACGCTTCTTTCACCGTGGCTGAATCTTCCGCAGACGTTTGCGCGCCAGGCGCCGACGGGGCGCAAAACTTCACCAAACGCGGACCGCCAAACGTGACGATGATCGCATTCTGCAATGCCGGCATGTAATTACTCTCGATCCAGAGCTGGTAAATGTTGTTTGGAACAGTAAGCGTGATCGATTTCTCCCTTGCCTCCACCAACTCGACGGTAGAAAACCAGCGTTTGAAACTATCAGCGCTAATCTGTGGCTTGAGAGCAGCGGACAATCGCTGCCACAGCTGTGCGCATTTCTTCTCCATACAGAAGTTGTTAACAGTGTTACAGAAACGCCACATTGGCCTGTGCCGTGCGAAATCGCCTGCAGCCGCTGGCCAATAATCGAGGTGTTCCCCAGTATGATTCAGGGATTAACAGTCCAAAAAAAATGTCAAAAAGGCGTAAATACGAGGGAAAATGCCTCGAGGCTTCGTGCAGTGCATGTTTACCACGACGCTCGCGCGCACCCGCAATCAATCGTTCTGTCGCGGAGTTTTCCCTGTTGTTCATTCTTGATGTCGGAAATTTCTCAAACATGTTCACAACTTATTCACACACGCTTTGTGGTCTTCTTCGCCGGCGGGCTTGAGACTAGAAATCAGTTGCGAAAGCGACAAGAAAAAAATGAATTTAATTTTCAATTACGACAAAAAAATTTTCTTGACTGGGAAAATGAAGCACGCGTGCCGTCGCGAAAACAAGAAACAGTGTGTTAAAGAAAGTTTGTGAGCCAGCCGCGACGGATTCGGGATCGCCGCAACGGACAGACTTCGCTGCTGATTGGCTGCGCATCCCGAGTTGACCGAATTCGTCTGTGCGCGCAATTTCTTGCCTCTGCGAGAGGAGCGTAAACGCTCAGCAAGTTGTAGATGCAGGCAAGCGACACCCATACCACCGGGCGTGTTTCGATGTGCGTTACCCCTTCGAAGCCGCCGATGATCCGCCAATTCTTTTTGATTGGGCTGATCGCAGTTTTTGTTTTTTCCGTACAACACGCATGTGCCGCTGATGAATTGGTGCCGCCGTTCGGGTTTCGTTGGAACGATTCAATGGCCCGCGTAGAGGCGGTGCTGCACGGGGCCAAAGCCAAATTAGTGTCGCGGCAAAAGAAAGAGAACCGCGAAGTTTGGACTGTGGAGGGGCTAATTCATCCCGGACTCAAGCGTACCGTGTTTACGTTTAAAGAGAGAGCGCTCATGGCAGTAGAGCTGCAATACGAATACCCCGACTGGTCCATCGAACGGTACAACCAGCGGATGGGAGAAATTCGCAAATACTTCGATGAAAAATATGGCACCGGAAAACTGGTGTCACGTTCTCGCGACCGCGACACCGAGGTGATTCAAACACTGGTCGGATATCAATGGATGGTCGGGACCACGATGCTCGAGCTATATTATTTCTCAGCGCAACACGATAACCTCGTTTACCGGACGATCTCTGTGGATTACAAGGCTCTGTGAACGCCCAACGCGCGTTTGGTAGCGAAGCCGAAGTTTCAGTCGGACTTACTGAGCCAATGATAAACCCTCGTAGGTCTCCTCGACGATGTGATCTACGACTGTTTTCATGTCCTGTGTGCGTTCCCACGCAGCGAGTTGCCGGTCCGCGCCGGTGCCCTCGCGGATGATCCGCGCGATGTGCGCCATTTCCCTCTCGCTGCCGAGTTCCTTAACCTCGGTCGACACGAAGTCGAGCAGTTCGTTTAACAGGCTCCGTTCGTCCACTTCGGCTTCCTTGCCGAAGTCGATCAATTTTCCCTCGATGCCGTAGCGCGCGGCGCGCCAGCGATTCTCATCAAGAAGACGCCGACGGTAGATGCGGAACGTAATGTTTTGGTGCAGTAATTTGTGGAGTTTTGAAATTACGGCCTGGATAAGTGCTGCAATCGCCAGCGTGTCGTCCACCCGCGATTGCGCGTCGCACACGCGCACCTCCAGCGTGTCGAAGAACGGATGCAACCGGATGTCCCACCAGATTTTTTTGGCGTTGTCGATGCAACCGGTCTTAACGAGTAGCTTGCAGTAATCCTCATATTCAGAGAGCGACTCGAACGAATCCGGGATGCCGGTGCGCGGAAAACGCTCGAACACTTTCAGGCGATAACCTTTCAGACCCGTGTTTTGACCCACCCAGAACGGTGAGTTGACGGACAGTGCGTATATGTGCGGCAGAAAATAGCGGGCTTGATTCATCACGTGGATTGCCGTCTCCCGATTGGGAATGCCGACGTGCACATGCAATCCGAAAATCAGATTCGCGCGGGCGAGCGATTGCATGTCCTTGAGGATTTCCTGGTAACGCTCGCCTTCAGTGATGAGTTGATCGCGCCAGTGTGAGAACGGATGCGTCCCCATCGATGCGATTTTCAATCCGCTGCGCGCCGCCAACTCCGCCAGTTTCGTGCGTAGCGCAACGACGTGATCGCGCGCACAACCAATGGAATCGCAAATTTCAGTGCCCAGCTCTACCACCGACTGGTGCATCTCCGGCTTGATCTGCTCTTTGAGCGTGACTTTTCCGCCTTCGAGAATTTCGTGAATGTGCGAACGCAGCTCGCGCGTCTCGGGGTCGATGATCGCGAACTCCTCTTCGATTCCCAGAGTGAATGTGTGGTCCTTCATGAGAGGATGGCGGCGAGGAATGTCCCTCAAAAACAACTCACTGTCATCCCGAGCGCAGTCGCTTGCCGAGCCGTAGCTTTACGCGAAGGCTGGAGGGATCCCGTTGCGAAATCAAATCGTAAAATCGCGGGATTCCTCGACTCCGCTTTGCGTCGCTCGGAATGACGTACTGCTTAAACGGGTTCGCCCAACGAACGTCGCGTCACCGCGGCTTGCATGAACCTGCCCCAGCTTAGATTGTCCCGACCGGGAACGTGCTCCCGTGCCTTGCGGATGGCCATTTCTGAGACCGCGTCCACGACCCATTCGAAGTTGTGCTCACCGATCCACGCCGCTTCGCAATCAGGGGCAGGATTGCAAAAGTCGATAGCAACCGGAACGCCGTCGCGTATGGCAAATTCCACAGTGTTAAGGTCGTAACCGAGGAATTGATTCAGTCGCAGAACGCCCTCCTCGACCTTTTGGAGAATTTCCTTCGGCGCGTGCCACTCTGTCCGGTAACGCAAATGAAAGGGATTCCGTGGCTCGTAGGGCATGATCCGGACGTGGCGCTGATCGATCGAATAGCAGCGGAAATACATGTCGAACTTGATTTCCTCCTGCAGCATCATCACCAACTGTCCGGTGTCGTTGTAAGCGCGGAAGAATTCCTCGCGATTATGCAATCGATAGACGTTTTTCCAGCCGCCGCCTGCGAACGGCTTGAAGAACGCCGGCCAGCCGACGTAATTAAAAATCCCTTCCCAATCGAGGGGATAGCCGAGATTTCGAAAAGACTTGTCGTTTGTATCTGGCGGTGGCTGATTTGACGGAAGCAACACCGTGCGCGGAACAGCGACGCCGATTTTTGTGGCCAGCGCGTTATTGAAGAATTTTTCATCCGCGCTCCACCAAAACGGATTGTTCACCACGGCCGTGCCGGTCAGGGCAGCGTTCTTCAGCCAGGCGCGATAGAATGGCACGTCCTGCGAAATCCGATCGATCACCACATCGTATCCGCACGGCTCGCCCTGAATCACTCTGTCGATCTTCACAAACTCCGCGGCAATGTCTTTGCCGCCGGTTTTCTTATTCACCCGATCGACAAACGCCGGGGGAAAACTCTGTTCCTGTCCAAAAAGTATCCCGATTTTTTTCATAGTTTTTACGTGTCTTTCCGAGCGGAGCGAAGCGTAGTCGAGGAATCTCGGGGAGTGACCTTTGTGTAATGCCGCGGGATCCTTCGACTTCGCTCGGGATGACGAAGAAACGCGCGGCGTGGACTCTCATTGACACCGCGGCTTCGAGCCCGGTGCACTTCGCGAGGAGCGCAATGAAGCCGTTTTGACGACTTTGTCCAGAGGGAGGTGTTTGAATCAACCCGCTCAAGCAATAAGATACGCCATGGTCAAGAAATTACTGCACACCCGTTATCGCGTACACGACTTGGAGAAGACCATATCCTTCTACACGGACGTCCTCGGTCTCCAGGAGGTTCGCCGCCATACTTCCGGGCGCGGGTCACAACTCGTGTTTCTAAAAGCACCGGGCAGCGATGAGGAAATTGAGATATGCAAGTTCGACGGGAGCGGCCCGATTGTCGTCGGGCCCGATCTAACGCATCTCGCGTTTGAAGTCGAGGACCTGGACAAGTTCGCCAAACACGCTGCAGCAAAAGGCCATCCGTTATCGGACGGACCACATTCGACGAATGGCGGCAGAATTGCCTTTATTGACGCACCGGAAGGCTACGAGGTCGAGCTGATCGAGCACGGTAAAAAATAAGAACATTGTACCTAATTCCTGCCAGCGTCCGTGCCATTTAGAACGCCCCTTTGCAGAACGACTTGTGACTCTCTAGCGTTCAGGGTTGCAAGCCATCTGCGGGGTAGGCACTTGCGCAGGCAGACGTTTTGTCCATAATTTTCCGTCCATGATTTGGCGCAATCGAATTTGGTTCCTTTGCGCACTGGTTCTGAGCTCAGCGTTGAGCGCATGGGCGCAGGATGTCGTTGATTCTGATATTGTCCGGCCGAGTGGCGTTAATGGGCCTGTTCGGAAAGCAAAGGCCGTCACGCAAAAGAGTTCGGATGACGACACCGAATCCGCTGCTCCGAAAGCGAAGAAATCCAAGTCGAGTCATGCTCGGTCGCACCGCGCACGCGCAAAATCAAAAGAAGATCAGGACACAATTCCCGCGCCTACGGAGTTTACGCCTGACGGCATACCGAAGACCAGCGCGGCTTCAGTGATCGTAGTGGACGCCAATAGCGGCAGGATTTTGTATGAAAAAAATGCGGATCAGGTACGACCGCCGGCCAGCACGCAGAAATTACTGACCGCGCTGGTTGTGGCAGAGACCGGTTTTCTCGATCGGCCGGTGACAGTGCAGTCGGTGGACACCATGTGTGACCCGGTGAAGCTAGGAATCAAGTCGGGCGAAACTTATCAGCGGATGGATCTCTTACGGGCGTTGCTCGTCAAGAGTCCCAACGACGTTGCACGATGTCTGGCGCGAGATAATGCCGGGAGCATCGAGGCATTTGCTCAGATGATGAATAGACGCGCACTGCAACTCGGAGCTGTGCATTCACACTTTGTGAATCCGAATGGCTTGCCGGTACCAGGGCAATATTCCAGCGCCCGCGATCTCTCGCTCATCGCACGCGCTGCTTACGCGAACCCGACCATCCGTTCCATCGTGTGTCTTCCCCAGCTTGTCTTCCGTTATGCGAATGGGCGTACGCGCGAGCTTGAAAACACAAACAAACTTCTACGACGGCTGCCGTACTGCAACGGCATGAAGACGGGTTATACTGATGCTGCAGGCAAATGCCTCATCGCAAGCGGTACGCGTCCGGGCAAAGACGTAATCGTAGTTGTGCTGGGCGACAGCTCCAGCAAGGTGTGGCGCGACGCGTCCGCGCTGCTTTCGTGGGGTCTCTTGTTGTAAGGCTTTCCCTGCGCTGCATCCCGGGTCGCTCCTTCCCCATGTTCGATTCAATTACCGTTGTACTGCGCCATTTCAATGTTAGCTCACATATGTGAGCTAACATTGAAATGGGTGTTCGCGCGGGAATTTGCTTGGATGCGATCTCAATTGGGATCACATGTGAGCGGAAATAGAACGACGAAGAGGTTTTGCCCTTAGAAAGCGAAAAGCCGACGACGGGATTCGAACCCGTGACCTACGGTTTACGAAACCGTTGCTCTACCAGCTGAGCTACGTCGGCGGGAAGCGGGCAAAACATTGCATCCCGCGGCGGTTCACACAAGCGCGCTGCTCCTAGCCGATTCGCTGTGCGAAGCAATAGCACCTGTGGCGCGCATAACACGCTACAACTGAGTCGGTGCAGACTTGGTTCGGCGCGTCTCACCCACCTTCGCCAAGGCTACGGCGTGGCAGGCATAGGCGCGGCCTACAGAGGCACCACGAATGTCTCGCCAATTTCGCGTAACGCGATGCGCTCGGGAGTTTTACTTAGCGCCGCTTCGAAGCGCTCGATCGGTTCACGGATAGGCTCAAAGCTGAGGCGGAACGTCTGGTGATGCACCGGCACAACAAAGCGAGCGCCTGCGCCATTCGCCATCTGGACTGCTTGTTCGGGTGTGCAGTGTGATCGGATCCATGGATTGTATGCGCTGATAGACATGATCGCGACGTCGATTGGACCGTGTCGCCGCAGCTCTGCGAAGCTTTCGGTCATTGCAGTGTCGCCAGCGAAAATAATTCGCCGCCCCTTTCGTTTGAATAAGTATCCATTGTATCCGCGATGAGTGTCATGCTGCGTGCGCGCGCCCCAGTGTCTAACGGGGAATGCGGCGATTACCATCTCGCCCGCTGCAGCGCTTACGGTCTTGCTTTCGCCCCAACTGAGTTCCGTGATTTTGGAAAAGTGGCTTTGTTTCAATAAATCGCTCGTGGCGCGCGCCGTGATCACACGCGTAGTCTCATCAAAACAACGGAGTGTTCGCAGATCGAGATGATCAAAGTGGGCATGCGATAGAAGGATTAGATCGATTTGCGGCAGCTCATCAAACTGGAGCGCAGGCGCGGTCAGGCGTTTCGGACCTATGGTGATGCCTGGCAAACGAATTCCGACGCGCGGAAAAAGGACTGGGTCTGTGAGTATTGTGATACCGAAAAAATTGATGAGAACTGTGGAGTGCCCGAGCCATGCAAGTGTCACCTGTGTATCACTCCAATTCGACGGCTCGGGTTTCGCAAAGGCCGGCGCGATTGGTCGCCAGCTTTCAATCGTCCATTCACGGAACAGATGACCAAGCCAGCGACGCACCTTGTAGCCGCGTGGGATTGGTTGTTGCGGTGCATGCACTCCAGAACGTAACACAGCTAACCTGGCTGCAGGATCAGCAGGCTGGGAAGCCTGCACGACGAATCAGGTTCGCCACGGCGAATCCGTCCTCTGGCAGGTAGGGTGCCTGACTTACGTCCTTACGGCTTGCCAAACAATCCTTTGACCGCTTTCCACAGCGTTCGCGCTGGTTTGGGCGGGCCAGCGCGAGCAACGAGGACGGGCACATTCGATCGGTTCAAAATGTCCCGCGTTAAATCGCCCATGATGTAGTGTCGAAGCAGGCCGCGCGCCTGTGATGTGCCTGTCACAATCACATCGTAATTGCCGGCCCGGACTTCTTCGAAAACCTGATCGATCACGATCCCATGTCTGAGATGCACTTCAGCAGGCACGCCGAGCCGGTCGAGTTCTCGTTTTTGGCGGCGCAAATTGGTCCCGAGCTCAGAGTTTGATTGAAGTAACTGATCAACATTTTCTTCCATTCGTACGAGATCCGCGAACATCGCGGGCGGCTCAGCCATTACGTGTAGCAAGGTCACCGATGCGCCTACGGCCGCGGCGAGCTTGCCGGTGAATTGGACCGCTTGCTCGATGAATTCTTTTCCGCCTGTGCAAACCACGAACCGCTTCAATTCTTTGGGTTCGCCGATGGCCACCAGAACCGGAGGCTGAATGGCCTTGATGACTTCGTAAGTTCTCTTTGATCGCCAGTAATGTCCCACCGCGCCCGTCCAGCGCGCGCCGATGACGACGAGGTCGTATTTGCTCTTCGAGGTTTGCTGGACGATCTGCAAGACCGGCTCACCGAACTGGACGACAATGTCCGGCGATACGCTGCGTTGCCGAAGAGACTGTGCCTGCGCATCGAGCGCCTGACGGAGGGGTTGCTCGTCCTCCGACTTTTCTGCGATTCCCAAAAGCGTGGTTTCGGCCGTAAGCGGGCGGGCCAATAATCCGCCGAGATCGATTGCGGTTTGGGCTGAGGATGTGCCGTCGCTGCAAATCAAGATTTTCATGGCTAAAGCTTGTGGCCAGTCACGAGCGTATAAATGACGATGGCCGCGCCGATCAACGGCAGCGGCACAAAAGCGAGACGGATCTTCGGACCCGCGAAATACTGCGTCGCGACCACGCCAATCTGCGCCCCGACCACTGCGCCGGTGTGCATGACGAGCGCGATCAGAATATCCACGTTGCCTTTGATGGCGTGAGTAAATGTTCCGTAGCTCGCTGAGATTATGATCTCAAAAAGGTCCGTTCCCACGGCGAGGTGAGTGGGAATTCCGAGCACGTAAACCATTGATGGCATTCGGATGTAACCCGCGCCGCCGCCCAAAAAACCACTAAAAAATCCACCGACAAGTGCGACTAGGATTATCGTCCAGAGGGAAATTTCCTTAATACCCGACGTCGGCAGGCTGATCATCGGCCAAATTCTTATTCCTTGGATCTTTTTCGTCACCGGGCCAAATGCTGAGTGGTCCGCTTTTGATGCTGCAGCCTTTTTATCCGAGACCAGTCCGCGCGATCGGCGCTTGTGTAACTTCAGTGTGGTATGGCTCTCCCAGAGCATGAAGATCGAAATGCCCGCATACACTACGATGGCCACCCAACTGACGACGGTGTTCACGTTGCCTGCGCGCTTGAGTGCCTGGATCAGCTGTGCGCCGCCTTCGGCGCCGCCGATCGTCCCCACGGCCATGATCAGTCCGAGCTTCAGATCGACGTTGCCAAGCGTGCGATGTTTTCTTGCTGCGACGATCGACTTGCCAACAATGTGCGCCAGGTCTGTTCCGACCGCGTAGTTCCAATCCACTCCCATCAGGCGCAATGCCGGACCTGCGATGAAACTTCCGCCTACACCAAAAAAGCCGCCTAGAATTCCAATAACAAAGCCGACAACGACCAGGTAAAGCGGATTGATGTGGGAGTGGGAGATTGGAAAAAACATGACTCATCTCCACCGGCGGCGCAGGAGCCGGAACAACACCGTGGTTACCGCGTCCAGAACAACAGCCTGACCAGCTATGAGCAAGATGGCCACGATTGCATAAACGACGCGATGCTGCGTTTCGAGCCGGTACAGCCAGTCGCCCAGAACATGGAGGACTAGGAAGAAATAACCTGTGACAAGGACCGCATAAATTGCCAACTCCGCTGCGAACGCGCGCAGGCTTTTTGCAGCATCCGGTTTCATGAAGGGAGATTGAGGTGAGGTAGCTGAATGCGTCAACCTGTTTACGCTTGGAGAGATACGTGCCAGCGGCGCGTTGCGGTTGCGTCCGCACCAATCAACAGGCACATTATTGCGTTAGGAGCCTTTCTTCCTAACGTTCCATTTCACCTTCAGGGAAACATGGCCGACTCAGCGAACAAATACCCCGAGAACGTACCGGGCAAATTCTACGTCGATGATCAGTGCATCGACTGCGATTTGTGCCGCGAAACGGCGCCCGCCAATTTCAAACGAAACGATGACGGCGGCCACTCCTACGTGTACAAGCAGCCGGAGACGCCGGACGAAGAAGGTCTCTGCAAAGAAGCAATGGAAGGCTGCCCGGTCGAAGCGATCGGCAACGATGGGAACGGCGCGTAATCCTGTAGCGGCGCTCTGCGACCGCCGGATTTGATGGGCAAACAGTCTAGTCGGCGCTCATCCCGACATATCGGGGCTACAGTTCCGGTCGCACTCACGGTCGCCGGTTCGGATTGTAGCGCTGGTGCCGGTATTCAGGCCGACCTGAAGACTTTTACCGCCCTTG
>Ga0157379_10001717_pt1 | contig 18137 bp, 19 predicted proteins | sample S25metaG_FD_121802 | JGI IMG/M metagenome (GOLD analysis project Ga0157379, IMG submission 121802) | Switchgrass rhizosphere microbial communities from Kellogg Biological Station, Michigan, USA - S2-5 metaG | ecosystem: Host-associated > Plants > Roots > Rhizosphere > Soil | place: USA... | reverse complement strand
GTTGCCGTCTTTGCGACCGATGTTCATCGCGAACTGCGTGAAGGCGCCCCCCTTGGAATTGCTCGTGTGCGTCCCGAAGCTGGGCGCGAAGGGACGCTCGCCGAGCGTTTTCGCACAGGGGGCGCCGCCGGGGGCGGAAGTGAGCGTGAAGCCTTTATCCGCTGCACCTGTGTCAGGCGTGCCTGACCAGGCCTCCATCGCGTGGCTGGTCTTGTTCGGCCCGCAGGTGGGCGGGCTGGTTAGCGGCCCTTTGGCGCCGTCGAGGCTGACTCGCACCGAGTCGAAGGGCAGCTGCGGCGCCTCCTTTACCTGGGCGGTCAGCTGGCCGGTCTGGGCGTTGGCCTTGACGTTGCCGACGAGCCGGATCGAGAGGCCGCGCGCGGCCGACTCGGCGTCGATGAAGATGCGGTACTCGTTGCCCGATTCCGGGTCGCGGCTCTGCTGAGTCGCCAGGTAGACGTCGCCTTTCAGGGTCCCGTCGGGCAGCGGCGGCGTGTCGATTTCCACGCTGCCAATCTTCGACCCCGCCGGGCAGGCAACAGGGTTGCGTGTGCCCTGGCCGAACTGGGGATCGGTACAGGCCTGCAGGCCGCTCGCCGCCGAGGGGTTGACGCCAAGACCCTGCGGCAGGGTGACGTCCGCGGTCTTCACGTTCGATTGATAGATCGCGGCCTCGGGGGCGAAAGGCACTTGGACCTCAACCGTGCCCCCCATTGGCGAGTCGGTCTGGTTTGTGCCGGGCGCCTGCGAGGTGGTCGGTTTGAAGGGCACTTTGTCGCAGCCGGTCGGCTTAACCCGCGGGCCGCTCCCCCCTTCCTTGGGAAGCGGCGATTCGACGAACTGGGAACCGGCGAGGAAAGCCGGTGGTGGTGGCGCCGGAGCAGCGACGTCGTACTGGTTCTGCGGCGCTTCTTCCTGTTTTGAGTCGGCGTGGAGAAGGGTGTTGTAGACGGTCGCGTAGACCGGCTGATTGGGGTCGTAGCAAGTGCTCGGGGTCGTGATGAAGGCCCCACCCTGGCCGCTGGTCCCGATTGTCCCGTCGAAGACCAAGCGGTTCTTGAGGATCCTCGTCAGCGGCGGCGGTTCCGGGACGTGGATCGTGAAGTACTCGTGGTAATCACCGTCCCATTTGACTCCCGCATTGAGGAAGACTTCGCCGAGTTCGATGATGCCGACGGCACTGAGGTCGAAGCCGAACCGTGCCGGTTCGCCTTGCCTCGGCACGATGTTGTAGACCGGGAAGCTGAGTGGACCGGTAGGACCGAGGACTGGTAGATACACGGTCACGAGGCTGTAGCCGACTGCGGTGTCGACCGGGCAGCCGCCGGGGGGGAATTTCCCGTTCACGAGTGCGCATTGAGGAGTCGCCTGGGGATTGACGCTGAGGCCCTTGGGCAGGTCGACGAGAACCGTTTTCAAGTCCCCGACCGGTTCATTGGTGCCCTGATCGTGCTTGACGATGATCTGCGTGAAGCCGGCTCCCGGATGGCTGGATGCCTGGGTCGAGAATTGTTTGGGGGTGTCGACGCTGCATTCCGGCACATCAGTCGTGCAAGTGCCGGCCTGCCAACCCGCTTCGGTCGTTTCCGGCTTGCCTTCGATGATGTCGACGGCCACGGCCGGTGACGCTGCGACAAGTAGAAAGAGGAGCGCGGAAACCGCAGTCCCAAGCCAAATCCGTGCCCCGTTTCCCATCTTCAATCTCCTCCCGTCGTCAGCCATCTGCCTAGTTCTACCCTCTTTTGATGATTTACATCACCATTTTTTGGTATCTATACCGATAAGTAAGTACAAACCCCTTGCACCAAAAACATGGAGGACGTTCATGAACTGGCAGCTTCTGGCCCGCGCCAATACCCATCCACTGCGGATCTCAATCCTGGAAGTGCTGGGCATGGACGAAGGCCGCACCCTCTCCCCCAGCGACCTCCGTTACGAGCTACGCACGCCGCTGAGCAACGTCAACTACCACGTCACCGCGCTGCGCCGCACCGGCCTGGTCGAGCTCGCCGGCGAACGACCCGTACGCGGCGCCACCGAGCACTTCTACCGGGAGGCCAGCCAGAACGGTGCTTCGGCCAACGGCAACGGATCGCACAACGGGAGCGCGCGCAAACACGCCAAGACCACCGCGTAGGAGCGATTACTCGGAAGGTGGCTAGGAGCCCTTGGGCTCGGGACCGTTCGAGCAGAGTTCGGTCACGTAGCCTGGAGCGCAGGTGGTACGCGCTCGCCAGCGCTCTTCAAATTCGGAGACAAATCTGCTGAGGGCCTTTTGCTTTGCCGCTTTGCCGTGGAGACCGGCCAGGATTCTTTCCTGGATCCGTTCGGAAAATATTTGAAGTTCCACCCGCTCAGTCACGTCACGGCGCGTGAAGTGAGCTTCCTTCAAAAAGTGCCGATACTGCGCTCCATTTTTGAAGGCCTGCTTCTTCAGCCTGGCCAGTTCGCGCGCGACCTGTCGGGGCCTGACGCCGATGCCCATTTCGGCGGCCTGCCCTCTGAGCCACTCGGCCTCAACTAGTTCGATCAGCGCCTTGTTCTTCAACTTTCCGTACGCGTCTGCACCAGGCTTCGGGGCCGGCCGCAGGTCTTCGACCGCCGAAACTTGAATGAGGGCACGGCGAAACTCATTGGCCGTTGTCATTCCACCCCGCTCGCCTTTTCGGTCGGGCACCTCCGCCACGATCGCGACCACATTCGCGGGTAGGGCCTCTGGCGGTGGAGGTGGCGCCGGGATCAAGAGCGGACGACGGGTCTCGAACCCGCGACCTCGAGCTTGGGAAGCTCGCGCTCTACCAACTGAGCTACGTCCGCGTTCCAGAATCCTGTCACAGGGCCAGCGCACCAAGAACAAAGAGGATCAGGACAGCGGCAGAAGCGCTCCCGATGCAAATACCGGCCATGTAGATAGGGCCCGGCGAATCGACCACTCGATAGGCCTTCGTCCCAAGTTGGGTTTTCATCAAGTACCTCCCTGTCGGCTCCTACGGGGTTAGCTGACGGGCTCGCGACTATGCTGCTACAGCTGGATCACCAGCCGATTCGCCCCAACTGCCTGGGTCCCCCGTCCGCCCGCGCCTGAGCGTGGCGGCTCGGAATGTGGGCTCAACCTAGCAACCTCACCCGCGGGGTTGCCGGCGGTGCGCTCGAACTAGAGTTCGGCCTGCGTGAGCACCCGCTCCTTCCTCGCCGTCCTCGCCGTGCTGGCCGTCATCGGCTTGCTCGCCTTCGGCTTGCTCAACAAGGGGGCGACGAAGATTGCGGTCGGCGACCCGGTGCCGGACAAGACGCTGCCGACGCTGCCGGGGCCGGGCGAGAAGTCGATCGCCGACTATCGGGGGGATTGGGTCTTGGTCAACCTCTGGGCCTCCTGGTGCGTCCCCTGCCGTCAGGAGGCGCCAATCCTGGAGGACTTCTACAAGCGCAACCGCGATCGCCACACCACCGTGGTCGGCATCAACGTGCAGGACAACGAAGACGACGCGCTCGCCTTCCTCCGCGAGCACCCGACCGGCTACCCGCAGCTGCGCTCGGTCGGCAACGAACGCAGCAAGGCCTTCGGCTCGACCGGGGTGCCCGAGAACTTCCTCGTCAACCCGAAGGGACAGCTGGCGCTGATCTGGCGCGGCCCGGTCGACGACCGCTTCCTCGCCGAAGAAGTCGAACCGCTGATCGAGGGCAAGCAGTGAGGCGACGGGTCTTCGCCGTCGCGCTCGTCCTCTGTCTGGCGCTGACAGCACCGGCGGCCGGGTCCGTGGCTCAGCAGCCGGCCCCCCAGACCACCGTCAACGCGATCGAAGCCGAAGTCATGTGCCCGGTCTGCGGCACGCTGCTGGAGCTGGCCGACTCGCCGCAGGCCAAGCGCGAGAAGGTCTTCGTCGCCAAGCTCGTCGCCACGGGCAAGAGCAAGGAGGAAGTGAAGGACGCGCTGGTCGCCCAGTACGGCAAGGAGGTCCTCGCCACGCCGGAAGCATCGGGCTTTGATCTGAGCGCCTACCTGGTCCCGATCTTGGCGATCCTGATCGCCGCCGTCGCCCTTGCCTACAGCGTCGTTCGCTGGCGGCGCAGCAGCGAGCAAGACCGGCAATCAGCCAAGGGGAAACCGGCGCAAGCGCCGCGCGGCGAGGACGCCGAGCGACTCGAGGCCGACCTCTCGCGCTACGACCTCTAAGCGCTTGTTGATGCTTTTCCCGGGCTTTGACCCGGGCAATGCTTCATCGAACGAAGGCGACGACGCCGGTCGCCGGAATCGGCAAGCGCTTGGGAATCTGGTCGCGCTCGCCGCAGACCAGCGTCACCGCGACGTGTTCGCCCAGCGCCCGCAGCGCGTCGGCGTCTTCCTCCAGCGAGGGGCCGGCGATGACGAGCAGGTCATAGGCGCGGCGCAGGCGCTCGATCGCGTGGTCGCAGCGCTCGGAGTCGAGCAGCGCCACCGGCTGCGGCTCGGGCTCGCCCGCGACGATGCAGGTGAGCGGCTCGGTGGCGCGGCCGGAGGCGGGGCCGGCGAGCACCAGCGGCTGCAGGATCTGGTTGGCGTCGGCTTCGTCGAGCAGGTACTCGTGCAGGCCCGGACCCTCGGCCAGACCGAGGGTTGCGGCCAGAACCGGTTGGGCGAGGTCGCACTCGAGCAGGGCGACGCGGCGGCCCTCGGCGGTCGCAGCGGCCCCCAGGCCGAGCGCGGAGGTTGCCCGTGCCGGTCCGGTGAGAAACACCGATCCCTTGCCGGAGAGCTTGCCAGCGAGCTCGGCGAAGACTGCGAGCTCCGCGCGCCCTAGCGCGCCAGGACGCGCGGAGGACGACTCGCGCCGCGGCACTTCCGCCAGCACCGGCTGCTTGTTGCGGCGACCGAGCATCACATCCGCTCCGGAGCCGAGATGCCGAGCAGGCCGAGGGCGCTGGCGATTGTGCGCTTGGTGAGCAGGGCGAGAGCCAGTCGCGAACGCTCCACCCCCTCCCCCTCCGCGCCGACGACCTGGCAGTCGCGGTAGAAGGCGGGGAAATCAGCAGCGACGGCGGTCGCATAGGTGCAGATGCGATGCGGGGCGCGCCGCGCGGCGGCCTCGCGCACCTCCTCGGGGAACTCCAGCAAGCGCTTGACCAGCTCGCGCTCGGCTGGCTCCAGCGCGGTGCCAGGAGTGGCGGTGCCGGCGCCAGCCGCCACCTCCTCTTCGCCAAGCTCGGCTTTACGCAGGATGCTGGCGATGCGGGCGTGGGCGTACTGGACGTAGTAGACCGGGTTGTCGTTGGACTGGCTGCGCGCCAGCTCGAGGTCCAGGTCGACTTCGGTGTCGTGGCTGCGCCAGAGCATGAACCAGCGGGTCGCGTCGACGCCGATGTCGTCGAGCAGCTCGTCGAGACCGACGAAGTCGCCGCTGCGCTTCGACATCTGCGCCCGCTCGCCGCTCTCGACGATGTGGACGAGGCGCATGATCAGCGCCTCGAAGCGCTCCGGGTCGGCGCCGAGGCCGGCGATCGCCGCGCGCAGGCGGGGCACGTAGCCGTGGTGGTCGGCGCCGAAGATGTTGATCAGGCGTTCGAAGCCGCGCTCGAGCTTGTCCCAGTGATAGGCGACGTCGGCGGCGAGGTAGGTCGGTTCGTCGTTGGCGCGGATCAGCACCCGGTCCTTGTCGTCGCCGAAGGTCGTGGCGCGAAACCAGAGTGCGTCCTCGTGGCGGTAGGTGTGGCCCTGCTCGTCGAGCTGGGCAAGGGCCTGCTCGACCTCGCCGCGGCTGTAGAGGTCGCGCTCGGAGAACCAGTTGTCGAAGCGGACGCCGAAGCGGTCGAGCGTCCCCCGCACCTGCTCGAGGATCAGCTCGACCCCGCGGCTGCCGATCGCGTCGAGGTCGGCCGGATCGATCCCCTCGCCGGCGATCTGCTCGCCGAGGCCGATCACGTAGTCGCCGCCGTAGCCGTCCTCTGGCGGCTCCTCGCCGCGCATCCGCGCCGCGATCGAGGCGGCGAAGCGCTCGATCTGCCCGCCGGCATCGTTGACGTAGAACTCGCGCTGGACCTCGTGACCGACCGCCTCGAGCAGGCGGACTAGCGAGTCGCCGTAGGCGGCGTGGCGACCGCCACCGACGTGCAGCGGACCGGTCGGGTTGGCTGAGACGAACTCGACCAGAATCCGTTCACTGGGCGCAGCCGGGGCGACGGCAAGCCCTTCACCGGCAGCGGCAAGACCTGCCATCGCCTCGCGGTACCAGTGATCGCCGAGAAAGAGGTTGAGGAAACCGGGACCGGCAACCTCGACCCGTTCGACCGCTTCCTCGCCGAGTCCCCCACCTAGCTGCTCGGCGAGGCGCCCGGCGACGTCGCGCGGGTTTTCCCCCAGCGGCGCCGCCAGCAGCATCGCGGCGTTGGAGCTGTAGTCGCCTAGCTCAGGCTTGGGTGGACGCTCCAGGCTCGGCTCGGGGCCGCTCGACTCACCCTCGCGCAGGGAGCGAGCGGCTTGGTCCACGGCAGAGCGCAGCGCGGCGATCGGATCGGCGACCATCGGCTGGGGATCGTATGCGGACCGCCGCCCCGACGGGCGGCTCGATCCCTGTCGCCGCCTGCGGCCCTTTAGGCTGAGCGGCTTGCGGATCGCGGTCATCAGCGACATTCACGGCAACCTGCCCGCCCTGGAGGCCATCTTGGAGGCGACCGAGACGGCGGGGGTCGAGGAGGCCTGGTGCCTCGGCGACGTGCTCGGCTACGGAGTCGAGCCCGATGCCTGCGCCCGGCTGGTGCGCGAGCGATGCGCGATCTGCCTGGTCGGCAATCACGACCTCGCGGTCCTCGGCGCGCTCGACATCTCCTCCTTCTCGGAGGCGGCCGCGCTCGCGGTCGAGTGGACGCAGGCCAACGTCGAGGAGACGACGCTCTCCTATCTGCGCGAGCTCGAGCCGGAGGGCGAGCGCGAGGGCACCGCTCTTTTTCACGCCTCCCCCCGCGACCCGGTCTGGGAGTACGTGCTCTCCGGCGAGCAGGCCGACGCTGGCATGGATGCGAGCCCGCGACCGATCAGCCTGATCGGCCACTCCCACGTCGCCCTCTTCTTCAACCGCCCCGCCGGTCGCCGGGACGAGACGCGCGGGGCCCAGACAAGCGACGGCGCCCTGCTCGACCTCAAAGGCGGCGAATGGCTGCTCAACCCGGGCAGCGTCGGCCAGCCGCGCGACGGCGATCCGCGCGCCGCCTGGTTGGAGCTCGACACTGACGAGGGAACCGCCCGCTTCCACCGCGTCGCCTACGACATCGAGCGTGCCGCGACACCAATCGCCAAAGCTGGCCTGCCAAGCCGCCTAGCCGAGCGCCTCTACACCGGCCAGTAACGCTCAAATGCAGGGAAAACATGCCCCGGAAATCGTTGTCTAGACTCGCTACGGTGCGCCATCTGGCCCTCTCCACGCTCGCCCTTGCCCTCGGTACCGCAGCCGCGGTGGTGCTGGTCGCCTGTGGCGGGGGTGAAGACGCGAAACTGCTTCCCGGCAATACCGCGCAGGAAATCACCGAAAACCTCGATCGTGTCCAGCGCTACGCCGAAGAAGGCGAATGCGTTGGCGCCGAAGACGCCGTGGGCGAAGTGACGAACCAGGTGGAATCGCTGCAGGGCGTGGACCCAAAGCTCGAGGACGCCCTGCGGCGCGGCGCGGCTCGCCTCAGTGAAGTCGTCGCCAGTTGCGAAGAAGAGGAAACGACCGAAGCGGTCTCCCCTCCCGAAGAATCCGCCTCGACTGAAGAGACCGAACGGATCCCGCCCGGCCAGGAAAAGAAGGCCGAAAAGGAACGCGAAAAGGAAGAAAAGGACCAGGAAAAGGAAGACGAGCGGGCGGAAAAAGAAGCCGAAAAAGCCGAAAAAGAGGCTCCGCCCACTGAAACCCCGACGGAAAAAACGCCGCCTGAAAAAGGCGGCGACACGGGGCCGTCGGGCGGCGTCGGACCGAGCACCCCCGCGACACCCGAACAGGGGAGCGAAGGCTGATGGCAGCGGGGGTCCTCTCTGGCCGCTATGAGATCGGCGATCGCCTCGGCTCAGGTGGAATGTCGAGCGTCCACCAGGCGACCGACCTGATCCTCGAGCGCACGGTCGCGGTCAAGATCCTTGCCGAGCACCTCTCCGATGATGAGCGCTTCGTCGAACGCTTTCGCCGCGAGGCGCTGGCGGTAGCGAAGCTGATCCATCCCAACATCGTTCAGGTCTACGACACCGGCATCGACGAAGGCCGCCACTACATTGTCATGGAGTACGTGCAGGGCCGCTCCGGGGCGCAGATCCTGCAGAAACACGGTCCGCTCGATGCCGAGACGGCGGCCGAGGCGGGCGCCCAGGCTTGCGCCGGGCTCGACTACGCGCACCGCCGCGGGATCATCCACCGCGACGTCAAGCCGGGCAACCTGATGGTCGTTGGCGGCCCGGTCGGGGGCGGTGAGATGACGGTCAAGCTGACCGACTTCGGCATCGCCCGCGCGGTCGAACAGACGCGGATCACCCAGGTCGCCTCGGTGGTCGGCACCGCCGCCTACCTCTCTCCCGAGCAGGTCCGGGGCGAGGAGGCGACCCCCGCCACCGACGTCTACGCGCTCGGCGTCGTCCTGTACCAGTTCCTCACCGGTCGCCTGCCCTACGAGGGCTCGACCCTGGCCGAGCTGGCGGTGCGCCAGCAGAACGAGAAGCCGCTGACCCCCAGCACCTACAACGACGCCGTGCCGGCCGCCTTCGGCGCCGCCGTGCTGCGGGCGCTGGAGGGCGATCCCAACCGACGCTACGCCAGCGCCAGCGAGCTGGCCGGCGGCCTGGCGCTGGGTCTGCAGGGCGAAGACGTGACCCTGCCCGCCGGCGAGGAGGGAACCGCAGCCACCAACGTGCTGGGCGGCGGCGAGACCGCCACCCGGCGCCTCGACCGCACTGCCCAGACCGAGTACCGCCCGGCCCAGCCTTCGCCGACCCGCCGACCCGCTCCGCGCGCGGTCCCTCGCGAGCCCGCCCCGATCCCGGTGCCACAGCAACCGGTGCGTCCCGCCGCAAAGAAGCGCAGCGGCTTCTCCCGCTTCGTCAGGTTCGTCATGGCCCTCGTGGCCCTTGTCCTCATTGCCGCGGCCGTGGCGGCAGCAGTGATCTACACGACCGACAAGGCGACTGGAGTCAAGGCCACGGAAGTGGCGGGCAACACCGTGGACAAGGTCGTTGAAGAATTCAAGGACCTAGTGAAAAAGAACTCGGAATAGACGCTCGCGTGAGGAGGGGTGCCCGACCTCCTCAGCCGACCGCCCAAGGCGATTTCCCTTTCAAGACCGCCTCGGAATAGCTCGCGAAGCTCCCCGCCTCGATCGCGGCGCGGGCGCCTCGCATCAGCTCGTATAGGTACGTGAGGTTGTGCAGGCAGAGCAGGCGGACCGCTGTCAGCTCCTCAGCGCGGGAGAGGTAGCTGACGTAGTCGCGGTCGTGGTTGCTGCAGGCTGGACAGGGGCAGCCGGCGGCGATCGGATCGCGATTGCCCTCGAAGCCAGCCTTGCGCAGGTCGAGGCGAAAGCGGTTCTCGGGATTGGGGACGAGGGCGACGCCGTGGCGGGCGAGGCGAGTGGGCACGGCGCAGTCGAAGACATCGAGGCCGAGGGCGATGCCGCCCAGCAGGTCGTCGACCTCGCCGATGCCGAGCAGGTGCTTGGGCGCCTCCTCCGGCAGCAGCGGCGCGGTCATGCCGAGCACCTCCCGCATCTCCTCCTTGTTGCGGCCGAGCGTCCCGCCAATCGCCAGGCCGTCGACCCCGGCCGCCGAGATGTACTCGGCTGATTCGCGGCGCAGGTCCTCGTAGACGCCGCCCTGGACGATGCCGAACACCGCCTGGCGCGCCGGTCCCTCTTGCTCGTGCCACGCGAGGCAGCGGTCGAGCCAGCGGTGGGTGCGCTCGGTCGAGCGGGCCGTGTAATTGCGGTCGGCATGGAAGGGCGTGCACTCGTCGAAGACGAGGGCGATGTCCGAGCCGAGCGCCGCCTGCACCTGCATCGAGACCTCGGGCGAGATGAAAAGCTCGGTCCCGTCGCGGTAGGAGCGGAAGCGCACTCCCTCCTCATCGATCGAGACCACCGAGCCGTGGTCGCCGCCCTGGCGGCCGCTGCCCTTGATCTCGTTGGCGACGCCGCCATGGGCGAGCGAGAAGACCTGGAAGCCGCCCGAGTCGGTAATCAGCGCCCGCTCCCAGCCCATGAAGCCGTGCTGACCACCGGCATTTGCGATCCGCTCCGGGCCCGGCGAGACAAAGAGGTGGTAGGTGTTGCCAAGCACCATCTCGTAGCCAAGCGCGGCGACCTCGCGCGATTCGAGCCCCCGCACCGTCCCCTTGGTCGCGAGCGGGATGAAAGCCGGCGTCTTCACCGGCCCGTGCGCCGTGCGCAGCACCCCGGTGCGCGCCGCCCCATCCCGAGCCCCGATCTCGAATTTCAGCCTGTCTGGTTCGTTCCGCATTGCTCGCTGAACGGTTGACCACCGTATTGGTGGGTCAACGGTTCACTCGGCGATCAAGGAGCGCCCGGTCATGGCCGCGGGCTGGGGAATGCCGAGGAGGTCGAGGGCCGTGGGGGTGACGTCGGCGAGGATGCCGCTGTCGCGCAGCGTTACTCCCTCAGCGGTGACGATCAGCGGCACCGGGTTGAGCGAGTGGGCGGTGTTGGGCGAGCCGTCGGGCTCGAGCATGTGGTCGCAGTTGCCGTGATCGGCGGTGACGATGCAGGCACCGCCCTTGGCGGTCACCGCCTCGACCACGTCGCCGAGGCAGCCGTCGACCTCTTCGACCGCGGCGACCGCGGCAGGGATGACGCCGGTGTGGCCGACCATGTCGGGGTTGGCGAAGTTGATGATGCCGAAGCGGTAATCGCCCTCGCGCCAGTTCGAGACGAAGGCGTCGGCGGCGGCGCGGGCGCTCATCTCAGGCTTGTGGTCGTAGGTGGGCACGTCGCGGGGCGATTCGACCAGCTGGCGCTCCTCCCCCTCCCACTCCTCCTCGCGGCCGCCGTTGAAGAAGTAGGTGACGTGGGCGTACTTCTCGGTCTCGGCGACGTGCAGCTGCCGCCCGCCCGCTTCCGAGATGACCTTGGCGATCGTCGTCTGCGGCCGCGCCTCGGGGAAGGCGACAGGGTAGGGCCAGCCCTTGCGGTACTCGGTCATCGTGGTCAGGTCGAGCAGGGCACCACCCGCGCGGGGAAACTCTTCGAAGCCTGGCTCGGTGAGGGCGAGCGTCAGCTCGCGGGCGCGGTCGGGGCGGAAGTTGATGAAGATCGCGACGTCGCCCTCGGCCACGCCGTCGTAGTCGCCGATTACGGTCGGCCTGACGAACTCATCTGTCTCGTCGCGGTCGTAGGCGGATTCAATTGCCACCTCCGAGCTCGCCGCGTGCAGGCCCTGGCCATGGACGATCGCGTCGTAGGCGAGCTTGATCCGCTCCCAGCGCGTGTCGCGATCCATCGCGTAGTAGCGGCCGCTGACCGTGGCGACGCGGCCCGCCTGGCGCAGCCAGCGCTCGAGCTCGTGCAGGTAGCCCTTGCCCCCGTGCGGCAGCGTGTCGCGACCGTCGGTGAAGGCGTGGAAGACGACGTCGGGCACGCCCTCCTGGGAGGCGAGCTCGATCGCCGCCTCGATGTGCTCCCAGCCCGAGTGGACGCCGCCGTCAGAGACGAGGCTGAGCAGGTGGAGGCGGCCGCGCGGGCTCTTGCGCGCCCGGTCGCAAGCCGCGCGCAGCGCCTCATTGTCGAAAAAGCTGCCGTCGGCTATCGAGTCGTCGATCCGGGCCAGGTCCTGCTTGACGATCGCGCCGGCGCCGAGGTTGAGGTGGCCGACCTCGGAGTTGCCCATCTGCCCGTCGGGCAGACCGACGTCACGCCCCTGGGCGGAGAGATGGGTGTGCGGAAAGTCGCTCCAGAGGCGGTCGAAGACGGGCGTCTCGGCGAGCGAGATCGCGTTGCCGGGTCCCGGCTCGGCCAGTCCCCAGCCGTCGAGGATGACCAGGGCGAGTGAGGGGACCGTCGCGGTCATCCCGCCGCTTTGACGATCGCTGCGAAGTCAGCCGGGTCGAGGCTGGCACCGCCGACGAGGGCGCCGTCGATGTCGGCCTGGCCCATCAGCTCGGCGGCGTTGGAGGGCTTGACCGAGCCGCCGTAGAGGATGCGCACGTCGTCGGCTGCGGCGCCGCGCTCGCGCAGGAAGTCGCGGATGAAGGCACAGACCTCCTGGGCCTGCTCCGGCGTCGCGGTGCGGCCGGTGCCGATCGCCCAGATCGGCTCGTAGGCGATCACGACCTCGGACAGCTTGCTGTCCTCGACGTCGGCGAGGTCCGCCTGTAGCTGGCGCTCCAGCACCGCCTCGGTCTGGCCGCCGTCGCGGGCTTCCTCGCTCTCGCCGACGCAGAGGATCGGCTCAAGGCCGGCGGCGAGAGCGGCCGGCACCTTTCGCGCCAGCGCCTCGTCGCTCTCATTGAAGTACTGGCGCCGCTCGGAGTGGCCGAGGACGACCGCCTCGACGTCGAGCTCGACCAGCATCGGGGCTGAGACCTCGCCGGTGAAGGCACCCGAGTCCTCCTCGTGCATGTTCTGGGCGGCGACCTTGACCGCGGTGCCGTAGCGGCGCTCGACCACCGCGGTCAGCGCCGTGAAGGGCGGGCAGATCACCACGTCGGACTGCGTCGCCGCGATCTGCGGCAGCAGCGCGTCGACGAACTCGCCCGCCTCGGCGACCGACTTGTGCATCTTCCAGTTGGCGGCGATGTAGGGGGTCCTAGACATCGCGCAGCGCCTCCACTCCAGGCAACTTCTTCCCCTCGAGCAACTCCAACGAGGCACCTCCTCCAGTCGAAAGCCAATCCACCTTCTCGCCCAAACCAAACTGCTGCAGCGCGGCAACCGAGTCGCCGCCACCAATCACCGTCGTCCCCGGCGCCGCTGCGACCGCCTCGGCGACCGTCCGCGTCCCGGCCGCAAACGGCTCCAGCTCGAAGGCCCCCATCGGGCCGTTCCAGAGCACCGTGCCGGCCTTGCCGATCGCCTCGGCGTAAGAGGCCGCGGTTCGGGGGCCGACGTCCAATCCCATCCAGCCATCCGGCACCTCGACCCCGTCGATCTCGCGGCGCTCGGTCGAGGCGTCGAACTCGCGGCCGAGCACGAGGTCGAGCGGCAGGCGCAGGTCGCAGCCGACCGACCCGGCGCGCTCCAGCGCCTTGCGGGCCAGCTCGATGCCCTGCTCCTCGACCAGCGAGTTGCCGGTCGGAATCCCCTGGGCGCGGAAGAAGCTGAAGCACATCGCGCCGCCGATCAGGATCTCGTCGGCGATCTCGAGGAAGCGGTCGATCACGCCGACCTTGTCGCTGACCTTGGCGCCACCGAGGATGACGACCAGCGGCCGCGCCGGTGCCTCGACCACTTTGCCTAGTTCGGTCAGCTCGCGCTCAAGCAGCAGGCCTGCGTAGCCGGGCAGGTGATCGGCTACCCCGGCGGTGCTGGCGTGGGCCCGGTGGGCGGCGCCGAAGGCGTCATTGACATAGAGGTCGCCGAGCGCGGCGAGCTGCTCCGCCAGGACGGGATCGTTTTCGGTCTCGCCCGGCTCGTAGCGCACGTTCTCGAGCAGCAGCACCTCGCCCGCGTCGAGCGACTCAGCCTGCGCCTTCACCTCGTCGCCGACCACGGCCGGCGCCAGCTTCACCGGCACGCCCAGCAGCTCCGAGAGGCGCTCGGCCACCGGCGCCATCGAGAGCTCCGGCACGACCTCGCCCTTGGGCCGCCCCAGGTGCGAAACCAACACCAGCGACGCGCCCCGCTCGCGCAGGGATTCGATCGTCGGCAGCGCCGCCCGGATCCGGGTGTCGTCAGTCACGCGGCCGCCGTCGAGCGGTACGTTGAAGTCGACCCGGACCAGCGCCCGCTTGCCCGCCACCTCGGCGTCGCGCACGCTGGCCTTGGTGAAGCTCATCGCTCTGCTCCCTCGAGCGGCGGGCCGGCTAGAGGACCTTGCCGGCCAGCTCGACGCAACGGTTGGAGTAGCCCCACTCGTTGTCGTACCAGCTGATCACCTTGGCCATGCGACCGTCGCCGATCACCATCGTCGACTGCGCGTCGACGATCGAGGAGTGCGGGTCGCCGACGATGTCAGTGGAGACGATCGGGTCCTCGGTGTAGGCGAGGATGCCCTTCAGCGGGCCGTCCGCGGCCGCCTTGAGGGCGGCGTTGATCTTGTCCTTGTCGAGCGGCTCGGGCGTCGTGAAGACGAGGTCGACGGCCGACCCTGTCGGCACCGGTGCCCGCATTGAAAAGCCGTTGAGCTTGCCGTTCAGCTCCGGCAGCACCAGCCCGACCGCCTTGGCGGCACCGGTCGTGGTCGGGATCAGGTTGAGCGCCGCGGCGCGCGAGCGACGCGGGTCCTTGTGCGGCATGTCCTGCAGGCGCTGGTCGGCGGTGTAAGCGTGGATCGTCGTCATCAGGCCCTGCTCGATCCCGAACGCCTCGTGCAGCACCTTGGCCAGCGGGGCGAGGCAGTTGGTCGTGCAGGAGGCGTTGGAGATGACGTGGTGGTTCGCCGCGTCGTAGGCGGAGTCGAAGTTGACGCCGAGGGCGACGGTCACGTCCGGTTCGGTCGCGGGAGCGGAGATGATCACCTTCTTTGCACCGGCGTCGAGATGCTTGGCGGCGTCCTCGCGCTTGGTGAAGAAGCCGGTCGACTCGATTACCACGTCGACGCCGAGGTCACCCCAGGGCAGCGCGGAGGGATCGCGCTCGGAGAGCACCTTGAGCTCCCTGCCGTCGATGCTGAGTCCCCCATCGCTTACCTCGACCTCACCCGGGAAGCGACCGAGGATCGAGTCGTACTTGAGCAGGTTGGCCATCGTCGCGGTGTCGACCAAGTCGTTGACCGCGACGAACTCGAGGTCGGCCCCGGCCGCCTGCGCCGCCCTGAAGACGTTGCGCCCGATGCGTCCAAAGCCGTTGATTCCGACCTTCACAGCCATTGCCTCAAACCCTCCTGAGTCGTTGTGGGGAGTTGTCTCGATGTTATGGGCCGGCGTTTGCCGGCCCGCCGGTAAGTCTCAGTCGGACCCGATCGTGATCTCTATCTCGTACCCATCGGGGTCCTTGAGGAAGGCCGAGTAGGAGCCGGAGCCGTAGGAGCGTCGCTCGCCCGGCTCGGAGACCACGGTGCCACCGCCGTTCATACCGCCTTCCCATGCCGCCTTGACGGCGACGATGCCGAGCGCCGAGAAGCTGAGCAAGCCGAAGCCGGCCTGCGGATCGTGATGGGAGGAGATGAAGAAGACGGGTTTGGCGATGCCCCAGCCGATCGTGTCGTCCTCCTCGAAATGGCGTCGCCAGCCGAGCGGCGCGAGCATCGCGTCGTAGAACGCGGCACTCCGCTCGAGGTCGCCGACCTCCAGTAGGACGTGGTGAAGCATTGCCTGAGGGAGGCTATAGGTGCGACCCGCTGCAATGCCCGCTGCTCAGCCGCCGCGCGGGGTCCAGCGGAAGAAACGGATCGCCAGCAGCAGGCCGGCGACGCCCCAGATCGCGACGATCGCCAGATCCCCCCATTGCAGCGCGGCCCCGGCGCTGCCGGGGTCGTAAACGTCGAAGAAGGCCTCGAAGAAGTGGCGGATCGGGAAGACATCGGCGAAGTGGATGACGCCGCTGGGCAGCTGGTCGTCGGGGATGAAGACCCCGGAGAGGAAGTAGAGCGGCAGCAGCAGGGCGTTGACGATCGGGGCGGCGGCGTCCTGGGAGGGAATCGCCGCGGTGAGCGCGATGCCGAGGCAGCAGAAGGCGGCGGCGCCGACCAGCAGCACGATCACGATCTGCGGCAGCCGGTCCCAGGGAATCGCCACCCCGTAAAGCAGGCGGCCGATCGCCGCCATCAGCACGAGCATCAGCAGCGCCACCACCGCCGAGTTGCCAACGCGGCCGGCGATGAAGACCCAGGCCGGCATCGGCGTACCGCGGCCACGCTTGAGGCGACCGTCCTCGCGGGCGATCACCAGCGACATCGCCAGCGACTGCATAGTCGCCGAGATCACCGCCAGGGTGATGATCGCGGGCACGTAGTAGGCGGTGGTCTTGATCCCGCCGCGGACATCAACGGTCTGCCCGCCGAAGACGGTGGCGAAGATCAGCAGCAGGACCACCGGGAACATCACGGTGAAGAAGACCGAGGCCGGATTGCGCCAGAACGCCTTCTGGTCGTAGCGGAACTGATGCAGGAACAGCGCCGCCCCGCTCACTCGGTCAGCTCCAGGTAGATGTCCTCCAGGGTCGGTCGGGTCACTTCGAGGCCGTCGAGGTCGACGCCGCAGGAAAGCGCCCAGCCGGTCAGCTCGTTGAGCGCTGCGACCGGGCTGGTCGTGCTGAGCAGTACGTTGCCGCTCGCGCCGACCTCTCCCCCACCCGGAACCTCGCCTGCGGCGACGCCGGCGGGGAGCTTGAAGGTGATCGTCGCCGGCTGGTTCTCGCGATCGCCGAGGTCCTCGGGAGTGCCGGCGGCGACGATCTCACCGCCGGCGATGATCGTCACCCGGTCGGCGAGGCGCTGCGCCTCGTCCATGTAGTGGGTGGTGAGGAAGACCGTCTTGCCGAGATCGCGCAAGCCGGCGATCACGTCCCAGGCCTGGCGCCGCGCCTGTGGGTCGAAGCCGGTCGTCGGCTCGTCGAGGAAGAGCAGCTCAGGGTCCCCGACGAGCGCCATGCCGACGTCGAGCCGGCGCTGCTGGCCGCCGGAGAGGCTGCGGGCCCGCGCGTCGGCCTTGCCCTCCAATCCGACCAGCTCGACCACCTCATCCACTGGCCGCGGGGACCCGTAATAGCCGGCGTAGAGCCCGAGCGACTCGCGCACGGTCAGATACGGATCGAGCCGGCAGCTCTGCAACACGATCCCGATCCGCTCGCGCCAGGCCCGCCCGCCGCGCTGGGGATCCTCGCCCAGCACCTCGACCTCTCCCCCGCTGCGATCCCGGTACCCCTCGAGAATCTCAACCGTCGTCGTCTTCCCCGCCCCGTTAGGCCCGAGAAAGGCAAAGACTTCACCGGCCTTGACCTCGAGGTCGATCCCCCGAACCGCTTCGAAGTCCCCATAGCTCTTGCGCAGCCCGCGGATGGAGATGACGGAATCAGCCAAAGCCGGGCGATTCTATGGAGACACAGAAATAGACTCGCCAGCGATGGGAGGCAAACAGGTGATGTCCCCCGACGGAACCCGCTGGCAGGTCCGCCGCCGCTGGCTCGACCAACCCCTGCCGGACGTGCGCAGGCGCTTCAACGAGTACCGCCGGGAGAACAGCAGCGACCTCTTGGTCGATGCGGCGTGGGGCATCGACTTCAGCGACAGCATCTGGGCGAGTCTCGCTCTGGCGTTCTTTGTCGTCATCCTCGTCGTCGTCCTATTGCCACTGATCGGCCTGGCGCTGGAGCTGATCCTGGTCGTGCTGCTGCTCGGGTCTGGTCTAGTAGGACGACTGCTGCTTCGCCGCCCTTGGACTGTCGAGGCGCGAAACCTCGACGCTAAACAGCAATCTGCCTCGTACGCGGTCAAAGGCTGGGGCCGCTCAGGACGGGCCATCGAGGAGATCGCGACCGCAATTCAAGCCTCCGCCCCACCCGACCGCATCATCGAAGGCATCAGGCTGCCCTAGCCGCATAAAATCTCGGAAGCTCCAACGGTCCCATCCCAAGCTCCCCGTGAGACGCAAGCGTGGGTAGCGCGGGCTCTGCGGTGACGCGAGCGGGCGTCGGTAGGGCCTCCGAACGCTTTGCGCCGCTGGCCCTAGGCAGTCTCGGACGGCCGCGGGCGATCCAGCCAGTCAGGCGAGTGAGGAGGCCCTGCCGACGCCCGCCCCTTCAGGGTGAAACCGAACTACCCGACGTCCGTATCCCGATGCTTGAGATGCACGACCACGTCCTCGCGCTCCTCCAACTCCCGCCGAATCCGGTCGGCGACGGTGATCGAGCGGTGGCGGCCGCCGGTGCAGCCGATCGCGATCGTCAGGTGGCTCTTGCCCTCGGCGACGTAAGCGGGGACGAGAAAATCGAGCAGGGGCAGCAGACGGCCGTAGAACTCGCCCGCCTGGGTGCCCGACTCGACGTAATCGCGCACCCCGACGTCGAGCCCGGTCAGCGGTCGCAGATCATCGACGTAG
>Ga0157379_10001716_pt1 | contig 18143 bp, 16 predicted proteins | sample S25metaG_FD_121802 | JGI IMG/M metagenome (GOLD analysis project Ga0157379, IMG submission 121802) | Switchgrass rhizosphere microbial communities from Kellogg Biological Station, Michigan, USA - S2-5 metaG | ecosystem: Host-associated > Plants > Roots > Rhizosphere > Soil | place: USA... | reverse complement strand
GATCGCCGCGGCCCTCCAGCAGGCGATCTCCGCCGCCGGACCGGTCGTGGTCGATGTCGTCACTGCTCTGGAGCCACGTGCCCCTGAACCCTGGGCGCCGCCGCGGTAACGCTGTGCGGCGCGACGCGCTCAGCCTGTCGCCGTGACAGACCGGCCACCGCCTAGGCGCCGCGATCCTCGTATGCCGATGGCTGAACGCGGCATCGCGTTCTGTCACTGTTCACTCGCAGGAAGACTGCCTTGTTCGTCTCGACATGGAAGTCGTCGGTGCACGAATACGCCATGGATTGGTCGTGGGGCTACAAGCCGGCATCGTTCTTCGCTCCGGAATCGTCCTACGGATCGCTGTACGCGTTGTCACATTTTGTCGATGCCGCCGCTCCTGTATTGATTTCACGGGCCGGTCCAGGCATACGAGCAGCATATCCGGGCGCAAACTATGCCGTAGCAGGGAGACACCCATGCGCTATACTGTGCTGACAGATGACGACGTGCGGCGCGTGATGCCCATGAGCGCTGCCGTTGACCGGATAGAATCCGCCCTGCGGGAGAACGCTGAAGGTACTATGGTCGCGCCTCCCCGGTTCCGGGTAGACGTGGACAAGGGGGCGTTGATATTCACGGCGGGCGCGGTCACGCACTACGACAAGGCTGTTGGCTTCCGCGTGTACGACAGGTTTCAGGAGAGCCACGCGTCTCACGGACAGGTGGTAGTGGTCTTCGACAGCGACACTGGCGACTTCAAGGGTGTCATCGTGGGTGGTCACCTCGGCGCCATGCGCACGGGGGCCATTGGCGGCGTCGCCATCAAGCACATGGCACGCCCAGACGCCTCCCGCGCCGCCATCCTCGGCTCAGGCAGGCAGGCCCGGACGCACCTCGAGGCCGCTGCCGTGGTGCGCCACTTCGCATCGGTCAAGGTCTACAGCCCGAACGCCACATACTGCGAGGCATTCGCCAGCGAGATGCGCGAGACGCTCGACCTGAACGTTGACCCCGTTTTATCAGCACAAGAGGCTGTAGCGGATGCCGATGTGGTTATTTGCGTCACCAAGAGCACCACGCCCGTGTTCGATCCCAGCTGGCTCAAACCCGGCGCCCACGTCAACACCGTCGGGCCCCGGGCCCAGGGCGAGAGCGAATTGGACGCCAGCATCGCGGGGAGAGTCCGGGTCGTCGCCACAGACTCGCTACGCCAACTCAGGAGTTATGCCAAACCATATTTCCTTGCCGATACCCCCTGGATGGAGGCCATGATTGACCTGGGAGATATTGTGGTGGGTAAGCACACGGGACGCCAATCCCCCGATGACATTACCCTGTTCTGCACGGCCGGCCTCTCAGGCACCGAGGTCGCCGTCGCCAGCGAAGCGCTCAGACGGGCGGGTCATAGTGAGGTGCTGTGAAGCGGTAGCTCCACATCGAACGATGGTGTTTGCGCATGCCGAAGAGCCATCCATCTTGCCCCGTGCACAGCGGTGCCAACCTCATACAAGACGGGACACGCTCCCTGCCACGGCGTCGGCGGAGGGGGCGCAGCTTAACGTGCCCCCTTCCCTCCCCCAAGGTCTAGGAGCGACCGGCGTGACCGTCCGTATGACACGCGCAGTCCGAGCATCGCCACAGATGGGGAGCGCTGCGGTCTCTCGAAGCTGCCCTCGGTGACGTCGCGTGACATAGTGGCCCAGGGTCTTGCCGAACTGGGCGCCTTCACCGAAGGGCTGGCCCGCGGCGAAGAAGGTCTCCGGATTGCCGCGGCCGTCAATCACCCCCTCAGCCTGATCGAGGCATGCCATGGCATCGGCTATATCTCCCTCCGCCTCCCGTGCCCGTGGGGAGCCGGCGGTTGGTTGCGCCGCAGACGGTCCTCCTCCACCGCACCCGCGCGCGAGGCCCACAGGGTGGTCCAGTCCATGTGGCAGGCCCTCCCAATGTTTTGGCCCTTGATTCTCGGTCCTGGAGCAGGCTAGGATACGCAGCACACAGGGACAAGGGGGAGGGATGTCCATCGCGCTGTCCACCGGCACGTGTGACTCTTTTCCCCAGACACGAGGCCGCGGGAGCACACCCCACCAAGGGAGTGGAGGCAGAGCAGATGCAAGCACAGATCCGCATATACACGATCAACAAGGGCGAGCTGGAGACCTTCATCAAGCACTTCCACGAGGAGACCAAGCCGATCCATGACAAGATCGGCTGGCCAGTCGTGGCAGCCTGGGTCAATCGGCCGCAGAACGAGTTCATTTGGATCCGGACCCACGCGGACGCTGCCGACCTGGAGGCGAAGACGCAGGCCTTCCGGAAGGAGGTCGCGGCCGCGGGGATCACGCTCGGCACCAGCGTCGCGAAGATGGAAGTCCGCGACGTCGAGATGGCCTAGACGGGGGGCACGGCTGCCGCCCGACACGGTCGAAGCGATCCTCGCGGGCCTGCCGACCTCGTTCGCCGACAAGCGTGAGCGGGTCGTCTACGAAAAGTGTGTCTGATCGCCTCAAGGTGTCCCGCGATACAGCGTATGGAGGGTGGCGCCGGTGTAATAGTGCGCCAGAATATGCTCATGCGCATACCCTCGTGCCGCCATAAGGGCTGCGCCTATCTGGCACAGCCCAACGCCGTGGCCCCACCCGGCACCGATGAGCGTGAAGTGCTCAGGCACACGCGCATGGTGCGGCTCGGGCTGCACGACGAAGGCAGCACTATACAAGTGGGAAGACGACAGGGCGCGGCGGATTTCCAGCTCTTTCCCAATGACACAGGTCTCGCGCTCGCCCACGATGCGCAAACGCACCAGACGCCCTGAGGCGCCGCGTGCGACCGGTTCAAGCCTGTGGATCGGCCCGACGTCCAGTCCTAGCTTCGTGCGCAGCAATTCCTGCGCCTGCACCTGCGTCAGGGTCACGCGCCAGCGGTAGAAGTCCACTGTCTCTTGATCAAAACCGGGCAGCACACGCGCCAGCATGGCGTGGTCCGTCGTGTGGCAAAAGGCTTCAGGGGCACCGAGGATCCATCGCGTTGCATTGGCTTCATCCGTGAGCGGCAAGGAGAACCCGGCGGGAAAGGTGTCGCCATCATAGCGCGCCGTCAGGTATGGCACTTGCCGGTCTTCCCAGGCGGCTGCATAGGCTTCTGTCATGCCACCGCAACTCTTCGAGAACCGCGCGTCGCACAGCGCTTCGTCATAGACTAAGACCTGACCGGTGGTGGTGTGCATCGCCTCAAACACTGCCGGGGCGGTGGCTTTGGCGATGCCTTGATAGCGCTGGCAGTGGTCATCCGCGCAGACGTCAAACTCTGTGTGACTCTCCTGATCGTACCAGCGGATCAGGTGCCGCTCACAGTCCACCTCGTAGGGCTGGGCGCTGGCCTTGACACGCGCTACTTTCCATGGCGGCAATTGGGCCAGCAGCCAGCTACGGGAAATAATCGCGTGGGCTTTGAGCAGGGCCGGAGGGCTGGTGGCACTCATCTCTGAGGCGATGACGCTGGTGAGGTAGGTCTCCGCGGCGATTTCATTGAGAACGATGAGACGCCCCTGGGTATCGCGCTTGAGCCGTAGCGTACCGTGGAATTGCTGGTCTTCCTGCCGTTGCCAGTGGAAGTCCAGCCCAATCGTCACGCCGCGTATGGTGAAGGTGGCAGTCACTGGCGTCCGTGGCCGCATGCTGAGTTCGTGCGCCTCAGCACAGCGGTGGCCGGTGTGGTCATAGACCGCGATACGGTCTATGACTACGGCAGCGTGATAACCGCCAGCAGTGAAGCACGTCCCGTCAGGCATGGCGAACTCACTGTCGAGGGCAAAAGAGAGATCCTGCACTCCAGACATCAAGCCGACACAGACTGTTGGCTCATGCGCAAGCGTGATCACGACATTGCTCCATCCACTGCGCAAAACGTGGCGCATCCAGGGTGACCTCAGCATAGATGCGGGCAATATCCTGCGCCCGTATCCGGGTAAAATGGTCGGCGTCCGGCACGACCAGCACTCCCGCCAGATCGAGAGCTGCCGGACTCACGGTCAGCTTTGCCTCGCCTTCGGCAAAGTAACAGGCGGGCCGATGTCTGGCTCGCGGGAAGACATAGACGGTCCAGCCAGTGGCTTCGCACGTCACCAGCAGGTTCAGGAGAGGTTCGTGGTCGCTGGCACGTGTCACGGCGGCCAATACTGCCACTGCGTGCTGCAACCACGCGAGCAATGTGCTCCGTTTGCTCCCGCGCGCGATAAGTACCTGAAGGCGGTACCCGGTGAGGGCAAAGACTTCCTGGTCCACATGCTGCACCACCTGTTGATGTGGCCAATGCTCTACCTCGTGCAGGATGGGGAGCAACGCCCGCGTCCCGGCTTGCAAATGCAGATGGTCTGGGGCCGACGCGCCGCACGCCGGCCCGTTGTAGAGTACCCAGTATGCCTCTCCCAGCGCCGCGGCCAGGTCGAGCAGCGCCCCGTAACTGCCGGCAATGGCCTGCGGTATATGGTCGCGTGCCGAGATGACCAGATGGTTGGGCAGTATGGGGAACGGGTTACAGAGAATGACGAAATCCTCCCCCCAGGCCAGCCCCCGCTCCTCCAGCGGCAGATGCTCGGCACACAGAAAACAGCGCCGGGCGCGGATCGACGGGGCGTCGACCTGCGCTGCAGTGCTTACAAGACGCTGCGGATTGTATTGTGCGAGCACCTCCGAGCCGTTGACCTGCAACGACCTATACTGCGCGGCCGCCAGCGCCACCGTGCCGGCGCGCAGCATCGGCCACGTCTCGTGTTGCTGCGCCAGAAGGGCTGCCACACGCGCCTGTAGGCCCGTCCCGGCACCGGGTGTGACATAGGGCGCCAGTGCGGGAGCGCTGAGGAAGCGTGGGATCCAGCTCATGCGCCACCCGCACTGGCCGCATTACGCCGCTGCCGCGCCAGGATTTCCAGCGTGCGCAGGCGATCCTTATACAGGTCGTAGCGCTGTGCCGTGGCCAGCGGCAAGGCGCTGTCGGTATTGCCGCTCCAGCGGCGGCAGAGGTAGAGCGAGTCGTAGATGCGTCCGATCTCATAGTCGCGGCTCAGACGCAGCGCGATGGCGTAATCCTCGCCGTAGCTCACGTTGGGCAGCCCAAAGCGCCGCAGCACCGCCACGTCAAACGCCCGCGGCGCGCCCAGACCGTTGATCCGCAGCGCGTTGTTGCGGCCATTGTCTCGTGTCCACTCGCGGTGATCGATCAGCCCCGGCGGCAGCTCGTGCAGGTCGAAATCCACCGTCGTGTAGGCCCCGATGACCATGGCGTACGGCCCGGCGGCGAGTGCGGCCACGAGCCGCGCCAGGGTGTGCTCATCGGCGTAAAGGTCGTCGGAATCGAGTTGCACGGCATAGCGTCCACACTGCGGCGCATAGATGGCCTCGTTCCAGCAGCCGCCAATGCCCAGGTCGGTGCGTGCCGGAATGAGATGCACCAGACGTGCATCCGCGACGGCGAGCGCCGCGAGCGCTGCCGTGGTGCCATCGGTTGAATGGTTATCGACCACAATAACATTGAAGGGGAACGTCACGCGCTGCGCCAGCGCGCTGCGCACCGCATCCGCAATGGTGGTGACGCGATTGCGCACGGGGATGACGACGCTCACGTGCACGGGAAAAGACGTGTGCGCTGCGGGCACAGCGGCAAAGTATGGCTCCAGGTAGGCCCCAATACGCTGCAGATGCGCCGTCGCAACCGTTTCCATTTCTCTCTGGTAGTCGCGCTGGCGGGGGACGACGTAATCGAAGACGCGCTCCCCGCTGGGACGCACGTCGAGCGCCGTACGCGTATACAGCGGTTCAGGAACGCGCACGATTGGTGCACCGCACGCCAGCTTCAAGCGCAGATCATACAGACCGCCCCAGCGCCATACAGGGGTAATGGGCCCATAATCGCGTATGGCACGCTGTACAGCGTACCGGGCGATGAGGACGACAGAGCCGAAATCGAAGGTGTCGCGGATGCTCCCCGCCTGGTAATCAATGAGCGGGTGCTCTATCGTTTCAGCCGCACGCCGCTCGCGGAAGTCACTGTAGAGCAGCCCCGCACCGGTATCCTCCGCCAGGTGCACGAAGCGCTCGAGCGCCTGCTGTCCTAACTCGACACGACTGCCGGGCAGCGCGAGCAGGAGGTAGTCCTCCGTCCAGGCCTCCAGCAGGCGCTGCATGGCGGTGCCAGAAAAGAACGAGGTCACATGGATCGGCTGTGCTCCATGGACAGCCGGGACGCGGGTGGTGTCTCCCAGCAACAGCACCCGGTTGACGAGCGGATGCGCCAGCCAGGCTTGTACCATCTGCGGCCCTGGCTCTTCCCCTGCACAAGAGCATGCGATCGCTAGTGTTGTCATAGACTCTGCGGGTAGTGTGGCTTCTCACATGGACGCGCGATGAGGAATCCGGGCATGGTGTTGGCGGCGCAAAAGTCGGCCAGCTCCTGTTCGACCACCTGCCCACGGCTGCGCGCCGCATGACGGAGCAGGACGCCTTTTGTCGCGCGCAAGAGCATGCCGAGGTGAAAGACATCCAGTCCCTGACGCATCGAGACAAAAAAGATGATGTCCCCGTCGACCACACGCGGGCTAACAGCCGGCAGTGTCTCTGTGGGGAAATACCGCCAGGTGGCGATATGGGGGGGAAACCCCGGGAGGACATCGAGACGCCTGGTGATGCGCTGCATGGCCTCACCGCATGCCACCTCGCTCAGCCTGCCGTGCTGGACGTGATAGTGCAGCCAGTCGGTGGCGTAATGCAAGCGCTGCTGCCAGGCAATCTCCCCATGCCGATAGCGCACCTGGCGCAGTAGCGTGAGGAATGCCTCTATATCATCCGCCCAGGCAAGCGCCAGCGCCGTCTCGACCAGGGTCACACAGTCAAACCCCTGCAAGGTCACCGTAAAGACTTCCGGCTCGGTGGCAGAGCCGACGAGCGGATGCGGGAGATACGGAGCGCCGAGCAGCCGCACCGTGATCAGCCGGAGGCGCTGCCCCACAGAAGCGCATTCGCCCACATCGGCGAGCAGCTTGTGCACCAACCTACGATCATCAGGCGCCAGGACAGAGCATGTCGTTGGCATAGTTTCCTCACCGCTGATGCAGCTTTCCTCCCCGATTCTACCACTGTCCACAGTATAGCACAGGCGTAGAGTTTGGACCCTATCGGGGCTGGCCAGACGCCGGGCAGCTGGTTTCATGGGTGTCGTTCCCGAAAACTCGAACTTATTAAAATCCTTGACTTTTTCTTCTGTTCCCCTCACTCTGGACGAGCGGCGGAAGCGATTCCGCGACCATTGGCGGCGTCTCAGCCAGCAGGGCAAGCCTGGTCGACCCGTCATTACCAAGGAGGTACGGGATCTGATTCGGGGTATGCTGTCGAGCCCTCGGAAGTGGGCAAGGTGATGGCCCTGCCTGAGGTAGGAGGCTTCCATCATCATTATGAGCGGCAGGCTGCATGACGGTCGAGGGGATAGCGGTCCATCAGGTGCGAGAGACAAGGAGAACGACGTGCACTCCCTGGTGCGGTTTCTGCTCATGGTGTTCCTGAGTATGGGAGTTTGGATTGCGATCGGACTCGGGGTTGGCTGCCTTTTGCATCGGTTTATCCCCACGATTGACTTGGGTATGGCAACGTTAATCGGGGTAGTAACGCTTGGAGGCTGCTTTTTGTGGCTCAGTCGGATTTCGACCCTGGAGGCCCTCTACGGACACGACGACATCGAACTGCCTGATTCCACGTGGTCAACGACGCCCCAGGCTGAATTGCGATCAGTGCGTCGAAAGCGGTGACCGAGACGGTCGTGACCCTCACGGCCTGCTCATGGCTACCGCCTGTGGGCTCATAGATACCCGCACCGATGATTCTCCTCATGTGCTATGAATATTCGGGAATGACAGATGAAAAACCGCTGCGCGCGTTGGGCCCAGATCACGGGCACAGAGCAAGCGGCGTAAGAGCCGAGTTGGTAGGATGCCAGGCCGAAAAGTGTCTGCTATTGCCCGGCGACGATAGCAGTCCAAATAAGTTGACAATGCCGCCTGTTGCGATAGAATGCGTCAGGAATATTCGGCGGGAAGTGCTGGCTTTATTTTGGGAAGCCTGCCACGTTGCACAACACAATGTCACCAAACCAGATCATATCCGGCACCAGCCGCACCGGCCCCTGAGGATGAGGAGGCCGCTTGAGGCGCGGGTAGACGAGGCGCTGGCTGGCAACCAGGAGCTGCAAAGCTACGTCCAGCTCCTCGACAGCGGGCTGGTCGATGCGGATCAGGAGCCCCCCGACGAATTGAACTATCTGACCGAGGACGATCTGCCCAGCGAGCGACCGGGCGGACACTGGTCGTAACTACTTGGAGGAAGATATCGCAGATGACAGACGGAGCTGCAACGGGCGGGACCAGCCGCCTACCGCTTACTGGCTTTCGCGTGCTCGAACTCAGCCACATCGTGGCTGGGCCTTCGGGCGGTGTGCTCCTGGCCGACCTGGGGGCTGACGTCATCAAGGTCGAGGAGCCGCGGGGTGGCGACCAGTCCCGGGCGATGCCGAACCGCGGCAGCACCTTCTACGCCCTGAATCGCAACAAGCGCAGCCTGGCGGTCGACCTGAAGAGCGAGGCCGGGCGCGAGATCTTCACCAGACTGGTGCGTGGGGCCGACATCCTGCTCGACAACTACGCGCCAGGGGTCCTCGAGCGCCTCGGCTTCGACTATGAGTGGGGCGCCAGCATCAACCCGGGGATCATCTACTGTGCGATCAAGGGGTTCTTGCCTGGTCCCTCTGGCGACCGCCCCTTCCTGGACGAACTGGCCCAGATGATGGGTGGCATGGCTTACATGACCGGGCCGGCCGGCCGGCCGCTGCGGGCGGGGTCGTCGGTCATCGACATCGGCGCCGCCACCTACGGGGTACTGGCCACGCTGGCCGCACTGGTCGACCGCCAGCGGACCGGGCGCGGCCAGCGCATTCAGTCGGGGCTGTTCGAGAGCACCGTCTGGTTCGTGGCCCAGCATCTGGCCCAGGCCAGCCTCAACGGGGAGTCGCCAGTGCCCATGCCCGAGCGGGGCATGGGGTCGCGCCTCGGCTGGGGCGTCTACCGCCTGTTCACGACCGCCGATGACCGCCAGATCTTCATCGCGATCACTAGCAATGCCCACTGGCAGCGCTTCTGCAAGGAGTTCGGATTGGATGACCTGGCCGCCGACCCGGATCTCGATAGCAACGCCAAGCGAGCTGCGAACCGCCATCGCACCATCCCGCGGATCGAAGCCGTGGCTGCCAGTCTGACCGCGGCCGAGCTGACCGAGCGCATGGAGCGGGTCCAGGTCCCCTACGCCCCGCTGAACACTCCGTTTGATCTGCTCAGCGACCCGCAGCTCAACAGCGGCAAGTTGATGGAGGTTCAGACCGAGGCCGGCCCGACCATCAAGACCGCTGGCGCTCCGGTCGCCAGCAACAACTTCATGCTCTCGGTCCGGCACCAGCCGCCCGGTCTCGGCCAGCACACCCGGGAGGTTCTGCGAGAGATCGGTTACAGCGAGCCCGAGATTGAGGCCCTGGCGGCCAGCGGCGTGGTTCGACTGGACGGACCGGTACTGCTGAGCGGCGGCCGACCGAGCTAGGCCGCCGCTGGCCCGGAGGGGGCGCTAGCTGATGAGGTTGCGCTCAGCGGTTGAGCAGGAGATCAGAGATCTCATTCACAAGCATGGGCGCATTACCTTCGCCCAGTTCATGCAGGCCTGCCTGTACTCGCCCCATGGAGGCTTTTACTCTTCCAGGGGCACCAGGATCAGCACCCACTTCGGGACCTCTCCCACGAGTCACCCGGTTTTCGGGGCCCTGATCGCACGCCAATTGGAACAAATGTGGCATCTCCTCGGCGACCCTCCCGTGTTCCAGGTGATTGAGGTGGGTTCCGGCGACGGCGCCTTGACGCAATCCATCGTGCAGGCCTGTTGGCGGATGGCCCCTCGGTTGGCTCAGGTGCTGTACTACGTCGCTGCAGACTACGAGCCGCGCTGGCTCCCATCACCTGATCACCCCTTTGCCTGGGACAACGGGACGGGAGATGGGATGTCCCCCGCGACTGTGTGGGCAGAGGGCGCCCAGCTTAACAGGCGCCCTTCCCCAAGCAGGCGAGACGCGCTCGTGGGAGTCCAACGCGTGCAAACCGAAGGCCTGCGGGCGTTCCGCAATGTTGTGGGCTGTATCCTGTGTAACGAGTTGATCGATAACTTCCCTGTCCATCGGTTCGCTATCCAGGGTGGCAGAGTCAAGGAAGTCTTCGTCACATTGGCGGGGGGGACTCTCACCGAAGTTCTGGACGAGCCCTCCTCCTCGCGCATCGAAGAGCGGCTCACCAGCTTAGGCGTGTTCCCCGCGACTGCGTCGGCGGAGGGGGGCCAGCTTAACGGCCCCCCTTCCCTTCCTGAAGGGTATAGAGGCGAGGTGAACTTGGCCATGGAGGACTGGACGTGCCAGCTTTCCCAAGCCCTCGACCGCGGGTTTATTCTGACGATCGACTACGGTCAACTGGCCACTGACCTCTACGCTCCCCAGAATAACCAGGGTACACTGGTCTGCTACCATCGACACGTCGTCAGCAGTGACCCATACCAGCACATCGGGCAACAGGACATTACCTGCCAGGTGGACTTCACGTCCCTCATGCAGCTGGGCGACCGGCACGATCTCGCCACCGTGGGCTACACCCTCCAGAGCCAGTTCCTGACGAACCTTGGCTTCTCCTCGTGCCTCGATGCGCTCCAGACGCAAGGCCTCTCCGCCGCCCGGACGGCACTGAGCCGTATGGCGATGATGGCCCTGGTGGACCCGGAGGAGTATGGCGACTTCAAGGTGCTTGCCCAAGCGAAAGGGCATGGGTTGGGCATTGCTCTCCTGGGATTTGAGCGCCAGGGCACGTAGCGGGCACCTCGTGCACCTCCGCTGCACCTCCGGCACCGTGTGTCCCTGAGAGCACGCGTCCTCAAAGCCAGAGGACAAGGGCCTAAGCAACGCCTGGGGGCTTGTCCCGTCATGTGAGACGGATCTGAGTAGCAGTGGAACCGAAAACCGGGATAGAGCATAATCCATTTATCAACAGTAGGTTAATTGATGGGTGCTTACATCTTTTAGAACCTTATATCCATTGATTTCGTCTCATCTGTTGAGCCACGTGCGAGAAAACGTCCGTTTCGATTTTTCTTGAGTAGCTCCTATTGGGGTTAAATTTCAAATGCTTACGCAGATTCTGCCGAGGGAAAACGAGCGTTTAGTATAGACAACTCTGCTAATCCTATAAGAAATTGGCTCTGATACCAGAGCTTTTGGGTACTTATATGGAACCACTCTGCCGCGTGTCGAGAGGCAGAAACGGGGGGACTTATACCGGGAAGCGGGATTATCGGAATACGTGCCAGTGTGTCTCAGTGCGCGAACATCGTTGGTTTCCGTTCCAAAACTACCGGAAGGCCGGAAGGCTCAGGAGGAAGGTTTCGTTCAGGCTCATACCGTATGCGTGTCGCTGGCAACATTGCGGCCCTGACGCCCTGTCGATTTAACGGGCACTATTTTTATAGTTCTCTGCGGGCACCACAGGCATGCACACCGGCTGTCGAACCCCAGAGGGCATCAGGCAGGATGTCGCCCCTCACACGCACCCCACATCGCTATTGCGCCGAGGGTAGGAAATCCCAACAACGGTCTCACGTCAAGCCCCTGTACAACCGAGTGATAACGCGAACGCCTGTCTTCTCAATAGGTGCTGATGGGCACTACACCATGGCAAAGGCACATTCGCTTTACTTTTTGCGGCATTTTGTCACAGCGAAATTTTAAAGGCTTCCTCTGCGGAGCACAGCGCGGAGAGTGCCAAAATGGCATGTTTTGTGTGCCATTTTCGCCACAAATGTACGTGCTCGCCTCTCACATACCTTGACTTCCCCTGAGGTCAAGCCTAGATTCCTCGTCAATGCGACAATGATCACACCAGACACCGGCGCCATGGAAGAGTGCCATAATAGCACTCCGAGAAGAAGGAGGGATCACATGCAGGAGGTATCGATCAAGGTCGCTCCAACCGTGTACGACATTTTGGAGGCAACGATTCGAGCCGCCATCGAGTTCACGGAAGCGGATGCCGGTCATATCTTCCTCATCAAGCGCCTGGAAGATCGGATGCTCGTCAGCCATCAATGCTTGCTCACTGATGAGGGGGCCATCATCCGCCAGTACGAGGAGGACCGTCCCTTCATCTATGGCCCCTGCCAGCGCTCCATCGATGAGGGCAAGATGTATTACGTCCACGACGCCAAGACCAATCCCCTCCATCAGCTCCTGCTCGCCGAACTCGGCAGGATCCGGCGGAAGGACCAGGAGGACAGCCTCAAGCGTAGGTACCTGGAGGACTATTTTGCGTTTCTCGTCAGGGCCAGGAGCTACATCAGTGTGCCCATCAAAAGCTTCGACGCTGAGCCCATCGGGGCGCTCGCCCTGTATAGTTACGCCAGTGAAGACTACTTCGGTACTATGAAGAAGCGCATCATCGAAGAATACATGGACAACTTTGCCTCCGCCCTGATCATCGCGCTCATCGAGAAGGCCAGCCAGGAGAATCAGCGGATGAAGGAGCTGCTGGAAAGCTATGGGGAGCGGTTTGCCACGGAGGTGGGGATGGGGCCTGGGAGTGTGTTCGATGTACGGGAGACCGCGGAGTTTCGGGGCGTGGGACCCGTCGTGGAGCACCTCTTGCGGCGGGCCGGAGAGAAGACGTCCTGGAATGAGATCATGGCGGACTTGGAGCGCTTTTTTATCGGCTTTGCCCTGCGGCGGGCCCACGGCAGAGTGTACAAGGCGCTCAAGCTCCTGAAGATGCCGAAGCGCACGTTTTACAACAAGGTGAAAAAGCTGGGGATCGATGTGTCAGGCGTGAGTCGGCGCACCCTCGACGCGTAGTGCCGTCCGCCAACGTATGAGCTTGACGCCACGCGGGATGGCTCTGCATCTCTCGCGCGTCTCGCAGGAGGGAAGCCCAGGACAACTCTACACTCCACCAAGGACATCGCGGTGGCCTACGGACGGCACAAAAACGTCGGTTGAGCTGCTGAACGAACCATTGCGCCATTGGGAGCCCCAATCGCTCTTTGAGGCAGGAACCCTATGGGGAAGCCTGCGTCTCAACACGGACGTATTGCGTCCCGTTGAAGCCGCTCAACCGGTCATGGCCCATGACCGTCTACCAACACAACATCACAACCTACACTCCCAGGACAGAGAGGAGAGAACCATGGAAAAGCGCCTGTCAGCGCTGCTGTCGATCGTACCGCCCAAGCCGGATTATGATCCAGTCCAGAGGGCGATCGACGATGCGGCCACAAAACCGGAAGTCGCAGCGGTCCTCAAACAGTTCGCGAGCATGCCTCCATCAACGGGGGTCCTGGCGAATCCCGTGCGCCATCAGCAGACGGTCACGTGCGCTAACGCCCCACTCGACCTCAGCATCCGTTCCTTCATCGTGCGGGGCATGCTCATGGAGGAAGACATCGTCAGGGGCGCGGCCGGCCCGCTTGAGGTGATCTTTGTCGGTTTGTTCGGGCGCTTGGCGACGGCCGACCAGATGACCCTGTTCTCCAATTGCCTCGCGCAAGCGTTTGCCTCAGCGCTGGTACCGGATGGCCGGATGCCACAACTTGCGCGCTTCATCAAAAGGTTTCCCGAAGCCTCGCCGGACATCGCGATGCAGCATTGTGCGTCTGTACGCAAAGCCCAGGGGCGCTCAGGCGGGATCAGCGAGTCGAGGCCACCGGACGAACTGCTGGCGGAGATGATCGAGGCGCACATGGAGAATGCTGCGGTGGGCGCAGGCGCGTCGTACATGCGGAGTCTGCTGCACAAGGCACCGCAGATGACCGAGTCCGCAATGGTCGACGGGGTGGAAAGATTCATGGCAGGTCTGCACGCCAAAAACCCGCTGCACGTATGCTATAGCCTGGTGCTGCGTCGTGCCGTCCATGACACCGAAGCGCGGATGCTGGATCGGTTCGGAGCGATTCAGGTCCATCACGGATCAGCAGGTTCGAACATGGTTGCGCGCTATTTGGCAAGCCTGCACACGCGAGCGGTGTCCGACCTGTTCACCGCGGCCCAGATGACTTTAGACAGCGCGCGGCATTTTGGTGCAATCAGCGACATGTCAGACTTCGTGCGCGAGTTGGAGCGTGTCCCGGTATCGCGCCGTGATGACGCGATCCGGGAGAGAATGAGGCGCGGCAATCTCCCCACCTTCGGTCATCCGGAGATTGCTGCCGCCGGCCGCAGCAACAAGGTAGAATGCGATCCGCGCCCTGCGCTGTACCTGGAGCCGCTGTTTGAGGCCATCGATGCGGGCGAGGTGGAGGTTCCCGACGATCGCAAGGAGCGCTTCAGAATGGTGCAACGCATGTATCAGATCGCGCTGGTTGAAGGCATCACGAAACCAGGCACGTCAGGGCAGCTGCGGGTAGTGCCCAACACCGACTTCGGTGCCTGGCTCGTTCAGGAGGCGCTGGGCATCGAAGAGCCTGATCGCACGCTGTTGTCGTATGTGTATCGCGGTTTTGGCTGGATGATGGACGTCCGAGAACAATTACAGCAGCCCATCATCCGGCCCGTCGTCGCGCCCGATCCGCACATCGTCCCGGGTCCCGCGACAGACTCTCTCATTCCAACCGTGGTCACCACCGTGCACGACCGGCTGCGCTCTGGTGATGCATTTTTGAGACGTTGAGCAACGAGGGGCAGACGCGAATGGCGCTTCCTGCGGTGGCAGCGTGTCCCGGGTGGTGGGAGTGTGCGTGCCCAAGCATGTGGGAGGGCTCGGGTGTCTCCCGTGCTGCGATCACAGAGCGGAGAAGCGGTCTTGGGTCCCTTTCGGCTGCCGCAGCCACACTCCGCACCGAACAAGGGCCTGGAGCCGACCGCGCCAATGGCAGTGTTGTGTCCTGCGGGCGTCGTCTAGGGCGCGGCGGCTCAGGCCTAGCGTTCGGGTAAGCGCCGGGACAAGCCGGCACAGTGGTGAAGGGTGCAAGTCCCTGACAGTGAAAGTCCAGCCAACCACACTGGCCCCGAGTCATGCGCAGGCGTCGGTAACGGCGTCGGCGAAACGTTGACAGGGGAAGGTACAGGCAGAGTATGGAGCGCCGAAATCAGGCTACTCCTGGGTGCCGACGCGCTCCGAACATGCGGAAGGCAAAACCGTAGATGCCGTTATGATGAGGCGGGGACGGACCCGGCGGGGTCAGAGACCTCTGCATGTAGGACCTGAGCTGGGCGGCGGGTATGGGCCTCGGTGGGCAGCGCATCTTCATCGTGCCATCCCTAGACTTGGTCGTAGTCGTCACGGCTGGCATGTACCAGAGCCCCATGCAGGGCTGGGTACCGCTGGGCATCCTCAATCGTGTGCTGCACGCCGTCCACTAATCGGAAGCGCTGGGCGAGACAAGGCGGTAGGCCGCGCATTAACACCACCGCAGGAAAGGTTGCCACAGCCAAAAAGCTCTACCAGGACAGGATAATCCCCATTCTCGAGATGTGTAAGACCCTCAATATCTCATGGGCTACCTTGTATCGGTGGGTAAACGCTGGTGGAGGGAACCGGGCGAAACCGTAGCAACTTCTGAGCTCTTGCACATGGGGGTCGTCAAAGCACCAGTGTGCAACGATACCAAAGGCGCGGGCACGGTCATCGCTCATGGTTGCGGTGGACGGCCGCGTAGATACAACGTCTGCGGATCGAGTTGGTCGTGGCTCCCAGCAAGGATGGCCGCGCAATCTGCGAGGGTGTCGCGGCGGTCGATGCTGACGCCGGCTCGCCCGCTGAAGGCTTCGCTGACGTAAAAGGGTTGCGTGAGATAGCTACGCAGCAACCGGGCGCGGTGGAGGCGTGCGATTCTCGTCGTCCGCCGTTCCTCTGATCGGGCACCCGCCTCCGCCAACTCGCTCAGGTGCAGGCGGGCGTTCATCACGACAGCGACGTGGTCATCACCGACCACATCCGCCGTGAGGGCGCGTGATGTTGAGTGAAGGGGGTCAATGGCTGGATAGAGGCGCGCCTCCGCCAGTGCAGTGCTGAACCCGATGACGGCATCCCACTCTGTCGCCTGCGTGCATGGTGTGGGGTCGTTGCCTGATGTGAGTATCTGGAAAGAGGTCACCTCGCTGCCCAATATCACCGCGTGCGCCCATTCCTGGCGCATCGCGCGCCAGGCGTCGGCATCGGTGGTGGCGATGGTGGTAAAGAGGGAGAGGGATTGTGCGTGCCCCTGCAGGCGCTGCGTCAGCTCGCGCATGAAGACAAAGGTGCCGACCTTGAGTGCCCAGCCGCACAGGGCGACCCGCATGCCCGCTTGCAAGGGGCAGAAGACGTCGATCACTTTGATACCGGTCGCGATCAGACCGTGAGGCTCGGTCACACGTGGTGCGAGCTGGTCGAGCGAACGATGGAGTGTCGCGAGGTCAAGCGGTTGATCGTGACCAGTGTTGGCGAGCGTCGTGACTTCGCTGCCGATGGTGATCGGGGCGTTCGCAGGGGAGCGCAGCGCCCGCACCGTCTCGTGGTCCAGTTGCGCCACCACGCGCAGATGGGCGGGTTCGGCGTCCTTGTCTCCTGTACTGATGAGCAGCGATGTGGGAATCGGCAACCACTCCGGCGCAAAGCGGATGTCGACGACTGCGTCATGCACGGTGTTCACGGTGCCACAGCGCGTGCCGGAGTCCGCACGGTGCATAGGTTGGTCTCCATCTTACGATAGTCAGGTGGAGTAAGGTGGGTCGGCGCAGGGCGCGGTATCCAGCTACCCTGCCTGGCTGGCCCCGCCCCGGCATACGCCGGCTTCGCGGTGGCAGGCTGCCCGGCGACCACTTGGATGCCTTTGACCATGGCCAGCAGCGCACCCTCTTGCACCCGGGTGTTAGAGAGTATTGAAACAGAAAGCCGTAGCGGTTTCTCCATTTCCATTATATGGAACCACACTTCAGCGTGTCTAGAGGCAAAACCGGCAAGGCTGATACCGGGAAGCGTTATTATCAGTACCACTCAAAGACAGGATGTGATGATAAGCAGCGGATTGTCGAGATTAAACGACCGTATAACCGCGCCACATCCGCGCCCTTTCTGGAGCTTCCCAGCTTTCCGTTTCGTTGCTACTCAGACCCGTGAGAGCGACAGAACCTGAGCGCAACAGCGCCGAGGGCAACACGTCGGCTCCGCCCGGCTGGATCCTAGCGCGGGTACTTGCTCAACATGATGAAGCCACAACTATCGGGCGTATTGCAGCCCGCGAGAGCCGTGTCAGCCCGCACCGTCACCTGCCGTGCACCCGCTGTCCCCCGCAGCTGCTCAAGGCTATCAGAGAAGAGGACGGCGCGGTTGCGCCCCGTGCCGTTATTGCCACCACTTGACAGGAAGGGATGCGGCCCTTCCACCCGGATGTCGTCGGCATAAAAGTCGTGGGCCTCTCCTCGCTTGACCCCGTGCCACTGGAAGCCCTCGAGGAACTGCTGCGTGAACGTGAGGTAGCCGTCGTACGGGTTGAAGATGTCAACATCCGCAGGACCGAGCCCCGATCCCTCCCACATCTTCCGTGCCAGGCTGGCGACCGCCTCCTGATGCTCCTCCAGCGTTGCCATGGTGCTCCGGCCTCTGCCATTGTTCTGGGCATGGTTGAGGACGTAGACCGGCTTCTGCCGCAGGTCCTTGGCCCGCTCAGCGGTGGTGAAAATGAAGGCCGCACACGTATTGACTGGCCGGTCACAATCATGGATCACCAGCGGCTCCTCGATCACGCGCCCGTTCAAATACTCCTCACGGGTGAGCTGATGGGGTTCGTGCAGCGCATAGTATCCCCAGGGGGTCTTCAAGCCGTTGCGGCGCAAATTCAAACACAGGGGGGCCAGCCCGTCATGGGACTTGCCGTATTTTTTGCAGTACTGCTGGAAAATGACGAGATTGTTGAACATCGCGCCGCTCTGATATCCCCACGGCAGGGTAAAGGCGCTCTGCCCGGGGGCCTCCTGCCTGTTATTCTGGGGATTGTTGTGCCCGTACCGGCCGGCGAGGTTGACCATCGGGTACCACACCAGGGCGGTCTCGCATACACCGTCACCGACGGCCTGCG
>Ga0157379_10001714_pt1 | contig 18145 bp, 19 predicted proteins | sample S25metaG_FD_121802 | JGI IMG/M metagenome (GOLD analysis project Ga0157379, IMG submission 121802) | Switchgrass rhizosphere microbial communities from Kellogg Biological Station, Michigan, USA - S2-5 metaG | ecosystem: Host-associated > Plants > Roots > Rhizosphere > Soil | place: USA... | reverse complement strand
GTCGATGGCGTCATGCTGGGGCGCGCCGCCTACCATGCGCCGGCGATGCTTGCCGAGGTCGATGCGCGGTTCTTTGACGGCGAACAGCGTGATGTCGACGAGGCGGTTGCCGCCTACATCGTCTATGTGGAGCGCAAGTTGGGCGAAGGTGTGCCGCTGAACGCCATGTCGAAGCATCTCTTGGGTCTGTTCAACGGCCAGCCGGGAGCGCGCGCCTTCCGTCGCCACCTCAGCGAGAATGCCACGCGCCGTGGCGCAAACATTCAGACTCTGCGCGATGCGCTGGCGCATCTGTCGCGAGCCGAAACGATAGCTGCGTGACACAAGTGCTCTGCGGCTCCATCCTTCGACAAGCTCAGGATGAGGTGTTGGCCAACTTCGACAAAGTCAGGATGAGGTGTTAGCAAGCATCCTCACCCTGAGTTTGTCGAAGGGTGCTCCGTCGCTTGGGTGATTGATGGAATTTTTCGCCAGTGCCTCGGGCGGCGAGCTCGGCACGTTCGCGCTTGGCCTTGTCATCGCTGGCGTCGTCGGTGGCATGGTCGCCGGCATGCTCGGTGTCGGCGGCGGCATCGTCATCGTGCCCGTGCTCTATCATGTTCTCGCCCTGATGGGTGTCGATCCCGACATCCGCATGCACATTGCCGTCGGCACCTCGCTCGCCACGATCATCCCGACATCGTTCTCCTCGGCGCGTTCGCACCATGCCAAAGGAGCGGTGGACTGGCAGTTGTTGCGGCGCTGGGTCGTGCCGATGGTGGTGGGTGTTCTGATCGGCAGCGCGCTCGCCGGCATTGCGCGCGGCCAGTGGCTGGCGCTGTTCTTCGCGTTGGTGGCTATTCCGGTGGCCGTGCATCTGGCGTTCTTCGGCGAAACGAGGCGGCTGGCCGATCATTTGCCGACGGGCTTGGGCGGCCAGTTATTGCCGGCCGCGATCGGCGGGATTTCCACCATGATGGGTATCGGCGGAGGCACGGTCGGCGTGCCGGCGATGACATTGTGCGGCGTGCCGATCCACCGCGCCGTGGGTACGGCTTCCGCGTTCGGCGCCATCATCTCCATTCCCGGCACGATCGGGGCGATCATCGCCGGCTGGGGCGCCGCGCACCTGCCGCCCTACTCGCTCGGTTATGTCAACCTGCTCGGCTTCATCCTGATCGCGCCGGCGTCCTACGTCGTGGCGCCATTCGGGGCGCAGATCGCGCACATGACCGACGTCAAGCGCCTGCGCTACCTCTTCGCCTTCTTCATCGCCGTCACGGCGGGTCGAATGTTGTACGACGCGCTGAGCTAGATCTTCTGGTCGTATTCGCCGACCTCGGGGTGCTTTTTCAATCGCGCGTCGATATCGGCGAACATCGCGCGCATGTTCGCCTCGGACACCGGGCTCTCGACGACGACGACGAGCGAGGGCTTGTTGGATGACGCCCGCACCAGGCCCCAGGTGCCATCGCTCAGCGTCACGCGCACGCCATTGACGGTTACGAGCTTGCTGATGCTCTGACCCAGAATTTTTTCGCCGCGCGCCTTGAGGCCTTCGAACTCCTTGGTGATGGCATCGACGATCCCGTATTTCTTGTCGTCCGGCGCATACGGCGCCATGGTCGGCGAGCCCCAGGTCTTGGGCAGCCCGGCCAAGAGCTCAGACATTTTCCTTTCGCCGGCACGATCGAGCATCTCGAGCACCGCAATGCCGGCGACGAGCCCATCGTCATACCCGCGCCCGGTTGGCGGGTTGAAGAAATAATGGCCGCTCTTTTCGAAACCGGCGAGCGCACCCAACTCGTGCGTGCGCCGTTTCATGTAGGAGTGGCCGGTTTTCCAATAATCGACCGTTGCGCCGTTCTGCCGCAAAACCGGATCGATCTCGTAGATGCCGGTCGATTTGACGTCGACCACGAATTTTGCGTCGCGCTGGCGCGAGGACATGTCGCGCGCCAGGAGCACGCCGACTTTGTCCGCGAAGATTTCTTCGCCGGTGTCGTCGACGACTCCACAGCGGTCACCGTCGCCGTCGAAGCCGAGACAGATTTCCGCCTTGTGCGTGCGCACTGCTTCGCTCATGGCATGGAGCATGTGCAGGTCTTCGGGGTTGGGATTGTATTTCGGAAAGGTGTAGTCGAGTTCGGCATCCAGCGGCACGACGTCCGCACCGATGCGGCGCAACGCTTCGGGCGCGAAGGCGCCGGCCGTGCCATTGCCGCAGGCTGCGACGACGCGGATGGGCCGCGAGAGCTTGTGGCCCTTGGTCAGGGCATCGAGATAGACCGCGCGGAAATCCGGCACATGGACATAGGCGCCACCGGGGCGCGCCTTGCCCTCGCCACCGAGCACGATCTGCTTCAGCCGCGTCATCTCCTCGGGACCGAACGTCAGCGGGCGTTGCGCGCCCATCTTCACGCCGGTCCAGCCGTTCTCATTGTGGCTAGCGGTGACCATCGCGACCGCGGGGCAATCGAGCGCGAATTGGGCGAAATAGGCCATCGGCGACAAACCAAGCCCGATATCGTGCACCTCGCATCCTGCATTCATCAGACCGACGATCAGCGCCTGCTTGATGGAGAGCGAATAGGAACGGTAGTCGTGACCGACCGCCACTTTCGCTTGCACGCCAGTTTCATGCAGGTAAGTGCCGAACCCGAGTCCCAGCGCCTGCACACCCAGCAGGTTCAATTCCTTGCCGAAGAGCCAGCGCGCGTCGTACTCGCGAAACCCGTTCGCCGTGACAAGCGCCTGGTTCTCGTAGTCGAAGGTGTTGGGCGCGAGGACGCTTCTTGGCTTCATTGGCTCATTCAGCAATAAAATTGTCCGTCGTTTTTTGCGAGTTTTCGCTCATTATCTTGAACACTTGGGTTGGCTGATGGATGCCACAATAGGAACATTATCCTTGAATGTCAACGCAATACTTATTTCCGAACCTGAACTGTGGTAGCCTACTACATACAAAATATTGGTGTGAAATGGTTCATCCAACGCCCTTACTCCGGCAGGTCAGTTTGCTCGCGAAAACACTGAACCTGCCTGCGTTCGAGAAGGGCTGGGTATGGCTGGCCGGCGGCGGGCCAGGCGATCCAGGACTGATAACCGCGCTCGGCATGCATGCGATGCAGAATGCCGACGTCATTCTCTATGACGCGCTGATCAACAAGACCCTGCTCGCGCTCGCTCGGCCCGGGGCCGAACTCGTTTTCGCCGGCAAGCGCGCCGGTGTGAAATCCTGCAGGCAGTCCGACATTTCACGCACGCTTGTCGCACTGGCGAAGAAGGGCAAGCGCGTGCTGCGCCTCAAAGGTGGCGATCCGTTCGTGTTTGGGCGGGGCGGCGAGGAAGCGTTGGCGTTGACGCGCGGCGGCGTGCCGTTCCGCATCGTGCCGGGTGTCACCGCCGGCATTGGCGGACTCGCCTATGCCGGTATTCCGGTCACCCATCGCGATACCAACCATGCGGTCACCTTCATCACTGGTCATGGTGCCGACGGGAAGTTGCCGAAGTTCGACTGGGCGGCATTGGCGAAAGGCTCCCCGACCATCGTGATGTTCATGGCCCGCAAGCATGCCGGCGAGATCGCCGCCCGTCTGATCGCGGCCGGGCGCGCGCCCCGCGAACCCGCCGCCATCGTCAGCGACGCTACCTTTGCCAAACAGAATGTGTTCGTCACGACACTGAAAAATCTCGGCGAGGCAGCGGCGGCGAGTACCGCGCCCGCGATCATCATCGTCGGCCAGAATGTCAGGTTGCGCGAAGGGCTCGACTGGGTCGGCGCGCTGGCGGGACGCGCGCTCGAACCCTGGCCGCTTGGTAAACCCAAGCTCAGCGACGCGGTCTAGATGACGGTTCTCGTCACGGGCGGTACGAAGGGGATTGGCCTCGCCATCGCCGCCTATCTGGCGCGACCAGGCGATCCCGTCGTCCTCAACTATCACAGCGACGAGGCGGCCGCGGCCGCAGGCAGGGAACGCATCGCCGCCACTGGCGCCCAAGCCTTAACGGTTCGCGCCGATGTCGGCACTATCGAAGGTTGCACGCAGCTGCTGGCTGAGACCGCAAAGGTTCACAGCGGCGTTCTGCACATCGTGCACAGCGCGGCACTGATCTATCCCACGAGCCTGCTCGGCGCCGACCTCGCGCAATTCACCCGCGCCGTCCAGACCAACGGCCTGTCGCTTCTTTATCTCGTGCAGAAGGCACTGCCGCTGTTGAGCCGCGGCAGCAGCATCGTGTTCATCTCGAGCGCCGGGGCGCGCGCCGCGATCTCGCCGACCTATAGCGCGCTCGGCACCGGCAAGGCGCTGGCCGAGGCCATCATCCGCTATCTCGTGCCGGAACTCGCACCGCGCGGCATTCGCATCAATGCGGTGGCGCCAGGATTGGTGCACACGACCTCGGTCGCCACGATGGTCGGTGGCGAAGACGCGGCGAACAAACTCGTCGAGCGCGCGGCGCGCGCCAATCCGTCCGGCCGGGCGACGCGCGACAGCGACTATGCAGCGGTCGTCAAGTTTCTTCTGAGCCCGGAAGCCGAGTTCGTCCAAGGCCAAGTCATCACGGCGTCGGGTGGAGTTTGAGTCGAGTGACCCTTGCGGCTGAGCCCGCCATCCATCCTTCGACAGGCTCAGGATGAGGATTTAGCCAAGGCCCTCACCCTGAGCTTGTCGAAGGGCGAGGGCCAAGCTCAATGGATCAGGACGCCTGGTTCTTGAGATCAACTGGTGCAAGCCCCTTTTCCTTCATGCGCCGAGCCCGCCATCCATCCGTCGACAGGCTCAGGATGAGGATTTAGCCAAGGCCGTCACCCTGAGCTTGTCGAAGGGCGAGGGCCAAGCTCGATGGATCAGGACGCCTGGTTCTTGAGATCAACCGGTGCAAGCCCCTTTTCCTTCATGCGCCGGGGCAGCTCCGCCATGATCGCGCGACGCTCAGCTTCGCTCATGCCTCCCCAGGTCGCGATCTCGGGCAGCGAGCGGCCGCAACCGAAGCACAGCCCGCTCGCGCCATCGACCACGCAGACTTTATTGCAAGGTGAAGAGATCATTCGAACGGCAAATGCAAAAGGGCTTCAACCCATCTTGAAGACGCAGAGCTTGTTGCCGTCGAGATCGCGGAAATAGGCGCCATAGAAACCGGTGCCGCGCTCGCCGGGCGCGCCTTCATCCTTGCCGCCGGCGGCAAGCGCGTCGGCATGCACCTGGTTCACGACCTCGCGCGATGGTGCGGCCAGCGAAATCATCGTGCCGTTGCCGTTTGTCGCCTTGCTGCCGTCATAGGGTTTGCACACTGCCAGCATGACCGGCGAGCCCTTCACGCCGAAGCCCTGCATGCGTTCGTTGGTCATGGTGCGGCGCGCGCCAAGGGCCGCAAGCGCCTTGTCGTAGAACGACTTCGACTTTTCGAAATCGTTGGTGCCGAGCGTGACGTAACCGATCATGTTCTATCTCCCGGTCGGAATCTTGTTGTAGGGGACATCCTTGTCGACGCGCACATCCTGCGGCAGGCCGAGCACGCGCTCGGCGATGATGTTGCGCAGGATTTCATCCGTGCCGCCGGCGATCCGCAGGCCCGGCGCCGACAACCAGCCACCCTGGAACATGCCCTGCATCGGCGCACTGTCGCCCTGCAGGATGCCAGCCTCGCCTTCCAGATCCATCGCGAATGCGGAAAGATCCTGCAGCTTTGAGGCCACCACGATCTTGGCGATCGAGGCTTCCGGTCCGGGCTGCTGCCCGCGCGACAGGGCGGTCATCGTGCGCAGCGTGGTGTAGCGCAGGCCCGCCGAGCGCACGTACCAGTCCGCGATCTTCTCGCGCACCGCGGCGTTCTTGATCGCCGGCCCGTCTTCGAGTTCGAGCGAACGCGCAAGCTGCATCAGTTGCGGTACATCAAGACCGCCGCCCTGCCCGCCGCCGACCGCCAGACGTTCATGCATCAGCGTCGTCAACGCTACGGTCCAGCCTTGTCCGACTTCGCCCAAGCGCTGGGAATCGGGAATCTTCACGTCGGTGAAGAAGATCTCGTTGAAACCGCTGCCGCCCGAGGCCTGCTTGATCGGACGGATGTCGACGCCAGGCGACTTCATCGACAGGTAGAACATGGTGAGACCCTTGTGCTTGGGCACGTTGGGGTCGGTACGCGTGAGGATGATGCCGTAGTCGGAGAACTGCGCGCCCGTGGTCCAGATCTTCGAGCCGTTGATCGTCCAGGTGTCGCCGTTCTTTTCCGCGCGGGTGCGCAAGTTCGCGACGTCCGATCCGCCCGCCGGTTCGGAGAAGAGCTGGCACCAGATCTCGTCGCCCTGCACCGCCGGCCAGACATAGCGCTTCTTCGATTCCTCGGAGCCGTAGGCCATCAGCGTCGGAATGCACATCCCAAGACCGATCGAGAATGGCCCGCCATTCGCCACGTCATATTTGGCCTCTTCCTGGCTGAAGATGATGCTCTGCATCGGTGTGCCGCCGATGCCGCCCATGCCCTTGGGCCAGGTGATGCGTGCATAGCCCGCTTTCGCCTTGGTCTTCTGCCACGCCTTGGAGGCCGCCATCTGGTTGGCGGCGCCGTTCTCCATGTCTTCGGCACTGATCTCGCGCTTGCCGCTGCGTTGCTTGGCGTTCGCATCGAGCCAGGCGCGCACTTCGGCGCGGAACTTGGCCTCTTCGGGGCTGTCTTCGAAGTCCATTTTGTTCTCCGCTAATCGCTTGCTATGCGTTGGTCAGTTCGAGTTCGGTGACAAGCTTGTCTTTCCAGGCGCGCTGCGGACCGAGCGTCAGCCCGAGCTCCTTGGAACGCTTGTAGTAGAAGTGGCAATCCACCGCCCAGGTGAAACCCATGCCGCCATGGGTTTGAATGTTCTCCTTGGAGGCGTAATCGAATGCCTGCGTTGCGGAGACGCGCGCCGAAGCGGCGGCCAACGGCAATTCGCGCGCGCCGGTTGAGAGCGCCCAGGCGCCGTAATAGGCGTTCGAACGCGCCAGTTCGTTGAACACATACATGTCGGCCAGCTTGTGCTTGATCGCCTGGAAGGAGGCGATGGGGCGGCCGAACGCGTAGCGATTGAGTGCGTAGTCTTTCGCCATTGCGAGGCAGACATCCGAACCGCCGACCTGTTCGAACGCGGTGAGTATGGCGGCACGATCGAGCACGCGCTTGGTATCGCTCCAGCCTTCGCCAACCTTGCCGAGCGCTTCGGCGTTGGCATTGTCGAACGTGATGTCGGCATGACCGCGCGAGGCGTCGAGCGTCGTGCACTCGGAGCGCTTGACGCCGGCACCCTTGAGATCGACCAGCGCCAATTGCAGGCCGCGCTCGCCGGGTTCATCGGATGCGCGCGCCAGAACGACGGCATAATCGGCGATCGGCCCATCGACGACGGCGATCTTCTTGCCGTTCAACTTGCCGCCCTTGAATGTCGTGCGGATATTCTTTGGAAGAACCGCGCCCGGCCCTTCGGCGCGTGCAAAGGTTCCGATGATCTCACCCGCCGCAACCTTCGGCAGCAAACGCTTCTTCTGTTCCTCGCTGCCCGCAAGCAGCAGCGCTTCGGCGAAGAGATAGACGGTGGAGGAAAACGGCACCGGCGCCAATGCGCGGCCAAGCTCCTCGGCGATGACGCAAAGTTCGAGATAGCCAAGGCCGAGGCCGCCGTAATTTTCCGGGATGGCGGTGCCGGTCCAACCCATTTCGCCGATCTGTTTCCACAGGGCGGCGTCGAATTGCTCCTTGCCTTCGAACACTTTGCGCACGGTCTTGGTGGTGCATTTTTCGCTCAGGAACTTGTGCGCTTGATCCTTCAGCATCTTCTGATCGTCGGAGAAATCGAAATTCATCGGCTCCCTTGCCTCACCTTATTTTGCTTAATTACGACGATAGAACACGCAAATGGCTCAAAGCGAGTCTGCCGTTTTAACACCGACTTAATCAGGGTTGATTAGCCTTACCCAAGGTAAGGGCAGGTTTGAAAGATGGCCAAAGCACAATTTCACAAAAGCCAACGCGTCTACGTGAAACCTGTCGGAACCTGGGCGCTGATCGAGCGCGTGGTGCCACACTGGGCAAAGGGTCTCGAAGAACCGATCCGCGTGCACTACGACGTTGGACTGGGACGCGAGTTCACTGCCGACGAATTGCAAGCCGAAGAACCGCTGCCCGACGGCAAGCAGAGCGATGACGCCCAATGGCGTGTCGTGCGTCAACGCAATAAGTGGCAGCCCGAAGAAGACTGCGCGCGGCATCCGGTGCCCGGAACATATCCGGTGGTGATCACCGGTGAAGCCGATTGGGGCGGCTGGCGCGTGCCGGGTGCCGAATACGACCTTGATCCCGTCAAGATCGAGCGCCAGGCACGCATGATCGCCAGCGTGCCGCGACTGGTGCAGTTCGCGACCGGGCTGATTGATCAGGCTCGCAAGTCGGGCGAGGAAATACCGAACGCTCTCGTCGAGCTGGCCCACGAAGCCCAGGACGTTCTGACCGCCATCAACGGCGAAAAATAGCCGACGCTGACGCTTACGCCTGGGCTGCCGACATGCCGTGGCGCGCCCAAACTATGGCGTTCACTCAACGTTAAGTTGCGAAGACCATCATCTCATGTCGGCGAAAGCCAGTGAGCGGGATGGGATGCTCAAGAACCTGTACGGTGAGAAACGCGTTGCGCGCACGCAGCAGGAACTGAACGTCATCCTTGCTGCGCACGAACGCTACGCCGCCTATCAGGGTGGTTCGCGCGCCCACCTCGCGCATTGCATCCTGGATGGACTCAATCTGGCGAACCGCAATCTTTCCGAAGCCGACTTTTCCGGCGCGTCGCTCGTCGGGGCGAATTTGTGCGGCTCCAATCTTGAACGCGCGAGCCTCTATTGCGCCGATTTGCGCGACTGCAATCTGCAATCGGCAAAGCTGTCGCGCGCGGATCTTCGCGGCGCGTCGTTCAGCGGCGCCCGGTTGGCGTTTGCCGTGCTCGACGGCGCCGACTTGCGCGCCGCGATGATGATGTATGTCGGTGCGGAGGGCGTATCGGTCATTGATCGCGATGGCGCCAAGCAGTCCGGCAGATCGCGAACCATGTCGGGCGTGGACTTCTCCAACTGTTCGATGAAAGGCGCTTCGTTCGGAAACGCCAGGCTGGATGGCGCGAACTTCACCGGCGCCTTGCTCCAGGGCGCCAGCTTCAAGAGCGCAAAGCTGACCAACGTCGTGTTCAAGAACGCGGTTCTGACGGGTGTGAACCTGAAAGAACTGGACGTGCCGCCAGCGGCGATGATTGGCTGCGTGCAGGACGTCACGCCGCAGGCGGCCGCGAAGTTCGACATGCTGCGCGCGAAACTCGACGCGCATCAGCAATGGATCGCAAGCGGCGGCGCCCAAGGCGCGCCCGCCATACTCGACGACGAGGACCTGCGCCCGTTGCACCAGCTGTTGGTTGCGCGGCCGCTGACCGGCTTGTGCGCACGACGGGCTTGCGCCATCGGGCTTGATTTTTCGAGCAGCCAGCTGCAGGGCGCGAAGTTCGAAGGCGCCGATCTGCGCGATGCCAATTTCACCAACGCCGACTTGCGCGGTGTGTCGTTGCGCGATGCGAAGCTGGCGCACGCCAAGTTCGAGCGGGCCAATCTGGGGCGACTTTCGCTGGCGAACGGCAGCGTTCTGACCCCCGATCTGGGCGAAGTCGGCAGCCAGGAAGATCATTTTCGCGGCGCTATTTTCGACGGCACGCACAAGTTGGTTGCGCTGTAGCTGGTTGGTTGCGATGGCCCTATAGAGTCGTCCACTCCCCAGTCGTTGCCTTCCAGGGGTTCTGGTTCGCCACATTCCGGCGCAGCACTGCTTCGGCCATGCAAACCACGAAGATTCCGAGTCCGGCAAGCGTCAGGTCCGAGCCGACCGTAGTCAGTTGCTGCCAACCGGCATCGGCGTTCGGATAGCCGACAAAGCGTCGCAAAGTAACGACAAGGCCGAGAAAGTGTTGCGTGAATACGGCCAAATTGACGCCGACGAACGTGACCCAGAATTGCAACTTGGCCAGCGGTTCGTTGAACAGCAGGCCGGTGATTTTCGGAAACCAGTAGAACCAGTTCGCAAACACGGCAAACACGGCACCAAGCGCCAGCACATATTGAAAGTGGGCGCGCAGAAGATGGGCGTCCGGTGCCGCGCGGGTCATCCCCACATCGGCAACACCGGTCAACGCGCCGACGCTCAGCAGGAATACGAAGCCGAGTGCCCAGAGCATCGGCGTACGAAAGCTGACCGCACCGCGCCACATCGTGACCAGCCAGGAGACGATGCTGAGGCTCGCCGGTAGCGCGATCACGATGGAAATGAAGATGAAGTACGATCTGGCGTTTCCGGCGATATCGCCGGCATACAGCTGCTGGGCCCAGGCGATGAACCCGACAAAACCCATGGCCACCATGGCGTAGGCCAAGGCGAGATGGCCGAGCACGGGCCGCCTGGAAAACGTCGCGACGATCTGGCTGACGATACCGAAACTCGGCAGCAACAAGACATAGACTTCGGGATGGACCAGGAACCAGAAGGCGTAGCGATTGACATCCGGTCTACCGCCCGCGGGTTCGACAAACAGTGCGGCATGATTTTGGTGGCTGACGAGCACGGTTACCGCCCCACCCAGGACGGGCAGCCAGAGCAGGAGAAAGGCACTGGTGACAAGTATCGACCAGACATAAAGCGGCATCCGATGCAGCGACATGCCTGACGCGCGCATGTTGAGAATGGTGGTGACGAAGTTGATGGCGACCAAAACCGCCGATATTCCCGCAAGAACCAGCGCGGCAAGGCCAAGCTGGAACGGTGAGACCGCGCCGCCCGCTGCCTCATGGAGCGACACCACCAGCAGTATCAGCGCAACCGGCAACAGCCAGAACGCTATGACCTGCAAGCGCGGAAAGGCCATCGCGCCCGCGCCGATCATCGTCGGCACGAACCAACTGCCAAAGCCACCAACCAGCGCCGGCGCGATGACGAACAACGCCATGACCAGTCCATAGCCGGCGACGAGCAGGTTGAAGCTGTCTGCATCGCCGAAAACCTGCATGCCGGGGGCCACGAATTCGGTGCGCATCAGTTGCGTCAGAATAAAGCCGATCGCGCCCGCTATGACGGCAAATCCAAGATGCCGTGCGCCGGTGTCCTGGTGGCTGGAGGAAAGAAACAAGCGGCGCCACACCTTGGCCGGGCGCTTGTCGCTCGCGGGCGAGCCTTGTGCAGCATGCTGTTCGCTGACCATCCGATCTTGCCTAGCGCGCGGCCGTCGCGGCGGCAGTCAAGCCATGGCGTGCCCCGGCAACCCATTGCTCGAAGCGTTCGGCACTGACGACCTCGACCTGGATGGGCTTGAATGCGTGCGGCAGGCCACACAGTTCCAGACACTCGCCGAAATAGCGGCCCTCTTGCTCGGCCTTGAACCAGCTCTGATTGCTGCGTCCCGGCAGCGCTTCGATTTCCGCCCCAATTGCCGGAATGGTCCAGCTGTAGATCACTTTATTGGCGACGGAGACGATGCGAATCGTCTTGCCGACCGGAACCACGATGTGATCGTAGCGCCCCGGCGGCGCGGCGGATGCGGTCGCCAGCATGGGCGCGTTGAAGCTGAAATTGCCAGGTTCGGAATATTTATAGGTCCAAAACCACATCTTGCCGGTAACTGTGATCGTCACATCGGCGGCAGGATCGGCATGGGGAAAATAAACGAGCCACGCCAGCGGCGCGAAGGCGAGCGCGAAGACGAGCACCGGGGCGAGCGTCACGATTTGCGTCCGCCATGACTGTGGCGTCGCGCCACGGGTCGCCGCGCCGAACCTTTTCCGCGGGCGCCGGACATACCAGGCCAAGAGCACGCCGATGAACAGAGCGATCGCTGCGAAACTTCCCACAGCCAGCCACACGATGAGCGTGTCCAGGCGAATCATGTCAGCGGGAGACCGACCGAGTGTGCGAACACGTCGCGGCGCGCAGAAAATGCCATTGCTTCACCTTGATGTCGGACGGCCATAAGCGTCGCACGAACCGGCGACCGCATCGAACCCGTCATATCGGTGGACGCGCGCTGCTCGCGCACCGCGTGCTGCGCATCCGTGAGATTCGTGGACTAAAGGATTCACCGTGACGTCGGTACGAACTGCGCGCGGTAAGATGTTGCGACCTTATGCCGCGTGACCTGTGGCGTGCAAAGTGCGGTACCGGGCAAAATAGACAGCCTACTCTCGCGTCGACAACAGTTTGGGGGACGAGCGTCGATATGCCGATAGCAATCGTAGTGGGTGTGCTGATCGTCGCCTCCGTTCTCTTTCATTTGTTGACCCCATGGTACTTTACACCGATCGCCTCCAATTGGACTTCGATCGACAATGCGGTCGACGTCACATTCTGGGTCACCGGCGCAGTTTTCGTCGCGATCAATTTTTTCATGGTCTACGCGCTCGTCCGCTACCGGCAACGTCCCGGCAGCACAGCGCACTACGAGCCGGAAAACGCCAAGCTTGAGAAACGTCTCACTCTTTGGACCGCTGTCGGCATCGCAGCACTGCTGGCACCTGGTCTTTATGCCTGGGCACACTTCGTCAACATTCCGGACAATGCCTCAGTCGTTGAAGCGGTCGGTCAGCAATGGGACTGGAGCTTTCGCTTTCCGGGCAAGGATGGCGTGCTCGGCACGGCCGATCCGCAATTCATCAATGACGACAATCCGTTCGGCCTCAACCCCAACGACCCGTATGGCAAGGACGATGTTCTGATCAGTGAGAACACGGTGCACATTCCGGTCGGCCGACCGATCAAGATCGTGCTGCGCTCGAAGGACGTGCTGCACGACTTCTTCGTTCCGGAATTCCGGGCTCGGATGAATTTGGTCCCCGGCCTCGTCACGTATTTTTGGATCACGCCCACCAAGACCGGCACTTTTGAGATCTTGTGCGCCCAATTGTGCGGCGTCGGCCACTATACGATGCGCGGCACCGTGATCGTGGATGACCAGCGCACCTTCGACGCCTGGTTGAAAAAGCAGCCGACCTTCGGCCAGGCCGGCCATTCCAGTTGAAAATCGGCGCGTTAGAACGTGAGACTTAGTCCGACAGAGAGTGATAAAATAAGCCCGTGACTAGAAGAGGTTGACGATGGCATACGCTACCCTCGCAGACGACCTGAAAGAGCTCCACCACCCCAAAACCTGGGTCGGCAAATATGTCTGGAGCCAAGACCATAAGGTCATCGCGGTGCAGTACATGATGACCGCCGTCGCCATCGGGCTAGTGGCGCTGGTGCTGTCGGACCTGATGCGGCTGCAGATCGGCTTTCCCGGACGCATCGGCTTCATCACGCCCGAGGCCTATTACCAGTACATCACGATGCACGGCATGATCATGGTGATCTACCTGCTCACCGCATTGCTGCTGGGCGGCTTTGGCAACTATCTCATTCCGTTGATGATCGGCGCCCGCGACATGGTGTTCCCGTTCGTCAACATGATGAGTTACTGGGTTTATCTGCTATCGGTGCTGGTGCTGGTCGCCAGCTTTTTCGTGCCCGGCGGACCGACCGGCGCCGGTTGGACGCTCTATCCACCACAAGCCATCCTGCCAGGCACGCCGGGCCGCGACTGGGGCATCATCTTGATGCTCGCCTCGCTCGCGATCTTCATCATCGCCTTCACCATGGGTGGCTTGAATTACGTGACGACGGTGCTGCAGGCCCGCACCCGCGGCATGACGATGATGCGCCTGCCGCTGTCGGTATGGGGAATTTTCGTCGCCACGATCCTGGCGCTGCTGGCATTTCCGGCGCTCTTCGTCGGCGCCATCATGATGATGCTGGACCGCGTTCTGGGTACCAGCTTCTTCATGCCCACGCTCGTCTCGCAGGGACAGTTGCTTGGTTACAGCGGGGGTAGCCCGATCCTGTTCCAGCATCTGTTCTGGTTCTTCGGTCATCCCGAGGTCTACATCGTCGCCCTGCCGGCCTTCGGCATCGTCTCCGACATTCTCAGCACCCATGCGCGGAAGAATATCTTCGGCTACCGCATGATGGTTTGGGCAATCGTGATCATCGGCGGGCTGAGCTTCGTGGTGTGGGCGCACCACATGTATGTCAGCGGCATGAATCCGTATTTCGGCTTCTTCTTCGCGACATCGACGTTGATCATTGCCGTGCCCACGGCGATCAAGGTGTACAATTGGGTGTTGACGCTGTGGAAAGGCAACATCCACTTCACCGTACCGATGATGTTCGCCATCGCCTTCATCTTCACCTTTATCAATGGCGGACTGACCGGATTGTTCCTCGGCAATGTCAGCGTCGACGTGCCGCTGTCGGGGACGTATTTCGTCGTCGCGCACTTCCACATGGTGATGGGCGTGTCGCCCATCCTGGTGATCTTCGGCGCCATCTATCACTGGTATCCGAAAATCACCGGGCGGATGTGGAACGAGCGGCTGGGCAAGATCCACTTCTGGTTCACCTTCATCGGAACCTATGCGATCTATTTTCCCATGCACTATCTCGGCTTCCTTGGCATGCCGAGACGCTATTACGAGTATGGCAAGACCGCGTTCATTCCCGACTCGGCGCACAGTTTGAATGTGTTCATCACCATCGCGGCGCTGGTGGTCGGCGTTTCGCAGCTCATCTTCTTCTACAATTTGATCACGAGCTATTTCTATGGCGAAAAGGCCAGCGGCAATCCGTGGCGCGCCACGACGCTGGAGTGGCAAACGCCCGACACGCCCGCGAAACATGGCAATTGGGGACCGAAGCTGCCGGTCGTCTATCGCTGGGCGTATGACTACAGCGTGCCCGGCGCACCGGAGGACTTCATACCGCAAAACGTGCCGGCCGATGCATCAAGCCGCCAGCACAGGACGTGACGGCACGGCACGATGGAAAGACTCTAGCGTGGGAATATTTCAAAAACTGACGGAAAAATCCTGGTTGGTGACCGACCGGGCGACGCACGACGTCATCGATGAGAGCCTCACGCCGTCGGCGGCGCCGACGGGCCTGCGTGTCTATTTCGCCGTTGCGACCGTCATGTTCCTGCTGGTCGCGGCCATGTACCTCATGCGGATGGGCCTTGGTCATATCGACGCTTTCCAGGATTGGCGGCCCACGCCCAAGCCGTGGCTGCTCTGGGTGAATACGGCCCTGCTGGTGATGAGCAGCGTCATGTTTCAGCGCGCCCGCATCGCCGCCCGCCGTGAGCAGACGGAGAGGATGACGACCGACCTTTTGATCGCAGGCCTCTTCGCATTCGCCTTTCTGGCGGGGCAACTCACCGTGTGGCAGCAGCTGGCCGCTGCCGGCTATTTCCTTGCGTCCAATCCCGCCAACTCCTTCTTCTACTTGATCACCACGCTGCACGGCGTGCATCTGCTGGGCGGCCTGGTGGCCTGGGGGCGCACTGCGTTCAAGGTGTGGAACGGAGTCGAAATCGCCAAGATCAGCCTGAGCGTGGAATTGTGCGCCATGTACTGGCACTTCCTGCTCGCGGTCTGGCTTGCCTTTTTCTACCTGCTGCTGGCGACATAGGGTCAGCGAATTGTCTGAATCGTTCGAACGGGGATCGCGTCAAGCATGACAGACCAAACCGCACAAGCGCCGGTGGCCGCTAGCCAGGGGTTGCAGAGTCTGGTCGACGACTGGTCGACCGATCAGGAGACGTTCAAGCAGGTCCATTGGGGGAAGGCCATGATGTGGATCTTCCTGCTGAGCGACACATTCATTTTCAGCTGCTTTCTGACGTCCTACATGACGGTGCGCTCATCGACCACGATCCCGTGGCCGAATCCGAGCGAAGTCTTCGCGCTCACCATCGCGGGCCAGCATATCCCGCTGATCCTGATCGCCATCATGACCTTCATCTTGATCAGCAGCAGCGGCACGATGGCGCTTGCGGTCAATTACGGCTACCGCCGCGACCGGCGCACCACGGCGCTCTTGATGTTCGCCACCGCGCTCTTCGGCGTGACATTCGTCAGCATGCAGGGCTTTGAGTGGACCAAGTTGATCCTGGAAGGCGTGCGGCCGTGGCAGAATCCGTGGGGCGCGCCGCAGTTCGGCTCCTGCTTCTTCATGATCACGGGCTTTCACGGCCTGCACGTCTCGATCGGCGTGATCTACCTGACAACCATCGCCATCAAGGTCCTGAAGGGCGATTTCGAGCGCAAGGGCAACTACGAGGTCGTCGAAATCGCCGGCCTGTATTGGCATTTCGTCGACCTGGTCTGGGTTTTCATCTTCGCGTTTTTCTATCTCTGGTGAGGCACACATGGCACACGAGTCCGTAGAGGCTGAGCACGCACTTGCACCCGCCGGCGACCACAACGCCGCGCACGGACAACAGCATCCCCTCGGCATCTACTTCGCCATCTGGGGCTTGCTGTTCGTGCTCAGCACATTCTCCTACCTGGTCGACTACTTTCACTTCGTCGGCTTTACCCGATGGACGCTGATCCTCGCCTTCATGTGGCTGAAGGCAGGACTGATCGTCGCCGTCTTCATGCATATGCGTTGGGAGAGGCTGGCCCTCATCTATGCGATTTTGATCCCGCCGCTGCTGCTCGGAGTCCTGGTCGCTCTGATGTCGATCGAAGCGGACTATACGTTCTGGACGCGCGTCATCTTCTTCGGGCTCATCAAGGGAACGCCCGGCCCGGGCTGAGGGCCACTTTCGAATGCGCGGCTAGGGGTGCGACGTCGCCACCGGCTTTGTCGGCTTGGGCGGCGGCAGCGCCGGGGGCGAGTCGGCCCAGGTGCGCATATAGGACAGCAGATTCAAGCGATCCTGCGCCCGCGATACGCCGGCGAACGCCATCTTGTTGTTGGGAATGAAGCGTGCCGGGGAGCGCAGGTAGCGGAACAGGTCCTCGTACGTCCACGTGCCGCCCTTGCTCTGCATCGCCGACGAATAGGAAAAGCCCGATTGGCTCGCGCGCGCGCGGCCGATGAGGCCGTAGAGATTGGGCCCGATCTTGTTCGGCCCGCCCTTGCTCCAGTCGTGGCATTGCATGCAGCGCTTGGCGATCGCTTCGCCAGCCGCGCGATCCGCAGCCGGAATCGCGGTGGCGAAATCGGGTGTTACTTCCTCGACGGGCGCGACCGACGCACCGCCGCTGCCCGGCGCGGCACCGGCAACGATCTTGTCGGGCATGTCGCGCATGTAGCCCATCAGCTTGGCGCGGTCGGCAGGTGAGACCAAGGCTTGCGGCCAGCTGCGGCGCAGCGCCACCAAATCGACGTCCGGCTCGCTCAGGCCGAGAATCTTGTAGGCCGGCTTTTCGAGATACTGAACCTCGTAGACGGCACCGCCGACCCAACCACAAACCGCCACCAGCACAAGCGAGCCCAGTATCGCCGCGGTGTATTTGGTCCCCTCCCGCAGATTCATTGGGCGCTCGCCGGCGTGTGATGGTGCGAAATGTTGATTCCGATTGTTGCTTGACCGCGTAAGGCGTCAAGCCGCTTCCCATAGAATGACATGCCGTGGTCTCTCAGCGCAGAATCGCGATCCGACAATTTCGCGCTCTACTGCGCGAGGTGCAAGGCGAGCCAATTTCGTCACACCGGCCGCCAAGTCGCTGGCGTGCACGTAATCTTGCACAAGGTCGACTTGCCTTTCGCCGCGCTAAGTACAGAATGTCGCAGGTGACAATTCATCGCACAGAGCGTGATGCAGACGACAACAAGTTTTGGCGCGCGCGAGATGATCGCCCTTTTTGTCAACGAGAACGAACGGAACGACGCCATCGAAGATCTAGAGATCGACGGCTTCGAACGCAGCGACATCAGCGTGTCGCCACCCTGGAAGCGAGCCGAACGACAGTTTGGACACGAACTGGAAAGCGCCGTCGAGTTGGCCACTGCTCTGGACGCGCCCCACCGCTCGCCAGTCGATCGGGCTTTCTTTGGCGTCGCGCAGGGTGCCTGCATAGCCGGACCGCTCTATGTGTTCTCGCGCGGCGCGACGAGGGTTGGTTTTGTGGGTGCACATCGCCGACCAGTCCTGCGAGCAGTGCGCCCGCATAATTTTCGCGCGTCACGCGGCGCACGACGTGCGCAACAACAGCATCGCTGTTTGACTTTCAGACGCTATACGAAATGACATTTCAGGGGTCGCGGCCTATACAATCACGGCCAAGTCGACGGC